>Ga0136632_10000152_pt1 | contig 17208 bp, 15 predicted proteins | sample AntDrymUQ6112106_2_FD_104670 | JGI IMG/M metagenome (GOLD analysis project Ga0136632, IMG submission 104670) | Polar desert sand microbial communities from Dry Valleys, Antarctica - metaG UQ611 (21.06) | ecosystem: Environmental > Terrestrial > Soil > Desert | place: Antarctica: Dry Valley...
ACACCAGTAGCCGCGATGAAACCCGAGACCGCGATGTGGAGGTGGCTGATGTACTGATAGAGGGATGGACTGAACTGCGTTATCTGAGCCTTGGCAACATCGACCTCGCTGTGGCCGATGCCGGGCTCGGGGAAGCGGTCGGGGAAGTTGCGAACCAAGAAGATGACCGCGTAACCGATGAAGCCGACGGCTGCGAAGGCCATCAACCGAGACCCGGTTCGAAGGTTCGAAGGCCCAGCGGTGTCGCCGAGTCGAACGTCTGCACTCACTGTTGACATGACCAACCTTTCTCTCTAGCGCGACCCGCGCTCACACGATGTACCCGCTTCAACTCCTGTATCCACTGCCCTGGTCAATCACCCCCTCAGATCCGATCCGAGGCGTGTGTTCCTTCTTCGGATCACCCGAGCCAAGATTCGCTCGCTTGATGTGGTCGAAGTCATCCGGAAGAGGCGGGGCGTCAGAGAGTTGGAAGGCGACGAAATCTTCCAGGTCGAGGCTCAGTGCTCGGTTGGTGCGTATCTCGCGACCGATGGTCGAGATCGCCTTGCCGTCCATCCCCCGTCCGCACGACGAACCTGCGTAATGACCTGGATAGACCTCGGTCTCGTCCGGAAGCCCTAGGAGCCTTTGTAGCGATCCGTACATTCGCTTTGCGCGGATCCGAAGCTCGTCGTCGTCGACGTCCTGAAGAGTGAGATCGACGCGGCCGACGTCCCCTACGAACAACGTGTCGCCGGTGAGCACGAACCAGTCGTCGACGAGGAGACAAACGTGCTCGGGTGTGTGGCCGGGCGTGTGGATCACACGGATCCGACGGTTTCCGATCTCAACCACATCCCCGTCCGATAGCGGGTTGTGATCGAAGCCCACATCTGCGCCTGCCCCCAGCCTCGGCGTCGCGCCCACACGTTCCGCTAGTTCGCGGGCACCCGAGAGATGGTCAGCATGTACGTGGGAGTCGATGACTTCGATGATCCGCAACCCATGCTGCTCGGTCGCCGACAGATACTCCGAAGGTTCCCCCTGGGGATCGACGATCGCCGCAACGCCCCTACTAGGGCAGCCAATGAGGTAGGAGGCACACGAGTGCTGCTCGTGGAGGAACTGTCGGAAAATCACCCTTTTCACCTTTCCGAAGACCCGGCGAACACGTGTATCTTGCTCCACACTCTTCAGCTTGTCAAGTGTTCGCTTGAATAGTAACCTTTCTCGGATGACGGAGAGCAGGACTCGGGGCATCCGAGCGAACCTTCCCCAATTCGTCCTCCTGGTGGGGATCAATGCTCTCGTGGGGGCCCTTATTGGTCAGGAGCGCTCTTTGATCCCGCTCCTCGCGGAGCGGGAGTTCGGGATCGCCTCTGGGCTCGCCACGTCTGCCTTCCTGGTGACATTCGGTCTCACGAAGGCCCCCAGCAATCTCGTTGCCGGTCTGCTCGCCGAGCGCTTCGGTCCCAAGCGCGTCCTCATCATGGGGTGGGTGGTTGGCGTTCCGGTGCCGTTGTTGTTGATGTGGGCGCCGACGTGGGGATGGGTCATCGCAGCGAATCTGCTGCTCGGGATCAACCAGGGTCTTACCTGGTCGGCGACGGTGCTCATGAAGATCCAGCTCGCGGACGACCACGAGCGCGGGCGGGCCGTGGGTCTCAACGAATTCGCCGGCTATACGGCAGTGGGTCTATCCGCGTTGGGATCGGGACTCCTAGCCGATCGCTTCGGGATCCGACCGGAGCCGTTCCTGCTGGGTTTACTCGTCGTTGCAGGTGGCGCTGCTCTGAGCTTACTCGTCGTGCGAGATACACAGGTGGTCGCTAGCCTAAGGTCCCATCTGCAGCTGCGAGCGTTGTTTCGCGACCGACTGCTCCGTACGTGTGCTCGCACCGGTCTCGTTAACAACGCGAACGACGCGTTCGCGTGGGCCTTGCTGCCCCTGCTGCTGGCCGAGGCCGAGCTCTCGACCACGCAGATCGCCGGGGTGGCCGCGACCTACCCCATCGTATGGGGGGTCCTGCAGCTGTTCACCGGTCCGCTATCCGATCGGATCGGCAGACGCATCCCCATCGGTGTCGGAATGCTCCTGCAGGCCGCAGCTCTCACTTCTTTCTCGCTCACCCGGCAGCTCGTTCCAGCGGTCATGGCGGCGGCGGTTTTGGGAGTCGGCACAGCGCTCGCCTACCCGGCATTGATAGCCGCGGCAGCTGACATCACTCCCGAGCATCGACAGGCCTCCGCCATCGGGTTCTTTCGCATGTGGCGAGACGCTGGCTATGTCGCTGGAGCCCTGACCTTCGGTGCGGTGGCAGACCTCTGGGGATTGCTGGCAGCTGCTGCAGCTGCGGCCGTTGTCACCGCCGCATCGGGCATGGACGTGACCCTGAATCTCCGTCAGGAGCATCCAGGTGAACGATTGATCGCACCTACGATGTCGTCATGAACAAGCGCGCAACGAAAGAAGCTCTGTTCGACGGATTCGCTCAGGTCGCGAAGGCGCTCTCGAACGGCCGGCGGGCGGAGATCGTCGATGTCCTCGCCAACGGCGAGCGTAACGTCGAGTCGTTGGCTACGGAGGTGCATCAATCGATCGCCAACACGAGCCAACACCTTCAGGTCCTCAAGAACGCCGGGCTGGTGGTCACGAGACGCGACGGCACGTTCGTCTACTACCGGCTTGCCTCTCCCGATGTCATCGGGTTCTGGCGCGCGCTCCAGGGCATCGCCCGAGAGAGTCGCGCCGACATCGAGCGGCTCGTGTACGAGTATCTCGGCGGTGCCGACGACGACATCGAGGAATTGACTAAGGAGGAGCTGTGGCAACGCCTCCGGCGCAACGACAAGCTGGTCGTCCTAGATGTACGTCCCCTAGAGGAGTACGAGGCTGGCCACATCCCAGGGGCAGTTTCGATCCCGTTAGATGAGCTCCATAAACGCGTAAGGGAACTTCCAAAGAGCAAACAGATCGTCGCTTATTGCCGCGGTCCGCTCTGTGCGCTTGCACCAGAAGCGGCTCGCTATCTGAAGACCAAGGGCTACAGAGTAAAGAAGCTCGACGAGGGCGCTCCAGACTGGAAGGCCGCGGGACTCCCAGTCGACGAAGGTAGTTAGGCGGTGACCTAGCTTCGGGAGCCAATGCCCTTCTTGTGGGGCTGGTGGGTCATCGAAGACTTGGGGTATCTCTTCGTCCAGGGTGTCGAGGTCACGCTGAAGCCTGCCTCGATCACTAGCTGCCGCGAAACCGCACGTGAGGAAGGTGCCCATGTTGTGCGTATCCTGCCGGGGGTTCGAACCTGCGCACCGCCCCGTCGGCCAGAAACCCTGAGGCCTGACGGACGCTGAGTTGACGCGGAATTGACGCGGTAATTGATACGACTCCACCGGATGAGACAGGAGAAGCTAGGAGCCAAACCCCTTTCTACCTGCGGCAACCGTTGAAAAACGAGATTCACGACGGCTGGTGGGGATGCCTCAGGAAGACGAGAGAAGAACTCTTAATCCGTAGGTTCAGGGTTCGATTCCCTGGCGACCCACCCCCGGTGCCGGTAGTCCGGTGCAGCAAGATGAGATGGCCGAGTGTGGCGCTCAGTACCAAGACCGCGCCGAAAGGGATCACCCAGTAGGTTCGAGGTCCGACAAATCTCACGCCTTGCTCGGAAAGCCACAACCACGCGAAGAATGCACCCCACGCCCCCAGAACCACCGTGCGCGCCACGAGCTGATGATCGAGCTTCACCGGATCAACACCTCGAAGACCAGGGACCCCGCCAAAACGACCGGAACCGCCAGGGCCAGCAGACTGCGCACGAAACCCTTCTGGTAGGTAGCCCCGTATAGGAGAATTAGCTTGGCGTCAACCGCCGGGCCGAACACCAAGAAGGCCAACTGGGCTCCAAGCGGGAACTGCACGAAGGACACTGCGACGAAGGCGTCGGCCTCCGAGCACAACGACAGGGCGAAGGCGACGGCCATGAGTGCCAGAGCCCCCACGAAAGGCGTGCGAGCCAGCCCCGCAACGATGCTTTGTGGCACCGCGGTCTGCAGTAGTGCGGCGATTGTCGCACCAATCGTGATGAATTTGGCCATAAGGAAGAAGTCCGCTGAGAGGTGACGAAACAGAATTTGGCGGATAAGTTAGCGCTCTAGTTGACTCCCAGACAGCAGGGGCCTACCTTTGCCTTGTGCTCAAGAGGCCCTCGAGGGCGAGGGCCAGTACCCGGGAGGTTTTCATGCTTGGACGTACTCGTCGCTTCGCGCTCTTGGCTGCTGCCGGAGTGCTCATCGCATCGGCGCTCCCTGCGGCTGCCGCTCAAAAGCAGCAACAGAGCGAACAAGAGGCACAAGAACAACGACGGTCCACGACGGACCAGCTCATCGATACTCCTGTGGAAGTCGATGCGGCGCACGACGATCAGCACGGGGCTGACGAAGGACATTTGCCCGGCTCGCGGCACAACGTCAAGAGGATCGGCAACGCCGACATCGAGGGAGCCGCGCCCGGGCGAGTAGCCGACGTTTCCGCCTTTGGCAACTTCGCGTACCTCACGGTGCGCGATCCTGAGGGCTGCAGCGATGCAGGCGTCGCGGTCATGGACATCTCCGACCCGCGCAATCCGGCTCAGGTTGGGTTCATCGAAGCCACCGAGGGCTCGTTCCCCGGTGAGGGCTCACAGGTGGTCGATCTCGACACAGCGGCGTTCACCGGCCAGGTGCTCGTCTTCAACAATGAGATCTGCGCACTTGGCGGCGAAGGCGGCGTCTCTTTATGGGACGTCACCGACCCGATGAACCCGGTGGTGCTGACGGCGCACACCGGAGACAACGACCCCGGCGGCTTCGTGAGCGAGTTCAACCAGATCCACAGCTCCTTTGCATGGCAGGCAGGGGACAAGGCGTATGTCGTAATCGTGGACGACGAGGAGTTCACCGACGTCGACATTCTCGAAATAACCGATCCGGCGAATCCTGTGTTCCTCAGCGAACTCGATCTAAACGACTTTGATGTCGCGCAGGAGGAACTGCTCAACAATGGGAACTTCCAGGGTTCGTTCTTGCACGACATGGTGGTCAAGGAGATCGACGGGACGTGGACCATGCTGCTGTCGTACTGGGACGGCGGCTGGGTGCTTCTCGATGTCAACGATCCCGCCAACCCCGTTTTCATCAACGATTCCGAATACCCGTACCCGGACTCGCTGTTCCCCGAGGTCCCCTTCCCGGAGGGCAACGCCCACCAGGCGGAGTTCAGCACGAATGACGACTTCATAATCGGCACGGACGAGGATTTCTCGCCCAACCGCCTCGATGCCTTCAACATCACCAGCGGGCCCAATGCGGGCGCCTTCCCTGGTGGAGAGTTCGGATTCACCGTTCCGCTGGCCACGTATCCAGACGGAGAGATCAATGGTCCCACAATCTACGGTGGTCTGGCATGCCCGTCTAACGAAGAGTACGGTGACCAGCCGCCGGTTCCCGACGCGTCGAGCCTGACAGTCGAGCCTGGTGAAGAAAAGATTCTTGTTGCACTGCGCGGATTGTGCTTCTTCTCCGAGAAAATCGAGGTCGCGCAGCAGGCCGGTTACGACGCGGTCGTCATCGCCAACCACCACGCAGGAGCAGCCTTTGGTGATGCGCCCGACGCATCCCTCTGTGGAAGCCAGGGCCATGAGTTCACTCCCGAGATCGCGGCTGTGTGTACCGGGCACCGCGCCTTCCATCTGCTCTTCAACACTACGCCCGAATACGGCGAGGGCGTCGACGATGCGCCAGCGATCGGAACGCTCGGCGAGGACGTTCAAGCCTCCGCGCTATTCGACGGGTGGGGTTATGTGCGCCTGTTGGACAGGAGCTCACTGGAACAGATCGACGCCTACGCTATCGACGAGGCGCTCGACCCCGACTTCGCATTCGGCTTCGGCGACCTCTCGGTCCACGAGATCGCAGCTGATCCTGTCGAGCAGGGCCTTGCATACCTCTCCTATTACTCCGGTGGACTTCGTGTGATCCGCTACGGCAACAACGGGATCCGAGAGGTGGGCCACTACATCCACAAGGACGGCAACAACTTCTGGGGGGTCGAGACGCATTTCCTCCCCGACTCCAACAAGAAGTTGATACTCGCAAGCGACCGTGACAGCGGGCTGTGGATCTTCAAGTTCACCGGCCGAACCGATAAGCGATTCGAACGCTTCGTGGGCCGCAAGGCCAACCTGAACGGCACCAAGGAAGTGCCCGGCCCGGGCGATCCCGATGGCAAGGGCATGGCTCGCATCAGGCTCCACGCGAACAGGGGAGAGGTTTGCTACAGAGTCTCTTGGGACAAGATCGGTTCGCCGTTCGCCGCGCATATCCACGAAGGAAGGAGCGACGTAGCCGGGCCTGTGGTCGTTACCCTTTTCCAGGAGGAGCAACCGCGACCCGATAAACCTCGGCGCATGCGCGATTGCGTCGCAGGGGTTGACCGGGCTCTCGTGGCGGACATCGTGAAAAGTCCTCGCGACTACTACGTCAACGTCCACAATCCGGAGTTCCCGGCCGGAGCGATCCGGGGCCAACTCTTCAACCCATAAGGACACTCGCCTTACAGATGCAGAGGGCCCGGCACCCTAACCCCGGGCCCTCTGCCGTGTCTCTACTACCAGTCAATTAGGTTCATCCTCTACGCTGACAGAGCGCGCCATGATCCTCCGCAGAGCTGGCTCGCAGTTTAGAAAACGCAGACTGGGTTGCTTCCCACGCACCGGATGTCGCCTCCGCGGTCGCAAAGACTCCTTGTTGCTACTAAGGGGCCGTGGGGACGTCATCCACAAGTCCCCCATGACAAAGTAGTTGCGGCCCTTACATCAGGCTGCTCACTCGCTGCACAATGTCAATGACGTTTCCGCGGACGAAGACGGTACGAGAGACGAAGAGCAACTGGTCGCCGAGGGTGGAGGCGAGCAAGCCCGAGGGGATTCAGAACTCCATCCACCAACCGACATGACGAACTGCGCCTAGGCGCGGTGGGAAATATCGCGACTCGAATAGGCGCACCTCCATGTCCTCGCCGGATTTGGGTGCAAACCTTTGCAGTCTGAGAGCAGTCTTGGTCCTAGCGCCACCCCAAACCCTTGGGCCGAGGTCGTCTAACCCCTCTGGCCCCGCCGGTCTGCGGTGCCAACAGGAACGGCGCCCTCCAGAGCCGTAGCGCTGGATGAAGTCCGGCAGGCGCGTCGCCTGGTCGGTAAAGTGGCGGTGATCGGCGCAGCTAGTCGCGAACTTGACCCCCACGCGGCACTTGCAACCGCCTCGAGCCCGCGACGCGATTTCGACACGGGCGCGACGCAAAACGATGCAAAGCGAAGACAAGCTTTGGGAGTCCGAACAATGGTGCTGACCTGCGACGATGCACCATTTCGCAAGGACTCGAGAAGCGTCGACAACCCCCATGAGACGGACTCTTAATCCGTAGGTTCAGGGTTCGAGTCCCTGGCGACCCACCCGCCATTGTCGTGCTCGGGGTGATGGTTGACACTCCGGCGTCACCTGATGCGTTACCAGTTCCGGCTTATCCTTTCCAGGTGTTCCGGCTGATGGTTGACGGTGGCTCCGGGTGATCGTTGACACCTCCCATCTCCTGGTCGCGAGGGTTCTCGGGATAGAGGTGGGACGTGCTGTGGCTCAGCACCATGGAACAACAGCGTTATCAGGCGGTCATGGCCGTCCAGGACGGCTGGAAGGTGACGGAGGTGGCCGATCGTCTAGCGTGTCGCGCAAGCCCGTGCACGACTTCGACGAGAACTCTGCCGAAGAGGCTCTCGCGCCTCGATCAGGGGCAGAATAGGCGGTGACGACGCGCTTACCGAACGGACACCGATCTGGGGGCAGATGCGGTGAGCTGCATGCATCTCGACACCCTGTCGAGCCAGCTCGGCGCTCCCAACCGCTCGAAAGTGCCGTAGGCCTCGTGTAGCAACGAGTCGGCCTCGTCACTGCGCTCACGTTCGGTAAGCCACTCGGCGAACTCCGTCAAGGTGATCGCTCGCCAGTAAGGAGTACCAACCTCCAAGAACACACCAGCCGCGACTTTGAACGCGCGTTCTGCCTCTTCATCGTGGCCCCGCGCGCTCGCCAAGCGCGCCCTGCCACGTCCCTGCATCCCACGAACGATCGGCGGTGCCTCCCCCGGTCTCAATGTTTCGATCATGGCCATTAGGTCCTCTAACCGAGGCAAATCGTTGAGGGCAGCGGCGACATCGAACGCCTGATCCAGCCCCATCCAGAACAGGTGGCTGTCGGGTCCGACCCGTCTTCCGGTCTCGACTGCCTCCAGCGAAGCCTTGAGCGCTTCTTCGAGGCTTTCCTCGGCGCGATGCACAACAGCTCGCGCCACCGCATGAGCCGCTCGCTCCTGGACGTCGTCGGAGCGCTCATAGCGCGCAAACACCTCCAGCATCCGTCTCGCTGCTCCAAGATCCCGTCGGTTGGCGTGAATGACCGGGAGCGAGAGCAAAGGGCCGAGGATGTCTGCTCTTGCCATGTCCTCGCTTGCGATGTCCGACGTGCTTTCGCAGGCGTCCTCCCAGCGTCCGGTCACGAAGAGGGGAAACGCCCTCTCGCAAAGGAGCACGATCTCCCATAGACGGTTCCCGACCTTGCGCGCAAGAACAAGCCCGTCTTCATAACTCTTGAGCGAGTCCTCGTAGCTGTCGCGGCGCAACAAGAGCTCCGACAAGTTTACGTAGGCTCTGAGGGAGGCGGCGGATAAGTCGTGCTCCAAACCGACTTTGAGCGCATGCCGCAACAACCCGAGACCCTCCTCGACCCGTCCCCGAACGAGAACTACCAGGGCCTTTGTATTGAGCGCCTGTGAAACGACCTCTGGTAACCCAAGCGGTTCGGCAATGTCCAGCGCCGTCTCCAACCGCCGTCGGGCCATGTCCATCTCGCCTTGGAAGAAGTGCAGGCGGCCCAGCTCGGATGCGAGCGTTGCCAGATCGGCGTCCCACTCCTCGCCCTCGAGCACCGAAAACGCCTGTTCCATCCGCGCTACGGCCTCCGTCAGGCGCCCGCCTTCCTCGAACTCGACCTCTCCGAGACGCGCTGAGACGCGCGCAGCGGAGTGCGCGTCTCCGTCCGTCCCGAACATCTCCATGGCGACCGAAAACTGGCCTTTTGCTTCATCGAGCCGCCCTGCGCGCAAAGCCATCTCACCGGCGCGCTCCAGCAGCCTCGCCTTGGCGGCAGAGTCTTCGGTTAGATCGGCAGCCAGGGCGAAATAACGTCGAGCTTGCTCCGGCGCCGCCAAGGAAGCGGCTCGGGCCCCCGCGCGGGCGAGCCTGTCACGGGCTTTGTCTCGGATCTCATTCGCGTCGGGCGCCTCCGGCGCCTCCTTGTACGCTTCGAGGTAGTGCGACGCGACCACCTCTACAATCTCGTCCTCGTCCCCACTCCAGGTCGATTCGATGAACGAAGCGGCGGCGAGCCGCTTGGCCTTGCGTTCTCTCTTCGACAGGGTCTCGTAGGCCACTCTCTTGACCAAGTCCTGCAGGAACCTGTACTGCCCGCGCTCGGGAGAGCGAGGATCGGCCTGAAGGCTAAGCATCTCCTTGCGGACAAGTGACGACAGCGTGGCGTGAACCGCCTCAGGAGGGGTCCCGGAGAGATGCGAGAGCCCTTGCACGGTGAAGGACTTCCCGAGCACGGCGCCGTCCTGGATGACACGGCGCTCCTGTGGCATCAAGCCATCCAACCGCGCGGCAACCAACGCGTGAAGAGTCTCGGGCACCTCCAACGTTTCCACGGCTCCCGCGAGACGGTAACCACCAGCCTCCTGCACGAGCAAGCCGCGATCGATCAGCATGCGGATCGTCTCAACGGCGTAAAGGGGCACCCCCTCCGCGCGCTCCAGGACGCTGCGGTGCACTTCGTCGGGCAGACCCGGGACTAGCCCCGACAAGAGCTCGTCCATGACAAGAGGAACCAACGGCTCTAAGTAAAGAGACGAGGTGCTCGGCCTTCCCGAGCCCCAGTTGGGCCGCTTGTCCGCGAGGTCTGGTCGAGCCAGCGTCACAACGAACAGGGGATGGTTCCTCGACCAATCCAACAGATACTCAACGAAGTCGAGCAATGCGGGGTCGGCCCAGTGCGCGTCCTCGAACACAAGCAACGTGGGATGGCTTTCGGACATCCGTTCGAAGAAGAGTCGCCATGCCGAGAACAGGTTCTCGCGATCCTCGGCCGGCCGCTCTTCGAGCCCGAGCAAATGCGCGAGGCGCGGCTCGATCCATCGCTGCTCGTCGCCGTCGAGGACGTGCTCGCGAATGCCAGAACGTAGCTTCTCGCGGGCTGAATCGGGAGCTTCATCCTCGAGGATGCCGGCTCGGGCCCTGACCATCTCGGCCAAAGCCCAGTACGCCACTCCCTCGCCGTACGCAAGGCACCGGCCCCGATGCCACCACACCGTGTCCGCCAAGCCGTCGACGTACTTGAAGAACTCCCACAAGAGCCGAGACTTGCCGACCCCTGCGATACCCAGCACCGACACAAGGTGTGTGCGGCTCTGGTCCGCAGAGGTGTGGAAAAGATCCTTGATGAGCCGCAACTCGCGGTCGCGGCCCACGAAGGGTGGTTCGAGGGTCCCAGACCGCAGCGCGCCGCCACGGAGTCCCACGACCCTCACCGCCCGGAAGAGCCGCACGGGCTCGGACTTGCCCTTCAGCTCGCGGGCACCCGCGTCCTCATACACGATCGCTGCTTCGGTGGCGCGTCGCGTTACGTCACCGACATAAACGGCTCCGGGTGGCGCCGTGGATTGGATTCTGGATGCGGTGTTCACCAGGTCTCCGGCCACCATGCCCTGGCCGTCCGCTCCGATGGTTACCGCCGCCTCGCCGGTGACGACCGAGGCGCGCGCTCGTAAGTCGACCGCACGAATCTCGTGCCCTAGCTCGGCGACACCTTTGGTGAGCTCCAGGGCAGCTCGCACCGCACGCTCGGCGTCGTCCTCCTTGGCGACCGGCGTGCCCCACACCGCCATGACCGCGTCACCGATGAACTTCTCTACGGAGCCGCCATAGCGAGAGATGAGCTGGCGACAAGTCTCAAAGTAACGCGACAGTAATTCTCTGACCTCTTCGGCGTCGCGGCTTTCGGACAACGTCGTGAAGCCGACGAGATCGGCGAACAAGACCGAGACGAGACGGCGCTCCGCGACCGGACCGGCGGCGCGATCATCGACCGATAGTCCTCCCTGATCAAGAGCCGGTGAATCTGTGAGCTCCAATGTGAGCGAGGCCCCACACTGCCCACAGAACTGATCCTCCGCCTCTGCGAGCGACCCACAGCTCGGGCAGGTACGGTCGAGCGGAGCTCCACACCGGGTACAGAACTTGCGTCCCGTCCGATTCTCCGTCCCACATGCCGCACAACGCATACGCCGAAGCTTATGCGAACCCCGCCCGCGCGGTAGAAGACCCAAACCTCCCTACCCTCGAACAGCCGTCTCCGGCGACGCGGGAGGCCATCGATTTGGTGGTGGGCCGAGACGAAGGAGGCGGGGGGGCGGGAGACTAGGCGAAGGAACCTTGTTGGGCCAGTCCCTTCCCTTCGGGACCTCGATCTTGGCTGTAACCCGAGCAAGCCGCCATTGAGCTCGGCATCGGTCCAGGCGTTGCTTCGCCTCCCCGCTCGCCCGATGATGTCTCTCATCTCGGCCGCGATGAACGCCCGCATGGACTTGCTGCGGACGTTGCCCATCGAACCAAGTTTCAAAAGAAAGGCTGTGGCCGATTCATCGTCTGGGAACTCCGCCACAACGACGAGGTCGTGCTGACCCATCGTCCAGTAAACCTCGTAATCCCCCCCGAGTTGCTTCGCGGCTTCCCGTGCCCCCTCGGCTCGGTCGACCGTGGCCTTGAAGTCGCTGACCCCTCGATCGGTCCAGTCGATCAACGAAACGGACCTAGACATTAGGCCTTCCTCCATGCTCCCCAAGAAACCTCATCTAATCATCCTCGAGCCGGCCCCGCAAGGGGCGAGACCCGTGCTCGCCAGGGGACGGATCGATCGCCTGCGGCGAGCACGCGGCCTCGAGCAACTGCCTCCTCCGCCCGCAGACGCGGCGCAGCCCTTGAAGGATAGGCGGGATAATTCGGATTTGCCGCGGTCAAAGAAGGTGGCCAATCGCCAGCGTCGGTCTAGTGCGGCCGGACGGGTATGCCGACCCGCAACACGGTTTCACCCGGTCGGGAGTCGATGGTGATCGTGCCACCGTGGCGCTCCACGGTGATGCGCCGCGCGATATCGAGGCCGAGACCGGTGCCTTTGCCCACGTCCTTGGTCGTGTAGAAGGCCTCAAACGCGCGCGCAGCCACCTCGGGCGGCATGCCCGGGCCGGTGTCGCCGATCTCGACGACGATGTTGTCCCCCTCGACCCGCGTCGCCACCCGCAACGTGCCTGCGCCGTCCATAGCGTCGACGGCGTTGTGATGAGATTGGTCCACACTTGGTTGAGCTCGCCTGCGTAAGCCTCGACCCGAGGGACGTCGGCGCTGTACTCGCGCACGACCGCTACTCCATCGCGGAGCTTGTGCCCAAGCATCACCAGCGTGCTCTCGAGGCCTTCCGTCACGTCGGTCTGCTGCCTCGACGCGCGGTCCACCTGCGAGTACGACTTGACGGCGGCGACGAGTTCGGAGACGCGCCGGGTCGACTCCTTCATCTCTGACAGCAGCGCCGCGATGGAGAACGTGCTCGCCACCCACTCCAGGCCCGGCTCGAGGGACGGTCCCCCAAGCACGGACGCGGCCCGCTCGCACCAGGCGAGATCGACTCCGGCGGCGGCGAGCGGAGGAGCGATGGTCCACTCCCGCTCTATGCCGTGGCGGGTGAGCCACGACGAGAGGGCTTCCTCGCGACTTCCTCGACTCGAGCGGACTGCGCCCAATCGCCCGCGTCCCGCTTGATCGCTGTGGCGTCACGACCCATGTGGGTTCAGTAGGCTCTGGCGGTGCACGCCGACGACGGGTACTTCGACGAGCGCGTAGCCGCTAGGTACGACGAATCCGCAGGCGAGATGTTCGACCCGGCGGTCGTCGACCCGGTCGTTGACCTCCTCGTTGAGCTCGCCGGGGGTGGACCAGCGCTCGAGCTCGGAATCGGGACGGGCCGAATCGCGCTCCCGCTCGCGCGGCGGGGAGTGTCGGTGCACGGGATCGAGTTGTCGAGGGCGATGGTCGCAAGGCTGCGAGCGAAGCCACGCGGCGACGACATCGGCGTGACGATCGGCGACTTCGCGACGGCGACCGTGGACGGGACCTTCTCCGTCGCGTACCTGGTCTTCAACACGATTATGAACCTGACGACGCAGGAGGCGCAGGTCGCGTGCTTCCGCAACGTCGCAGCGCACCTCGGGCCCGGCGGCTGCTTCGTCATCGAGGTAGGCGTTCCCGAGCTCCAGCGGCTCCCACCCGGCGAGACCATCCGCGCTTTCCACGTCAGCGAGACCAGGTGGGGGTTCGACGAGTACGACGTCGCGACGCAAGACCTCACGTCCCATCATCTCGAGATCGTCGACGGAAGGCTCGAGCGCCACTCGGTCCCCTTCCGGTACGCGTGGCCCTCCGAGCTCGATCTGATGGCACAGCTTGCCGGGATGAGGCTGCGCGAGCGCTGGAGCGGGTGGAAGCGCGAGCCATACACGAGCGACAGCCGCAAGCTCGTGTCGATCTGGGAAAAGCCGGCCAACCCGGGATGAATCGCCCAGGGTAGCGTTCGATGGACAGCGAATGGACAACATCAGCGGGAGGCCACTATGAGCGGCAATGAGCACGCCATCCGGTTCACGTATCTGTCTCAGGAGGATCTGTTGGAAGCGGGCTGCCTCGACTTCAAGCTCGCCATGGATGCAGCAGAGTCGGCGCTCCTGGCTCACCAGAGGGGCGAAGTGCTGTTTCCCGAGAAGATCGTGCAGATCTTCAACGACGACACCCAGGAACGGATCAACTGCCTGCCGGCCACGCTGCGTTCGGAGAAGGTGTGCGGGGTGAAATGGGTTTCGGCGTTCCCGCCGAACGTAGAGAGGTTTGGCCTGCAGAACCTGACGGCTCTGTTCGTCCTCTCGGAGATCGAAAAGGGCTTTCCGATAGCGGTGCTCGAGGGGACGCTCGCTTCCAACATTCGGGTCGGGGCCATGGGAGGGTTGGCCGCCCGCCACCTCGCACCATCGGAGCCTCGGACCATCGGCTTCATCGGAGCCGGCGAACAGGCCAAGATGCACCTGGTCGCAATGAAAACGGTATGCGCGTCCCTGGTGGAATGCCGGGTCTCGGCCAAGACATCGGAGCAGGAAGAGAGTTTCGCTGAACAGCTGGAGGCGCTTCTTCCGGACATGGACTTCACGCAGGCCGGGGGGGACCACTCCAAAGCGATGGATGGCGCCGATATCCTCGTCACCGGGACCAGCGCACAAGCCCCACTGCTCGAAGCTGCCTGGATGAAACCGGGGTCCTTCTACAGTCACATCGGTGGGTGGGAGGACGAGTACGCCGTCGCCGAACAGTGCGACAAGATCGTCTGCGACGACTGGGACACCGTCAAGCACCGCACGCAAACTCTGAGCCGCATGTACAAGGACGGCGAGCTCCACGACTCCGACATCCACGCCAATCTGGTTGAGGTGGTTGCAGGCGACAAGCCGGGCAGGGAGAACGACGACGAGCGCATCTACTTCAACGCGGTCGGCCTCGCTTATGTCGACGTCGCGATCGCGCTGGCCATGTACCGTCGGGCAGTGGACGCAGGCAAGGGGTTGGAGTTAACGATGCAAGAAACCATGATCTTCGACCACGAAGGTCTCTCCGAATACCTTCGCCTCTGAAAGCAAGAGGGCTTGGGGCGCAGATTTCGAGTTTCCGTTATGAATGGTCGTGCGATAGCTCTACCAAGGTCAGAGGGGGAGGTCGCCGTCGGAGGATGGATCATTTCGAAGCTCGGGGAAGCTGGCTAGCAAACGTTCCGATTGTGGCCCACGTTCCACATGCAGGTCGTGATCTACCTCCGAATGTCCGGAAAACGCTCTCGCTGAGCGACGCCGCGCTGGAGCTGGAGATCCTGCGGGTGACCGATCATTTCACCGATGAGTTGTCGTATGGGATCCTCGAGTTGGGAGGCATCCAGTTCGTCAACCAGCTGAGCAGACTCGTGGTCGACCCAGAACGCTTCCGTCATGACGGCGATGAGTTGATGGCGGCCCGGGGAGCGGGCGCCGTCTATGTCGTCACCACCGGAGGGCAGAGGCTGCGTGCTCCCGACCTTGCCGAGAGCCGGGAAAGTCTATTGCAGACGTACTTCGACCCCTACGCAAGGGCGATGACCGATACGGTTGGCCGCATCCTGTCGCGATGGGATCGGTGTCTCGTCCTCGATATGCACTCCTATCCGTCGAAACCGTTTTCGTACGAGCTCCGACCAACGGACCCACGCCCAGACATCTGTTTTGGGACCGACGACTTCCACACCCCGCTGGAGCTGCTGGAAGCGATGGAACTCCGCTGCGATCATTGGGGATTCTCGACCGCCCGCAACCAGCCCTTCTTCGGCTGCTACGTGCCGCTCGCCTTCCATCGGCGAGATCGGCATGTCTCGGGCCTGATGATTGAGATCCGGCGAGACCTGTACATGGATGAACCCTCGGGTCGGAAGAATGAGCGGTTCTCCGAGATCCGCGTGTTTCTATCAAGCCTTCTAGAGCTAGCCACTTGCTCGATGCGGTGACCTTGCGCGACCCACCGAAAACCCGCTCATCCAATCCCAGACTCGAGTTCGACAACGAGATCCAGAAGCTCGGTGGCCTCCCAGGCTCGATCCGTCTGGAATCCGACAATGGTGCCAGGATTCCCGCTGCAACCAGATCTGGGGCTGGGTGGACGTAGCTGCGACACTTCAGAGATCTGGGGGTTTCGTCGATGATCCATCATGCATAACTTCCTCACAGGCCACCTGCGGAGATGGCTTGCAGTCTGCGTGGCCCTTGCCGCGTTTTCGCTGGGTGGGCGAGCAGGAGCGGCCGAGGTCTGGCATCCTCCGCAAGGGGCCTCCTGGCAATGGCAGCTCTCGGGATCGGTGGTGGACACCACCGTGCCCGCAGAGGTCTACGACATCGACATGTTCGACAACGACGCTGCCATCGTGAAAGACCTCCACTCGAGGGGCAAGAGGGTGATTTGCTACATGAGCGCAGGCAGCTACGAGCACTGGCGGCCCGATGCAGGCCGGTTTCCGTCGCGAGTCATCGGCCACTCAAACGGATGGGCGGGAGAGCGCTGGCTTGACATCCGCAAACTATCCATCCTTCGCCCGATCATGGAAGCTCGAATGAAAAAGTGTGCGGCGCGCGACTACGACGGAATCGAGTTCGACAATGTTGATGGCTACGCCAACCGCACCGGCTTTCCTCTGAGCCGATCAGATCAACGGACATTCAATCTCTTCCTGGCCCGGGCCGCCCACCATCGAGGCTTAGCGGCGGGGCTCAAGAACGACCTCGGCCAGATACCCGCCCTCGAACCACACTTCGAGTTCGCCGTCAACGAGCAGTGCTTCCAATACCACGAGTGCAGACGCCTCAAACCATTCGTGGATGCGGGCAAGGCGGTCTTTCATGTTGAGTACAAGCTCGGTCGCTCGGACTTCTGCACCAGAGCTAACAGCTTGCACTTCAGTTCCTTGAAGAAGCGGCTCAATCTAGGGGTGTGGCGGCGCAGCTGCCGCTAGTTGCTGAGAGCCACCGCTCCTGATGGCAGACTCATTCTATCGGGCCCATGGGTCTGTAGAGCAGTCGCAAGCTGAGCCTGGCAGGATCCCATTGTGCGAAAGATCGAGGTCGAGGAGCGCCGAGCCCGGCTGGGCCGGCGTCACCGCCTGGCGCCCGGTCATCGAGCGGATGACGTCGTAGAAGCGGCCAGAAGCATGGTCTGTCTCCACGCGACCGATCCCGCGACGATCTACCTATCCGGCTGGGCGCGCGTCGAGGACATGACTGTGGCCGACCTTGACTTTGCGCTTTACGTCGACCGTTCGGTGGTCAAGCACCTGGCGATGCGCCGGACCCTGTTTATCTTCCCGCGAGAGGTCATGAGTTTCGTTCAGGCGGGGGCGAGCAACCGGGTCGCCGAGGCCGAGCAGCGCAGGCTCATACGGGACGTTGAGAAGACCGGCCTGCACCGCAACGGTGAGCGC
>Ga0136632_10000153_pt1 | contig 17203 bp, 17 predicted proteins | sample AntDrymUQ6112106_2_FD_104670 | JGI IMG/M metagenome (GOLD analysis project Ga0136632, IMG submission 104670) | Polar desert sand microbial communities from Dry Valleys, Antarctica - metaG UQ611 (21.06) | ecosystem: Environmental > Terrestrial > Soil > Desert | place: Antarctica: Dry Valley...
CCTCTTCAGCGAGCTTGGCTTCGAGGAGCCCCAGACGATCGAGGAGCTCGACCAGATCGCCCAGGCGGTCAAGACCGAGGGACTCATTCCCTTTGCGTTCGGCGATCAGGAGCAGTGGCCTGCGGGTCACCTCTTCAGCATCGCCGCCAGCAACGTGCTCGGCCCGGAAGGGCTAGACCAGGCGCTCTACGGAAGCGCCAAATGGAACAGCCCCGAAGTCGTCGAGGGCATCGACCTGATGTTCTCAGAGTTCGTCGAAAAGGGCTATTACCCGGAGGACGTCAACGCCATCACCTATGAGGACGCGAACAACCTGTTCTACGCGGGTAAGGCCGCGATGGCCCCCACCGGTACCTGGCTCGTTCCCGAGATCGATTCCACGGTCCAGGACTTCAAGGTCGGCTTCTTCCCCTTCCCCGCCATCGACGACACCGGTATCGCTCCGCCCTCCGGGGTGGGCGGGGGCCTGTTCGTGGCCGCCGATACCGAAGAGCCCGAGGCCGCTCTCAAGCTGATCGACTACCTGCAGTTCAACGAGCAGCGGGTAAAGGAGGATCTCGAGCGCGCCAACACAATCCCGGCTTTCAAGGTCGACACTTCCGATCTTGATCTCACGCCGTTGTTCCGAAGCGTGCTGGACGATCTTGCGGAGGCCGAGAACCCGGACTCCTTCGGCTACAACATCGACGTACTGGCGCCGGCGGGGTTCAACGACGTTATGTTCAAAGGCTTCCAGAGCGTCCTCGCAGGAGAACGGACGGCGCAAGAGCAGGCCGACGCCCTTCAGGATGCCTACGCCGAGGCCAAGGCGAACGGCGAGACGCTAGAGAAGCCGTAGGCCCACCAAATGGCCGAAACAAAGGTCACGACTCGCCCCCGGCCCGCAAGCCGGGGGCGACGGCGTGCTATCGCCCGGCGCGCGGGAGCGTCAACAGCGCGCGGCTCGGAGCTATGGACTGCGGCATTGTTCATCGCGCCCGCGCTGGCTCTCTACATCCTGCTGATGCTTATCCCCTTCTTGAACTCCGTCTATTTCAGTCTCACCGACTGGAACGGAGCGACGCTGGCCAAGAACTTCGTGGGGCTCGCCAACTACGCCGAGATGCTGCAAGACCCGCAGCTCTATGAGGCGTTCCGCAACAACCTGGTGTGGATAGTGATCGGCACTGTGGTGCCCGTCTCCGTCGGCTTGTTGCTGGCCATGATCATGTGGAGCACGCCGCGCTTCGCACTGGTGTTTCGCACGCTGTTCTTCCTGCCCTACCTGCTGCCGATCGTGGTAGTGGGGCTCGTGTGGAACTGGATCTACCACCCGCTGTACGGCGTGCTAAACAGCTTCTTGGAGCTCATTGGCTTCGACTACCTCACGAGAGGGTGGTTGGCCGACGGCGACACCGCTTTGTACGCCGTCCTGGGGGCGGCCATCTGGAGTGCTTTCGGCTTCGTCACTGTCCTGCTGTTCGCCGGCCTTCAGGGCGTCAACACGGATGTGGTCGATGCTGCTGCGATCGACGGCGCCAACTGGCTGCAGCGAGCCCGTTACGTAGTGATCCCCGCGATTGCGCCGGTACTGACACTGGTGACCTCGATCACGCTTATCGGCGGGTTCGCAGTCATCGACTTCATCATCGTGATGACCAATGGGGGGCCGGGTAACCGGACGTCTGTGCTCGGCTTCTACGCGTACAACCAGGCCTTCCAGCGCAACAGCGTAGGGTACGGAACCGCGGTGTCGATCCTGATAACCGTTTTGAGCCTAGTCGCCGCTGTCGTCTTCATCAAGCTGCGTGAGGGAGGGCGCGAGCGTGGCTAGCGTAGGAGCTCCGGCCGAACACACTCGCATGTTCTCCCCTCTGCACCGCAGGATGGCGGCCACCGGCAGCCGTTACGCGATCCTGGTTTTGTTCGGCGTGATCACGTTGTATCCATTCATACTCGTTGTCTCGACTGGGCTCAGGGACCCGGTCTCGATCAACGTCAATCCGTTCGCGCTGTTCGAGAACATCCGCCTCGCAACGATCAGCGACGCGTGGACTCTCGGCGGTTTCGGCGGCTATTTCAAGAACACGCTGTTGATTACCGTTCCCACCGTGGCCGGGACGATAGTCCTGTCGACCATGGCAGGGTACGCGCTGGCTCGAATTCAGTTTCCCGGGCGAAACCTCATCTTCTTCACCTTCATGCTGGGTCTGATGATCCCGTTTACGTCAATCATGATCCCGTTGTTCTACGAGCTCATCGATCTCGGCTTGTTCGGCTCGGTGTGGGCGGTGATCCTTCCGGGAATCGCTGGAAGCGCGGGCTTCGGAGTGCCATTGGGCATCTTTCTAATGCGAGCCTTCTTCCAGGACCTGCCCAATGAGCTCGCCGAGGCGGCGCGCGTCGACGGAGCCACCGAGTTCCAGGTGTTTCGCAAGGTCATGCTCCCGCTGGCCGCCCCCGGGATCGCCGTGCTCGGCGTGCTGGTTTTCTTCCAGTCCTGGAACCAGTTCCTGATGCCGCTTCTGTATCTGCCGGGCGAGGAGAACCGGCCGCTGTCTACGGGTCTCTACATCTTTGCGTCGGGCCGGGTCCAGGACTTCGAGCTGATCGCCGCCGGCAGCGTCATCATGATCCTGCCGGTCATCGTGATCTTTCTGATCTTTCAGCGCACGTTCGTCAAGGGAGTTACCGCGGGGGCGCTCAAGGGCTGAGTTTCCCTGGGGCCGGAGCGCGTACTCGATCGACTCCCTGTTCGAATTGGCTCGGTCCGGGACTCAAGCCGGTGCCGTAGGGCCGAGGCCCCGCAGGTAACGGGCAACCTCCGGCAGCACCATGCTCGCATCGCCCCTCAGCCCGCACTCGAGGGCCATATAGCCGTCGAAGCCGATATCCCTCAGGGCCGCCAGGGCCCCTGCGAAGTCCACGTGGCCGGTCCCGGGATGTGCCCGGTTGCTGTCGGCGAGATGGACATGCCTCAGGTGGCCGCCCGCGGCCCGTATCGACGCCGGCGGATCGTCCTCCTCCAGGTTCATGTGGAAAAGGTCTCCCATCACTTTCACCGATTCGAGCCCGACCTCGTCGCCCAACTCCACCGCCTGCGCCAGCGAGTTCACCATGTGGTCCTCGTAGCGATTGAGAGGCTCGAGATAGACCCTCACGCCCTCACGCCCGGCGTGCTCGCCTAGCTCTGTGAGCCCCTCGACAAGCACCGCTCGGTCCTCTGCCTCGGTGCGGGGTGGCTCATAGGGCGGGAGCCGCCGGGAGAACATCCCGTAGGAGGCTGGTGTGATCGCACCCTCGCCTCCGATCTCTGACATGACCGAGAGCAGCGATTTCATGTTCTCGATCGCGTCTCTTCGCTTGCCTGCGTCGAAGTCGCCGATGAAGTGATCCATGATCACGCACACGGTCGGCATCGCGACGCCGGCCCGGCGCGCCGCCTGAAGCTCATCCAGACGGGCCCTGAAAACGAAGTCACCGTGTCCGTGCAGCTCGATCGCGTCGTAGCCCCAGCTCTGCAAGTGCTCCCATTTCTGAACCAGACTTTCGCCCGGAATGAGATGTTCCTGACAGGAGAGCTTCACTCGCGTCCCATTAGAATCGAAGCACTACCTGCACGGTTTCCGCAGCGCGCTCATCAAGTAGCTCGAAGGCTTGCGCGGCGTCCTCGAAAGAAAAGACGTGGCTGACCAGTGACTCGAACTCGATCGTGCCGTCAGCCTGGAGCGTCATGACCGTGTTCCTCAGACGCGCCTCGTTCCAGCGATGGTCGAGCCGGGGGCTCACTCCCGAAATCTGCGAGCACACGACCTCAACCCTGTTGTGGTGGAACTCCTCACCGAGAAAGAGTGCCGACCCCCCACCTTGGAAGAAGCCTGAAGCAACGACTCGGGAGTTGTAGGCAACTGCACGTATGGCCTCATGAAGCGCGGGATAGACGCCACTCAGCTCGATGCAGACGTCCGCCCCCCTGCCCCCTGTGAGGCCTTTTATCGTCTCGGCCGCACCGGGGGCATCGATCACGTGCTCGGCGCCGAGCCGGGAGGACATCTCGCGACGATGTGGGAGGCGGTCGACGGCGATCACCCGGGCACCGTTGCTGCGAGCGAGTTGCATGGCTATCAGTCCCGGCACTCCCTGCCCGAACACCGCCACGGTTTCGCCCACATGGATGTCGGCATCGAGTACCGAGTTGAGTGCGATAGCCCCGATCTGGGAGAAAACACCATTGATGGGCTCAACGTCTGGCGCAAGGAGTCTCGACGCCGCGTCCTGCTCGGACATGACGTGTGTGGTGCGATGACCCCACGCCCCCCACACGACATCCCCCTCTGCGACGGCTCCCACCTCCGACCCCGTCTCGATAATCTGCCCGACTTCCTCGTAGCCCCATCCTTCGACCGGATAGGCAGCGCTGGCAGTGTCTTCGCGAAAGACCCTTCGCTCCTCATCCCAACGTTTGCTGAGATAGGGGTTCGAGCCTCGGTAGGCGGTTAGCTCGGTTCCCGCGGAGATACCCGAGTAGAGGGTCCGGACGCGCACCTCATCGGGTCCCAAGAAAGGGTCCTCGTACTCTGTGATTCCAACTTGGCGTGGCGCCATGAAGGCTACGACGCGTCCCATGAGCTCGCTCCCCGATTCGCTCTTACTTGATGCCCGTCAGCGCGATCCCCTGCACTATGTAGCGCTGGGCCGCCGCGTAGACGATTACCAGCGGTATCAACCCCACCACATTGCCCGCCATGAGCCGTTCCCAATCGCTGTTGTATTGATCGTTGAGCAGCGCAAGCCCCACCGGCAGGGTGAATTTGGAGTCGGTGCTGAGATAGATGAGGGGCCCGAGGAAATCGCTCCAGGTCCAGATGAAGAGAAACACCGCAAAGGTGGCGAGAGCGGGCTTCGACAGCGGCAGGATGATGTCCCAGTAGATTCGCCAGTAGCCGGCACCGTCGACACGCGCCGCTTCCTCGAGCTCGCGCGGCAGACTCAGGAAGAACTGACGCAGCATGAATATGCCGATCGCGCTGGCCAGGGCCGGGAGGATGAGAGAAGCGTGTGTATCGAGGAGGCCCAGATTCTGCATCATGATGTAGGTTGGGATCGTGTTGACGATGTCCGGCACCATCATCGAGCCGAGATAGAGATAGAAGATGAGATCGCGGCCGGGAAAGTTGAGCCGGGCGAAGGCGTAGGCCGACATCGAGCAGAACAGCAGCTGGCCAACCACGGCAAAGGCCACGATCTTGAACGAGTTGAAGATCCACAGGTTCCAGTACTGAAAACTCGTCCATAGGCTCGTGTAATTGCTCCACTGCAGCTCGGCCGGTATCCATTGCGGCGGGAACACGAACACCTCGAAGCTCTGCTTCAGAGACGTCGACAGCATCCATGCGAACGGCAGCAGCGAGATCAGTGCCAAGAGGATGAGGGCGGCGTAGGCGATCGTCCGACGAAGAATGTTGCCGGTACTAGCGGACCGCTTTCGAGGCGCAAGGCGCGCATCAGCCAAGCTCATAGTGCACTCTCTTGTTCAGAAGCTTGAACTGGATGAAGGTCACGATTGCGAGGATCAGGAACAGCACCCAGGCCATCGCCGCGGCAAAACCCATGTTGAAGAAGCGAAAGGCCTGTTGATAGACGTAGTACATGTATGTGTAGGTGCAAGTCCCGGGCCCTCCCTGAGTCATCAGATAAGCGGTGTCGAACACTTGAAACGACCCCAGCATCGAGGTCACCGCAACGAAGAAGGTCGTGGGGCTGAGAAGCGGCCAGGTGATGTCCTTGAACTGGCGCCATTTTCCTGCTCCATCGAGCTGAGCGGCCTCGTAAAGATGATTGGGGATCGATTGGAGCCCCGCCAAGAACAGCGTCATGTTCCAGCCTAGGCCCTTCCACACGCTCACCAGGGTTATGGCCGGCAAGGCAGTACTGCAGGTGTCGAGCCAGGCCACCGGATTGACGCCGAACCATGCCAGGAAACCATTGAGCAGCCCGAAGTCCGGGCTGTAGATCCACCGAAAGATGATGGCCACGGCGACCATCGATGCGATGTAGGGAAAGAAATAGGCGGTCCGAAAGAAGGTAAGGCCCCTGATCTTGGTATTGGCCGCCAAAGCCAGCGACAACGACAGGATGATGGTCGCCGGCATGAACATCAACACGAAGATCACGGTGTTCTCGAGCGTGATGAAAAAGAGCTCGTCTTGAAACAGCTGCACGTAGTTGTCGAAGCCCACGAACACAGGGGGGGTGATTAGGTCCCAACGGTGAAGGCTGACGATGAACGACACGATGACTACGAGAACGATAAAGATCAGGCTGTGGACGAGGGCCGGAGTGATGAAGAGGTAGCCGGCCAGGGTCTCCTTACGGGTCCATCTTTTCCAGGGCGACGGCTTACGCCGGCGCTCGGCGGCTGCGGCTGCAGCAGCCGCAGGTGCGGTCGTAACCTGTTCGGTTGTAGTCACAGGGACCGGCCTACTGCTGGTCCTGAGCCTGCTGGAGCTGTTCGTCGACCTTGTCGCAGACGCCCGGCAAGACCTCGGCTGCGGTCTTGTCACCAGACCAAACGGGATCGATGCCCCTATCGATCGTGTTCAGATACACGGGAAAATCAACAACGTAGGGCGCCTTGTGGGCGGTGGGCAGCGACTGCAGGAACGGCTCCAAGGTGTTGTGTTGCTTCACGATGGGATCATTCTTGAAGCTGGGTGCAAGGGCCAGCTTCTTGCGGGCCGGGATTCCCTGAGCATTCTCGAGCAGCACCTGGGAGGCTTCCTCGGAAACCATGTACTTGAGGAACTCCCATGCGTTTTCCTCGCTGTCGGAGCCCTTGGCGATGGCGAACATTGCGAGATGGAAGAAGTTCGCCCGGCCTTCTGAGCCCTTGGGGACCGGCGCAACCGCCCAGTTAACCCGGTCGCCGGCCTCCTGGAGCTCATACGCGGCCCAGCGGCCGGCGTCGATGAACATCCCCACCCTGCCGGAGAGCATCAGCTGGACCGGGCTCTGGCCCTCGAGCTGGCTCGGTGTGGGCGAGATGCCTTCATTGATGAGGTCGGCAATGCCCTGGATCGCGGCGGTCGCTTGGGGACTGTCGATCGTGCACCGGGAGGCATCCTTGCTGAGGACGTCGCCTCCGTTGGCCCAGATCGAGTTGAATACCGGAGCGAACCAGGTTCCGTGTGCCGCGCCGAAGACCTTCTTGGCGCCTTCCCCTTCGGTGAGTTGCCGTCCGGCCGAGACGAAGTCCTCCCACGTCCAGGAGGCATCCGGGTAGTCCATACCCGCCGCATCGAACAAGTCACGATTGTAGTACATGACCTGAGTGTCCCAGTTGTCGGTGAGCCCCACCAGCTGCCCGTTGAAAGTCAAGCCATCGAGGACTTGGGGGTAGAAAGCCTTGAGGTTGAAGTTGTCCCTCTCGACGTACTTGTTGAGGTCGACCGCGTAGCCCTTGGTGACGATGGTCGGAATGATGATGTCGCCAGAGCCGAAGATGTCGGGAGGATTTCCGGCCGCGATCGAGGTGAAGACCTTCTGGTCGTAGCCCTCCGCAGGAATGGTCTGAATCTTGACCGGTATCTTCGGGTTGTCCTCCATGAACTGCTCGGCGAGCTCCTGGCGGGCGGCGATGGCGCCCGGATCGTCGGCGGGAAGGGCAACGACGACGGTGCCGGGAGCCTCGTCCGAGCCTCCGCCGCCCGGCCCCCCGGTGAACAGCCCGCATGCGGGTGCCAAGAGCAGGATCGCCACTGCAAGAGCGAGCTTTCTTTCCCTCAGGACCCGAGGCGCCTTTGCCATCATCCCCCCAGACAAGTCATTGCTAGGACAAACCCTCGGGCAGATCGTACAGGCTCCACGAGAAGTATCGGGATATGGGTGGTGAAGGCATACTGAGACGATGAAGCTCGGGGTCATGACCGTCCTCTACCAGAGCCTGTCCCTGCCACAAGCCCTGGACAAGCTCGTCGGCCTGGGTGTGGAGGCGGTCGAGCTGGGCACCGGCAACTACCCCGGCAACCACCATTGTGACCCCGAACATCTACTCGCGGATCGGGCGCGCGTGAAGGACCTCAAGTCATCGATCGAGGACCGGGGGCTCACCATCTCCGCTCTGAGCCAGCATGGCAACCCACTGCACCCGGACGAGACCGTGGCGCGGGCTGCTCACGAGACGTGGCGGCGCACGGCCGAGCTAGCCGAGCTGCTGGACGTGCACGTCGTCAACGCCTTCTCGGGCTGCCCCGGCGACCACGATGGAGCCCGTTACCCGAACTGGGTGACCTGCCCCTGGCCCGACGACTTCTCCCGGGTGCTCGAGTGGCAATGGAACGAGAAGCTGATCCCCTACTGGGCCGCAGAGGCCGCGGTGGCTCGCGACCGTGGAGTCAAGATTGCCTTCGAGATGCATCCGGGGTTTGCCGTCTACAATCCCGAAACCCTGCTGCGCCTGCGCAGCGCCGTCGGCAATCAGGTTGGCGCCAACTACGACCCCAGCCATCTTTTCTGGCAGGGAATCGACGCGGTCCAAGCGATCAAGGACCTCGGTCGCACAGGCGCCATCTTCCACGTCCACGCCAAGGACACCTACATAGACGCGGCCAACGTGCGATCCAACGGGGTCCTCGATACCAAACCATACGGCCGGCTCATCGACCGCTCGTGGTCGTTTCGGACGGTAGGATTCGGTCAGGGAGCCAAACAGTGGCGCGACATCATCAGCGCTCTACGAATCGTCGGCTACGACTACGTGATGAGCATCGAGCACGAGGACGCTCTCATGTCTTCCGACGAAGGACTCACAAAAGCAGTCGAGCTCCTGCAGTCGTTGATGATCAAGGAAGATGCTGGAGCCATCTGGTGGGCGTGAAAGGAAACTAGGGGGAGCGAATGGCCGAGATCGGCATAGAGCAGGTTGACAAGGTCTATCCCGACGGCACCGAGGCTGTGTCGTCGATAGATCTCGATATAGACGACGGGTCTCTGATGGTCTTGGTAGGCCCTTCGGGATGCGGCAAGACGACTCTTCTGCGGATGGTCGCAGGTTTGGAGGATGTCTCGGCCGGCACTATTCGAATCGGCGACCGAGTGGTTAACGAGGTTCCGCCAAAGGACCGGGACATCGCCATGGTCTTTCAGAACTACGCCCTCTACCCCCACATGAGTGTGTTCGACAACATGGCCTACGGGCTCAAGCTCAAGAAAATGGCCAAGAGCAACATCAAGGAAAAGGTGGTCACCACGGCGGGCACCTTGGGACTCAAAGAGTTCTTGCACAAGAAGCCGGGCCAACTCAGCGGCGGGCAGCGCCAGCGAGTCGCCATGGGACGCGCCATCGTGCGCGAGCCGAAAGCCTTCCTCATGGATGAGCCGCTGTCGAATCTCGACGCAAAGCTGCGCGTGCAGATGCGCGCGGAGATCTCGCAGATCCAGAGTCGGATCGGTGTGACCACCATGTACGTCACCCATGACCAGACCGAGGCCATGACGATGGGCGACCGGGTCGCGGTCATGAAGAAGGGACTCCTGCAACAGGTCGACTCGCCCCAGAACCTCTACGACCATCCCGTCAACCTGTTCGTGGCGGGGTTCATCGGATCTCCCGCCATGAACCTCGTCGAGGCTGACTTACGTGACTCCAACGGCAGCTACTCGGTGAGCTTCGGGGGCTTCGAGCTGGCCGTCGACCCTGAGACTCTGCTCCGCCACCCGGCGCTGGAAAGCTATGCGGGTCGCAAAGTCATCGTGGGCATGCGTCCGGAGGACATCGAGGACGCTTCCCTGGCACCCGGCACCCCCGAAGATCGCCGCATGCCGGTCACGGTTGGGTTGCGGGAGGCCATGGGGGCAGAGGTCTACGCACACTTCCAGATCGACGCCGCTCCCGTTGTGACGGAGGAGATCAAGGAGATCGCAGAGGACGTAGGCGAAGAGGCATTGGGACTGCTCGAGGCGCAGGCCGGCGAGAACAGGACGACCTTCGTGGCGAGGCTGGGGGCCCGCACCGAAGCGGCCGTGGGCCGGCGGATGGAGATCGCCATCGACACTCGCAACCTCCACTTCTTCGATCCAGAAACCGGGGAGGGTGTCTACTAATCGCCGGCCCGGCCAGGGATTGGGTCAGCGCTTGTGGAGTTCCCGCTTTTCCTTGAGTTCGGACTTGGGCTTGAGTGCAGGCTTGGGTGGAGCAAAGCACGCGTCCCACATCCCCCGACGGCTTGCTTTAGCGGTTCTCTGCGCCTGGGCGAAGAGGTCGGAGTAGCGAAGGTTGGGCCGGAGGCTCGAGACAGTTGCGTAACCGCCGCTCACCAGCGCCCTGTTGAACAGGCTGCCTCTGTGCCAGACGTAGGCGAGAAGGCTTCCATCGTCGTCCTCCTTGTCGATATCGAGCTCTAGCCGCACCCGGTCCCCCTCGAGCCGGAAGCTCGTCTGCTCGGCGGCCTCGGGCCCGTAGCATTCGGTCGGCCGGCTCTCATCAATTGTCTCCGGGGCTTCGATTCCAATCAACCGGACGGCGCGAGAGTCCCCTCCGACGCGGACCTCGATGGTGTCGCCGTCGATTACCCGGGAGACATATCGGCCCCGGATGTGCGTCTTCTCGCTCGGTGCTCGAGACCACCGCCGGGCGACCCCGCCGTCCGCAGGTGGTGCCGCCAGCACTCGCCCTGCCCCATCGGCCGGAGAACAAGAAACACCGAGCAAGGCCGCAAGCGCGGCCGCCCTCGCCACCCGCAGTGCCGAGCGAACTCTCGAACCTCGATTTGGATTCAGCAACACACACCCCCCTGACGACAGGCCCTAGAGAGATCATGCTGGAAAAAAGTTCCTCTACTCAATACGCAAAACCGGCTGAGGCCCGGCCCAGGGGGAAAGAGCTCCGGTCCCCGGGGGGGGTCAGGGCAGGCGGTCCCGGAGCGGGCACTCGATCGCGCACCACGCGCCCTGCAGTACGGGGATCGGTACTCGAGCGCGCGCTACGCGCGTTTGACTACCTCGGAGAAAGAGAGTCCGCCGCGGACGCGATCGCCTCGAAGGTCAGCTCGAGAGCCCGCAGGCCGTCGGCGCCGGTCACTGGAGGAGGCCCGCCCTGGGCCACGGCGTCCACGAACGCGTGCACGTGAGCGTCGATCGTGCGCCAGAAGTCGTGCGAGCCGGCGTCGAAGATGCCGGGTCGCCACTCCTGGTACGTGTCGCAGTCGTGGCGGAAGAGTCTGACGGAGTCGACCACGTTGTCCACAACCACCCGCCCCTCGGTGCCCGAGACCTCGAGCAGCTGGGAGCCGGGGTGCGCATAAGAGCTATCCCAGCTTCCCAACAGTGTTCCAACCGCACCGCCGGCGTACTTGACGGTAACGGCCGCCGATGTGTAGATCCCCATCTTGCGCGGGTCTGCCATGTGGGCCGAGACGCGCTCGATCTCACCGCCGAACAGACGCATGAGATCGAAGCTGTGCCCCTGTGTCTCTATGAGCATGCAATAGGGATCGTTGAGATCCTTGTAGAGGTCCCCAGCAAACTTGACGAGCACGTACGCCACGGTGCCCAGCGACCCCTCGTTCAAGAACGCGAGAGCCCGTTGATAGGCGATCGAGAAACGATGGTTGAAGTTCACGCCGAGCGCGACGCCGGCCTGATCGGCAGCAGCGACCATCGAGCGCGCCTCGTCCAGCGAGAATGCCATGGGCTTCTCGACGAACACGTGCGCCCCGGCTCGTACTGACGCTACTGTCGGGTCGTGGTGGTCCCGGTTCCCGGTTGCGACGCACACGATATCGGGGGCCGCGCGCTCAAGCATGTCCTCAACCGATAGGTAGTAAGGGACCCGCAGCTCTCCGGCCAGCGCCTCGGTCTTCGGGCGCGTGCGGCCGCACACCCCAACGAGGTCGACTTCAGAATGCGACCGCAGCGCGCGCGCGTGGATATTACCGACGAAGCCGGCGCCGACGACGGCAGCCTTCACGGCTGGACCAGAACCTTGCCACTTTGGCCGCTCATGAAGGTACGAAAAGCGTATGAGATATCGTCGAGCGAGAAGCGGTGTGTCAAGACCGTCGCCGGATCCAGGGCTCCCGACAGAAGCAGCGCTTGATTATCTGCGAACTCGGCCTTGGGGAAATACTCCGATCCGAGCACTGTCTTTTCTCTTTGGATGAGCTCGGTCGAGACGTGGATCTCGACCGGATCGGGGTTGTGGGCCACGAACACAACCTTTCCGTTCGGGGCGGCCCACGAGATCGCTTGACGTTGGGTGCTCGAGAGACCGGCCGCCTCGATCACGACGTCGAAGCCGTCGGGAGCGTTCTCGAGCACGCGCTGCTCCACGTCGGCTGAGCCTGCGTCCACCACTACGGCTTCCAACTCTTCCGCAAGATGCAGGCGATACGGCGCCACATCCAAGGCGACCACGCGTGCGGCCCCAGCGGCGCGCGCCGTCGATACGGCGCCGATTCCGATCGGGCCGCAACCAACCACCAGCACGCTCTTCGAGGACGCTCCGCCGGCTCGGCGAAAGGCATGGTTGGTGGTCCCGTAGAGATCCAGCAGGGCTGTGGCGTGGTCCAGGGGAATCTCGTCTGCGACCTCGAGGAAGCAGTCGGCCCTCACCGCAATGAAGTCGGCGAAGCCACCGTCGTCGGAGAATCCGTACATCTGTTGCTTGTCGATGCACATGTTGGTTAGACCCACTCTGCAGCAATAGCAGCGACCACAGAAGCCGACCAGATAGACCACTCCGCGCGTTCCGGGGGCGAGCGCCACTTCCTCTCCCACCGCCTCGATCACGCCTGAGACCTCGTGACCGGGGGTCACCGCACTCCCATTGAGATAACCGTCTCTGTCGCTGCCACAAAGAGCGCAGGAGTGAACCCGCAGCAGGACTTCGCCCGGGCCTGGCGTAGGAATATCGACCTCGACCAGTTCGATATCGCCTTCTCCTCGAAAGCGTGCCGCGCGCATGACTTCGCTCATCTTCGGATGAGGGCCTGAAGCTCGCGCGCTACCTCGAGAGGTCCTCTCTTCAAGAGGCCTTCGTCCATGGTTAAAGAGTAGAGACCCATGGGCTCGAGATAGTCTTCGACCGCTCCACTGCCCTCGCGGTAGTCCCAGTTTACAAGGTCATACAACGGCCACCACGTGAGCCCGATCAGGGGCACGCCCGCCGCGCGCATCCGCTCGACACTCTGAACCACTTCTCCGAGCCACAACGACCGAAGGCCGTCGGGCCGCGTGTCGTTGTACGACGCTCTTGTTTGAGCCGCAGAGAAAATGGGGGCCGCTCGCTCGCTGGCACTGGTCTCGGTGATGAAGACGGGCACCTCGTAGCGAGCAAGGTGCTCGTTGACGATTCTTTCGAGATATTGCGCGCCGCCCCACACCGGCTCGACCAAACCGCCCGCATGGCGGCGTTCGACGCTCAGCATGGGGTAGTAGTTGAGGCCGAGCACATCCATCGTTACGTTACCGGCCTGGTACCAGATCAGATCGTCATCGGTAAGGCCGTTAGCGGTTAAGTACGGATAGAGGAAGTGGGAAGCATTCACCCGGCCCTGGATGAGCTCCAGTGTCGTGAGGTGACGGTCCATGTCGAGCCGAGCCCGTTCCTGGAGCGCCGGATCGTCGGTGAGCACGATCCCAGTCGCTTCCACATGCACCATGACACTGTCCGCCCGCTGCTCGCGCAGAGCCTCCACCGTACGAACGACTCCTCGCGAGACCCCGTTCGCCACCGCGCAGAACCCTTCGTCGCCTGTCAGGCCGGGGGGCCAGCGGGCCTCCCGGCCGCACAGCTCGGCCGCAATAAATGGCTCGTTGAAAGGCGTGTAGTAGCGCACCGAGGGATACCGGGCGCAGAAGGCGGCCGCGTATGTTGCGACGCGCTGAGGATAGTCCGGGGAGATGAAACCGCCGTCGAGCCACAACGGCGTCCCGTAGTGCATGAGGTCGACGATAGGCTCGAGGCCGCGCTCCAACATGTAAGGGATGACTTGGTCGGTGAAGCCCCATTCAAAGCTCCCCGGCTGCGGCTCGACTCGGTACCACGGGATGCCGTAGCGGATCATGGAGAAGCCAACCTCTGCTGCCAGATCGATGTCCTCGCGCCAGAGCCGGTAATGCTGCTGCAGCTCGTACTCGTCGAGCCTTCTCTTGCCCGGCCCCGTCTCGGCGATGAACGTGTCTTCGATACCCGTCGCCCACACCAGCGGGTCTGCGAGCTCAGGCACGCCGCTCACAGCCGCCCCGCGTCGACGATCCGCTGAAGGAACTGGCGGGTGCGAGGATGGCTGGGCTCGGTGAAGATAGCTTCGGGCGCACCGCTCTCGGCGATAACACCCTCGTCCAAGAAGCACACCAGATCTGCGATATCGCGTGCAAAGCCCATCTCGTGCGTCGCGATCAGCATCGTCATGCCCCCTTTTGCCAGCTCACGGATGACGTCAAGGACCTCGGCGACCAACTCCGGGTCCAGCGCGCTGGTCACCTCATCGAAGAGCATGATCTCGGGCTGCATGGCCAGCGCACGCACGATCGCCACGCGCTGCTGCTGTCCCCCGGACAGCCGGTCGGGGTACTCGTTCGCCTTGTCCGAGAGCCCGAAGCGCTCGAGAAGCTCCAGAGCGTGAGCCTCGGCCGCGGCCCGAGCGGTGCCGAGAGCTTTCTCCGGTCCCAATGTGATGTTGCGCACCACCGTCATGTGCGGAAAGAGATTGAACGCTTGGAACACGATTCCGATTCGCCGCCGCACCCTGTTGACGTCGACGCCGTCGGAGGTGATGTCTTGACCCGAGATCAGGATGCGGCCGGCATCCACCGGCTCGAGGAGGTTGACGCACTTGAGCAAAGTCGACTTGCCCGACCCCGACGCGCCGATAAGGCAGACGACCTCGTGGGGTGCCACCCTCAGGGACACGCCTCTTAAAACTTGCGTCTCTCCGAAGGACTTGTAGACGTCCTCGAGCCGGATCGCTTCCGCCGTGCTCACAACGCAGCCCCCGCTCGTCTGCGCCGCTGATCGCGTTCGATCAGGCGGTCGGTGAAGCGGGCCAGAGGGATCGTCACGATGATGAAAAGAAACGCCGCTATCACGAAGCTTCCGTAGTTGAACTGCTCGGCAGCGTAGATGTTGGCGGCACGGGCGGCTTCGATCGGGCCCAGCACCGAGATCAAGGCGGTGTCCTTCTGGAGTCCGATGAAGTCGTTCAAGAGCGGCGGTATGACTCGTCTGATGGCCTGGGGCAGGACTACAAAACGCATTGCCTGCCAGCGCGACAGGCCGAGCGAGCGGGCCGCGGCGGTCTGGCTCTCGTGGACCGAGTCTATCCCCGCCCGGTAGACCTCGGCCACGTAAGCCGAGTAGACGAGAACCAGCGCCAGCACGCCGTAGGTGACCTCCGACTGGCTGGAGAAGTACTTGAGCCCGAGCCCCGGCAGACCGAAGCCGATCATGTAGAGAACAAGGATGAGCGGAACTCCTCGAAAGAGATCGGTGTAGCCGACTGCCACCGCCCGAAAGGGAAAGAAAACCGGGCCCGGTATGCCTCTCACGATGGCGACGACGAGGGCAAGGATGAGGATGAAGACCTCCGCGATCAAGAACATCTTGATGTTGAGCACGAAGGCGCCCACCACCGAAGGAGTCGTCACGGTACCGAACAGCGACCGGTTCAGGTGATAGGGTTCGAAGAACCTTTCGGCGACGAGGCTGCTGCCCGGTGCCAGCGCGACCACCAACGCGATCAATGCGAAGAAAACAATGGTGCTGGCGCTCGACACGAGCACCCCGCGGCCCCCGAACATGCGGGAGCCGCGCCCTCTCGAGCCACTCGAGCTCGAAGGCACGGGCTCGGCGCCCGGCGGCAAGCCCATTGAAACGGCTACTCGAGCGTGGGTATCTGGAGGTAGTCCTGCAAGAACTTCTGCTCTAGCTTCTCGAGGGTCCCGTCGGACTTCATCTCCTCGAGCGCCTCGTTGACACACTCAACGAGCGGGTTGTCCTCCTCGAACACCATCCCGAACTGCTCGGTTGGGGCGTACTGGCCGATCACCAGCGAGTTCTTGACCACTAAGTCCCGCAAATACACGGTCGTCGGCACGTCGGTGACGAGCGCATCGATCTGCGAGTTCTTTAGCGCCGACACGGCATCATTGGTCGTGTCGAACACCTTGACCTCCGCCGACGGCTGAATGGTGGAGCTTATGAACGCCAAGCTGGTGGTTCCGACCTGAGCCCCAAATTGATGGTCCTTGAGGTCGGAGATGCTCTTCGCCTCGGCCACCGGCGTCTCCTTCAACGCAAGCACGCCCTGGCTGTTGTCGTAGTAGCCGTCCGAAAAGTCGATGGCGCGTTCCCGCTCTTCGGTGATCGTGACCTGGTTGATATCGAAGTCCCAGTCCTTAGGGCCGGGGGCATAGGCCTTATTGAACGGCTCCACGACCCACTCAATCGGCAGCTTCAGCCGTTTTGCGACCTCCGTGGCGACCTCTCCCTCGTAGCCCGACCGGGCCTTGAGCGAGCCCTGGAACCACGGGGGGAAGGCGGGCTTGTCGGTGGCGACCGTGAGCTTCCCCTCGGCGACTGTGGACAGGCTCTTGGCGGCGCACGGATCCTTGGCGCCGCCTCCTCCCGATGAGGAGGGCTGATTCGAGGGTTCCTCGGCACAGCCGGCAAACAGCACCAGCGATGCGATTAGGACGAGCAGCTTGCGCATGGTCAACTTCCCCCGATGTTAGCGAGCAGTTAGAGGCAAGCTATCACCGGCTTCGCCCGAAATAGTGCAACCAAATACGCCCTCGACGACTCAGTGAGGGTGACATGATGACCACGGCCGTGACCTCCAAGCGCACCTGACCGGCTCTATCCAGAGCGCGTTCCAGGATTTCTTCCTCGCCGAGGCCGACCGCCTCAAGCGTTTGGCGAACTTTCTTGTCGGCGACGCGGAACAGGGGGCAGAGCTGGCGCAGGAGGCGCTGGTGCGAGCCTATAGACATTGGGGCCTCGACTACCGGCTTGCGATTCTCGAGCACGGTGACTGGGTCTACTTCGTCGCCGGGGACTGAGCGGAATAACTAGCTGCGAGGCTTGCTTACTCTTATAGAAACGATCGAGAGAGGTGAGCATGGCCACCAAGGTGACCAAGACCGAGCAGGAATGGAAGAAGCAACTCAGTCCCGAGGCCTATCGGGTGCTACGCCGCAAGGGGACCGAGCCCCCTTTCACGGGGGC
>Ga0136632_10000154_pt1 | contig 17194 bp, 15 predicted proteins | sample AntDrymUQ6112106_2_FD_104670 | JGI IMG/M metagenome (GOLD analysis project Ga0136632, IMG submission 104670) | Polar desert sand microbial communities from Dry Valleys, Antarctica - metaG UQ611 (21.06) | ecosystem: Environmental > Terrestrial > Soil > Desert | place: Antarctica: Dry Valley...
ACCTCCAGCTTGATCATGTTTTCCTCGACGCGAACATCAAAGGTGTCGATCGGGACGTATGCCGGCAGCGTCACGGGCTTGCCGCTTTTCAAGTCGAAGAGCGACCCGTGGCGGGGGCACTCGACGGTGCATCTCTCGGGATCGAACTCGCCATCGGCGAGGTTGCCGTCATCGTGCGAGCAGCGGTCCTCGATCGCCAGCAACGTGCCGTTGCAGTTGAAGATCCCAATCTCGAGATCCTCCCATTCGACCACGCGTGACGTGCCGGGCGGAAGCTCGGAGACGGCGCAGATGTCGAGGGTCTCGGTCATGGAAGAAGCACCGCGCGCAATCCCGTCTTGCGCGCTCGGATATGCCCTACCGGCAGTGTAGCCCCTTCGCGCACCGGCGAGCTAGAGGTGGTCCGCACCGGTCGGCTTGCGCTCGATGCCGCCCTCGGCCTCGCTCGGAGGCGTCTCGGGCTCCCAATCGACGGCGGCGCCCAGCGCGGCGCCCTTGAGCACCTTCAGCGTCAGCAGCGCGCACTTCATGCGCGTCGCGGAGATGTCGATGCCGAGCAGGTCCAGGACGTACTGGCGATCGAGCCTCAGCAGCTCGTCGACGGTCATTCCCTTGACCTCGTCGGAGGTCATCGACGCCGACGCCTGGCTGATCGCGCAGCCGTGGCCGGAGAAGCGCAGATCCTCGATCTTGCCGTCCTCGCCGACCCGGATCTCGACCCTCAGCTCGTCGCCGCAGAGCGGATTTGAATCCTCGAAGGACATGTCGTGTTCCTCGAGGTGGCCCCAGTTGTGCGGGCGCTTGTAGTGCTCGAGGATCTCCTCGCGGTAGATCGAGTCCATTAGATGGTTGATTCCGCGGCCGACACGGTCAGATGGTCGTGGATCGTGGTGTGGGTCGTGGAATCAGCCATCTAGGTGAAGATCCTCCGGACGTCATCGAGGCCGTCGACGAGAGCGTCGACGTGGGCGCGGGTGGAATGCACGGCAAAGGAGGCGCGCGAGGTCGCGGCGACGTCGAAGCGCTTCATCAGCGGCTGCGCGCAGTGATGGCCGGCGCGGATGCAGACGCCGCTTGAGCCGAGGATCTCGGCGATGTCGTGCGGATGGGCGAAGTCCAGCGTGAAGGCGACGAGCGCGCCACGACGATCGGCATCCGTTGGGCCCATGATCGTAAGTCCCTGCACCTCGGACAGGCGCTCGAGCGCGTAGGCGCACAGATCGCGCTCATGGGCGCGGATCGTGTCCATCCCGATGCCCGCGACGAAGTCGACGGCCGCGCCGAGGCCGATCGCCTCGGCGATGTTCGACGTGCCGGCCTCGAACTTCGCCGGCAGCATCCCCCAACGGATCTCATCAACCGAGACCGACGAGATCATGTGCCCGCCGCCGATGAAGGGCGGCATCTCGTCGAGCAGCTGCTTGCGCCCGTGCAGGATGCCGATGCCGGTCGGGCCGTAGAGCTTGTGGCCCGTCCAGGCGTAGAAGTCGGCGTCGATCTCGCCGAGGTCGACGGGCATCTGCGGCACGGCCTGCGATCCGTCGACGACGACCACCGCGCCGGCGGCGTGTGCGCGCGCCACGATGTCGGCGACCGGGATGATCGTGCCGGCGGCGTTGGACACGTGCGTAACGGCGACGAGCCTGACGTCGCCCTTGGCGAGGATCTCGTCGAGTGCGTCGAGGTCAAGCTGCGCCTCGTCGTCGACGCCGACCATCTCGAACGTCGCGCCGGTCGCCTGACAGAGCATGTGCCACGGCACGAAGTTCGAGTGGTGCTCGAGCTCGGTGACGACGACGCGATCGCCCGGGCCGACGTTCGCGCGGCCCCACGAGTAGGCGACGAGGTTGATCGCCTCGGTTGCGTTCTTGGTGAAGATCGTCGTGTTGGCGGGCCAGTTCATGAATGCCGCGATCCGGTCGCGCGCGCCCTCGAACAGCTCGGTCGCCTCGGCCGCCAGCGCATAGACGCTGCGATGGACGGTGCCGCGATGGTGCTCGTAGTAGTCGTTCATCGCGTCGAGCACCGGCTGCGCCGTCTGTGACGTCGCAGCGGAATCGAGGTAGACGACTCCCTCGCGCCGCAGCGAGGGAAAGCCGCCGGCCAGCGGCGTGTCGGCGACCGTTGTCACGACAGCGGCGCGGCGAACTCTTCGCGCAGCTGTGCGTAGCCCTCTTCCTCGAGGCGGCCGACGAGCTCGGGGCCGCCTTCGGTGGCGATTCGCCCGTCGAACATGACCGATACGCGCGTGGGGGTGACGAGGTGCAGGATCCGCCGGTAGTGGGTGATGATCAGGACGCCCATCTCGTTGTCCTTGCAGACCGTGTTGACGCCGTGTGCGACGACGTTCAGGGCATCGATGTCCAGGCCCGAGTCGGTCTCGTCGAGCACCGCAAGGCTGGGCTTCTGCAGCGCGAGCTGGAGGATCTCCATGCGCTTCTTCTCGCCGCCCGAGAAGCCCTCGTTGAGGTAGCGCGAGGAGAACTCCTTGGGAACGTTCGTCAGCGCCATCGCGGCCTCGACGGTCTTGCGGAACTCCTTCAGCGAGATGCTGTCCTCGCCGCGCGCCTCGCGGTGGGCGTTCATGACCATCCGCAGGTACTTCGTGACGGTGACGCCGGGGATCGCGACGGGGTACTGGAAGGCCATGAAGAGGCCCATGCGGGCGCGCTCGTCGGTGTCGGCTTCGGTGATGTCCTCGCCACCGAAGAGGATCTGGCCGTCGGTGACCTCAAGGCTCGGGTGACCCATGATCGCGTTGGCGAGCGTTGACTTGCCCGAGCCGTTGGGGCCCATCAGGGCATGGATCTCGCCGGGAGCAACGGTCAGGTTGACGCCCTTGAGGATCTGCTTGTCATCGGCCTGGACGTGAAGGTTGCGGATCTCGAGGTCGGGCATGGTCTCCTTGGCTTCTGTGTCTTGAGAAATCGGGTGAAAGTTCAGACCGCGGTGGGCGCGGTTTCGCGCTCTGGCGGGATCTGCCGGGTCTGGCGCGTGGTCAGGTCGCGATTGCGGAAGTCGACAAGCTCGGCCAGCGTCGTGTCGGCCAGGGTCTTGAGAACTCCGGCCTGGACGCGCGTCCACAAGAGCTTGGTGGCGCAGCCGCGGCCATCGTCGTTGTGATGCGAGCACAGGACGCGGCCATCGGCGTCCTCGCGATCATCGACGAAGCATTCCATCGGCGCGACCGAGCCCTCGAGCGCCAGCACGACCTCGTCCATCGCGATGGCCTCTGGCGCGCGCGAGAGCTGGTAGCCCCCATGCGCCCCGCGCGTGCTCTCGACGAGCTCCGCGCGCTTGAGCAGCGCGACGATGCGCTCGAGGTAGGCCAGCGGCAGGTTCTCGGCGTCGGCGATCGCCTTCAGCGAGACCGGCTGGCCGCTGGGCTGCCGGCCGAGCTCGACGAGCAGGCGGACGCCGTACTCCGCTTTCGTCGTGAAGAACACGTCTATTAACCCTACCAGCGCGGTCGGATTAGCGGCCAGCGTGCGAATGCTCCAGCTCTCGCTGCGACAGGAAAGCGTCACATCGCGCTAGAAGTGAGCTTCGATGCCCGAATTCGCGCCCGGAGACGTCTTTGTCGGCCACCGCATCGAGGGGCTGGCGGGACGCGGCGGGATGGGCGTCGTGTACCGCGCGCGCCAGCTCGACCTCGATCGGCTCGTCGCGCTGAAGGTCATCGCTCCGACGCTCGCCGAGGAGCCCGACTTCCGCGCGCGCTTCGTTGCCGAGTCCAAGGCCGCGGCGGCGATCGAGCATCCCAACGTGCTGCCGGTGTACTCGGCCGGCGAGCGTGACGGCGTCCTGTACATCGTCATGCGCTACGTCGACGGGCCCGACCTGCGCGCGCTCGTGCGCGCCACCGAGGGCCTCGGTGGCGAGCGCGCGGCGCACATCGTCGCCCAGGTCGGCGCTGCGCTCGATGCCGCGCACGCACACGGCCTCGTGCACCGCGACGTCAAGCCGGCCAACGTCCTGATCGGCGCCGACGACCACGCCTACCTGACCGACTTCGGGCTGACCAAGCGTGTGGCGTCGACTGCAGCGTTGAGCCACTCGGAAAGTTGGGTCGGCACACTCGGTTACGTCGCGCCAGAGCAGATCCGCGGCGATCGCGTCGATGCGCGCACGGACGTCTACGCGCTCGGCTGCGTGCTCGTGCACGCGGTGACCGGTCGCGCGCCATACGTGCGCGACAGCGACGAGGCGACGATGTGGGCTCACCTCAACGATCCGCCGCCGACCGACGACGTCCCGCCCGAGTTCGCCGGCGTCGTCGCGCGGGCGCTGTCAAAGGACCCGGCGGACCGCCATCCTTCCGCAGGCGATCTCGGGCGCGCCGCGCTCGCGGCGGCCGGGCGCTCAGGCGTCGCGGCACCCGAGCGGGTCGTGGCCCGCGGAACCGCCGCGCCGATCGATGCGAGCGTGGCGGCGTCCGTGGCGGCGCCGGTGGCCGACAGCGACGAGCAGACACGCCCCTCACCGCCACCCGAGGCGCCGACGATCCCGGTCGCGCCGGCGCCGGCGCCGGCCCGCGGAGGTTCTCCACAGAGCAGCCGCCGCGCACGCTGGCTCGCGCTTGCGGGCGTACTCGCCGCGATCGCCGCCGTCCTCGTGGCCGTGATGCTCAGCGGCGAAGGCGACAAGGACAGCGAAGGCGAGCCGGCGCGGACTACGCCGACTCCGCGCAACCTGACCGCCGATCCGGCAATCTCACTACTGACGCGGCCCAACTCGATCGCGTTCAGCGGCAGCGATGTCGCCGTCCTCAGCGCCCGCGACGGGGTCCTCGCGTTCGTGGACGCGAATACCGGTGCGCCGGGTGCGCGGGTCAGCGTCGGCCGTGGCGCCGCCGCCGTGGCGTCCGGGTTCGGCTCCCTCTGGATCGCGAAGTTCGGGACGAAGTCGCTGCTACGGGTCAACCCGCGCACGCTGCGCCGAGGGGGCGGTGCGATCGCGCTGCCCGGGTCCGGTTCGCCGGTCACGGTTGCGTCCGGCGAGGGAGCGATTTGGGTCGGTACGCACGAGGACAGCGGCGTCGACAACCTGATCAAGGTGTCGCCGCGCGACGGGACCGTCACGCGAGTGATCGGCGTTCCTGGCGGCATCCACGACATCGCCGTCGGCGACGGCGCCGTCTGGGTGACCAACCGCTCGCGGCCGGAGGTCGCCCGCATCTCGGCTCGGACCGGCAAGACGCGCCGGATCCGCGTCGGCCTCGAGCCGCATGGACTGGCCGTCGGCGAGGGCGCAGCGTGGATCGCCAGCGCCGGCGACGACTCCGTCACGAGAATCGACTCCCGGACGCTGCGCACCAAGACGATCCAGCTCGACATCCCGCCCGAGCGCATCGCCGTCGGTGGCGGTTCGGTCTGGGTGACCGCCAGGTCCGCCGCCTCGCTGCTGCGCATCGACCCGCGCAGCCGGCGCGTCCGCGACACGATCCGCACCGGCCGCGGGCCGTTCGCAGTGGGCGTCTATCGCGGACGGGCCGTGTGGCTGACGCTCGTGGGGGCGAACGGGGTTCAGCGCGTGGCCTTCGGGGATTCTTGAGGTTTCGCCCCTTACAACTAGAGATCTCGCCGCGCCACCACACCGTCCTGCAACGCCCGCATCGCAAGCCACGAGCGCTTCTGGTTCTGCGCCAGGTGGTCGACGCCGAAGTAGCGAAACAACGTGCGCAGCTGCGCCTTGACGGCGTCGACGGACAGAAACAGCTCGTCGGCGATCTGCCGGTTGGTGGCGGGCGTGGCGAGCTCTGAGTCCTTGTATGGACGGCACAGTGCCAGCAGCACGGCGCGCTGCTGCGCGCTGAGCTGCGGCAGCGCCGAGCGGTTGCCCGCGACGACGGTCTCGCGCGAGCGCGACTCGGAGGCATCGGGCACGCGGTAGGCGATCTGCGTGCGCCCGACGCGCAGCACGTCGCCGTCGCGCAGCCGCTGGCGGCCTGAGATCCGCTGGCCGTTGAGATAGGAGCCGTTGCGCGACAGGCCGTCGTCGGATGCGGTCCATTCGTCGCCCAGGCGCTCAAGCTCGACGTGCAGGCGTGAAACCTCCGTGTCCCATGGCAGGGCGATGTCGTTGCCGGCGCCGCGTCCGATCGCGACCCGTTTCGTGGCGGGCTCGAGCACGACGATCTGCTGCGCGTTCTCGCCGTCGCGCAGCAGCAGAAACGGCTCGCCTGCGCGCTCGGTCTCGATCCGCTCGCGCAGCTCGGCGGGCGTGGCGGCGTGGGGTGCAAGCGGTGAGGGGTCTGCCTGAGCCATCGGTCCGAGAGCTTGTCAACCCACCCTGGGTTGAGCAACCGCACACCCAGGGGGCGGCGGCCTGAACCCGGGGGCGCCGATGCGCATCGCACGCGGGGTGATCGTGCAGATGAGACCGATCCCCAGGAGGCCACCCGTGATCGCCGTGCCGATTCCCACGCTCACAGACGAACAGCTCGTCGCACATTTCCGCGACGGAGACGACGCCGCCTTCGACGAGATCCACCGCCGCTACCGCCCCGCGCTGCTGCGCTTCGCGACCAAGATGCTGCGCGCGTCCGGGCACGATCCCGACGACATCGTCCAGGACGCGTTCATCCGCGCATTTCGCGCACTGCGCTGCACCGACGCGCCGATGGCCCTAAACGCCTGGCTGTACATGATCGTCCGCAACCGCGCCCTCGACGGGCTGCGCTCGTCGCGCAACGCAGTCCAGTTCGACGACGGACTCTCGGCCCCGCCCGACTGGCGGACCGATCCGGCGCAGCAGGTCGGCGACGGCGACGAGCTGCGGCGAATCGTCGACGAGATCGGGCGGCTGCCGCGGCGCCAGCGGATTGCGCTCGTCCTGCGCGAGCTCGACGGGCGCACACACGCCGAGACGGCGCGCGCGCTCGACACGACCGTGTCCGGATCGAAATCGCTGATCGTGCGCGCCCGCTCGAACCTGGGCACGGCGCTGCGAGCGGCGTGATGCGCGGGTAGTCTCGTCGCGTTATGGACGTCGGATCGATCGAAACCGCCCTGCAACGCCTCGAAGAGGGCCTGCAGGAAGCACGCGCGGCGACGGAGATGCTGCGCGATGGCGACGCCTCGGCGATGGCCGACCTCGACGAGACCATCGATGCGATGGCGCTCGAAATCGCAGAGATCAAGACGCGGACCGGCACGACCTTCTAGCTGCCACCCTGGTTGGCGCAACCTTGTGCCCGGCGCCGACGTTCCAGGCGTATGAGCACCGCCGATCCCCAATCCCGCAGAATCCGCGCGTCGTCGCTCGCACGGGCCCTCGTTCTCTCGACGGTCCTCACCGCGCTCGCATCCCCCGCTGCCCAGGCTGACTGGAGCGCACCCCAGACGCTCGTCCGCCCCCCGCTGTTCGACGCCTTCCGGATCGACGGCGCGGGCAATGCCGGCGGCGCTGAGGCCTTCGCCTGGTTTCACACGACGCGCGCGATGCGGCGTGATCCCAAGGGGCGGGGCGGCTACCTGAGGTACGTCCGCGCCCGGACGCGCACGGCCGGAGGCAGCCTGTCTGCGATCCGCACCGTCTCACGCACCGACGTGATCGTCGACGGACCGCTGGTTGGCATCGACCGTGAGGCCACGACGACCGTCGCCTGGCAGGAGTTCCGGCGCGGCGACCGTCGCCCGCGCGTGATGGCCGCCGTCGCTCGCCCGGGCCGTCGCTTCGGCGCGCCGATCGCGCTGGGACGCGGCTCCGCCGACGTGGACGCCGGGTTCGCCTTCGTCGGCTCACACCTGCCATCGCCGCTGGTGGTCGCTGCCGACGCCAGCGCCGTGCTGGCGTGGAACGACGGCCACCGCATCGTCGGCGTGCGGCGCGCCGCGGGGCGCTGCCCGTCGCACGACCGTCGTGCCTGCTTCGGGGCGCTGAAGGTCCTGTCGCGCGCCGCCCAGCCGATCGAGGGCCCCGCCGCCGCCATCGCCGCGGACGGCAGCGCCTACGTCGCGTGGTCCGATGGTCTCGCGCGGCTCGTGTCTGCCCGTCGCGGCCGTGCGTTCGGCGCGCCCCGGCGCGTGTCCCCCATCGGCCGGCCTGCGAGCCGGGTGGTGCTCGCCGCGGGCGCCGGCGGCAACGCGCTCATCGCGTGGCGCGGCGCTCCGGCTGACTCGGGGATCGAGACCGGGCTTGGACCGGTCATGGCCGCCGTCGGTGACGCGCATGGCGCGGTATCGGCGGCGCAGACCGTCGACCCCGGCCAGGCCGACGCGGTCGACGCGGGGACGAACGCACAGGGCGAGGCGATCCTGCGCTGGCGGCGACAAGGCGCCGACCAGGAGGAGGTCTTTGCAGCCGTCCGCTTGCCCGGTGGCCTGTTCGGAGCGCCGGTCCGAATCGGATCCGTGCGCGGCGATGGCGAACTGGCCTACCGGCAGCTGGCGATCGACGGCTCGGGCCGCTCGATCATCGGCGTCGGTGAGTCGGCGGTGCTTCGTCCGGCGGGCGCCAGCTTCGGCGCGCCGATCGGTCTGCCCGGCAACCGGCAGCTGATCTCAGCCGGCAGCCGGTTTACGACGCTGTGGACAGCGGGCGGCGCCGTGCGGCTCGGTGATCTCGGGCCGGGTTAGCGCAGGTTGCGGCAGCGCTCTGCGTGACTGCGATTGCACGGCTTAGGAAACACAGAGGCGACCGCTCGCGCGGTCGCCTCTCATGCTGCGACAACGTCCGCGGGGCTCGCGCCCCGCAAGAGACGATCTAGATCGCCTGGACGTTGACCGCCTTCGGTCCCTTGTCGCCGGCCTCGGCGTCGTAGCTGACCTTCGCGCCCTCTGCGAGCGAACGGTAGCCGTCGCCGACGATGCCGGTGTGATGGACGAAGAGATCCTTCTGTCCATCGTCGGGGCTAATGAAGCCGAAGCCCTTGTCGTCGCTGAACCATTTCACGGTTCCGGTGGCCATAGAGGCCCTCCTTCGGGGTGTTGTGCTGCAACCCCGAGGATGCTGAATGCAACGATTCTGGGCGCTGGCACTTCTTCGCCGGACCCAAACGATCCGGCCTTTCGGGTGCGAGCGTAGACCATCACTACCCTGCATTGCTATGCCGGCAACGAGAAATGGTCTTCGCAACGTCGCGATCGTGGCGCATGTGGACCACGGAAAAACCACGCTCGTCGACGCCATGCTGTGGCAATCGGGCGCATTCAGGGTCGGCCAGGACGTCAACGAACGCGTCATGGACTCGATGGATCTCGAGCGCGAGAAGGGCATCACGATCCTCGCCAAGAACACCTCGGTCCACCACAACCCGACCGGGATCGCCGGCGATGACGTCAAGCTGAACATCATCGACACGCCCGGCCACGCCGACTTCGGCGGCGAGGTGGAGCGCGGACTTTTCATGGTCGACGGCATCCTGCTGCTCGTCGACGCCAGCGAGGGACCGCTGCCCCAGACGCGCTTCGTGCTGCGCAAGGCGCTCGAGGCGCGGCTGCCCGTGATCCTCGTCGTCAACAAGGTCGACCGGCCGGACGCGCGCATCGCCGAGGTCGTTGACGAGGTCTACGAGCTGTTCCTCGATCTCGACGCCGACGAGGAGCAGATCGACTTCCCGATCGTCTACTGCAATGCCAAGGCCGGTCGGGCGTCGCTTGACGAAGATGAGCTGCAGGACAGCCTCAAGCCGCTGCTCGACCTGCTCGTCGAGCACATCCCACCGCCTTCCTACGACGAGGGTCACCCGCTTCAGGCGCAGGTCACGAACCTCGACGCGTCGCCGTATGTCGGGCGCCTCGCGCTCTGTCGCGTGCGCCAGGGAACGATTCGCAAGGGCCAGCAGGTCGCCTGGTGTCGCGCCGACGGCACGATCGAGCAGGCCAAGATCTCCGAGCTGTACGTGACCGAGAACCTCGAGCGCGTCGAGGCCGCCGAGGCCGGGCCGGGCGAGATCATCGCGATCGCCGGCATCGCCGAGGTGACGATCGGCGAGACGCTGGCCGATCCCGAAGACCCGCGGCCGCTGCAGGTCATCAGCGTCGACGAGCCGTCGCTGTCGGTGACGCTCGGCATCAACACCTCGCCGTTGTCGGGTCAGGACGGCACGAAGCTCACCGCCCGCCAGGTGCAGACGCGCCTCGAAGCCGAGCTGATCGGCAACGTCTCGGTGCGGGTGCACCCAACCGAACGGCCGGACACCTGGGAGGTACAGGGCCGCGGCGAGCTGCAGCTCGCGATCCTCGTCGAGCTGATGCGCCGCGAGGGCTACGAGCTGACCGTCGGCAAGCCGCAGGTCCTCACGCGCGAGATCGACGGCAAGCTCTGCGAGCCCGTCGAGCGCGTCGCGATCGACGTGCCCGAGGACTACGTCGGCGTCGTCACGCAGCTGCTCGCGCTGCGCAAGGGACGGATGGAGTCGCTCGTCAACCACGGTACCGGCTGGGTGCGGATGGAGCAGCTCGTCCCCGCCCGCGGGCTGATCGGCTTTCGCACGGAGTTTCTCACCGAGACGCGCGGCACCGGTCTGTTGCATCACGTCTTCGAAGGCTGGGAGCCGTGGTTCGGCGAGCTGCGCACGCGCCCGACCGGCGCGCTCGTCGCCGACCGCCGCGGCGCCGCCGCCTCGTTCGCGCTGTTCGGCCTGCAGGAGCGCGGGACGCTCTTCATCGCTCCGGGCGAGCAGGTCTACGAGGGCATGATCATCGGCGAGAACGGCCGCGCCGAGGACCTTGACGTCAACGCCGTCAAGGAGAAGCACCTCACCAACCACCGCTCATCCAACGCCGACGAGCTCGTGCGCCTCGTCCCGCCACGGCTGCTGTCGCTTGACCAGGCGCTCGAGTTCCTGCGCGAGGACGAGTGCATCGAGGTCACGCCGAAGATCGTGCGGCTGCGCAAGGTCGCGCTGGACCAGACGACGCGCGTCAAGCACGCGCGGGCGATGAAGCGCGACGCCGTCGGCTCGCGTTAGCAACGACCGTTTGAGCCCGCCACGCTCTGTCGGCGATAAGTCGACACGGCCTCGCGAGCCCCACGCCGCAACGCTCCCCTTCTTTGTCATCGCTGCAGTTCGTCAACCGCGGAGCCGGATCACCGCGCCAGCCGCGCGTACTCCTCGTTTGGCAGCATGTTCGTCGCCATCGCCATACGGTTGGTGAGGTTGTACATCGCAGCGATCTCGGCAACATCCCACGCCTCTTCGAGCGATAACCCGACGTCGCGCAGCGAGTGCAGGTCGGCTTCGGTGAGCTCGCGCGGTGTCAGCGTGAGCTTCTCCGCGTAGGCGCAGATCGAGCTGCGGCGCGCGTCCAGCCCAGCCCGCCGCCAGTCAAAGGCGATGCGCTCGCCGAGCACCGGGTCGCCGAGCGCCTCGCGCAGCGCGGCGCCGTGCGCGACGAGGCAGTACAGGCAGCCGTTGGCCTGGCTGACGACGACGGCGATCATCTCGCGGTCGGCCTCGTCGAGGTTCTCGCTCGGCACATGCAGTGAGCGGAAGTGCGTGAACCACGCGCTCAGGCGCTCCGGCCGGTAGGCCCATACGCGCAAGACGTTCGGCACGAAGCCGAGGTTCTCGCGCGCCTTGGCGAACAGCCCGCGCAGCTTCTCGGGCAGCTCGGACTCCGCGGGCACCGGAAACCAGGATCCGACGTGCTCCTCGTCACTCATGTCGATGCTCCAGTCGTCTCGTGCTCGTGGCGCAGTTCGTTGCGAAGCCGCCCGCGCGCCTCGCCGTAGCTGTGCGTCTCCCAGACGATCAGACCGCTGAGCGCGGCGGCCAGGATCGCGACCGCCCCCAGCGCCGGCAGCTTGAGCTCGTAGGCCAGCGGGATGAACGCCAGCAAGGCGATCGCGAGGTACAGCCGGCGTGAGTTCAGCGTGCCGATGTTCCGCAGGCGGATCGCGACGTGCGCGAGCAGATAGAGCGCCGTGCCGCCGAGCAGCGCCGCCGTCGGCACGAGCTTCAGCGGATCCTCGACATCGCCGATCGTCTTCTTCATCCCCAGCGCGACGAGCACGATGCCCGCGACCATCGGGAAGTGCAGGTAGGAGTACGAGTCGCGCGCCATCGCGTTGCGCTCGCGCCCGGCCGCGGCCTCCCCCAGGCGCTTGGTCGCGACGAGCGCCACGACGTCGAAGTACAGCCACCACAGCGCCGCGGCGACGACGGTCCCGAGCGCCGCCGCGGTGACGACACCGAGGTCGACGGCCCCGGTCACGCCCACGCCGATCGCGACGATCGATTCGCCCAGCGCGATGATGACGATCAGGCCGTGGCGCTCGGCAAAGTGACGCGGCACGAGTGTCCAGCCCTCCACGCCGAAGAAGTACGGCCCGGCGGTGTCGACCGCGATCGCCAGCGCCCACAGCGCGCCCTGCAGCGTTCCATCGGTCCCCGAGGCCGCGACGATCAGCGCAACGCTGATCGCGGTGCTGACCGCGAGCCCGAGCGTCGACCTGCGCAAGGCCGGGTCGTCGCGGCTGGCGAGGAGGTACAGCGCGATGTGCGCCCCGCGCACGGCGCCATAGGCGAGTCCGAAGACCAGCGCGGAATCCTCGAAGGCGCGCGGGACGCAGAGCCCGGCGACGAGAAAGGCGGCCATCGCCGCGAAGATCACGAGCCGGACGGCCCCCTCCTCGGGGTCGACGACGCTCGTCAGCCACGTGTAGCCGACCCACGACCACCACATCACGCCGAGCACGAGCAGCCCGTTGGCGAGCCCCGACCAGGTGGGGTCAGCGGCCATCAGCGCTGTGCACTGCGTCAGCGCGAGCACGAAGACGAGGTCGAAGAACAGCTCCAACGGGGTGACCGTCTCCTCCTCGCGCATCACCGCCGTCATGCGACGCGATCGGTCGGGAGGCGCCGTACTCACCGCGCCATCCTCTCAAGCGGCGCGGTTGAGCCGGGTGCCATGTCTTGTAGTTGCACACGCAACGAACTAGACTGCGTCGAAGTGTTCTCAGCTCAAACCCGCCGCATCGCTCGCCTGTTCGCTGCCTATCGCAGGCGGCTGACGGCGGTGCTTGCGCTGATCGCGCTGTCGGCGAGCCTCGGGATGGTCACGCCGTTTCTGTTGCGCGAGGTGCTCGACACGGCGATCCCGCGCGACGACACCGAGCTCCTGGCGTGGCTCGTCGGCGCGATGATCGCGATCTCGATCGCAACGGGTGCGCTCGGTGTCGCACAGACATGGCTCTCGAACGTCGTCGGCCAGCGCGTCATGCACGACCTGCGCGCGGCCGTCTACCGCCACCTGCAGCGCCTCTCGCTCGCCTTCTTCACGCGCACCCGCACCGGCGAGGTGCAGTCGCGCATCGCCAACGACATCGGCGGCGTGCAGAACATCGTCACGAGCACTGCGACGTCGATCGTCTCCAACCTGACGACGGTGATCGCGACCGTCGTCGCGATGCTCCTGCTCGACTGGCGCCTGGCGGTCTTCAGCCTCGCCCTGCTGCCGTTCTTCGTCTGGCTGACGCGCCGCGTCGGCAAGGAGCGCAAGAAGATCACGGCCAAGCGCCAGGGCCGGATGGCCGACATGAGCGCGCTCGTCGAGGAGTCGCTGTCGGTCTCGGGCGTGCTGCTGGGCAAGACGATGGGGCGCTCGGACGAGCTCGCCCAGCGCTTTGCCAGCGAGTCGGAGAACCTGGCCGACCTCGAGGTCCAGTCGCGCATGGCCGGGCGCTGGCGGATGGCGTCGGTGCAGATGAGCTTCGCGATCATGCCGGCCCTCGTGTACCTGTTCGCCGGCATGGCGATCGCCAACGGCTCATCGGCGATCACGATCGGCACGGTCGTCGCCTTCACGACGCTGCAGACACGGCTGCTGTTTCCGATCGGCTCGCTGCTCAATGTCGCCGTCGACATCCAGACCTCGCGCGCGCTGTTCGATCGCATCTTCGAATACCTCGACCTGCCGGTCGATATCTCCGAGCGGCCCGGCGCCGTCGATCTCGATCCGGACGGCGTGCGCGGCGAGGTGAGCTTCGAGGACGTCTCGTTTCGCTACGAGGAGAATGGTCCGCAGACGCTCGACGGCGTCGATCTCGTCGTCGCGCCCGGCTCGAAGGTCGCGATCGTCGGCGAGACCGGCTCGGGCAAGACGACGCTCGGGTACCTCGTCGCGCGGCTGTACGACGTCACCGGCGGGCGCTTGGCGATCGACGGCGTCGACGTGCGCGACCTCTCGTTTGCCTCGCTGGCGCGGACGGTCGGCCTCGTCTCCCAGGAGACCTACCTCTTCCACGCGACGGTCGCCGACAACCTGCGCTTCGCCAGGCCCGGCGCCGGCGACGAGGAGCTCGTCGCGGCGGCGCGCGCGGCGCGCATCCACGACCTGATCGCCGCGCTGCCCGACGGCTACGACACGGTCGTCGGCGAGCGCGGCTACCGCTTCTCCGGCGGCGAGAAGCAGCGCATCGCGATCGCGCGCACGATCCTGCGCAACCCGCCCGTACTCGTCCTCGACGAGGCCACGAGCGCGCTGGACTCCGAGACCGAGCGTGCGGTGCAGGAGGCGCTCGACCAGCTTGCCGAGGGCCGCACGACGATTGCAATCGCGCACCGCCTGTCGACCGTCCGCGACGCCGACGAGATCGTCGTGCTCGACGGCGGCCGGCTCGCCGAGCGCGGCACGCACGACGAGTTGCTGGACGCCGGCGGGCGCTACGCGCGGCTCGTGGCAGGCGGCGGCGACACCGCCCCGCCACCGCTGGACCCGGCGCTGGCGTAACGGTCGACGATCTCGCCGCCGGCCCAGCGCCTTGCGAATCCATGGACGATGTGGCGCCAACTTCTGATCCGTCCGTGCGCTCAGCCTGGTAGCAGGAAGTACATGTAGCTGCGGCTCGCCAGATCCTCTACTAAGGAGCGAAAATGCGCAAGATCCATCTGCTGCTCGGGGCAGTGCTCGCCTCGTTGGCTGCAGCCGCCGTTGTGGTGACTGCCGGTTCAGGCTCGAGTCACCGTGAAGCGCCGCTGACGTCGACTGATCCAACGGCCGACGACACCGATGTGTTCGCCTTCACCGCCAAGGACGCGCCGGGGTCATTGACGGTGGTGGCGAACTGGGTTCCCTTCGAGGACCCGGCCGGGGGACCGAACTTCTATCGCTTCGACGATCGGGCGCGGTACTACATCAATATCGACAACACCGGCGACGGCGATTACGACGTCCGCTACCGCTTTGACTTCCGCACGAAGTTCAACAAAAAGAACTATCTGCACTCGCTGACGCCCGTCACGAGCCTCAACAGCCCGCGGCTGTTTCAGAAGGAGTCCTACAAGGTCATCCGCGAGACCTACAACCGCCGCGGGAAGCGCACGTCCGCTCGAACGCTGGGCCGCAAGTTCCGCGTGGCGCCGAGCAACGTCGGCCGCAAGACGATGCCCGACTACGAAGGGCTCGCAAACCAGGCCATCAAGTCGCTGCCCGGCGGCGGCAAGGTCTTCGCCGGTCAGCGCGACGACGCGTTCTTTATCACGCTGGACCGCGTCTTTGACTCGATCAACCTCGAGGGCGCGGGGACCGGCAACATGGGCGGCGGGATCGACACGATCGCCGGCTACGGCGTACAGACGGTCGTGCTGCAGGTCCCCGAGGCGCGCGTGACCCGCAACCGTAAAGCGGTCTCTGGTCCGACAGCATCCAACGCCACTGTCGGGGTGTGGGCGTCCACCGAGCGCCAGAGCCTGCAAGTGACCAACAACAGCGCGGGCAAGAGCCGGGACGCTCGGACTGCGCGGCGCAGCAAGTGGGTGCAGGTCAGCCGTCTCGCAAACCCGCTCGTCAACGAGCTGTTCGTTCCCGCGACGCTGAAGGACAAGTACAACCGCACCCAGCCATCGGGCGACCTGAAGAACTTCGGCAGGTTCGCGCTCAATCCGTTCCTGGCCGGTGCGTTCAACCAGCTGCTGGCTCTCGGCGTCAAGGAGAAGAACCGCACCGACATCGTGCAGGCGCTGTTCACGGGCATACCTGGTGTGAACCAGATCTCCAAGAACCCCGCAGCGGCGGACACGCTGAAGCTGAACATGGGCGTACCGCCGTCCGCAACCGAGAACCGCTTCGGCGTCATCGGTGGCGACAGCGCCGGGTTCCCCAACGGCAGGCGGCTCGCTGACGATGTCGTGGACATCCAGCTGCGCGTCGTCGGTGGCTATCTCGTGGCGCCCGACCAGGGCGGCAAGAAGCTGCCGCTCGGCGATGGCACCGACGCCAACGACCAGCCGTTCGGCTCGACGTTTCCCTACGTACCGTCGCTGAAGAACGAGATCGGTGGCTCTCCGACCGAGGACCTCCAGACGCCACCACATCCCCCGACCGCGGCGGAAAACCCGTCCTGAGCATCGGTCCTACCCGGCCGGGATGAGCGAATGGCCAATTGCACCGCTCACCCCGGCCGGCCGGCACGAAACCCCTTCAGACCATGCGCGCGCTTCCCATCGTCTGCGCCGGCGCCTTCGCTGTGACCCTCGTCGTGCTGGCATTCACGGTGGACTCGGAACAGCAGCGGCCGGGAGCACGCGCCAACGCGCTGCCCGTGGCCGCTCTGACCGGCGGCCCGGGTTCGACACAGCAGCGCGTCGCACGGCTCGAAGCCGCCGTTCGCGCCAAGCCTGGCGACTCCGCGACGCTCGTCGCGCTGGGATCGGCGCTTTCGCAACGGGCGCGCGAGACGGGCGACGTGAGCTACAACCTACGGGCCGGCCGGGCGATCGCCGGCGCCCTGGCGCGCAATCCGTCCGACGCCGGGGCGCACACCGCGCGCGGCGTGCTGCGCCTCGCCCGTCACGACTTCCGCGGAGCGCTGCGCGACGGCCTGCGCGCGCGCAAGCTGGCACCCGAGGTCGTCAAGTCCTTCGCCGTGGTCGTCGACGCCAACGTCGAGCTGGGGCGCTACAACGCCGCCGGCAGGACGTTGCAGCGCATGGTCGATCTCAGGCCCAACCTCGACGCCTACGCGCGCGTCTCCTACTTTCGTGAGCTGCACGGCGACCTGGCCGGAGCGCGCGATGCACTGAAACGGGCGCTGACGGCCGGCGGCGAGGCAGACGAGAACGTCGCCTACGTCCGCACGCTGCTGGGCAACCTCGAGCTCGCCCGCGACCGGCGCGCAGCTGCGCGTCGGGAGTACCGCGCGGCGCTCGCGCGTGCCCCCGGCTACGTTCCCGCCCTCGCCGGGCTCGCACGAGCCGACGCGGCTGCCGGGCGCCTCACCGACGCGATTGGGCGCCTGCGGACGGTCG
>Ga0136632_10000155_pt1 | contig 17132 bp, 16 predicted proteins | sample AntDrymUQ6112106_2_FD_104670 | JGI IMG/M metagenome (GOLD analysis project Ga0136632, IMG submission 104670) | Polar desert sand microbial communities from Dry Valleys, Antarctica - metaG UQ611 (21.06) | ecosystem: Environmental > Terrestrial > Soil > Desert | place: Antarctica: Dry Valley...
CCTACGGGCTCGCGCTCGTCATCCCGCTCGCGGCGCTCTGGCTCGGCACGTCGGCGATCGGCGATCTCGTCGACGACCGGCTGCTCGTCTACCTGTGGCTGAAGCCCGTGTCGCGCTGGCAGCTTCCCGCCGCCGCGGTGCTCGCGACTGCCAGCGTCGTCGTGCCGCTGGCCGCCCTGCCCGTGGCCGCGACCGCGCTCGCGGCTGGCGCCGGCGACGTCGCGCTGCCCGCACTGCTCGCGGCGTCACTCGCAGGCTTCGCGTACGCGGGCCTGTTCGTGGCGGCAGGCTTCTGGTTTCGGCGCGCGATCTGGTGGGGGCTCGCGTTCGTCCTTCTGTGGGAGAACGCCGTCGCCCACCTTGCGGAGGGCTCGGCTCGGTTCACCGTTGTCGGCTGGGCGAGCTCCGTCCTTGCCACCGCGCGCCCGATGTCGATGTGTCGCTGGTGGCAGGCTCGGACGCCGTCGCGTTCGTGGTTCTCCCGGCGGTGGCAAGGACGGAGCTCGCCCAGCCGACCACGGTGAATCGCGCCGAGCCCTCCGCAACGTGGGCGACGGCGTTCTCCCATAGGAGCACGAACGCGAGCCCCCACCAGATCGCGCGCCGAAACCAGAAGCCTGCCGCTACGAACAGGCCCGCGTACGCGAAGCCTGCGAGTGACCCTGCGAGAAGCGCGGGCAGCGTGACGTCGCCGGCGCCCGCCACGAGCGCGGTCGCCGCGACCGGCAGAGCGGCCAGCGGGACGACGACGCTGGCGGTCGCGAGCACCGCGGCGGCGGGAAGCTGCCAACGCGACACGGGTTTCAGCCACAGGTAGACGAGCAGCCGGTCGTCGACGAGATCGCCGATCGCCGACGTGCCGAGCCAGAGCGCCGCGAGCGGGATGACGAGCGCGAGCCCGTAGGAGGAGATCGCATCCACGGCGGCCTGCCCTGAATCGGAGTCCCACCGCGAGAACACGCCGAGAACGACGGAGAGCCCGCCGAGCGCCGCGATGCCGAGGACGCGTGCGATCGTCAACTGCGTGCGCAGGAGCAGGCGGTACAGCGCGCCCAGGGAGGCGAGCGTGCCCGGCCGAAGAGAAAGCGACGGCGACGCGTCGACAGCGCTCATCGCTGCACCACGTAGCGGAAGACGCCCTCGAGATCCGCGTCGAGGGCCCTGACCTCGAACAGCCGGGCTCCTCGATCGCGTGCGACGGGGGCGAGCGCGCGTGTCAGGGCACGAGCGTCGCTCGTGTCGAGCTCGAGCACATCGTCGCCGTCGAGCCGCACTCCGATGGCGGTCCCGGCCTCGAGCAGCGCGCCCGCGAGCTCCCGTGGACGGTCGGTTCGGACGCGGACCCGCAGCGGCCGGTCGTCCATGAGCGCGCGCAGCTCGTGGAAGTCACCGTCTGCGGCGAGCCTGCCTTGCGACATGACCAGGATCTGGGAGCCGAGCCGCTCGACCTCGTCGAGCACGTGACTGGACACGATCACGCAGCGGCCCTCGCTCCCAAGACGTCGGAACAGCGCGACCAGCTCCATGCGCTGCCTGGGATCGAGGCCGGTCAAGGGCTCGTCGAGAACGAGGACGGAAGGATCGTGGACAATCGCCTGCGCGACCTTGACGCGTTGGCGCATCCCCTTCGAGTACGCGGGCAGCTTCCGCGTGTCTCCCGGATCGAGATCGACGGTCGCAAGCGCGTGAGCCGCAGCGGCGGCTGGCTCGGGAAGGCCGTGCAGCTTGGCCGCGAGCTCGACGAAGTCGCGCGCCCTGAGCGGCTCGAAGACACCTTCCTGCTGCGGCACGAGCCCGATCAGACGGGTGACACCAGTGTCTGTGCGTGGATCTCGCCCGAGGACGCGCACCGTGCCTTGAGAAGGACGCGCGAGTCCGCAGAGCATGCGGAGCATCGTTGACTTGCCCGCGCCGTTCGGCCCGAGCAGCGCGGTCACCCCGGCGCCGATGTCGAAGCTGACGTCCGACACGGCGACGAGCGCCCCAAACCACTTCGACACGCCTTCGGCGACGACGCGGGGCTCTGATGTAGCCGCCGCGGCGTTCAGCGGAACGCCTCCAACCGCCGGTATCGGAGCCAGCACACCAGGAATCCGGCGGCGATCGCAGCAGCGACACCTCCGGCGACGATGGCAGTGGAGAGCGCCTCGACCGGGGCGCCGTCGTCGGGCGTCTCCCCGAAGATTCGGTACGAGAGCTCGGCGACGACGAACGGGAAGCTCAGCAGGTCGAGCGCGTTCGGCGCGCCGGTGCTCTCGATCGCCGAGCGGACGACGCTGACGGGCACGAAGAGCAGGAGAATGGTCGCGACCGCCGCAGCAGCTCGGCGGGTGGTGAAGCTCGAGACAGCCATCGACAGCGAGGCGTAGAGCAGCGCCGTGACGATGCCCGAGGCGACGATGCGGAGAAGGAGGACCGGAGCGTCGCCGGCCGCGGGGCCGTGCCCTGCGAGGACGAACGCTGTGAGCATGAAGAGCAGCGGCCCGGCGGTAATTAGAAGCATGACCGCGAACACCGCTATGCCCTTGCTCACGAGATAGCGATTCCGGTCGAGCGGGCCCGCGAGGTAGAGCCCGAGCATCCCCGAGCGTCGATCGGGGCAGAGAGCCTCCGGAGCGATCAGTGAAGTGAAAACCGCGAGCGCGCTGCCGATGATGAACGTGTACTCGCCGTAGGAGATGAGGTCGTCGATGGGGAGGTCCTCCACGATGACCGAGAAGGCGACCGAGACGAGCGCGGGGAGAAACGCGATGACGAGCGTGATCGCCGGCAGCACCTTGTGGCGGCCGCCGCGCCCGAGACCGAGGACGCGCCGAGCGCTGAAAGCGGCAAGCGTGGCGATGGCTCGGGCGGGGCGCTCGCGACCGCCGTCGTAGCCTCGGTAGCCGAGATCGAAGAGCCGCGCCCCACCGGGCTCGGCGCTCATCTGTCGACCCCCAGGTAGACATCCTCGAGCGTGCGGCCGCGCGGCCCGAGTCGTCGCAGGCCGATCCCGAGGTCCGCCACCGCATCGCGCACCGCGTCGTGGACTCCGTCGCCGGCGCTGAGAAGGAGCACTGCCCCGTCGACGGTCACCTCGAAGCCACTCCCGGTCAAAAGCGCTGCCAACTCTTCGGCGCGGTCGTCGACCTCGACCACTAGCCCTTCCGGACCCCGCCGCACGTCTGCGAGCGTCCCCGCGTGCACGACCTCGCCCCCTTCGACTATGACCACTGCGTCGCAGACTCGCTCGACCTCCTCGAGGTGATGTGACGAGACGACGATGTGCATGCCGAACTCCGTGCCGATGCGGCGGATGAGGTCGAGCATCTCCGTCCGCTGCACCGGGTCGAGCCCGTCCGTCGGCTCGTCGAGGAGCACGAGCTCGGGGTCGTGGGCGATCGCGGACGCGAGCTTCACACGCTGCCGCTGGCCGGTCGACATCGTGCCAACGGGGCGAAAGCGCTCCTCGCCTAGACCGACGAGCCAGAGCGCATCGTTGGCCCGCTGAACGGCCGCGCGGCGTGGGAGGAGGTGCATCTCCGCCAAGTGTCGGACGAGGTCGGTCGCGGCGAGCTCGGACGGCAGGTCGTGGTGCTCGGGCGAGTAGCCGATGCGCGCTCGCATCTGGATACCCGCAACCGCGGGATCGTGTCCGAGGACGCTGAGCGTGCCGCTCTCCCGCGAGCGAAGCCCGAGCGCGAGTGAGATGAACGTCGTCTTGCCGGCCCCGTTCGAGCCGAGCAGGCCGGTGATGCCGGGGCCGATGTCGGCATCGAGGCCGGCGAGCGCGACCGTGCGGCCGTAGCGCTTCACGACTCCGCGGGCGGAGATGACAGTGTTCGGATCAGGTTCAGGCACTTCGTGCAGGCCGAGCGCTGGGAAGGCGTTAGCGGTGACTGCCGCGAACGATTCTCGTCAGTTTCGCAGCGTTGCCCTCTGAGATGCCGAAGGCCCGCTCGCGCGGGCCTTCGGTGTGCAATCGGAGGGAATGCCTTTCCTAGTCAATAGCGCCTTGGTAAGACGATTGTGTGAGTTCCCTAAGAACGCTCTAAGAGCTACGCCGCCGGGAACGTCCTCGCGACCAGGCGGTCGACGCGATCCTCGATGCGATCGAGCAGCTGGTCGGCGCGCTCCTGCGTGACCCGCTTCGACTCGACGGCTTTCGCCAGCTTCGCCTTGACAGGAGCGAGCATCGCGCCCTTCAGGTCGGCCACGCTCTTTCCCTGCTTCTCGGCGAGCGCGGACAGCGAGGTTCCGGGAAACGCCCCCCTGAGCTCGGCGCGGTCCAGCCCGAGGAACTCCGCCGCGGCCGCGAGCAGGCGGTGCCTCCGGTGCTTCGCCTTGAGGGCGTGAGCACCCTGGCAGAGACTGCCTTCGGCGATCCGCTCCTTGAGCATGGCCGCCCGCTCGGCGGTGATCCTGCCTGCCTCGAGCGCGGCGTCCACCCTGGCCGTGAGCCTCTCCTTCACCTTGGCCTCGACCTGCGCGACCGTCATGCCGTGCTTCTCGGCGATCTTTGCGAGCCGCGCCTCGCAGCGCGCGTTCTTGTCGTCGGCGCTCTGGCCCGCGAACGCGGCGCCTCCGCCAATCAACAGAGCCACGGCGCCGGTAGCTGCTGCGGCGACATACCGATTCGTTCTCATCGTTCCCACTCTCCTTCCCCCAGTGACTAGCGACAACGAACTGCACGCACATGCTGGCAGCCGTCTTTGAAGGAGGTTTGAGCGATTCGTAAGAACGCGCTAGTGCGACGTCCCAAAGGTTTGACCGGAAACGTCCTCCGCCCCTACGGTTTTCTAGCGGAACCTTCCGAGACGGCGTTAGGCAGCGCGGACGTAGATGCCGTCCGCAGCCTTCTCCGAGAGCGCGCGCTCAGCGCCATCCACTGTCACCGTCAGCTGCCCTGCGGCTGGCTCGGCGCTGCGCACGGAAACGCGCGTCCCTGGCACCAGCCCCTCCTCGTAGAACCAGTGCAGGAGCTCGCCGTCGTGCTCGGCGAGCCGCATGATCTCAGCGTCACGACCAGGGTCGAGATCGCCGAGCGGAACGAGCTCTTTGTTCTCCGCCTGCTCGACCTCCGGCTCCACCGGCCAGCCGTGCGGACAGCGGTCCGGGTGACCCAGGCGATCGTTGATCCGCTCGATCATCTCGTCGGTGAACGTGTCGCCTAGCTCGTCCGCATGGACGTGCGACTCGCCGGCCGTATAGCCCATGAAATCGGTGAGGAAGCGCTCGATGATGCGGTGCTTACGGACGACACGCTTGGCCCGCTCCGTTCCGGTCGGGGTGAGAATCGCTTCCTTCTGATCGCCTCGCTCGACGAGACCGTCTGCCTCGAGGCGCTTCAGCATCTCCCCGGCCGAGGCGCGCGAGACCTTGAGCATCTCGGCGACACGGGCAGCGATCGCCGTCGACCCGGTCGATGGCCGGTACTCCCCGATCGGGAACGCGAGGAAGTAGATCGTCTCGAGATATTCGTCGACGGAGTGCCCGTGCGGCTGCGCCATGGAAGCAATCTACCCGGCTTGGCCCGACTCGAAGCGATGCGCCGAGGAGATGAGGTAGAGTATGGGCGCCGAGGAGACGATGAGAACGAGCGCAGGCACCGCGGCTTGCGAATACGCGCCGACCTGTGTCAGCTTCCAGATCTCGGTTGAGAGAGTCTCGAATCCGATGGGTCGCAGGAGCAACGTCGCCGGTAGCTCCTTCATCGCCGACAGGAAGACGAGCGCCGCTCCCGCGAGCACTCCGGTGCGGACGAGCGGGACGGTAACGCGAGCGAACGTCAGCAGGGGGCCGCGTCCGAGGCTGCGCGCGGCTTCCTCGTAGCGAGGGCTCACGCGCTCGAGCGCCGACTCGACCCCGGCGAGCGCCTGGGGGAAGAAGCGCACCACGTACGCGAAGACGAGGAGCGCCAGCGTCTGGTAGACGGCCGACGCATAGCGGGCGGCGAAGAAGACGAGGGAGAGTGCGATGACGAGTCCGGGCAGGGCGTTTCCTGCGTACGACAACCGCTCCAGCAGCCGCGAGCTCGGCGAAGGATGACGGAGTGCCAGAACGGCGATCGGTAGCGCCGCGAGGACAGCCACGGCTCCGGCGAGCCCGGAGGCCCCGAGAGAGTTGAGGGTCTCGCCCCAGGGCATAGCGAATTCGCGCTCGTTCACGATCCCGCGCGCGAGCCAGTAGCCGAGAACCCCGGCAGGAAGGACGAGGAAGAGCCCGACGACGACGGCACAGAAGCCGAGCGCCGGCGCGGTCCAGCGGCCGAGCGCGACGACTGGCTGCGGCCGCTGCGTTCCCGGACCGGTGCGGTAGAGGCGACCCCGCTGCCGGGCGCGGTACTCGAGCACGAGCACGCCCGCGGTCAGCGCGACGAGGAGCAGCGCCAGCGTCGCGGCCGGGGCCCGATCGAAGAGGCTCCTGTACTGCACGTAGATCGAGCGCGTGAGCGTGTCGTAGTCCATGAGCGAGACGACGCCGAAGTCCGAGAAGGTGTACAGGGCGACGAGAAGGGCCCCGAGCCCGACCGCCGGGCGTAGCGCGGGCGCGGTGACGCGCCAGAACGCGCGGCGGCTCGAGCTCCCCAGGCCGCGGGCCGCCTCGTCGAGCGAGGGATCGAGGCTCCGGAGCGCGCTCTGAGTGAGCAGGAACACGTACGGGTAGGTCGCGAGCGTGAGGGCGACCAGCGATCCCCAGTACCCCCTCACCTCCGGGAGCCGCTGGACCCCGAGCGCTTCTGCGAGCAGTCCCCGCTCACCAAAGAAGCCGAGCAGGCAAAACGCGGCGACGTAGCTCGGGATGACGAGCGGAAGCGCGCCCGCCGTCGCCCACAGCCGGCGTGCGGGGAGATCGGTGCGGGTGACGAGCCAGGCGAGCGGAACCGCGACGAGAACCGAGGCGAGAACGACTCCGGCCGCGAGCAGCACGGTGTTCCACACCAGGCGCCACGTCGTCGACTCGCCCAGGATCTCCAGCGCTCGGCCGCTACCGGCAACCCGGACGACGAGGTACGCGAGCGGCAGAAGGAGGAGCGCGACGACGAGGCCGGCCGCGAGGACGAGCGGGAGCGGCGCGCGCCCTGTCCTTGGGCTCACGTCAGATAGCCGGTCTCGCGCAGAAGCTCGATCGTCGCCTCGTGCTCGGCGCCGAAGCTCGTCAGTTCGACGGACGGGCCTTCGAGCGTGTCGAGCGGTGGCAGGCCGGGCCGTGCGTCGATCCCCTCGACCAGCGGATACTCGGCCTCTTCGGCGTCCTCGACGTAGAAACGCTGTCCTTCGGGTGAGAGCAGGAACTCGATGAATTGCTCGGCGTTCGAGGCGTCACCAGTGCTCTCGAGAACGCCGGCGCCCGCGACGCTTACGAGCGCGCCCGGGTCACCCGTCACGAGAAAGTGGTTCGCGATCGGCGCGTCGGGCTGCTGTTCTTGGACGAGATAGAGGTAGTAGTGGTTGACGAGCCCGAGATCGATCTCGCCGGCGGCGGCAGCTTCGACGATCGGAGTGTTCTTCTCGTATTCCTTGGGATCATTGTCCTGCAGCTCGAGGAGCCACTGACGGGTCAGGTCGTCGCCCACGGAGAGTCGCATGGCGGTGATGAATGCTTGGAACGAGGCGTTCGTCGGAGCGATTCCGATCCGCCCCTCCCACTCAGGCTCGGTCAGCTCGAAGACGGAGTCGGGAACCTCGTCCTCGGAGAGCGCCTCGGTGTTGTAGACGATGACCCGCGAGCGCCCCGACGTGCCGACCCACCTGCCGTCCGCGTCGCGGAACCGTTCTGGAACCTTTCCCAGGATTCCGTCCGAGAGCGGATCGAGGTCGTCCTCGACAGCGCCCAGGGAGCCCGGATCCTGCGCCCAGAACACATCCGCGGGGGAGTTCTCGCCCTCCTCCGCGATCGTCGCCGCGAGCTCGGCGCTGTCGCCGTAGCGCACCTCGACCTCGACCCCTGTTTCTTCTGTGAACAGCTCAAAAAGGGGGGCGACGAGCTCCTCCTCCCGTCCCGAGTACACCGTCAGTGTCTCGTCCGAGCCTCCTCCGCAGCCCGCAGCGACGACCACTGAGACGGCGACCAGCCACCGTGTAAGGGTTCCCCTGTTCATGATGTAAGGATGACCTTACAACGAATGAGAGGTACGTCAGTCGAGAACCGGCACGTGGCCGTCGTGCAGGCGGATCGAGACTCGTGAGCCAAGCGGAACAACCTCGGTCGACGGCCGGTGCGAGACGAGCTCAACCCCGTCCATGAGCACGCGGTAGAAGACGTCGTGGCCGCGGAACTCACGGGCGACGACCTCTCCCGCGCCTGCGGGGTCGGGCTCGAGCTCCAGGAGCTCCGGCCGGACGAGCACCTCGGCGGCCAGTGCGGTAGACGCCACGTTTGCGGGGAAGGCCCCGATCGGCGTCTCCACGAGACCAGCGGCAACCCGGCCGGTGAGCAGGTTGCCCGCGCCGACGAACGCCGCTGCCCAGCGAGACGCGGGCGCGAAGTAGAGATCCTCAGGCGTTCCTTCCTGGACGACCTTGCCGTCCCGCATGAGCGCGATTCGGTCGGCGAGCGAGAACGCCTCCTCGCGGTCGTGGGTCACGAGGACGACGGTGACGCCCAACGGGCGGATGATCTCGGAGACCTCGGCGCGCAGCGTGTCGCGAAGGAACGGGTCGACGTTCGACCACGGCTCGTCGAGCAGCACCAGGTCGGGCGCAGGGGCCAGCGCGCGCGCGAGCGCGACACGCTGCTGCTGGCCGCCCGAGAGCTCGTGCGGGTATCTGGCGCCGAGGCCGTCGAGCCCGACGATGGAGAGCAGCTCGGCGACCCGGCTCGCTCTGGCGCGCCGCTGGAGACCGAATCCCACGTTTTCCGTCACCGACAGGTGCGGGAACAGGGCGTAGTCCTGGAAGACCATCCCGACGCGCCGCTGCTCGGGTGAGACCCAGCGGCCGCAGCCTGCGACCTTGCGACCGGCGACCTCGACCGTGCCCGCGTCGGGGCGCTCGAAGCCCGCGATGAGGCGCAGGAGGGTGGTCTTCCCACAGCCCGACGGGCCGAGCAGCGCCACGATCTCGCCGCGCTCGACGCAGAACGACGTTTCGTCGACGGCGGCGACCTGGCCGAAGCGCTTTGTGACGCCGTCGAGGCGGATCATCGAGCAGTTCATGTAAGGGAGACCTTACACCGGCTGAACAGCTGGGGCGAGCGAAACGCGGGTGACAGTCACCAGCAGTCGAACGCGGGTGACAGCCACCTGCGGTGACAGTCACCGGGCTAGGCTCGCGACGATGCCGCTCGCGGAGATCTACCCACTCGTCACGGCTCGCGCGCTGGCGCGCGCGTTCACCTACGAGGTGGAGGCAGAAGTGGAGCGGGGCGCTGTCGTCTCCGTCTCACTCGGCGGTCGGCGGGTGCGCGGTGTCGTGGTCCGAGTGGGGGTCGAGGCGCCGCCCGGTGTCGAGATCGTGCCGGCCGGACCTGTTGTCGACAGGGTTCCCGGCCCGCTCGTCGAGCTCGCGTTATGGCTCGCCGAGTACTACGGCTCGACTCCGGCTCGCGCGCTCGCGCTGGTGGCGCCGCATGCGCGCGCGAGGCGGGGCGAGCGCCGAGCGCCACGAGGCCGGTACGACTTCGCGGGAGAGGCTGAGCCGGCGGAGCTCACGGCCGCCCAACGCGAGGCCATCGAACAGATCACGGCGGCTCTGTCCAGTGGCGGAGATCACATCCTGTTGCACGGCCCGACCGGAAGCGGCAAGACGGAGGTCTACCTGCAGGCGTGCGGCGCAGCGCTCGCCCGCGGTCTCGGCGCGATCGTGCTCGTCCCCGAGATCGCACTCACACCGCAGACGGTCGGGCGGTTCGCAGCACGCTTCGGCGAGAGCGTCGCGGTCCTGCACTCCGCTCTCGGTGAGGCGGAGCGGCGGGACGAACGCGAGCGGATCGCGAGCGGGGAGGCACGCGTTGTCATCGGCGCGCGCTCGGCAGTCTTCGCGCCCGTTGACAAGCTCGGGCTCATCGTCGTCGACGAGGAGCACGACTCATCGTTCAAGCAAGAGTCGGATCCGCGTTACGACGCGCGCACTGTTGCCGCCAAGCGGGCCGTGTTGGAGGGCGCGGTCGCCGTGTACGGAAGCGCGACGCCGCGGGTTGAGAGCTGGGCGCGCCTCGAGCGGCTCGAGCTCCCGTCCCGCATCGGAGCGCCGATGCCTTCGGTGCGGCTCGTCGACCTGCGACGTGAGGCGGGATATCCGCTGTCGGCGCCGTTGCTCGCGGAGCTCGCGGCAGTGGAGGAACGGGGAGGCCGGGCGGTGCTGCTCCTGAATCGCCGGGGCATCTCGGGTGCGATTCACTGCCGTGCCTGCGGCGTCTCGAGACGCTGCCAGAGCTGCGACGTGACGTTGACCCTGCATCGTGACGGGCGTCTGCGCTGCCACCACTGCGGGTATTCCGAGGAGCTTCCCGAGCAGTGCCCGGAGTGCGGCTCCGTCGAGCTGGCCCGCATCGGGGCGGGGACGCAGCGGCTCGAGGCCGAGCTCGCGCGCCGCGTGCCTGGGCTCGAGCGCATTCGGCTGGACGCCGACACAACGGTGAAGCCCGGAGCGCTCCGCGATGCGCTCGAGCGGTTCACACGCGCGCGGGCCGCGGTCTTGATCGGGACGCAGATGGTGGCGAAAGGGCACCACTTCCCGGGCGTCGCGGTGGCGGCGGTCGTGGACGCGGACACCGGCCTCGCCTTTCCGGACTTCCGCGCCGAGGAGCGGACGTTCCAGCTCGTGACCCAGCTCGCGGGGCGAAGCGGCCGCGACGCGCCGGGAAAAGTGCTCGTCCAGACCTTTCAGCCTGACGCGATCCCGTTTGCCTTCGCCATCCGGCACGACGTCGCAGGCTTCCTGGCGCGAGAGCTCGCGCGCAGGGAAGAGCTCAGCTATCCGCCGTTCAGCCACCTGGTGTCGATCGTGGTGTCGGGCAGCGAGCCGGGCCCGCCGCTACGGGTGGTGAGCGAGCTTCGCGACGCGCTCGCCGGAGCCGACGTCCGTCTGATCGGACCGGCCCCGCTCCTCCGGCTGCGCGGGAGGCATCGCGCGCAGTTGGTGGCGAAGACGCTGTCGCCGCGAGCGTTCGCGAGCCGCGCGGCATCCTTGCTCGCAGCGGCGGCCCCGGCGATGCGGCGCGACCGGCTGTCCGTGGTCGTCGACGTCGATCCGCAGTCGCTCTGAAACGAGCCTAGTGACACTGTGTCACTTGGTTAGACTCGCCGCGCTATGGCCCACGATCACGCGCACGAACACGAACACGAGCATGAAGACGCCGAGCACGAGGACGATGAGCGGAAGCTCGAGCTCGAGGCGCGGCGCATGCTGGCGCTGGCCCGGATCCGCCAGTACGGCGACCCCGTGCTCCGCATGAAGGGACGCGAGATCGAGACGGTCGACGACGACGTGCGCCGCCTGGCCGAGAGAATGACCGCGCTGATGCACGAGGCTCAAGGCGTCGGGCTGGCCGCGACGCAGGTAGGTGTTCTACGCCGCCTCTTCGTCTTCACCGACGCAGGCGAGGACCGCGTGCTGGTCAATCCCGTCATCACCAAGCGCTCCGGCAAGGTCGAGGCGGACGACGAGGGATGCCTTTCGCTGCGGGATGTGCTCGTGCCGATCGAGCGCCCGGTGGCTGTCACCATCGAGGGTCTCGACGCAGCCGGTGAGCCCGTGAAGCTCGACCTGGAGCTGCCCTCGGCGAGGATCGTGCAACACGAGCTCGACCACCTGGACGGCGTGCTCATCCTCGATCGCACCGATGACGAGTCCCGGCGCGCGGCGCAAGGCAAGCTCCGGCCGCAGCCCGTGCTCGGTTCTCGGTGAGGATCGCGGTCGCCGCCACCGCGCCCTTCGGCGCTGACGTCCTGAACCGGCTCGCAGTCACACATGAGATCAGCTGCGTGCTTACTCGACCGGATGCGCCCGCGGGTCGCGGACGGCAGCTCGCGCCGCCGCCGGCGAAGGAAGCGGCCGAGCAGCTCGGGATCGCGGTGCTACAACCCGAGATGCTCGAGGCCGGATTGGAGCTCGACGTGCCGACGGTGGTCGTCGTCGCGTACGGCCGACTCGTCCCGGAGTCGCTGCTGGCCGAACGCCTCTGGCTGAACGTGCATCCTTCGCTCCTCCCGCGCTGGCGGGGTGCGGCTCCGGTCGAGCGCGCGCTGATGGCCGGAGACGAGGAGACCGGCGTCACGATCATCGAGCTCGTCAAGGAGCTGGATGCGGGGCCGATCGCGGCGCAGCGCGTGCTCGCGATCGAGCTAGGGGATGACGCCGGTGAGCTCTTCGCCAAGGCTGCGCCGATCGCGGTCGAGCTCTTGGCCGACGTTCTCGAGGACCCAGACCGTGTGTATCGACCTCAGTCCGACGAGGGCGTCACGTACGCCGACAAGATCGCCGCCGCAGATCGCGTCCTCGACCTCTCGCGGCAGTCGGCCGAGCTCGTGAATCGTGTCCGCGCGCTCTCCCCGCACATCGGGGCGCGTGCGCGACTCCACGATCGCGATGTGACGGTCTGGCGCGCGCGTGTCTCCGAGGACGGCTCGTTCGAGCCGCTCGAGGTGCAGCCCGAGGGAGGTCGCAGGATGGAGTACGTCGCATGGGTTCGCGGGCTGAGATAAGTCCCGCGCGGCGGGCCGCGTACCAGGTGCTCCTTCGAGTGTTCGAAGACGACGCCTACGCGGACCACGTCTTCCGCACGGCCGCAACCGGGCTGGAGGAGCGGGACCGCGCGCTCGCGCAGCGCCTCGCGTATGGCGCAGTGCAGCGTGTGCGGACTCTCGATCACGCGATCGAGACCCTCGGACGACGGAGGGTGCGCCGCCTCGACCCACCGGTCCGGGCGGCCCTGCGCTTGGGCGCGTACCAGCTCGCCTACGTCGACGGCGTCCCCCGGTATGCCGCGGTGAACGAGTCGGTCGAGCTCGTTCGCGCAGCCGGGCTCGCGCGCGCGGTCGCGTTCACGAATGCTGTCCTCAGGCGGCTCGCCGATGGAATCGACAACCTGCTGGACGGGCTCCCGGAAGCGACCCCCCACGAAGCCGCGCTCAAGCATTCCTATCCGGACTGGGTGGCGGAGACGTGGTGGCGCGACCTGGGCGCGTCCGAGGCGATCCAGCTCATGCGCGCGCAGAACGAGCCGGCGGAGGTCGCGATACGGCTTGTCCGTGGCGAGGTGGAGGGCACGCTCGATCCCGAAATCCCGGGCGCCTGGATCGTCGACCGAGTCGGCGAGAGCGCTCTGTCCGAGGGCCGCATCTGGCCGCAGAGCCGCGCGTCACAGCTAATCGGTCTCGTCGTCGGCGCACGGGAAGGCGACCGGACGCTCGATCTCTGCGCCGCGCCGGGAGGCAAGGCGACGATGCTCGCGGGTGAGGTTGTGGCAGTGGACATGAACGAGGCAAGGGCGCACGAGCTCGAGGTGACGGCGCGTCGGCTCGGAGCGACCAACGTGCGCGTCCTCGTCGCAGATGGCCGCCAGCTGCCGGCCGAGCTCTACGGCTTCGATCGCGCGCTGGTGGACGCGCCCTGCTCGGGTCTCGGCGTCCTCAACCGGCGGCCGGACCTGCGCTGGCGAGCGGAGCCGCTTCCCGGTCTTCAGCTCGAGTTGCTGCGAGCAGCTGCGGAGCGTGTAGAGCCGGGAGGCACGATCGTCTACTCCGTCTGCACGATCAACACCGACGAATCCGAGGCCGTGGTCGATGCCTCGGCGCTCGAGGTCGACTCGTCGCTCGCCGAGGAGTGGCCGCAGTTCCGACATCCCCGCAGACCCGAGTTTCTGCAAACCCTCCCGCACGTCCATGGCACCGCGGGCTTCTTCATCGCAAGGCTCCATGCCTAGGATCGAGTCCGTGGCTGCCGAGTTCATCGAGCGCGCCCTGGAGCTCGCGGAGCGCGGGCGTGGAACGACACACCCGAATCCAGTTGTCGGCGCCGTCGTCGTGGCAGGCGGAGCGATTGTCGGCGAAGGCTGGCATGAGCGAACGGGTGGGCCGCATGCGGAGGTGAACGCGCTTGCAGACGCCGGTGAGAAGGCGCGTGACTCGACCGTGTACGTCACCCTCGAGCCCTGCGCGCATCACGGCGACACGCCGCCGTGCGCGGATGCGCTCATCGAGGCCGGAGTCGGGCGCGTTGTCGTCGGCCAGACGGATCCGCATCCAGAGCATGGAGGCGGGCTCGAGCGGCTGCGCGATGCCGGGATCGAGGTAGAGCTCGCGGATGGCGACCTCGCTTTCCGCTGCCGCCAGCAGATCGAGGAGTGGCGGACTTGGGTTATCGAGAAGAGGCCGTTCGTCACCTACAAGGTCGCCGTCTCGCTGGACGGGCGGGTCGCGATGCCCGACTCACGCTGGGTCAGCGGAGAGGACTCGCGCCGACTCGTGCATGTGTTGAGGGCGGCATCAGATGCTGTGGCGGTGGGAATGGGAACCGTGCGCTGGGAGAATCCGAGGCTAGACGCCCGCGGCGTCCCCGTGATCCGGCAGCCGCGCAGACTCGCGTTCGGCCGAGGGCCATTGCCGGACGGCTCGGAGCTCGAGCTGCGCTCAGGGTTTCTTCGCGAGGAGCTCGACACGCTCGCCGCCGAGGGCGTCCAATCGCTCTTGCTCGAGGGCGGCCCGACGCTCGCCGCCGCCTTTCTCGAGCAGGACCTGGTCGACAAGCTGCTCGTGTTCGTGGCCCCGAAGCTCTCGGGTGAGGGCTCGGGGATGCTCTCCGGGCTGCCGGCGCCGGTCGCCCTCACCAGGCTCGAGTCGCGAGCGATCGGAGACGACGTCGTGATCCAGGGCTACGTCCACGAGCCCTGAGCTACGGTCTCGGAGTGTTCACTGGGATCGTGCGCGAGCTCGGCAGGGTCGTCTCCGCCGAGGGCGGCGCAGGGGGCCTCGCTCTGGTCGTCGAGGCTTCAGCCACTGCGGCTCAACTGGGCATCGGTGACTCGATCGCGATCAGCGGTGTCTGTCTGACGGCCGAGTCGGTCGACAGAGCGCGCATCACGATGCACGCCGTGCCGGAGACTCTGGCACGCTCGACGCTCGGCCGTCTCGCCGCGGGCGCTGCCGTGAACGTCGAGCCGGCGGTGCGGGCGGGCGACGCGCTCGGCGGCCACTACGTCCAGGGGCACGTCGACGCCGTGGGTCGCGTGCAGTCGGTCGAAGCAGAAGGCGACGGGCTGCGAGTGTTCGTCGAGGCGCCGCCGGAGGTGCTCCGCTACTGCGTCGAGAAGGGCTCGATCACAATCGACGGCGTCTCGCTTACGGTCGCCGAGCTGCATCGGGACGAGTTCGCCGTCGCCCTCGTCCCGCATACGGTCGAGGCGACGACGCTGTCCGCCCTCGTGCCCGGCCAGGAGGTCAACCTCGAGGCCGACGTGCTCGCGAAGTACGTCGAACGGCTCCTGACCCCGCGGCTACGATCACTGGAGTGAGCACGGTCAAGGAACCGGAGGCCATCTCCCCGTTCTCGACGATCGAGGCTGCGATCGAGGACTTCCGCTCGGGCAAGTTCGTCATCGTCGTCGACGACGCCGACCGCGAGAACGAGGGCGACCTGACCATCGCGGCCCAGTTCGTCACACCCGAGGCAATCAACTTCATGGCGACCCACGCGCGCGGGCTCATCTGCCTCTGCCTCACCCCCGAACGCTGCGACGAGCTGGCGCTGCGGCCGATGACCGAGCACAACGAGACGCCGCTCGGCACGGCGTTCACCGTCTCCATCGAGGCGCGTAAGGGGGTCTCGACCGGGATCTCGGCCGCTGATCGCGCTCGCACCATCCAGGTCGCCATCGATCCGGGCTCGAGCCCGCACGATCTCGTGCAGCCGGGCCACGTCTTCCCGCTACGGGCAAAGCCTGGGGGTGTCCTGCAACGCTCCGGCCAGACCGAGGCGGCGGTCGATCTCGCTCGTCTGGCCGGCGTGATTCCCGCCGGGATCGTCTGCGAGATCATGAACGAGGACGGCACGATGGCACGTGTGCCAGACCTCACGGTTTTCAGCCACGAGCACGACCTGAAGATGATCACGGTCGCCGACCTGATCGAGCACCGACGACGGCTGGAGAAGCTCGTCGAGCGGGTCGTCTCTGTCCGGCTCCCCACCGACTACGGAGACTTCCAGGCGATCGCCTACCGCGAGGTGCTGACGGACAAGCAGCATGTCGCTCTTGTCAAAGGCGAGGTCGAGGGCGCCGAGAACGTGCTCGTCCGCGTGCATTCGGAGTGCCTCACGGGCGACGTCTTCCATTCACTCCGTTGCGACTGCGGCGAGCAGCTCGAGCTCGCGCTTGCCCAGATCGAAGCCGAAGGCACGGGCGTTCTCCTGTACATGGCCCAGGAGGGGCGCGGGATCGGGCTCTTGAACAAGCTCAAGGCCTACGAGCTGCAGGAGGGCGGCCTGGACACGGTCGAGGCGAACCTCGAGCTCGGCTTCCCGGCGGACGCGCGGGAGTGGGGGATCGGAAACCAGATCCTCGCCGACCTCGGGCTGACGACGATCAGGATCCTCACCAACAATCCGCGCAAGCTCACAGGCCTCGACGGCTTCGGGCTGACCGTCAAGCAGGTGCCGATCGAGGTGGAGCCGCAGGCGGAGAACGCCAAGTATCTCAACGCGAAACGTGAGAAGCTCGGGCATACGCTCACGAAGCTGCACCACCAGGGCGCGCGCCTCGAGCCCGAGCCTGATAGAGAGATCGACACGTGAGCCGCGACGGCGACATCGACATCGACGACTCGAGCGAGAACGTCCTCTCCGAGTGGCCGCGCGCCGTGGATGAGACGAACGACGAGCAGGAAGTCGAGGGCGAGGCGACCGGCGGCCAACGTGCGGACGGAGTCGAAGCGTGGTCGATCGCGGCGCCAGCCCCTCAGGAGGAGGCAGAGCACGAGCCGGCGCCTGAGCCGGAGCTGCACGAGCCGGAGCCGGAGCCGGAGCCGGAGCTGTTCGAGCTCGATTCCGAGTTGCCTGAGTCGGAGCCCGACGCTGAGAGCGGCACCGCGATCGTGGTCGCGCCGTCGCTCGAGCACGCTGCCGGGGATCTCGAGATTCCCGAGGGATACGCGGTTCTCGAGGGCGTTCCCGACGGCGGCCGGCGGGCGGTCGGCATCGTCGTCTCGCGCTTCAACG
>Ga0136632_10000157_pt1 | contig 17006 bp, 16 predicted proteins | sample AntDrymUQ6112106_2_FD_104670 | JGI IMG/M metagenome (GOLD analysis project Ga0136632, IMG submission 104670) | Polar desert sand microbial communities from Dry Valleys, Antarctica - metaG UQ611 (21.06) | ecosystem: Environmental > Terrestrial > Soil > Desert | place: Antarctica: Dry Valley...
CTGTAGCACTGCACCGATTGGTCTCGAAGGCGAACGGCTGCCGGCGAGCCTTCCGGACGCCGGGCCGCTCCCTCGCCCGCCACGCGCTTAGTTTGCACGATGCGGCACGCAACGGGTATCCGAGGATCTTCGCCCGAATAACGAGCCCACGACTGTCCGTGATCGCCGGTTCGGTGCATGAGGTGAACACCACCGAGGCTCGACATGAGGGACGCTGCGTCGGAGCGAATCACAGGCGGAGCCCAGACCCGGTTCGATCGTCGACACGGTCGTCTCTGGTGAGTCGGGGAGGGGAGATTTGAACTCCCGGCCTCCACGTCCCGAACGTGGCGCGCTAACCAAGCTGCGCTACTCCCCGCAACGGCTGGTCAGCCTAACTGGCCGGGGCTGGTTCTCCCTCGATGACTTCCTGGCGCACCGGACCGTTGTGGTACGCGCCGCCGCCGGTCACGGTCGTGGCAGCGCGGCGCAGCCGGAGGGCGTCGAGCGGTTTCACGAGCCAACCCTCGGCACCGCTGCGCCGGGCCAGGTGCACGTCGGCCTTGCGATCGAGCAGCATCAGCGCTGGCACGTGCGGCAACACGCCTGCCGACTCATCGAGGCGCAGCGCCATCGTGACGGCCATGCCGCCCATCGAGCCGATCTGCAGGTCGAGGATCGCCAGGTCGTAGTCGGGTGCTGACGCGTCCTCGGTGCGCTGCTGCACCACCCGCGACACGTGGCGCCCCTCGCCGCACACCGTGAACGACGTGTCGTCGTCGCCGAGCGCGGCGACGATGGTGTCGACGATCCACGACGAGTCGGTGGCCACCAGGATCAGCACGCTGGGAGGCTACTGGCGATCGAACAGCGCGGCCCCAATCTGCGCCAGGCCGTCGAGGTCGTGGACGTCGCCGCGTAACAGCGGCACTTCGGCAAGGGCCGCCCCTTCGATGGCCTTGACGAGTGGTTCGGCCACGCCGCGCTCGGCGGCAACGATGTCGGCCAGCTCGGCGGCGTTGCGCCACAAGGCTGCTGCTGGCCCCGAGGCTTCCCCGGCGCGTTTGCGGGCCTGCTGCGCGCTCCACGTGCCGAAGGTTGGGTGAACCCGGTTCATTATTGCTGCGCTGACGCTCAGGTCCTGACGCGCCAGTTGGCCGGCGAACCACATGGCCTCGTCGATCGTGTCATGGCGCGGCGAGGCGACCAGCACGAATCGAGTCACGTCCGATCGCAGCAGGGCGAGGACGTCGTCGGCCCTTTCCCGGAAGCCACTCTCCATGCCGGCGAAGGCTTGGAAGAACGCCACCGCGTCGGCCAGCACGTCGGAACCCACCACCTTGCCGGTGGCGCGCAGCACCGGTTGGGCGGCCAGGTTGAACACGCCCATCCCGCGCCGCGCCGGCAGCATCATCACCTTGAACAGCTTGTGGTCGAGGAACCGCGTCAGCACGCCTGGTGCCTCGAGGAAGTCGAGCGCGTTACGGCTGGGCGGCGTGTCGACGATCACCTGGTCGAAGCGCTCGTCGCCGTGCAGGGCGTGCAGCGTCTCGGCCGCCATGTACTCCTGCGTCCCGCTCAGCGCCCCGGCGATGTTGCGGTAGAAGCGGTTGTCGAGGATGCGTCGCGCCTGGGACTCGTCGGCGGCGTATCGGCGCACGAGCCCGTCGAACGTCGCCGTCGTGTCGAGCATCATCGCCCACAGTTCGCCGGGAGGGTCGGCCAGCTCGATGTGCTGGGGCTCGGCGGCCAGACCATCGGTCAGCCCGAGCGCATCGGCAAGGCGGCGGGCGGGATCGATGGTCACGACGACAACCCGTCGTCCGTCTCGCGCCGCCTCGATGCCCAGCACGGCGGCCGTCGTGGTCTTGCCGACCCCGCCCGAACCGCAGCACACGATCACCTCTGCCCCGTGCAGAGCGCCGGCAAGGCCTGATCGACGCTTGGCACTCACAGACCGACCTCGGCAGTGAGGGCCGCGGCGAGCCGTCGCACGCCATCGGCGTCGACACCGGCCACCGGCAACGCCGGCAGGTGCACCTGCGTGAGGGCCAGTTCCTCGGCCAGGCGGGCCAGCTCCGCGCGCTGCATCTGGCGCCGGGCGATGCGGAACTCGGCTGCTGCGCGCAGCGCCTCCCGATCGTCGTCGTCGAGCACTCCATCCGCTGCGTCGAGAGCATCGAGGGCGTCGGCGTCGAGCGGCGGTTCCCCTTCTGCGACATCGACGCCGTTCACGACGACGGGGCCGAGTTGCACGCCTACGCGCTCCTCCAAGGCGTATGCCGTCTCCACCACCTCGTTGACCGGCGTCGTCTCAGGCATGGCGACGAGCACGACCTGACAGCGGGCCGGGTCGGCAAGCAGGTCGACCACCTCGCGAGCCTGGCGATGCACGGGGCCGCTCCGTGCGGCGTCGAGCAGACCGCGAGCCGACGTGAGGAACGTCGTGGCGTGGCCGGCTGCCGGACCGTCGACGACGATGACGTCGTACTCTCCCGACCGTTCCAGCTGTTTGATCTTGCCGAGCACCACGATGTCGTCGATGCCAGGTGCCGCCGTGCCGACAACCTCGATGACGCCGGTCGACGACAGCCGCTTGGCGATCCTGGCGAACCCATGCTCGCGCAGATACTCGTCGAGAGCCGACGGGGCATCGATCGACTGCAGCGGGATCTCGTCTACGAGCGCACCGAGAGCCGGCTTCCCGTCGAGCTCCACCACCAGCACGCGCCGGCCGGCATCGGCTGCCGCTCGTGCCACGACTGCCGTTACCGTGGTCTTGCCGACACCCCCCTTGCCGGCCACCACGATCACCCGCGAGGCCGTCAGCAACGGCAATGGGTCGACACGCTCCGGAGGCACCTTTGCGCAGACTAGCCCTCGGCCTGCTCGCAACATCGGCGTGCCTGGCTTGGTTTGGCTCGTCGGCCGGCGCTCAGGACGGCGACGACGACTCCGAGAACGCCCCTGCCGTCGACGTCCAACAGATCAGCGGCCTGGTGGACGACATCGTCGTGAACGAGATCGGCGAGGCGATCGAACGGGCGTCGCGGAACGGCTCGCAGGCGCTCGTGCTGCAGGTCAACTCCCGGGGCACCGTCGTGGGCCGCGACACGATGCAGCAGCTACTGGAGCGCGTCGCCGATGCCGAGGTGCCCGTGGCCGTGTGGATAGGCCCGACGGGCGCCCGGCTGTACGGAACGCCGGCCCAGCTGCTGGCCGTCGCCGACGTGACGGGAATGGCCCCTGGTGCCCGCGTCGGGTACACGGGGACCCCCCTGACCGTCGACGGTCAACCCGTCGACCTCGGCGACGCCGGGGACCGCCTCCGCGGCGACTCGGTGAACCTCCCCGAAGCCCGTCAGCTCGACATATTCAAGCAGCCCATCGCCGACGAGGAGATCCCCGACGAGGGGATCCCGACGATTACGAACATGGTCGACGCCCTCGACGGCTACGAGGAGGGTGGCGTCACGCTCGAGACCACCGAGGAGGTCGCGCTCGAGGACGGCACGGTGCGGCGGGACACCACGGCGCCGGTGCGCTTCGCCAAGCTCAACCTCGTCGAGCAGCTGTTCCACACGGTGGCGTCCCCGGCCGTGACCTACCTGCTGCTGCTCATCGGCATGGCGTTGGTCGTGTTCGAGTTCTTCACCGCCGGCGTCGGCGTGGCCGGTGTCGTGGGAGCCGTCTGCCTGTTTCTCGCCTGCACCGGGCTCGCCGTGCTGCCGGCGCGGCCCTGGGCCGTCGGGATGCTGGTGGCGGCGGCCGTGGCGTTCGCCGTCGACGTGCAGGTCGGCGTTCCCCGTCTGTGGACCGGCGTCGGCGTGGCGCTCACCGCGCTCGGGAGCTGGTTGCTGTTCGAGCCGCTTCCCGGCACGACGCTGCGGCCGTCGTGGATCACGCTGCTGGCCGGCATCGGTGGGATCATGCTCGTCTACATCGTCGGCATGCCGTCCATGGTGCGGGCGCGCTTCGCCACCCCGACGATCGGGCGGGAGTGGATGATCAACGAGCTTGGAACCGTCGTCCGGCGCGTCGACCCCGACGGCGTCGTGCTCGTCGGTGAGGGGCAGTGGAGGGCCCGCACGAACCGGGCCACACCCGTCGCCGAAGGCGAGCAGGTGCGCGTCGTCGCCATCGACGGCGTGACGCTGGAGGTGGAGCCCCTCGAGGGCGCCGCGCAGGACCATCGCCACCGCAGGCGCAAGTCGTAACCAAGGAGTCGCGCGCGCGTCACACGGTGTTCACCTACCGTGCTTCCGCGCGTCACACCCCGTGTCTACGTTCGCCAGGCATGATCACTGCGTTGCTTGACGCCATCCATGCGCCGAGCTGGAGGGTCCGTGCCTCCTGCCGGGGCGTCGATGGACAGGACTTCTTCCCGCCTTCTGGTGGCGAGCGCCGACGGGAACGCCGCCAGCGCGAGCTCAGGGCCAAAGCCGTGTGCGCCGGGTGCCCCGTGCGCAGTGAGTGCCTCGACGCCGCTCTGGCCAACGACGAGCGCTACGGCGTGTGGGGAGGGCTCACCGACGGCGAACGCGCGGTGCTGATCCTTGCGGCTTCCTGATCGCGCCTCGGCGTCAGGTTCGGCCCGGCTACGCGTACGTCGCCGCGACGCCTGGTCAGCCCGCGGGCGTCGAGCTCGGCCAGCAGCGGGAGGGCGTAGCGGCGGCTGACGTCGAGCGCTTGGCGAAACGTCGACACCGTGAAGCCCTCTGGCCGAGCCGCCAGCAGCGTGCCGGCGGCGTCAGCAGCTGTGTCGATGGAATTGGGGTGGAACCACACGCCGTCGCGCTCGATCAACAGCCCACGGCGCTGGAGCTGGCGCAACACTGCCCGGTCAACTTCGGGATCCTCTGGTCGGACCCCCTCGGCCGCGAGGCGAGCGAGCACCGGGTGGCGGTCCAGCTCGTCCGCTGAGCCGGCGCGACGGGCTCGGCCGGCCGCCACGACCACGCCGTCAAGGGCGGTGATGACGTGGCGTTGGCGATCGTCGAGGGTGGCCACGTCAAGACCGATCGCCCCGGCGATCTCGACCCGCTGGCGCAGGTCGTCGCCCATGAAGCGCACGGCGTCGGGCGCCGCCACCCAGTGGCCGAGCGTCGGTTCCACTGCCTGACCGGTGAGCCGTTCGAGCTCGCCGGCGTCGACGAAGCCCCGTTCGGTGACGACCCGCTCGACCGATCGGTCAGGACGGGCGCGACTGATCGGCAGCACGGGTTGCACGTCGAGCAGCTCACCGCCGCCGATCGTGATGCCGCGCCCGGCGTCGCGCAACACGTACCGGTCCCCCGGCTGGCACGGGATGGCCTCTGGCAGGCGGAGGCGCACCGTCCCCGACGAGCCGGCGGCCACGCGGTCGGCGCCGATCACGCGCAACGTCGCCGTGAGCGCTGCGGTGCCGATGTGGACGACGTAGGCGCCCCGACGTCCCACGCCGTGGTCGAGCCCGGCCAGCACGCGCAGCTCGGCGTCGACCACCCGAGCCTGGTGCCAGCGGCCTGGCGCCACAACTGCAAGGCCGCGCCAGAGGTCGTGATGGCCGACGCCGGCGATGTTCAGCGCCACTCGACATCCCGCGCCGACAGCCTCGACCTCCTCGCCGTGTACCTCGATGCGGCGCACCCGAGCCTGCCGCCCGCCGGGCTCGATCGCCACCTCTGCACCAACCTCCAGCGAGCCGCCGGTGAGCGTTCCCGTGACCACCGTGCCATGGCCCGCCGCCACGAACACCCTGTCGATCCACATCCTCGGGCGATCGCCACCGCTGTCAGAACCGTCGCCCCATTCGTCAAGCACTTGCACCAGTTCGTCGAGGCCGGTCCCTTCTTCAGCCGAGACCGCCACGATCGGCACGCCGGCCAGCGTCGTACCGGCCACCCGCTGCTCGACCTCCTCGCCGACGAGTTGCTGCATCTCGTCGTCCACGAGATCGGCCTTGGTGAGGGCGATGGCCACGCCAGGAACACCGAGCAGGTCCACGATGCGCAGGTGCTCCTCGCTCTGGGCTCGCCACCCCTCGGCGGCATCGACGACGAGCAGGCAGCCGAGGTGCCGGCCTGACCCACCAGGCCCGATGCCAGCCAGCATGTTGCTCACGAAGCGCTGGTGGCCGGGCACGTCGACGAAACCGACGCCACGCCCGGACGGCAGGGTCATGGACGCAAAGCCGAGCTCGATGGTAAGCCCACGGCGGCGCTCCTCTTCGAGACGGTCGGGGTCGATGCCCGTCAGCGCCCGGACCAGCGTCGACTTGCCGTGGTCCACGTGACCGGCCGTGACGATGACCGTCATGAGTGGGAGTGGGCGACGTGGCGCAGGGCGCTGATGACGTGCCGGTCGTCGCCCGGTTCGACGGTGCGCATGTCGAGCACCGTGCGATCTTCGTGCACCCGGGCTATCACGGGTGGGTCGTGCCGGCGCAGAGCGGCGAGCACGTCGCCGGGCACGGCGACGCCGGCGGAGTCGATGGTCATGCCCGGCGTGGATCCGGCACCGCAGACGGCCTGCGTGGCGACGGGCTCCGCACCGGGCACCGGGCCGATCGTGTTGGCGACCGCCCGGGCCCGTTGCTCCAGCTCGGCGACCGGAGCGGTGGCGAGACGCCAGAACGGGATCGAGGCGCCGTCACGAGCGAGGTAGGTCAGGCACAGCTGCTGCAAGGCACCGAGCACCAGGCCGCCGGGGCGCACGGCGCGAGCGAGCGGATGGTGGGCACAGCGCTTTACGTCGTCGGCCCGGCCGCAGATGATCCCGGCCTGCGGCCCACCGAACAGCTTGTCACCGCTGAACGTGACGAGCGCCGCCCCAGCGGCAAGCGTCTGGCGAGCCGCCGGCTCCGTCTGCAGCCACGCCGGAGGCGGACCGGTGAGCCACGGACAGGCGGCATCGACGAGCCCGCTGCCGAGATCGACGGCGACGGGCACGTCGAGCCCGGCCAACTCCTCGACGGTACACGACTCGACGAAACCCTCGATCCGATAGTTGCTGGGATGGACCTTCAGCACCAGCGCGACGTCGCCGCGATCGATGGCCCGCTGGTAGTCGTCGAGGCGCGTGCGGTTCGTGGTACCGACATCGACGAGCGTGGCGCCGGACTGGTCCATCACCTCGGGCACGCGGAACGAACCGCCGATCTCCACGCTCTCGCCCCTGCTCACGGCCACGGACCTGCCGGCCGCCAGTGCGGCCACGACGAGCAGCACCGCGGCGGCGTTGTTGTTCACGACCATCGCCGCCTCGGCGCCGCACAGCCTGGCCAACAGCGCGCCGACGGGGTGCTGGCGCGAGCCGCGCTCGCCGGTCTCGAGGTCGAACTCGACCGTCAGCGGACGGGCGACGTTGACGTACCCATACGGTGCCCGCCCGAGGTTCGTGTGCAGCAGCACGCCCGTTGCGTTGACCACACCCGTGTGCAACGCCCTCCGCTGGGCGTCTACGAGCGCTTGCGCCTGCTGCGGCGCGCCGGCAGCGATCGCCTCGCGCGCAGCGTCCACGAGCAACGGATGCGGCAGGCCCGACAGCGTCCTGGCGAGCGCATCGACCGACGGCGGACGAGTCGATCGGGCGTCCATCACGTCGAGAGTAGCGACCGCATCGGGCGTGCCGTTCTGGCGACCGCCACTACTCTCCGCGGATGCCGTTGTCGGTGCCAGTGGTGCGCCTCGATCCCGACCTACCGGTCCCCTCGTACGCCCGCCGTGGCGATGCCGGCATCGACCTGTACGCCCGATGCGATGCCACGCTCGAGCCCGGCGGCGGTCGCCGGTTGGTGCCCACTGGGATCCGCATCGCCGTCCCGCCAGGGCACGCCGGTCTCGTGCTGCCTCGCAGCGGGCTGGCCCTCGACCACGGCGTTACCCTCGTCAACTCTCCAGGACTCATCGACGCCGCCTACCGGGGCGAGGTGAAGGTGGTGCTGATCAACACCGATCCCGTGGAGACGTACCACGTCCGGCGCGGCGACCGCGTTGCCCAGCTCGTCGTGCAGCGCGTGGACGAGGTGGCCTGGGACGTCGTCGACGCGCTCGACCGCTGCGACCTCGGCGGCGACCGAGGCGGTGGCTTCGGCCACTCCGGCCGGTGAGAAGTTCTCAGGAGGTACGGGGTCGGCAACCTCGGCGGCATCTACACCCTGTCGACTAGAAGCGGGGACGGCACCAAGGTCGGTCAGCCGACAGTGGCGCTGCAGGGCACCAGGTTCGGCGTCGACTTCAACCCGGCAGCCAACCGGCTGCGACCCGGATCAACGGGGGGAGCGCGCCCCGGCCCACCCGGGGCCGGGGCGTTTCCGTGTCCGGGCTGCGATCGAGGTCGGCATCGCGCAGCGGCCGCCCGATAAAATGCGGTTCGAAGCGGGCCTACGGTCGGGGCACACTGGGGCGTGATCGAGATCCGCACCCCCGGCGAGGACGACTTCGGGCCCCTCACCGAATTCGACGCCAGGTCGTTCGGTTCGGGCGCGTACACGCCCGAGGACCGAGAGATGACCAGGCCGACGATGGACCTCGAGCGGTACCGCCTGGCGTTCGACAATGGGGCGATCGTCGGCGCCGCTGGATCCGACCCGTTCGAAATGACGTTGCCAGGCCTCACGACGATCCCGATGGCAGGGGTCACGTGGGTGGCCGTGGCCGTGACGCACCGACGTCAGGGCCTATTGCGTCGCTTGATGGGCGACGTGCACGAGGACATCGCCGACCGCGGCGAACCGGTGGCGTGCCTCACGGCCAGCGAGGGCGGCATCTATGAGCGCTTTGGCTACGGCGTGGCCACCCGGCGGCGGATCATCGAGATCGATCGGCGGCGGTCCAGCATCGCGGAGCGCTTCCGCCCCCCGGCCGGCTCGGTGCAGCTGAGCGGCGGCGCGGCCGATGGTGTTGTGGAAGAACGGTGGGACCGCTACCGGCGCGGCCGAGCAGGCGAGCTGTCGAGGTCGCCCGAATGGCAGGCCAAGATGCGCTTCCTCCATGGCGCCGACGCCGTCACCGCCGTGCACGACGATGGGTTCGCTACCTGGAAGGCGACGCCGGCGTGGAACGAAGGCCACCCGGCCCACACCGTGCGGGTGCTCGACTTCGCCGCCGCCACATCCGCCGCCCATGCCGCGCTGTGGCACACCCTGCTGTCGGTCGATCTCGTGGGAGCGGTGACCAGCAACCTCCATCCGATCGACGATCCGCTGCCGTACCTACTCGACGACGCCAGGATGATGCGCACGACCGGCGTCAACGACGGCGTGTGGTGCAAGCCGATGGACATTGCAGCGTGCTTCGGTGGCCGCCGCTACGGCATCGACGACTCGATCGTGCTGGAGGTCGACGGCGCCCGCTGGCAGGTCGACGGAACGGCCGACGACGCGCGGTGCCGCAAGGTCCGCCGCCGCGCCGACGTCGTCACGGATCAGGCGGGTGCCGGAGCCCTCCTGCTCGGCGGAGTGACGCCGTCCCAGCTCGTCGCCGGGCGGCGAGCCGAAGTCCGAGACCACGGGGCGAGCCGGCGCGCCGACGCTTTCTTCGCCACATCGCCCCTTCCCCACTCGACCACGGCGTTCTAGACATCCGGGTGAGGGCGGACGAACCTGGTCCCGTGACCGACGCACTGGATCGAGGTCGTCAGGCATACGCGCGCAACGCTTGGAGAACTGCCGCCGACGAGCTGGCAATTGCCGACCTGGAGCACCCGCTCGGGCTGGACGACCAGGAGCGCCTGGCCGCAGCCACCTACCTCTGTGGCCGGGAGGCTGATTCGGCGACGATGTGGGCGAGGGCGCACCACACCGGCCTCGCACAGGGCCAGACCGAGCGCGCCGCTCGGTCTGCGTTCTGGTTGGCGTTCCAGCACCTCCTGCAGGGCGAGATGGCCCCGGCCGGCGGATGGTTGGCCAGGGCCGAGCGCGTGCTCGACGAACATTCTGCTGAGTGCGCCGAACGCGGCTACCTGCTGGTGCCCGTTGCGCTGCAGGCCATGTTGGGTGGTGACGCCGAGCGCGCGTACGTCACCTTCGACAGGGCGGGTGAGATCGGGCGCGAGTGCCGGGACCCGGACTTGATCGCGCTCGCCGGTCTCGGCCGCGGGCAGGCGCTGTTCCTGCAGGGTGACAACGATCGAGGGGCATCCCAGCTCGACGAGGTGATGGTTGCCGTGACGTCCGGTGAGGTGTCGCCGACCGTCTCCGGTCTCGTCTACTGCGCAGTGATCGCGACATGCCAGGAGAGCTTCGACCTGCGCCGGTCCCAGGAGTGGACAGCGGCGCTCAGCAGATGGTGCCTGGCACAGCCTGAGTTGGTGCCATTCCGGGGGCAGTGCCTCGTGCACCGCGCTGAGATCATGCAGCTCCACGGCGACTGGCCCGACGCCATGGACGAGGCCCGCCAGGCGTCCGAACGACTTGGCCGCCCACCGGTCCATCCGGCGCTCGGCGACGCCCACTACCGCCTCGCCGAGCTGCATCGGTTACGGGGCGACTTCGGCAGGGCTGACGAGCACTACCGCCATGCAAGCGAACGTGGACGGGAACCCCAGCCCGGGCTGGCCCGCCTACGGCTCGCCCAGGGCAGGGGGAACGAAGCCGCCATGGCCATGCGTCGAGCCATCGACGAGTCGCCGCCCGGTGCGGTGCGAGCCGGGCTGTTGGCCGCAACCGTCGAGATCCTGCTCGCCACATGCGATGTCGGCGCCGCTCGCAAGGCCGCCGACGAGCTGTGCCGCATCGGTGACGATCTCGGGGCGCCTGGGCTGCGGGCCATGGCTGGACACGCTGAAGGCGCTGTGCTGCTCGCCGAGGGCGACGCAACGGCGGCGGTTGCACGGCTGCGCCCGGCATGGATGACGTGGCGCGACCTCGAAGCTCCTTACGAGGCGGCACGCGTGCGCTTGCTCATCGGGCTCGCCTGCCGCCGGCTCGGCGACGAGGACGGAGCGGCAATGGAGCTCGACGCCGCCGTTCGCACGTTCCGCCAACTCGGGGCGGGACCTGATCTCGCCCGGCTCGCCGATCTTGCAACTGCGCCGCCGATGCAGTCGCCATCGCCTGCACCCGACGGACTGAGCCCCCGCGAGGTGGAGGTGCTGACGCTCCTGGCGGCGGGCAAGACCAACCGCTCCATCGCCGCCGACTTGATCATCAGCGACAAGACCGTGGCCCGCCATGTGAGCAACATCTTCGCCAAGCTCGGCGTGTCCACGCGCTCGGCAGCGACGGCGTACGCGTACGATCGTGGGCTCGTCGCCCTGCGTACACAGAATTGACCACGCCTCTGCAGGGGGTTGGACAATCCGCCCGATGCGGGCACCGGAGCACGTCCGTACCGTCACACCGATGACGACCGACACGATCGACGACACGCGCACCAACGATGTCGAGAGCAGCGACTCGGTGCTCGACAAGATACGAGCGATGGCCCCGGCGATCGCCGCCAGGGGCGATGAGATCGAGCAGGGCCGCCGGCTACCGACAGACCTCGTCGAGAAGCTGTCCACTGCGGGGTGCTTCCGTGCGATGGTGCCCGCCAGCCACGGGGGGCAAGGGCTGACCTTCGCCGAGCAGCTGCTCGTGATCAGGGAACTGGCACGAGCGGACGGCTCGGTCGGCTGGACGGTGATGATCGGCAGTTCGGCGCCTGTTGTGCTCGGGCTGCTGCCACGGTCCTCGTTCGACCAGATCTACGCCAAAGGACCTGATGTGATCCTCGGCGGGGCGTTCAATCCGAAGGGCGTGGCCACACCGGTCGACGGCGGGTACAGGGTGTCAGGCCGTTGGTCGTTCGCCAGCGGGTGCCAGCACTGTCATTGGTTCGTCGCCCACTGCATGGTCGACGACGGCCGTATGCCCCCGGTACGGATGATGGTGCTCCCGCCGAGCGACGTGGAGATCGCCGACACCTGGTACGTGTCGGGTCTCTGTGGTACGGGGAGCCACGACTTCGTCGTCGATGACGTCTTCGTGCCCGACGAGCGCAGCTTCACACTGTGGGACGAACCGGCACTCGACGGGCCGCTGTGGCGGATCCCCGAGCTGTCGCTCTCATCGTTGATGATGGCCAACGTTGCCGTCGGTATCGCCGAGGGCGCACTCGGCGAGATCACCACGCTGGCATCGGGGAAGGTGCCGATGCTGGCCGACAGCACGCTTGGCGCCAACGCTCTGTTCCAGCACGACCTGGCCGAGGCCGATGCGCGGCTGCGAGCGGCGCGCGCGCTGCTCGACGCCGATGCCGCGACGGCCTGGCGGATCGCCGACGCCGGTCGGGAGCTCAGCCCTGAAGGCCGGGCGCGGACGCGCTCGACGGCCGTGTGGGTCGCGAGGACGGCGGCCTGCGTGGTCGACGCCGCCTACCACGCAGGAGGCGGCACCTCTCTCTACGTGAGCAGTCCGCTGCAGCGCCGCCTGCGCGACGTGCACGCCGTGACCCAGCACTTCGCCCTCAAGCCCGACACGTTGACGCTGGCCGGGTCGGTGCTCGCAGGCCAGGACGGTGTCGACCTGTCGTTCCTGTGATCAGGAAGCACCGATCACCGATGGCGACGAGCACTCACCTCGGTAGCCCTGCGCCCAACTCCGGACCGCCAGGTATGGGCTGAGCATCTGACCCTCCCGCCAAGCCGTGAGGTAGCGCTGGGGTGCGACGACGCCTCGGCGCACCCACCACTCGGGCACCGGGCACATGCGGCTGATCCCGTAGTGCGTGTGGCAGGCGCCGGCCCGGCCGGTTCTGCCCATCCTGCCGAGCCGTTCGCCGGCGACGACATCATCCCCGGCTCGCAGCTCCGACTTGATCCGGCTGAAGTGCGCCAGATAGTGCCTGACGCGGTCGCGCCCCTTGATGGCGACCGACTTGCCACCACGGGCCCACGGGTTGTCGGTCGCAGCGTTCCAGTCGTCGACACGGTCGACCCGCGAGACGACGCCGTCGACCGGTGACACGACGGTTGCGCCGCATGCCTTGAAGATGTCCGCCGCCGGGTAGCCGGCGTGAGTGCTGCCGTTCGTTCCCCCCGGCACGGGATAGGCGTACCGCAGCGTCAGCGCACGAGATTTGGCTGCGATCCTCTCCGCAAAGGCTGAGGATGAATCGGTGGCGACAGGCGCAGCGGTTCCGAGGATCGTGAGCGCGGCGAGCGTCCATGGCAGAAGGCGATGGCCCGACATGTGGCGCGACCGTATCTCGCGTCAGGAGTGGTCGGCGGTGAGTGCCTCGATCGCTGCTGCCTGGGCGAGCGTTCGGCGGGCCGTCTCGACGTGCAGGTTCTCGATCATCCGGCCGTTGACGGTGACGACACCACGACCCTCGGCGTGGGCGGCGTCGAAGCCGGCGATGATCTCCTGGGCGCGCTCGACGTCATCGGCCGTTGGGGCAAAAGCGTCGTTGCACGGCTCGACCTGGCTTGGGTGGATCAGCGTCTTTCCGTCGAATCCCAGTTCGCGGCCCTGGCGGCACTCGGTGGCGAAGCCCTCGGCGTCCTTGACGTCGTTGTAGACGCCGTCGAGGATCACCTTGCCCTCGGCCCGCGACGCCAACAGGCACATCGACAGTGCGGCGAGCAGCGGCGCCCGGCCGGGCACCGGCGTCGCTCCGAGCTCCTTGGCCAGGTCGTTCGTGCCCATCACCAGCACCGTGAGACGGTTGCTGGCGCCGGCGATCTGCTCGGCTCGCAGCATCGCCACCGGTGTTTCCACCATCGCCCAGATGGCGGTGTGTGCTGGTGCGCCGGCGTCGGCCAGCGCGGCCTCCACGGCGCGCACGTCGTCGGCGGAGTTGATCTTCGGCACGACAACGGCATCAGGTCCTGCCGCAGCGACGGCGGCAAGGTCATCGGCGTGCCACTCGGTGTCGAGCCCGTTGACGCGGATGGTCAGCTCTCGCCGCCCGTAGCCGCCAGAGCTCACCGCGGCACAGACGCGTTGGCGAGCGTCGGCCTTGGCATCGGGGGCGACGGCGTCCTCCAAGTCGAGGATCAGGGAGTCGGCTGGGATGCCCTTGGCCTTCTCGAGCGCCCGCTCGTTGGCGCCGGGCATGTACAGCACCGAGCGCCGGGGACGCAACGTGGCGTCGCTCGTTGGGTCGCTCACGACCTGGCCTCCGCCACTCCGTAGCGCTCGGCCAACTCGGGGTCCCTGGCAGCCAACTGCTCGGCCAACGCCAGGATGACCTGGCACTGTTTGACGGAGGCGTCATCCTCCATCTTCCCGTCGAGCATCAGCGCGCCGGTGCCGTCACCCATCGCCTCGATGACCCGTCTGGCGTGCTCCACGTCAGCCGGGTCGGGGGGGAACACCCGCTTGGCGATGTCGATCTGCACGGGGTGCAGGCTCCAGGCTCCGACGCATCCGAGCAGGTAGGCATTGCGGAACTGGTCCTCACAGGCCGTCGTGTCGCGGATGTCGCCAAACGGTCCGTAGTACGGCAGGATTCCGGCAGCGACGCAGGCATCGACCATCCGAGCGATGGTGTAGTGCCATAGATCCTGCTGGTACGTAGCTCGTGGTGCCTCGTCGTCGTTGGCGTCGGGGTCTTGGCGCACGACGTAACCAGGGTGCCCGCCGCCCACGCGCGTCGTCTTCATCCGCCTGTTGGCAGCGAGGTCGGCCGGACCCAGCGACAGGCCCTGCATCCGTGGCGACGCCTGGCAGATCTCCTCCACGTTGGCGACGCCGCTGGCTGTCTCCAGCAGTGCGTGCACGAGGATCGGGCGACTGAGGCCGGCCTTCGCCTCCATCTGGGCCATCAGCCGGTCGACGTAGTGGATGTCCTCCGGCCCCTCGACCTTCGGGATCATGACGACGTCGAGCTGGTCGCCGATCTCTGTGACGGCGGCGACGAGGTCGTCGTGTCCCCACGGCGAGTCGAGCGAGTTCACCCGGGTCCACAGCTGGGTCTCGGTGCTGTCCCAAGCTCTGCCGACGTCGATCAGCCCAGCGCGGGCGGCGTCCTTTTCAGCGGCCGGCACGCCGTCTTCCAGGTTGGCCAGCAACACGTCGACGGTGGCGGCCATCTCAGGCACCTTCGCCACCATCTTCGGGTTCGACGCCGGGAAGAAGTGGATCATCCGCGACGGGCGGACGGGGATCTCGCGCACTGGTTCTGGAGCGCCGACGGCGAGCGGCCGGAAGAAGTCCTTCGGGGAACGCACGATGCCGATCCTACGATTCAGTGCTGGCTGCGCCTTCACACCGCCGACGACAAACGCGGCACTGGCTCGCTGACGCCTTCGGCGAGCCGGAAACCTTCGACGCCCCCGTCCTCGACACCAACGAAGACGGCGTCGGCGGCGTGGACGCACGGACCCGACAGTGTCCACCGCCAACAAGACGAAGCCATCCTGAACGCTCAGCTCGGCCGCTGACCAATTGCCAGGTCCTCGGCCGCCTCAAAGCGGCGATCTCGGATAGGGATTGAGCGGTACCGGACGCTGCATTCGGACGAGAGGTGTTCCCGAGGCGGTACCTTCGGTCGGTGAGCACGACGCGGTTGGGCCGACGGATACGGGCTCCTCGTTCGGTCGTGTATGGGGTGTTGGTCGACGCGCATTCGGTCCAGCAGTGGATGGTGCCCGACGGGATGACGAGCGAGGTCCACGTGTTCGACCCACGGGAGGGAGGCGAGTTCCGGATCTCGTTGACCTATGACCTGCCCACGACGGTCGGGAAGACGAGCGCCCAGACGGACTCGTTCCACGGCCGGTTCGTCGAGCTCGTGCCGGACTCGAAGGTCGTCCAGATGGTCGAGTTCGAGACGGACGACCCGGCGATGATGGGTGAGATGACGATCAGCTACGTGCTTGCCGATGCCACGGACGGCACGGACCTGGTCGGCGTGCACGAGGGCCTTCCGCCCGGGGTGTCGCCCGCTGACAACGAGCTGGGTTGGCGTATTTCGATCGACAAGCTCGCCAGGCTCGCCGAGCGTTGCCAGCCGACGCCTCCGGCGAGCTGATCGACCACGAGCGGCGCAGTTGCGAACAGGCCGTGCCCGGCGATGGCCGGGGTCGAACCTCGACGGCCGGATGAACCCAAACATCGTCGGGTGGCTCCGCGCTTCGTCCATTCGCGAGTTGCTGCGACGTGCGGTTTAGGACGTCGGTATCGGGCGCGGTGATGGTTGGTTAGTTCGTTGGCGGGCGTGACGATCAGCACCTGCATGGCTGCTGGCATGCCAGCACGGGTCGTCGTTGTGGATCTCGAGGCGGGGCGATCGAGGGCAGTCGGGAACGCACGTCGTGCGGACGCGGGTCTCGGGCGTCGCCCTTGGACCGCCCAGCCCAGGGCAGCGATGAGTGCCGGGTGTAGAAACGTGACATGAACAACGCCACCTCCAGCGCCCTCGGCTGGATCGATGACATCGAGGACGCCACCGTCAGCAACGGCAACTTCCGCACGGTGCTGTTCACCGCCAAACACATCCAGCTCACCGTGATGTCACTCGCCATCGGAGGGAACATCGGCTGGGAGATGCACGACCACCTCGACCAGTTCCTGCGCATCGAGAGCGGCACGGGCACGCTGAAGCTCGGCCGATCGTCCGACGAAATTTCCGAAGAGCACGCGGTGTCCGACGACTGGGCAATGATCATCCCGGCTGGCATCTGGCACGACGTCGTAAACGACGGCGACAGCGCGCTCAAGCTGTACTCCGTCTACGGGCCGCCGGACCACCCGGACGGCACGGTGCACCTGACCAAGGCCGATGCCGAGGAGGCGGAAGCCTCGGAGCACGACCACCACGCAGCGACCGCCGACGACTGACGTCCCCGCGCCGGGACGCTGTGGACCGACCGTCTCCCGCCGTTCTCGGGCGACGTGATGTGCACTATCTCGCGTTGGTATCGGATGCCCCTCCGGGCGCGTTCATCGTGTCTGGCTGGATCTCGCGTTCCCGCGTCAGGCCGGCTTCTCGAACACAGCGATTTGGGAGGTGCTCTCCGATGTGAACGGTTCCCCGGCCCAACTCGCCCAGCGGTCTCGGAGGCGGAGGCCGGCGAGCTGGGCCATGAGGTCAAGCTCGGACGGCCAGACGTAACGGTAC
>Ga0136632_10000159_pt1 | contig 16829 bp, 17 predicted proteins | sample AntDrymUQ6112106_2_FD_104670 | JGI IMG/M metagenome (GOLD analysis project Ga0136632, IMG submission 104670) | Polar desert sand microbial communities from Dry Valleys, Antarctica - metaG UQ611 (21.06) | ecosystem: Environmental > Terrestrial > Soil > Desert | place: Antarctica: Dry Valley...
GTAGTTCGCCTCGCCTTCCTCGGGCCGCTCGAAGACCGGCGGCGTCAGGTCTGTGGCCCTTACGTCGTGGCCGGCCTCCTGGAACGCCGCCACCGTAGCCCTCCCGACCTTTCCCCGCGCACCCGTTACCAGTACTCGCATCGGTCCTCCCAGTCTCGCTTCGGACCGATGGTACAACATCCCGCTTCCGGCGTTTCACCCGTCGGGGAGTAGGGTAAAGGCTCCTGCATGAGAGTAGTGGTGGTAGGGGCGACGGGCAACCTCGGGACCAGTGTGCTGCGTTCGCTCGAAAAGGAAGAAAGCGTAGAATCCGTCCTCGGTCTGGCGCGCCGGCTGCCCGGTCTTTCGATACCGAAGGTAGAGTGGACTTCGGCTGATGTAGTTGGCGACGATCTTGTTCCTCACTTCATGGGCGCTGATGCCGTTGTGCTGCTCGCCTGGCTCATCCAACCCTCCAGGGACCTGACAAAGCAGTGGATGGTGAACGTCGAGGGGAGCACGTGGGTCGCCAGGGCCGTAAAGGAGGCCGGCGTTCCCTCGCTCCTCTACGCCTCCTCGGTCGGCGCGTACTCGCCGGGGCCGAAGGATCGCCGCGTCGATGAGAGCTGGCCGACCGGCGGCACCCCGACCTCCTACTATGGTCGCCACAAGGCCGAGGTCGAGCGTAGGCTCGACCGCTTCGAGGCGGAAGCGCCCGGCGTGCGGCTCGTGAGGATGCGTCCCGGGCTCGTCTTCAAGAAGGAGGCAGCGGTGGGGATAAGGCGACTGTTTGCAGGGCCCTTCTTCCCCAGTGTGCTCGCCAACCCGGCCCTGATCAACGTGATACCCGACATAGAGGACCTCCGATCCCAGGTGGTCCACTCCTACGACGTGGGCGAAGCTTTCCGGCTGGGCATCGTAAACGAGAAAGCTAGCGGCGCATTCAACCTGGCCGCGGAGCCGGTTCTGGACGCAGGGGAGATCGGGCGGATACTGAACGCGCGTCCCGTGCCGATGCCCGCCGGGATCGCCCGCGCCGGCGCAGGGCTCTCCTGGGCCCTGCGGCTGCAGCCCGTGCCCCCGGGGTGGTTGGATCTCTCGCGAAACGTTCCGATCATGGATACTACGAGGGCTCGTACAGAACTCGGCTGGATCCCGCAGTACAGTGCCGACGAGGCCTTGCTCGACCTACTCGAGGGATTGCGGACCGGCTCTGGTCTCGACACGCCGCCGCTCTCGCCGAAGACGGGCGGACGTTTCCGAATACGCGAGATACTGACCGGAGTAGGAGGGAGGGAGCCATGAAGGCCGTAGTCTGGCACGGCAAGGAAGACGTCAGGGTGGACAACGTCCCGGACCCGATCATCCAGGAGTCCACCGACGCCATAGTCAGGGTCACCTCGACCGCTATCTGCGGCTCGGATCTGCACCTCTACGCCAAGCTCTCACCGCTGATGCGCGAGGGCGACATCATCGGGCACGAGCCGATGGGCATAGTCGAGGAAGTCGGGGCCGACGTCGAGCACATCTCGCCAGGCGATCGCGTTGTGATCCCCTTCAACATCTCTTGCGGGCACTGCTACTTCTGCGACCAGGAACTCTACTCCCAGTGCGAGACCACGCGCGATAAGGGCAAGCTCGCCCAGACCGTGAACCTCCTGGGACGCGGCAGGGGGGCGAGCCTCTTCGGTTACACCCACGTCTACGGCGCCGTCCCCGGTGGGCAGGCCGAGTACCTGCGCGTGCCCCAGGCCCACTTCGGGCCCATCAAAGTGTCCGAGGGGCCGCCGGACGAGCGCTTTCTGTACCTCTCCGACGTCTTGCCGACGAGCTGGCAGGCCGTTGCCTACGCGGATATCCCCGAGGGCGGGACCGTAGGTGTTTGGGGCCTCGGCCCAATCGGCCAGATGTGCGCCCGCATAGCTATGCACCTTGGCGCCGGACGAGTCATAGGCGTGGACAACGTGCCAGAGCGTCTCGCCATGGCCTCGAGGCACGGGGTCCAGACCGTAGATTACTCCGCGGTGGACAGCGTGAGGGATGTGATCCTGAACCTCACCGACGGCCGCGGCGTCGACTCGGCAATAGACGCCGTTGGTATGGAGGCCGGAGGCTCGCTCGTTGGCTCCATACTGCAGACCACCAAGCTGCAGCTAGACCGGGCTACCGCCCTGCGCGACAGCATGTCCGCGGTGAGACGCGGCGGAACGCTCTCGCTCACCGGCGTCTACACGGGGCCGATCCAGGCCTTCCCACTGGGCGACCTCTTCGACATGCAGATACAGCTCCGCATGGGACAGGCCAACGTGTGGCAGTGGGTCGAAGACATCGTGCCGCTCCTCAACGACGACGACCCACTTGGCGTCGATGACCTCAAGACTCACGAGATGCCGCTCGAAGACGCCCCACTAGGCTACGAGATCTTCCAGAAAAAGCAGGACGGCGCCATCAAGTGCGTCCTGAAGCCGTAGATAACAGGCGGGCGATCGGTTTAGAGTAAGCGACCGTGGCCACCTGGCGGCAGAGCGGCGTGGGGCGAGCGGGAACCAGGCGCAGGGTCTACGCAGCGTTCACCGTGAACGCTCTGATCGTGGTCTTCAAGTTCGTCTTTGACCCGATCTCCGGTAGCACCACTTAGTTCGCCACGATGTTATAGAGTATATCTCCAAGGCCCGATAACAGTAATGGAGGCTTGAGTACGCCTACCAGGACTTGACAATTGCAGAGAGGTTATTGCACACTATAAGTAGCATGGCAGACACAACCGGAACATACGAAAATAGTCTGAAGGAGATCGAGCGACAGCTAGGCTCTCCTTCATACAGCCGACCTGGGATCTCAATTTATCAGGGGGACAGTCTGGCACTTATGGGCAAACTTAATGGTTCGCCACTAGCGCTAACGGTGACCTCGCCTCCTTACAATATCGGGAAAGAGTACGAAACGGACCGACCCGTGGAGCAGTATCTGGACTGGTGTGAAACCTGGATAGCAGAGATCCACCGTCTAACGAAGGGAAATGGGGCTTTGTGGCTAAATCTCGGCTATCTAGCTCTGCCGAAGAGAGCAAAGGCGATCCCAACACCGTACCTCCTCTGGAATCGCATCCCCTTCTTCCTCAATCAAGAGATAATCTGGAGTTATGGTGCCGGTGTTGCCAGCAAGAAGACGTTCTCACCTCGAAACGAGAAGTTTCTGTGGTACGTGAAAGATTCGGGAGATTATATCTTCAATCTGGACGAGGTACGCGACCCAGACGTCAAGTATCCGAACCAAAAGAAGAATGGTAAGCTCAAATGCAATCCATTGGGGAAGAACCCGACAGATGTCTGGCAATATCCGAAAGTTACTTCCGGCACTAATCGCAAGTCGAAAGAGAGAACACCGCATCCTGCCCAGTTTCCTATTGCAGTTATCGATAGGATAGTTAAGGCGTGTAGCAGCCCTGGTGACATTGTATTTGACCCCTTCATCGGTTCCGGTACGGTTGCGGAAGTTGCGCTCCGGAATCGACGTGCTGTGGTGGGAATCGAGATCGAGCCGAAGTACGTTGAAATCGCTTCGGAACGGCTCGAAAGCTGCTATGCAAGCATCACTTACGGCCCTGATCAGAGCGAACTGTTCTGAAGTTGTTCACTCCGCGGAGTACAGAGTGAGCAACTTTGATCGTTCAATGCTTGGTTGGAGTCGAGCTTGCTGTCCCGTAGCGGCTTTTTGACCAATCCAATCATTAGCATCGAGCCACCCGAATCGGACGAGGCGATCTCGCGGATTTCCTACAGTAGAAGAAAACTTCTCAAAATTGACGGCAAGATAATAGCCCGACTTACCTTTCTTAGCCGGGTTGTCTGCAGACGCTTCGGATCTCTGCGCATAGCTGCGATTCCCGAAGATCCGGTTCTTACTGGAGGACGTTTTGATCTCCACGGAAAACGTCACGTCTGAAACGTATACAAGATCCTTGTCTTCAGCTGTCTTGTCACCGTGCCAATCTCTCGGATATCTAGATTCGAGTTCCAAAGCGATTAATTCATGGAGGAAGAACCCCATTATCTGTGGCTTAGGGAACAAGTGCTCGCCTACTCTAAACCCTTTGGCCCCAATCCTTGAGCTGAAAATAGCATCCCATGACAGTAGGACGACCTCAACGAACTCCTTCGGATCAACCGGATGCGCGTCGATGAGCTCTCTGGTCTTGTCGGTACATGCTGATTCATCCAACCCTTGATACGGTGAAGGAGCCGTCACTCGATTCCTTCCAATAGCGAAGTTGGCGTAGTGTCGAGTGCTTGGGCGAGACGCACAATGTTTCGGAGGCTTACGTTTCGCTCTCCTCGCTCTATTGCTCCGATATAAGTTCTATGGAGTCCAGACACATCTGCTAGCTTTTCTTGGGACAGACCCAAACCGGACCGTAGTTCCCGTACTCTCTCTCCCAAAAGCACTTGTGGGTCATTATTCACAGGAGAATACTCTGTGGCATGATGACCATAAATCTACAGACTTTGAGTATCAATTCGGTGCCCGTGCGATCGAGAACAGCAGGTGTCAGTGTGTAGCTGTTATCATCGTCCGCCAGTACTCGTCTCGCTCGCCAGGCACGAATGGGAGGTAGAGCGCGACGCGGTCTATGAGGCCCTCGTAGCGCTCTCTCAGTGCGGGTCCGATCTCATCCGGGGTGGCCTCGGTGGCGAACGCCGCGACCATCTCGTCGGTGATGAGGGCAGGCATCTCGCGCCACTTCTTCTCGCGCGCCATCGTTCCAAGCTTCTCGCCGACCTCCTCCCAGCCGTGGGCTTCGAGGACCGTGCGGTAGGTCGGTGTGGAGGCGTAGAACGAGATCTGGGACCGTATCGACTCCCTCTGCTCCGTCGCCTTCTCTTCGTTCTCGGCGGCGATAACGAAAGCGCTGGTAGCGAGCGTGACCTCTTCCGGGTCGCGGCCGGCTCCTTCGGCGCCCTCTGCTACGGCGGGCTCGACAGTCTGCCGTACGTACTCGGGGGAGTGGAAGGGGTGGACGTGGAAGCCGTCGCAGACCTCCCCGGCGAGCCTGGCGAGACGGGTGTTGACGCCTGCTATGTAGACCGGGATCTCCGGATGATCTATCGGGCCTGGGTCGAAGAACGGCGTCATCAGGGTGTGCCGATAAAAATCACCCTCGAACTGCAGTGGTTCCTCAGTCTGGAAAGACTCCCAGATCGCCCGCAGGGCCAGGATGTACTCGTGCAGCCGCGTGGCTGGCCTGTCCCAGGGCATCGAGAAACGGCGGGTTATGTGGGCCTTGACCTGCGTGCCGAGGCCGAGCACGAAGCGTCCATCGGAGAGGTCCTGGAGGTCCCAGGCCGTCTGAGCCGTCTCCATGGGCGAACGCGAGAACGCTATGGCGACGGAGGTGCCGAGCTCTATCTCCCGCGTCTCGTTGGCGGCTATGGCCAGGGGCAGGAAGGCGTCGTGCTTGGTCTCGCTGGTCCACAGGCCTGCGAAGCCAAGGTCCTCGGCAGCGCGGGCGCTCCGATCCACCTCCTTGAGGTACTTGCCCTCGGTTCCGAGGGCGGCGTCCAGTTTCATGGTCTCATCTTACGGGATGAGGAGGAGCTTGCCCGTGGTCTTTCGGCCTTCCAGGTCGCGGTGGGCCTGCTGCACGTCGGAGAGCTCGTAGGTGCCGCCGATGCGGACGTCGAGGTTGTTCTGCCCGATCCAGGAGAAGAGGCTCTCGGCGCGCCACAGAAGCTCTTCGCGGGTCGCGGTGTACTGGGCGAGGGACGGGCGGGTCAGGAAGAGGCCGCCCTTCTGGTTGAGGACCTGGGGGTCTAACGGGGGTACGGGACCGCTGGATGCGCCGAATAGCACCATGTAGCCGCGCGGGCGCAAGACATCGAGGCCGCCGTCGAAGGTCTCCTTGCCCACAGAGTCGTAGACGACGTGTACGCCTTCTCCGCCCGTGATGCGGTTCGTCTCCTCCACGAAGTCCTGTTCGGTGTAGAGGATGACCTCGTCGGCCCCCGCCTCCCTAGCGAGCTTCGCCTTCTCCTCGGTGCCTGCGGTCCCGATCACAGTCGCCCCCCGCAGTTTCGCGAGCTGGACGAGCAGAAGCCCGACGCCTCCTGCTGAGGCGTGGACGAGCGCCGTCTGACCCTCCTGTAATGGGAAGGTGCTGTGTGTCAGGTAGTGTGCGGTCATGCCCTGGAGCATGACGGCCGCGGCGACCCGTGCCTCGACCAGCGTGGGGTTGAAAGGCACCAGGTTCTCGGCGGGGGCGACCACGTACTCTGCGTAGGATCCCGGCGTGCTCGCGAACGCAACGTAGTCGCCTGCCGACACGTCATCGACGCCTTCACCGATAGCGTCGACCTCGCCGGCGCCTTCGAGCCCGAGCGTACGAGGGACGTCACCGGGGTATAGGCCCGTGCGCTGGTAGACGTCTATAAAGTTGACCCCGGAGGCAGCTAGCTTCACGCGCGCCTGACCGGGACCAGGTTCCGGGATCTCGACGTCCTCGTAGCCGAGGACCTCGGGTTCGCCGAACTCGTGTATCCGGATCGCCTTCATGATTCTCTCCTTTTCAGCATTTCAGCCAGTCAGCACTTCAGCATGAGTTTGCTCGTAGCCGAATGCGCGATTCGCAGCAAGTCGGTACCTCTGCCGAGCGCTTCAGTCCTCACCGCCTTCTTCTCCACCGCGCCCGCGTCCTCGACCGCGGCCTTGTCCCCCGCTGTCGTCTCCAGGTTCCCTTGCTGGTGCGGCCACGTTCGGCTTTCGTGCTGGTGGACTCTTCTGCACCTTGGTCCTAGGTACTTTGGCTTTGGGGACGTTCTCTCTGGCCGCCGGCCTCTCGACCGTCCGGCGGTCCTCGCGCGGGGCAGGCTGCGCCGACGCGGAGGAGGCTGACGAGGTTGCGGGTTCTGGGCTTGACTGGGCGGACGCGGACGAGCTCGCGGAGGAGGAAGGTTGTGGTCCCGAGCTGATAGTCAGGTTCACCCCGGTGCCTGGCTCGACCGGCGCGCCTGCAGCGATGCCGGGCTCGATCACCCTGCCAGCGGCGACACTGTCGCTCGGAAACGAACTTACCCGCCCGACCTCCAGTCCCGCGACGTCGAGCCTATGCTCCGCCACGTTCCTGGTGAGCCCGGCCACTTCGGGCACGTTCACTTTCTCCGCTCCAGCGGGCTGGCCCGGCGATCGCTGGTCTCCCTGGAAGACGTCGAACCAGCCCTTCATGGCGTCTGCTCCCAGAACGGCCTGGAGGCTGCCGAGTATGCCGAGGGTGAACAGGATCGCGACGACTGCGATCAACATCCAGGGCAGACCCCGCCGGCGGCGCCTCGGCGCGGGAGCAGGTCGGGATCTTGGCATCTCGTTCGTACGCGTTGACGACACGCCAGCGGTACGCTGCGCGCGCGGTCTCTGCATCGTTTCGACTCCCGCCGCGACCGGCGCGAGTCCGCGGCTTATCCTCAAGAGATCGTCCGCAAGCTCGTCGGAGTCCGCGTAACGGTCTTTTGGGTCTTTCGCCAGGAGCTTTGTCACGAGGGCGTTCATGCCACCGGGTATACCGGGGTTTAGTTCCATGGGGGGCCGCAGCGGTTCGTTGACGTGCTTCATCGAGACGGCGATAGGATTGTCCGCGGTGAACGGTAGCTCGCCTGTTAGAGCCTCGTAGAGGACCACCCCTAGGGAGTAGAGATCGCTCTTCGGGGTCGCGGGCTTGCCGAGTGCCTGTTCGGGGGACATGTAGCCGGCGGTGCCCATCACGGACCCCGTCCGGGAGATGGTCGCTGAGGAGCCTGCCCTGGCGATGCCGAAGTCAGCCACCTTCGCCCCGCCGCTGGCGGTGAGTAGTACGTTCTGGGGCTTTATGTCGCGGTGGACCATACCCCTGTTGTGGGCCGCACCGAGCGCCTCGGCGACCTGCGCCCCGATCGCCGCCGCGTCTGCCGCCTCGAGCGGGCCGTCCCCGGAGATCCTCTCCTTGAGCGTGCCGCCGGGCACGTATTCCATGGCTATGTAGGAGTCCCCTTCTTCCGTCTCACCCCTGTCGTAGACCTGAACGATGTTCGGGTGGGAGAGGGACGCTGCGCTCATGGCCTCGCGCTTGAAGCGCTCGGCGAACTCCTCGTCGCCGGCGAACTGTTTCCTCAGCACCTTCAGCGCCACATCGCGCCCGAGCACCCGGTCGCGGGCCAGGAACACCTCGCCCATGCCTCCACTACCAAGTGGTCGGACGACGTCGTAGCGGTCGTCCAACACTGTTCTTCTCGCTTCTGTCATCCTGCCCTTGGTCCGGCTCCAAAACGCTAACCGCACCATTCTACACTTCTGGTTGGGACCTTACGAAGGTTAGGAGGCGCAAGGGTCGGGTACCGTATAAGTGCCGTCGAATGGCCGTTCGTAGGCCGGGGAGGGTAGGAACTTGGCTACAAGCGGGGTAGAAGAGACCGCGATGCGGCTTCTTGGAGCTTTCTACGACCTGTCGGGAGGGAAGCTCACTGATCTGGTGCCGATCGGGGGACCAGGGATGCCAGGCCAGGGCGCGGCGCCGAGGGCCGATCTCGACCCCGAGTCCACCGAGTGCGACGTCGCCGCCAGATACCTCGTCGACCAACGATACATCGCACCGGCCGAGACCGCGTCCGAGTACACTATCACTGTCGCCGGCCTCGACCTGGTGAGAGAGATGCGCGGGATAGGCGACCCCGCGGCGTCGAGAGAGAGGAGTAGTGCGATGAGCGACAAGACTCAGCAGCGGCTGCTGACGCTGCTGTCCATAGGTATCTCCATAGGCCTCAGCCAGCCGCTGACCAGGTTTATAGGGGAGAAGATCCCCGAACGCAGGGGCATAAGGGACGATCTGACCGAGGCCTTACTGCAAGGGCTGGTCAGGGCGGTGGCGCTCGTACTCGCTTCCGTGATCGTGCGGGCACTGGCCGCGAGTCGCAAGTAGAGGTACCGAAAGCCCCTGCGAGGTGACCCTCCTTCCTGAGCCGGGGCCCGATCCGAGTGTTCGTTAGCGGTGCGCCGGTGAAGCCTGCGCGCCTCCTCTGATATATTTGGCCCGAGGGGCAGAATCTCACAGAGGGGAGAGGCGTATGGCTACGGTCCGCGAGGCGACCTTCGATCTCTTGCGCCGTCTTGGGATGACTACGGTCTTCGGCAACCCAGGCTCGACGGAGTTGCCTTTCCTGAAAGACTTCCCCGAAGACTTCCGCTACGTGCTCGGACTCCAGGAGGCGACGGTCCTCGGGATGGCCGAGGGGTTCGCCCAGGGCAAGGGTCGGGCCGCTCTGGTCAATCTGCACACCGGACCCGGCCTCGGCAACGCTATGGGGGCTATGATCACAGCGTGGCACAACAAGACCCCGCTCGTGGTCACCGCCGGACAGCAGGACAGGCGTCACAGATCCCTAGAACCGCTGCTCACCGGAAAGCTCGTCGAGCTCGCGAAGCCCTACGCAAAAGGAAGCTTCGAGCCCGTGCGGGCCGAAGACGTGCCTGGGGAGATCCGGCACGCCTTCCACACCGCTATGCAACAGCCCAGGGGTCCTGTCTTCGTCTCGATCCCGATGGACGACTGGGAAGCGGAAGCCGAACCGCTGGAAGTGCACGACGTGATCCACCGCATCGCCCCGGACCCCGATGCTATCGGGCGGTTCGCCGGCATTCTCAGGGAAGCACGAAACCCCGCCGTGGTCACGGGGGCCGGCGTCGAACGGTCAGGGGCCTTTCACGAGGCCGTCAAGCTCGCCGAGAGGCTTGTGGCGCCCGTCTGGCAGGACCCCATCTCCCCGCTCGCCAGCTTCCCCCAGAACCACCCACACTTCCAGGGGCATCTGCCCCCGTCCCAGAAGCAGCTCGCCGAACGGCTCTCTGACCACGACGTCGTCCTCGTCCTCGGTGCGCCAGTCTTTCTCTACTATCCCTACGTACCAGGCCCGACTTTCGCAGGCCAGGCGCAGGTACTCCACGTCTCCGAAGACCCTGAGGAGGCGGCCCGCGCGGCCGTCGGGACGAGCGTTGTTGGGGACGTTGGGCTTGCTATCCAGGGTTTGACGGAGTTATTGTCAGGGGTGGACCGCACACCCCCGCTTGCCCAGGAGCCGCCAGCAGAACCGGAGGCAGGAACGCCGATGTCGGTGGAGTACGTTATGCACACCATCGCAAGAGTACTGCCCGAGGATGCAGTCGTCTTCGATGAGACGGCCTCGAGCAAGGCGAAGCTCCACAAGTACATCCGTTTCGACCGGCCCGGCGGCTACCATACCTCGGCCGCCGGGGGGCTCGGCTTCTGTATGCCTGGCTCCGTCGGATTCAAGCTCGCGGTCCCGGACAGGCCCGTCGTCTGCACCATAGGTGACGGGTCGAGCATGTACTCGATCCAGGCGCTCTGGAGCGCGGCCCGCTACGGGGCCGACGTCGCTTTTATCGTCGTCAACAACAGAGGTTACTCCATTCTCAAGGGGTTCCGAGACGCCATCGGCGCGGGGGACAAGGTGCCAGGGCTCGACGTGGAGGGAATAGACTTCGTCGGGGTCGCGAGGGGACTCGGCGTCGATGGCGAGCTTGTAGAGAAGGATGGAGAACTTCTTCCCGCCGTCAAGCGTGCCCTGAACGCGGGGAGGCCGTATCTGCTGGAGGTAATGGTCGACCCCGAGGTCCCAGAACTCTTGGGCTAGGTGAGTCGGGAGAGGAGATCCTGAGTGGTTGAGGTCTTCGTCGTCGGTTCGATCAACCAGGACTTCGTCCTGAGCGTGGAGCGCCGCCCTACGCCAGGCGAGACGGTCACGGACGCCCGGCTCGCGACACACAACGGCGGCAAGGGGGCCAACCAGGCCGCCGCAGCGGCCCTCCTCGACGCGAGCGTGACCTTCCTTGGACGCGTTGGCGACGATGGGTTCGGCGAGCCGCTTATACGGTCGCTCGCCGATAAAGGCGTCGATACGAGCCTCGTGCGAGAGGTTCCTGACACTTCCACAGGCACGGCTTTCATAACCGTAACCCCGGACGGGGAGAACGCGATCACGGTCGCCCCCGGCGCGAACCGCCGCCTCACAGTGGAGGACATAGACGATGCTTCCGAATCTATCGGCGAGGCGCACCTACTCGTCGTCCAGATGGAGGTCCAGCGCGAGGTCGTCCTGCGGGCCGTCGAGGTCGCATCAGGTAACGGGACCCGCGCGCTCGTCAACCTTGCGCCTCCATTCGATGTTCCGCGGTCACTGCTCGAGAAGCTGGACCCCCTGGTGCTCAACGAGCATGAAGCTGCCTTCCTCCTCGGAGAGAGCGTCGAGGGTGTAGATGGGGCCCTCTCTGCCGTCCCCGAACTCCTTTCTCTGGGACCAAAATCCGTGGTGGTCACGGTCGGAGAAAATGGCGCCGTCTTCTCGGGCGGCGAATCCGCGAAGCACATCGCGGCCCCGAGTGTGGAGGTCGTGGATACGACAGGTGGTGGAGACGCGTTCGTCGGGGCCCTGGCCGCAAGGCTCGCCGACGACGTCCCTCTGGAAGACGCGGTTGCCTACGCTGTGCGGGCCGGGTCGGCGGCGGTGACAAAGGCGGGTGCCCAGGGGGCGCTACCGACCCCCGACGTGGTCGAGGCCTTATAGGACGCGGCGGAAGTGTCAGCCTCTACGCGTTGCGCCGGCGAAGAAGATGGGACCATACGTCTGGAGTGGGTCGGGCTCGAAGCCTGTGTGGCCGAGGAGGCTCTGTGGCTCGTCGGGATGGAAGAACCTTATACCGCCCGTGGAGAGGAAGCGCTGGAGCCGGCGTCCACGCGGCGTGGCGGCCAGCAGGATGCCCATAATAGCGAGTCTTCCGCCTGGTTCGAGGACCCTATGAGTCTCCCGAAGGGCACGGGCCGGGTCGCCGAACTCGTTGAGGGAGCCGCCGCAGACGGCGCCCGCAAAAGAGGCATCGAAGAAAGGAAGGTTCTTCGCGTTCGCCCTGACGAAGGATGGGTTCGCCCCGATCGCGCGTGCTCGCCGGTTCGCTTCCCTCAGCATGGAGGGTGAGATATCTATTCCGACAGCGAGGCCGCTGTCGAGGTTGCGGCTAAGGCTGCGGGTATACAGACCCGCGGAGCAACCCAGGTCGAGGTAGCGGCCTTCGCGTACGGGACGGACGAGGCGGGTGATGATCTCGAGCTCCCGCTCGTTCGGGAAGGGTTCACCGGTGAGCAGGTTCAGGGAGCGGACGCGCCAGAGAGGTTCGTAGCCGCGTCCGGCGCCAGGCAGGAAGTTGGTGAGGTTGGCGAGGCTGTCTGCGCCTGTGCTGGTCTTCAGGAGATCCAGGTATCCGTCCTTGATCTCGTAGATTCTTCCCGTCGCCGGGGAGCGGGCTTTACCGTCCAGGATCATGCCGTCTTCTTCATTGCCTTCGGCGAAGACGAGACCCCCGGTATCCGAGGGACGAGGACGGACGATGGGGAGCAGGTCCTTGCTTATCACCTAGCGCCGCTTTCTGTCGCGCAGACGGTTCAGACGGGCGTCGAAGCCCCTGACGGAGTCGACGAAAGCGCCCGATTCCTCCGGGCGGGGGGCAGCCTTCAAGGCCGGATAGCCGCCCTCGTGGAAGATCAGTGGTCCCTTGCGTGTATCGCCGAGTCGGACCTCGACGACCCTGCCGAGAAACAGATCGTGGTCGCCTCCAGCGTAGATCTCGGCCAGCTCGCAGTCGATCGCCGCCAGTGCCCCGGCCGCCAGCGGCGCCCCCGTCGAGCCGTAGCCGCCGCCCAAAGAGTGGAGCGCCTGAAGTCCGCTGGATCGTTCGGGCGAGGCGAAGAGCCTGCTTAGTCCTTCCTGGTCGTCTGCGAGGAGGTTCACCGTAAAGGAGCCTTCCTCCCTGATGCGTGGGTTGAGGCGCGCGTCTTTGTGTACGCTCACCAGGAAGAGCAGAGGGTCGAGGGAGACGGAGATCACCGCGTTGGCGGTCATGCCCTCGACTCTCTCCTCACGCCCGCTCGTCACTACTGTCACGCCAGTAGGGAAGTGGCTCATCGCGCTCCGTAAAGCGTCGGCGTCGGCGTCCCTGACCTCCCAGGGATGCTCCCGCTCGTTAGCACCGTCAGGTGTCATCCACACCCTCTCTCGTAGGCTGGGTGCTACTGTGCACGCTGGTCTCCAACGAGTGAGCCTCCCACACGCAACTCCTCAGGCCACCATCGCTCTACTGTCTCCCTGTCCGAGCCGTACCAGCGGCCGAGACGCCTGTTGTGATGGACCCCATCCACGACCAGGCTCCCCGAGCCGGGAAGCAGCGCCGAATCGACAGGCACGACCCCGTCTCCGGCAACCCTTCCGTCTTCGACGAAGCGCTCGTAGCGCTTGCGGCTTCTGGGTGAAGAGGCGCCGTCGTCGGCGCTACCGGCGACCGAGAGGTAGCGCAGGCCCACCTCAGAATGGAGGGCACCTGGGAAGAGCTCGTTTACGCGGGTGATCGGGGCGAGACGTTCTCTATTCGCTATGTTGTGTGGAGTACCTAGTGTGACAAGGCACTCCACCCTCCTGTGTCCCGAGTAGCGCCGGCCTCCGTACGGAGGATCTCCGCCGATGTACACCCTGCACGCGAGACCGCCCGCCGAATGACCGACGAGCACAGCCTTCTTCGCCTCGCTCTCGAGCAGCGCCCTGTCCACCGTGCTCGCAACCTCGAAGACCAGTTGTCCGAAGCCCCTGAGGTATCCAAGGGTCCAGTCCAGGGGCGTCACGGGGGCGACGTGCACCTCGGAGCCGGAGATCTCCCTCAGCATGTCCGCGAAGTTGCGGTAACTAGACGGCCACCAGGAGGCCCCGCCGACGATCACTATGGGTGCGCGCGACATAAAGGAGAGTATATCCGTCCTTCAGGCGAGGCTCGACTGGAGGCCGTCGATCACGAACTGGACGGCGAGCGCGGCGAGCAACACTCCGAGGACGCGCGAGAGTACGTTGGCCCCGGTCTCACCGAAGAGCCGCATGACGCGCGGGGCGAGTAGCAGGGAGCCCAGGGTCAGAAGCAGTATCACGAAGAGTACCGCCATGAACAGGGCTACCTGGCCCGCGCCGCTGCCGCCCGTATAGAGGAGAACCGTGGTGATCGCCCCCGGTCCTGCCAGAAGCGGGATGGCGAGCGGGAAGACGGAGATGTCTTGCTGGTAGGATTCCTCCTCCTGTTCGCGCACGCTCGTTGCGCGTATCCCTGAAGGCCTGGCGAAGACCATGTCGAGCGCGAGGAGAAAGAGCAGCAGGCCGCCGGCGATCCTGAAAGCCGGCAGTCCGATGCCTAGGGCCTCGAGCAGCACGTCGCCGGCGAGGGCGAACAGGAAGAGAATGGCGGTTCCGAGCAGCGTGCCTCTGATCGCAGACTCACGCTTCTGTTTATCCGAGAAACCGCGCGTGAGCGCGGCGAAGATGGGGGCGAGACCCAGGGGGTCAACGACCACGAGCAGCGTCACGAATGCGTTGAATACGAATTCCATCGGGCGAGACTTTACCTCACAACGAAGAACCTTTGTCGGGGATAACGCGCCACTCTCCCCGCAAAGACCGCGCCCGGGCCATGGTCTTCTTCCAGACCTGGCCTTCCTCGGTCTGGTAACGCCCGCGCACCTCCTCCGAGAGCGCCTTTATCACGCACGCTACCTCCGCCGGCAGGTCCCCGATGCTCGCTGGCCGGAACGGCAGTCCGAGGAGGCCGTAGACACGCTCCAGTACGGCCTTGAGCTCATCCGTCTGCGAGACCAGCACGAGGGCTTCGAGGCGGGCGGCCCGGCGCGTGACCCGTTGCGCGAGCCCGGCGTGTTTGACGCCCCACGGACCGCCCGAGCGCACGGAGTAAGCCCCGGGACAGAACTCGCCCTCGACCTCGCCGCCCTCCGCTTCGACCCCGACACGTCGCAGCGCTGAGGCGATGAGCTCCAGGCCCTCCGCGTAGCGCTCGTAGAGACCGTGGCGCAGATCCTCTACAGGGAAGGTAAGAGAGAACGACACAGAGCCCCTGTTCGCCGCGACGGCCCCGCCGCCGGAGTTCCGCACAAGCACGGGGAAGCCGAGTCCTGTGGCAGCCTCCGTCGCCGCCGCATAGCCGGGCAGACGTGTTTCCTGTCGCGTCGCACCGACGTAGCTCGAGGAAGTCCACATCAGGGCTGTTGGGCCTCGTTCTCGCGCCGCGACCTCCTCGAGCACGGCCTGTTGCAGTCCGAAGCCGTCTTCGGGGTCATCGAAAGTCCGCGCGACCAGGATCTCCACACCTTCACTTGCGGGCAATGAACAGTCCTGTGTCTTTGGTGATGCGTATCATGCCCTGCGAATCGAGCTCTTGTTCCAGGCGCCCGGCCAGGTCCGATACCCTCAGGCCGAACTCGTCGGCGCTGCATTCCTGCAGGGCGGCGTCGGCCACAGAACCTGATAGCAGGTATTCGACCAGCGGTTCTACCTCGGTGACGGCCAGCGTGTCTTCGTACCTTCGCAGCGTGACGTCCGAAAACCACGGCGAGAGTTGCTCTGCTCCGTTCTCCAGACTGAAGCCAAGAGGATCCCGAAAGTACCCTTCCGCGGTGCGCGAGGGGTCGAGGATACGCTGCATCCAACCCATCTCGCTCTGCGTGCGCTCGCCGTTCGTCGCGGCGTACAGGACACCGCCAGGCTTCAGGACGCGGCTGATCTCCGAGAGAGCCCTCGGCCTGTTCGGTACGTGGTAGAGCATGTGGTTGGCGATCACGGCGTCGAATCGCTCGCTCTCGAAGGGCAGTTCCTGGACGTCCGCTTCCCGAAGCTCGAAGCGCCGCGAGAACCCGCTGAGGTTTCGTTCGGCTTCGCGCACCATGCCGGGCGACGCATCCGTTAGCGTGATGCCCCATCGTTTCGGGAGGCGATCCAGGTTCTCGGTCCACAGGCGGCCGGGACCGCAACCGACTTCCAAAACGTTAGTCTCGTCTTGCAGCCCGAAGTGGTCGAAGATCCAACGCGGCAGGCCGTAGGGGTTGGTACTGAAACGTTCGTGCAGCGCGATGCGGGCTTCCAGGTTCGAGGCGTCACGGTACTGCCTCGTTACGTATCCCGGGTCAGAGTACGTCACGCCTCTCCTCCTGGTCGGGTATCTGCCGGCACCTGGCGGGTCGCGACATCTGTGGTGCTAAGATAGCAGCCCGGGCACAGGGTCGGATAGTACGGAGGTCGATGCTCCAACAGGAAGCCATGATCGAACGCACGCGCCGCGTCTGCCGGGAGGATGAACGGCTCGCGGCGGCGATGATGTACGGTTCCTTCGCCCAGGGCGAGGGGGACGGGTTCTCGGATATCGAGTTCATTCTGTTTTTCGAGGATGAGGAGTTGGAGAATCTCGACCAGGAGGAGTGGGTCTCCAGGATCTCACCCGTCGGGCTTTACTTCGTGAACGAGTACGGCAACGGGACGGCGATCTTCGAGAACCTCGTAAGGGGCGAGTTCCACTTCGACCGCGCATCGGAGATCGAGAGTGTCGTCGACGAGTCGATGAGGGACGCGGACTGGCTTCCCGCGCTCGAAGACACCCTCCTCCTCGACCGCACCGGAGAGTTGGCCCCACGCCTGCGAGAGATCGTCGGTCCGCCGCCGGAGCGCGATACGCCGGGGCAGATACGCTTCGTCTGCGACTGCTTCGTGAACTGGTCCGTCTTCGGTGCCAACCTCTTCGCCAGGGGCGAGCTGGCGCGTTCGTTGGACCTCCTCGGTATCGTGCGCGACCGCCTGTTACAGATGGTCAGGGTGCTCGAGGGGGTCGACGTTGCACTGGTTCAACTCCTCGAAGTTCCTGGAGACGGAGATCTCCGAGACCTCCTACGCCAGGTACGTGGCCTGCACCGCCAGCCTGGACAGGGATGAGCTGCAGCAGGCGTA
>Ga0136632_10000160_pt1 | contig 16811 bp, 15 predicted proteins | sample AntDrymUQ6112106_2_FD_104670 | JGI IMG/M metagenome (GOLD analysis project Ga0136632, IMG submission 104670) | Polar desert sand microbial communities from Dry Valleys, Antarctica - metaG UQ611 (21.06) | ecosystem: Environmental > Terrestrial > Soil > Desert | place: Antarctica: Dry Valley...
CACCTGACTGCTTCGGCGCCTAGGATTTCGGCCTGAGCGCGGCCGAGAGGTTCGGCCGCCGCGTGCCAGCGAACGAGTGGAGCGGGCCGATCAGCGTTCTTCGCAACCTCGAGCAACGGATCGAGAGCCTCGTCGAAGGGGTGTTCAGCCGTGCCTTCTCCTCGCAGGTGCAGCCGGTCGAGATCGCTCGCAAGCTCGCCAAGGAGATGGACGCTCACCGGACCGCCTCCGTTTCGCGCGTGTACGTCCCGAATCAGTACGTGGTCTGGCTCTCCAGCGAGGACCACGAGCGCCTCGAGGGTTATGAGCGATCGCTCGAGCAGGAGCTCTCCGCGTACGTACTCGAGCATGCGCGCCGACACGACTACGCGCTCCTCACCCGCCCCGACGTCGATCTCGAGGCGGACGAGCGGCTCCGGCTCGGCGAGTTCGGGATCCAGGCCCGGCTGGTCAAGCCCCCGGCGCGCCAGGGCGAGGAGCCCTCGCAGGGAGAGCAGGGCCACACGATGGTCTACTCGATCCCGCCGAAGGAGAAGCAGACCCGCTCGCGCAAGCGCCAGCCGGCGGCCCATCTGACCGAGACCCGGGCGATCGTCTCCTTGGACGACCGCCGTTACGTGCTCGATGGGCCGCTTGCCGTGCTCGGCCGTTCGCGGGAGTGCGACTGCGTGCTCGACGACCCGAACGTCTCCCGTCGCCATGCCGAGTTGCGCCGGGGATCGACCGGCGACTGGCAGGTCGTCGACCTCGGGTCGACGAATGGGATCAAGGTGAACGGACGGCAGGTCGAGTCCTCGCGCCTCTCGCCGGGCGACGAGGTCTCGATGGGAACGACGCGCTTCGTCTTCGACATCGAGCAGTAGTGGACACGGAGCCGATCGCGGTCGCACTGAAGTTCGGCTTCCTGGCCGTCCTCTATCTGTTCCTGCTCTGGGTCTCGCGCAGCGCCCTGCGTGAGCTCCGGCGAACCAGCGCCCCCGCCCCTGAGGCGACCGGCTTTCATCAGGTCCAACGCGGCCCGGGCGGCCGAGCCGCGGCGACCGACGCCCACCTGGTCGTGGTGCGGGGCGGAGGCCTCGATCCGGGCGAGCGCTACGACCTCTTCGGCGGCCTCTCGATCGGGCGCTCCACAGACGCGGACGTGAGGATCGAGGACCGCTACTCGTCGTCGATCCACGCCCGCCTCTACTCGCGCGGCGCCTCCTACTACGTCGAGGACATGGGCTCGACCAACGGCACCTACTTGAACGGCGCTGTGCTCGACGGGGAGGTCGAGCTCGCCGATCTCGACGAGGTCAAGATCGGGGACACGGAGTTTCGCTTCGAGCTCGACCTGCCCAGGGAGGGGTAGCGGTGCTGCGCGTCGTCGAGCAGGCACACCGCACCGACACGGGCCGCCAGCGGACCGCGAACGAGGACTCCGTCTACGCGCGCGCGCCGCTGTTCGCTGTAGCCGACGGAATGGGCGGGGCGCAGGCGGGCGAGGTTGCCTCGCGGATCGCCGCCGAGTCCTTCGAGCCCGCCGTCCGCCACGGCGAGTCACCCGAGGCCTATCTGCGCTCGATTGCGGAGTCGGCGAACGAGCAGATCCACGACCTAGCCTCGCGCGATTCGACCCGATCGGGAATGGGAACGACGCTGACCGCGGCGCTTGTCGAAGGCGAGGAGGTGAGCATCGCCCACGTCGGCGACAGTCGCGCATATGTCTTCCGCGACGGCGAGCTGCGGATGCTCACCTCCGACCATTCGCTGGTCGAGGAGCTCCGCCGCCAGGGCCGGCTCACGGAGGAGCAGGCCGAGGACCATCCCCAGCGCTCGATCATCACCCGCGCGCTGGGTCCCGAGCCGCAGGTCGAGATCGACACGATGACCTACCGGGGCCGCCCGGGCGACCTCTACCTGATCTGCTCCGACGGCCTGACGACGATGGTCCGCGACGAGCAGATTGCTGAGATCCTCGACGAGACCTCGAGCCTCGACGAGATCGTCAGCCGGCTGGTGCGGGAGGCGAACGACGCGGGCGGGCGCGACAACATCACCGTCGTCGCCTTCCGCCTCGAGGAGGCCGACGAGGTCGCGGTCGAGGAGGGAGCGACACTGGTCGGGCCCTCGGCGGCCGAGGCCGGGTTGAGCGGGGAGCGGATCCGCGCTGCGGCCGAGGCGCAAGCGCACCGCCCGACGACCGGTTCCACGGCGGCCGAGGCGACGACACGGCCCAGCCGCGTTCGCTCCGCGATCAAAGCGCTCGGCGCGCTGCTCGTGGTCGCAGCCATTCTGCTCGGCGCCTGGTTCGGGATCCGACAGATCCACTTCCTCGGCACGGACGAAGGTGGGCGCCTCGCGCTGTACCGGGGGCTGCCTTACGACCTGCCGTTCGAGATCAGGCTCTACTCCGAGGTCACCTCGGTGCCTGTACAGGTCGCCTCGCTGCCCGAGGACCGCCGGGACGAGGCGACCAATCACGAGCTCCGCTCCGAGGACGACGCCCGAGACCTGCTCGCCGATCTCGAAAGGACCCCAGCGCCGAGAGCGCCGCCGAAACCCGGCCCGACCGAGCCGGCGGACAAGCCCGGCTCGCAGGGCGACCGCAAGCCCCAGGATACCCGGGCAGGCGAGCGCAAAGCCGCGCGCCGGCGTGACGGAGTCCGTGGTCAGAACGGCTGATCCCCTGGTGAGCCACACCACCCGATGAGCGCCCGCAACCGCGAGCTCCTCGCCCTCGTCCCCGTCGCCCTGCTGCTCACGGCCGGGTTCACCGCCGTCTTCATCACCGAGTCCGAGAAGCTCGGCGACCTCAGCCTCACCTACGGCGCCTACTTCTTCGCGCTCTGCCTCGGCGCCCACGTCTTCCTGCGCCTGCGCCTCCCGAACGCCGACCCGTATCTGTTCCCGCTCTGCGCGCTGCTCGCCGCGATCGGCCTCATCGTCATCTACCGCATCGACGACGAGCTTGCCCTCAACCAGGCGGGCGTCTTCGTGATCGGGCTCGTCCTCTTCTGCGCGACGATCACGTTCCTGCGCGATTACCACGTGCTCGAGCGCTACCGCTACCTGATCGCGACGGCGGGAATCCTGCTGCTGCTGGCGCCGCGCCTGCCGGGCGTCGGCTCGCAGGTGAACGGCGCCTACCTCGGGATCAGCCTCGGGCCGATCAACTTCCAGCCGGCCGAGCTGGCGAAGATCTGCATCGTTGTCTTCCTCGCCAGCTACCTGGCCGAGAAGCGCGAGATGCTCTCGATCGCCGCCCGCCGCATCGCCGGCGTCACGATCCCGCCGCTCAAGCACTTCGGCCCGCTGCTCGTGGTCTGGGGCGCCGCGATGGTGCTGCTCGTCTTCATCCGCGACCTCGGCAGCTCGCTGATGTTCTTCGGCGCCTTCCTCGCCGTGCTCTACGTCGCCACCGCGCGCCTCTCCTACGTGCTCGCGGGGCTGGTGATGTTCGCGATCGGCGCCGTCTTCTTCGCGGAAACGGTCGGCCACGTCCAGGAGCGCTTCGACATCTGGCTCGACCCGTTCGCTCGGGGCGGCCCGGCCGGCGCGGAGCAGATCCAGCAGTCGCTGTTTGCGCAGGCCGACGGCGGTCTCTTCGGCCAGGGGCTCGGCGAATCGCTGCTCAAGTTGCCGGGGCCGTTCTTTCCGGACAGCTGCACGGCCGGCTTTCCCGAATGCGGGAGCATCCTGCCCGCTCCGCACACCGACTTCATCTTCGCCGTGATCGTCGCCGAGCTCGGCCTGTTCGGCGGTTGCGCGGTGATCCTCGTTTACGCTCTGATCGCCGCCCGCGGGTTCAAGACCGCGGTGATGGCGCCGGACGCGTTCTCGAAGCTGCTCGCCGCCGGGCTGACCGCGATCTTCGCCCTGCAGGCGTTCGTGATCATCGGCGGCGTCACGAGCATGATCCCCCTGACCGGTGTGACCCTGCCCTTCGTCTCCTTCGGCGGCAGCTCGGTGGTCGCGAACATGGTCCTGCTGGCGCTGCTGCTGCTCGTCTCCGACCGCGCTCGGCGCGCCGACGGCCCGCGCGGCGGCGTCGTCTCGGAGCCGAGCATCGAGGTCGCGCGGTGAACCCGCCGGTGATCCGGATCTATGCGCTCGTCCTGCTGCTCTTCGCGGGCCTCGTCTACTTCACCTCGAAGTCGGCGGTTTTCGACGCCGAGGAGCTCGAGGCCAAGCCGAAGAACCGCCGCCCGGTGATCGCCGAGCAGCAGATCCCGCGCGGGGACATCACCACCTCCGACGGGGTTTTGATCGCGGAGAGCGTCCCCGAGGGCGGAGGCCCCAGCCCGGTCTTCGTGCGCCGCTATCCGCAGGGCGCGCTGTTCGGTCATCCGCTCGGGTACAGCTTCATCGACGTCGGGCGCGGCGGGATCGAGCTCGCCGAGAACGACCTCCTGGTCGGCGAGCAGAACGAGTTCGCCTCGATCCTCGATCAGCTCCGCGACCGCCAGCCCGCCGGCGCCGACCTCACCCTGACGATCGACGCCGAGGCGCAGAGGATCGCGATGGAGGGCCTCCAGAGCGCGATCACCGTCCCCGGCACGGGCGCAGCCCTCGTTGCGATCGAGCCCGCGACGGGCGCCGTCAGGGCGATGGCCTCGGTTCCGGGCTTCGACCCGGACGAGCAGCTTCGAAGCGACGAGTCCGGGGCGCCCGCGCTCCTCAACCGCCCGACCCAGAGCATCTACCCCCCCGGCTCGACGATGAAGGTCGTCACCGCCGCCGCGGCGCTCGACTCGGGCGAGTTCGAGCCGACGACAGTCCTCAATGCCGATTCCCCGAAGCAGATCAGCGGCGTCGACCTCCAGAACTTCGGCGGGGAGAGCTTCGGCGACATCGACATGACCTTTGCGCTGACCAACTCGGTGAACACCTACTGGGCGCAGGTCGGCGAGCAGCTCGGCGCCGAGACGATGGTCGAGTACATGGAGCGCTTCGGGTTCTATTCCGACCCGGAGCTCGACTATCCGCCCGATCAGATGGCCCCGAGCGGCGTGATCAATTCCGACGGCAAGCTGGTCCGCGAGGGGTTCGACGTCGGCCGCGTCGCGATCGGGCAGGGAGGGGCGGAGGGTCAGCTGCTGGCCACGGCGACCCAGATGGCGGAGGTGGCCGCGACTGTCGCCAACGGCGGGACGTTGATGCAGCCGACCTTCCTCCAGGAGGCACGCGACCCCGATGGCCGCACGATCGAGGAGCTCGGTGACGGCGAGGAGCAGGCCGAGGTGATCAGCGAGGAGTCCGCCGTTCAGCTCGCCGAGATGATGACCAACGTGACCCGCGAGGGCACCGCCTCCGCGCTGAGCGTGGGCGGGGTGGAGTTCGCGGGCAAGACCGGGACCGCGGAGATCGATCTCGAGGGGACCAACCAGCCCTGGTTCATCACCTTCGCCCCCTCCCAGGACCCCCAGATCGCCGTCGCTGCGACCGTGGAGCGCTGCGATGGGTGCTTCGGCGGCGAGGTCGCCGGCCCGATCGCGACGCAGGTGATGGAGAGCCTGCTCGATGGCTGAGCCACGGCTCGAAGCGGGCAACCGGATCAGCGACCGCTACACGCTGGTCCAGCGGATCGGCAGCGGCGGGATGGCGGACGTCTGGCTCGCCGAGGACTCGATGCTCGAGCGCCGCGTGGCGCTCAAGTTCCTTCACGACCGCTTCGCCCAGGACAACCAGTTCATCGAGCGCTTCCGGCGCGAGGCCTCCGCCGCCGCGGGCCTTCAGCACGCGAACGTGGTCGGCGTCTACGACCGCGGCGAGTGGGAAGGCCGCCACTGGATTGCGATGGAGTACGTCGAGGGCGCCTCGCTCAAGGACCTGATCTCCCGGGGCCTCTCGATCGGTGAGGCGGTCGAGATCGTCCGCCAGGTCCTTGCTGGCGCCCGCTTCGCCCACGAGCGAGGGATCATCCACCGCGACCTCAAGCCCCAGAACGTGCTCGTCGACGCCGACGGGCGCGCGAGGGTCGCGGACTTCGGCATCGCCCGCGCGGGGGTCTCGGAGATCACCCAGACCGGCTCGGTGCTCGGCACCGCCCAGTACCTCTCCCCCGAGCAGGCCCAGGGGTTCGATGTGACAGCGTCCTCGGACCTCTACTCCGTCGGCGTGATCCTCTACGAGGCGCTCACCGGCCAGGTCCCGTTCGAGGCGGACTCGACGGTGGCCGTCGCGCTCAAGCAGGTATCCGAGCAGCCACGCCCGCCGAGCGCGCTGAATCCGGCCGTTTCGCGCGCGCTCGACGCCGTCGTCCTGCGCGCCCTCGCCAAGGAACCCGGAAACCGCTTCTCGACTGCCGATCAGTTCCTCGCCGCTCTCGATGCGGCCGAGGCCGATCCCGAGGGCGGCGGGCTCGGCGACACCGCTGCTTTCGCTCCCGTGGTCGGCGCCCCGACAGCACCCACGGCACTTGCCCCATCCCCGCCACCGGGCGAGGGCGTCGTCATGGTCGAGGAGGAGCCCGAGGAGGAGCGGGGCTGGCTGACCCGCAAGCGCGCGATCGCGCTGGGGGTGCTCGCGCTGCTCGCCGCGGCTGTCGCTGTCTGGGCGCTGACCCGCCCGGAGACCGTGACCGTTCCCAGGGTGCTCGGCGAGTCGGCCTTCGAGGCGCGGACGACGCTTGAGGAGCGCGAGTTCGAGGTCGTGCTGCGCGAGGCCGAGGCCTGTGCCCCGGAGGACATCGTGACCGAGCAGGACCCACCGGCTGGAAGCGACGCGGAGCAGGGCTCGCGCGTGGTGCTCACGGTGAGTCAGGGGCTCCAGGTCGAGGTGCCGGACACTCGTGGGCTTCCCGAGGCCGAGGCAGCGAGGAAGATCACTCAGGCAGAGCTCAACCCCGACACCCGAAAGCAGGCCTCGCGCAACGTCAACGCCGGCGAGGTGATCGCCAGCGAGCCTCCGGCCGGGACCGAGGTCGACTGCGAGTCCGCCGTCACCCTCGTCGTCTCCAAGGGTCAGATCCTGGTCGAGTTGCCGGACGTGCTCGGGGACTCCGAACAGTCGGCCCGGGCCGAGCTCGAGCGGCTCGGATTTCTCGTCAACGTCGAAACCCGGGACGCGGACGAGCCGGAGGGAACCGTGATCTCCCAGGATCCGGGGCCGGGCAGCACCCTCGCCAAGGGTACGGAGGTGACGATCGTCATCTCGACGGGCGCCGGCACGGTGATCATGCCCGACGTGGAGGGCCGAAGCGCGGATTCCGCCAGGCAGACCCTCGCAGCGCGCGGCCTCTCGGTCTCGGTCGTCGAGCAGGAGACCGATGAGCCCTCCGAGGACGAGCGGGTGCTCGACCAGGCGCCGGCGGCCGGCACGCGCCTTCGCCAGGGTGAGCTCGTGGAGATCTTCGTCGGCGTTTTCGTCGAGCCGGAGACGACGACGACGAGCACCACGACGACCGACTCGACGACGACGACCACCGGCCCCGGCACGCCCTGATGCGGGTCGCGGTCCTGTTCGGCGGGCGCTCGAGCGAGCACGAGATCTCGCTCGAGTCCGGACGCGCCGTCGCCGGCGGCCTGCGCGACGCCGGTCACGAGGTGCTCGAGGTCTTGATCGAGCGCCACGGGCGCTGGCTCTGCGACGGCCAGGAGGTCGAGCTCCGTGCCGGCGCCGGTCTGCTCGGCGCCGACGTCGCCTTCCCGGTGCTGCACGGCCCCTTCGGCGAGGACGGCAGCGTCCAGGGGCTTTTGGAGTGTCTGGACGTCCCCTACGCGGGGCCGAGCGTGCTCTCGGCGGCGGTGGCGATGGACAAGCTGATCTGCAAGCGCCTGCTCGCCTTTCACGGCCTGCCGCAGGTGGACTTCTGCGAGGTCGGCGAGCAGGGCTGGCGCGAGCTCGCCATGGCGATGCCCCGACCGCTGTGGGTGAAGCCATCCCGGCTCGGCTCGAGTGTCGGCATCTCGCGGGTGAGCTCTGCGGAGAGCGAGCTCGGCGAAGCGGTCGAGCTCGCCCTGCGCCACGACCCCCGCGTGATCATCGAGGCCGATGCCGGCGGCGCCGAGGTCGAGTGCTCGGTGATCGGCAACCTCGAGCTCGAGATCTCCCTGCCGGGTCTGATCAGCTATCCGGGCGCCGAGTGGTACGACTACGAGGCCAAGTACTCGAGCGGTGGCATGGAGCTCGTCGTCCCGGCGCCGCTCGACCAGCCGACCACCGAGCGCGTGCGCTCGCTCGCCGGCCGCGTCTTTCGCGCCGTGGATGGCCGCGGGCTCGCCCGCTGCGACTTCTTCGTCCGCGACTCGGGCGAGGTGCTCGTCAACGAGATCAACACTATCCCCGGATTCACCGCGACGAGCGTCTTCGGCAAGCTCTTTGAGGCGAGCGGGATCCCGTATCCGGACCTATGCGACCGGCTGGTGCACCTGGCTGTCGAGCGACACGAGACGGAGCAGGCGTACCGGTTCTAGGTCCAGGATTCCAGCAGGCCATCTCGCCCCTTCTTCGTAGAGACGAGGACCGGTACGTCGCAAGACGGTGCGGGACGGGTGTCAGGCCGCGAGCTCGACCTCATTGATCTCGACTCCGAATCCTTCGTCGAGATCGGCGAGCTCGGTGATCCAGATCAGGAAGTAACGACTCTCGCGGGTGGCATCTAGCTGGATCGGCTGCTCTCCGTCCACCTGCGCCAGGTCGCTGAGCGGCTCTCCCCAGCCGGCGAGGTCGTCGGGCGGGTCGTCTTCGATTCCGTAGATCGTCGCCTGCCAGCCGGGTGTTGCGGTCGTGATCGCGATCTCGCTCGCGGCCACCGGATCGCCCGCGTCGACGATCAGGCCGACGCCCTCCTTGCCGGTGGCCGTCAGGGCTGGTCCGCTCCTGTAGTTCTCGGTCGGCCAGGCCGTCTGCGGGATGCCGTCGACGGCCAGCCCCACCTCGTCCGGGTGCTCCTCGGGCGAGGGGGTCCCTTCAGGGTCGAAGTCCAGCGCGTTATCGGTGAGCTCGATCTGCTCGCCCTCCGGAGCGGGACCCGGGCCTCGCTTCTTGTCACCGTCGTCGCTGGCAAAAACACCGGCGAAGATCAGTGCCGCCGCAGTCCCCGCGAGCACGAGCAGGATCCCGGCGATCGAGGCGCTTCGGCGATTGAGGCTGCCGCGACGCTTGGAGACCGTCTTCAGCACCGTTGTCGCTTCGCCATGCGAGCCGCCTGCGCGAGCGACCTCGACCTCGAGCGCGGACTCGAGGTCGGCGAGCATCGCGCCCATGTCCGAGTAGCGCTTCTCGACCTTCTTCTCGGTCGCCCGCTCGACCACCGCGGCAAGGGCCGAGGAGACTTCGGAACGGCGTCGCTGCACGTGGGGCATGCGCTCGTTGACGTGCTGCATCGCGACGCCGACCTGCGTCTCCGCCTGGAACGGGACCTCTCCGATCAGCATCTCGTAGAGGAGGATCCCCAGGGAGTAGATGTCCGAGCGTGCGTCAACCGGGCGGCCCATCGCCTGCTCGGGGGAGACGTAGTCGGTCGTCCCGAGCACGCGCCCGGTCATCGTCAACCCGTCGGTCTCGAGCTCGCGGGCGATCCCGAAGTCGGTTACCTTCGCCCGTCCCTCGGTGTCGATCAGCACATTCTGGGGCTTCACGTCGCGGTGGATCAGCCTGCGCGCGTGCGCCGCCGCAAGGCCGCGGCCGACCTCGATTCCGTAGGCGGCACACTCGTCGAGCGGCAGGCGGCCCATGCTGTCGATTCGCTGCTTGAGCGTCTCGCCTTCGACGTACTCGAAGACGATGTAGGGGCGCCCGCCGTCCTCGCCGGCGTCGATCACCGCGACCACGTTCGGGTGAGAGACCTGGGCGACCGCCCGCGCCTCGCGCCGAAAGCGCTCGATCTGGTCGGGCTGGTCGGAGATCTCCCGGTGCAGGACCTTGGCCGCCACCCACCGTTCGAGTGTCTCGTCGCGCGCCAGGTAGACGGTCGACATCCCGCCGCTTCCGAGCTTCGACTCGAGCCGGTAGCGCCCCGAAAGCACCTGTCCGGCGAGTGCGCCCGCCACCCCACCGGAGGTCGTCGTCTGACCTCCGCTCGGATCTGGCGGCGTCTCGCTCATCGCGCGACTATTTTCAACGCTCGGGCACATGCGCGGCGCCGCCGCGGCCCGAATGCACGATGACGGTCGAGCTGCGCTACATCACCGACCCCGCCTGCGAGTGGTCGTGGGGCAACGAGCCGAAGCTCCGCCGCCTCACCTGGGAGTTCGGCGAGGAGCTCAGCGTGCGCCTCGTGATGGGCGGCCTCGCCCGCAGCCTGGATTCCGGCGATCACGCCGCTCACCTCGCGGGCTGGCTCGAGGCCGCCGGCGAGACCGGCATGCCCTGCGACCCTCGTGTCTGGCTCTGGAACCCGATCTCCTCCACATACCCAGCCTGCCAGGCCGTTCGCGCCGCCTGCGAGCAGGGGCCCGAGGCCGGGGTGCGCTACCTGCGGCGGCTACGCGAGGGGCTCTTCTGCGAGCGCAAGCGGCTCGATCATGCGGAGGCACTGCTCGCCGAGGCAGGCCCCGCGGGCCTCGACCGTGCCCGGTTCGAGATCGACCTGCACTCCCACGCGATCACCGAGGGGTTCGGCGCCGACCTCGAGGAGGCGCGGACGCCGGGTGACCAGGCGCGCGCGGCCGGCAAGGTCTCGGCGCTCTCGTCCGGGGAGGAGCGCTTCGTGTTCCCCAGCGCGGTCTTCCTCGCCGCCGACGCCGAGCGCCTAACGGTGCTCGGCTCGCAGCCCTACGAGGCGTATCGCGAGGCGGCACTAGCGGCGGGGGCGGAACCTGCAGATGACAGGAGTGCCGAGCCGCTTCAGGCGCTCGAGCGCTTCGGGCGCTGCGCGACCCGCGAGATCGAGGAGCTCAGCGGGCGCGCACGTCCGCTCGTCGAGGCAGAGCTCTGGTCGCTGGCGCGGGAGTGGCGGGTGCGAGCGATCCCGGTCCTCACCGGGATGCTTTGGGAGCTCGCCTAGGCAGGGTCCTGAAGCGAAGGTGCGGGCTGGACGAGGCCGAGCTGGCTGAGGATCGTCGCAGCGTCGAAGTAGACCCGCTCGCAGACGAGCATGTCGTTTTCGAACAGGAAGAAGGCCACGGTGCGGCAGGTGAATTCCTTCCCCGTCGCGGGGATCCCGCGCAGTGGCCCCCGGTGGGTCCCCTTGAGGTCGAACTCGACGATCACGCCGGCGTCGGTGTGGTGAAGGGCGATCAGCTCGTTGCGCTGATCTGGAAACGCGGTCCGCGAGTCCTCGAAGTAGCGGCGCACCGCCTCGGCGCCGTCGAAGACGTCCCCCGTCGGGACGATCTCGTAGCGGGGGTGCTCGAAGGTGCCCAGCGTCACCTCGAAGTCGTGGTGGTTCTCAGACTCCATGTGCTCGCGGACAAGTGCCTCGCGGCGCTCACGCATCCCCTGGCCGACCATCAACCCGATGCCTCCGCCTCGGCGCCCTCCAGCCCGCGGATCAGCTCGACCAGCTCCGGTGAGGCCTTCTCCGGCGAGCCGCTGTCGAAGGGCGGTGCCGGGTCGTACTCGATCCCGAGCTGGATCGCCTTCGCGACGTCCTCGCCGGCGATCTCGGCCGCGAGCACGAGGCCCATGTCGATTCCGGCGGAGACGCCCGCGGCGGTGAGCACCTTGCCGTCGCGGACCACGCGCTCGGCAACCGGCTCCGCGCCGTACTCGCGCAGCGCCTCGCGGTAGACCCAGTGGCTGGTTGCCCGCTTGCCTTCGAGGATCCCGGCGGCGCCGAGCACGAGCGAACCGGTGCACACCGAGGTCGTCCAGCTGCTCGTCTGGTGAGCGGTGCGCACCCAGTCGAGCACCTCCACGTCCTCGAGCAGCGGGCGGTTGCCCTCCCCTCCTGGGATCAGCAGCACGTCCGGATCGGCCAGCTCCGCCAGCGAGCGGTCAGCGCTGATCCCGAGCGCGCCGGTATCGGTCCGCTTCGACCCCACCTGCTTGGCGACGAACGCCAGCTCGGCCCCCGGCAGCCGCGAGAGCACCTCGTAGGGCCCGATCGCGTCGAGCGCCGTGAGCCGGTCGAAGATCAGGATCGCGATCCGCATCGGTTCAGTGTCGCTCGATCTCTCCCGCCCGGTCGCCAGCCCGCCCGATGCGCTTAGCGCCCGGGTGGTGGGCGCGCAGCAGCTCGAGTGCGGCGTCCTCTTCGGCCGCCGCGACGATGCAGCAGAAGCCGAGGCCCATGTTGAAGACCTCGTGCATCTCGTCCTCGCTCACCTCGCCCAGCTCGGCGATCAGCTCGAAGACGGCGGGCACGGGGAGCGGGTCGTCGATCTCGTAGCCGACCGGCGCCGCCAGGCGCAGCAGGTTGCTGAGCCCGCCGCCGGTGATGTGCGCGAGCCCGCGGACATTGAGCCCGGAGCGCAGCAGCTCGAGTACCGCTCGCACATAGATCTCGGTCGGCTCGAGCAGGATCTCGCCGAGCGCGCGCCCGAGGCGCCCCCCGGGATCCTCAGCCCAGTCGAGCTCTGCGAGGACCTTGCGCGCGAGGGTGTAGCCGTTGGAGTGCAGTCCGCTCGATGGAAGCCCGATCACGGGGTCCCCTGGCTCGATCCGCTCGCCGGTGACGATCGCGTCGAGCTCGACCAGTCCGATCGCGCTGCCGCCGAGCTCCCACCCGGAGACGACCTCCCCCACTTGGGCGATCTCGCCGCCGGGGATCTCGATCCCGGCCAGCTCGGCTCCCTGGCGCAGCCCGAGACCGATCTGTCCGCAGACGTCGGGATCGGCATCGGCGCAGAGGATGAAGTCGACCATCGCGATCGGCTCGGCTCCGACGCAGATCAGGTCGTTGACGTTCATCGCGACGCAGTCGATTCCGATCGTCTCGAAGCGCCCGAGGTGCTCGGCGACGATCATCTTCGTGCCGACGCCGTCGGTGCCGAACGCGATCCCGTTGCGATCGTCGAGTTTCAGGACGCTCGCGTAATGGCCGGGCAGCCCGACGACGCGCGAGGGCCTTCCGATGTCGATCAGCCGCAGGTTGCGGACCAGCGCCTCGACCGCGCCCTCGGCGCGCGATTGGCTGACGCCGGCCTGACCGTAGGCTTCCTCGTGGCTCATCGGCTCATTCTGACCGCGACCACCGTTGCCAGGCCGACGCGGTAGGCGGCGTAGGGCCAAAGCGCCCGATCGCGCTCGACGAGGCCGATCAGCCGCTGCGAGGCGAGGGTCGAGACGAACGCGCTTGCCACGCCGGCTCCCACAGCCCGCCGAAGCTGGCGGGGAACGCCGCGGCGACGCAACCGTGCTCCCTTGAGCCAGGTCGCGCCGACGATCACCGGCAGGGCCACGGTTCGCGAGAGCAGGTTCGCCTGCTCGCGGTCGAAGCACCGCACCCGCGCCGCGGTCAAGGTGGCGCCGTTGCGTGAGACACCGGGGGCGAGCGCAGCCATCTGCGCGATCCCGAGAGCGAGTCCGTCGAGCGGCGTCGCCTCACCGCGGCCGCGGAGCTGCGGCCGGCGGTCCGCGAGCACCATCGCCGCCGACCCCGCCATCAGCCCCGCGGCGGTCGCACCCGGCCCGCCGAGGCGAGTCTCGATCTCGCGCTCGAAGCGGTAGCCGACGATCGCGGGCGGCAGGAACGAGAGCAACACGACCGCCGCCCGGCGTGCGTCGAAGGCGGAGAGCTCGGCCGCGATCACGCTCCGCTGACCGATCAGCAGCGCGACGGCGGTGCCGGCGTGAAGCGCAACCTCGAAGCTCTTGCGCAGCTCGGGGTCGGCGGCGTGCCATCCCCACCCTCGAAGCCACGGCACCAGCGAGAGGTGGGCGGAGCTCGAGACCGGAAGCAGCTCCGTCGGACCCTGTACGGCCCCGAGCGCTGCCGCGCGGGAAATGCTCAGGGATGGCGCGCCCACACGCTACGGCCCGGGCTCGACGGCAGGCTCGCCTCCGCCCCGCCTGCGGATCAGCCAATAGGCGATCGCCGCGAGGATCGCCGCGAGCACGACGTAATCCCCGTAGTGCAGGTAGCCCCGCCACTCCTCCCACCTGTCGCCGACTTCGCGCCCGAGGAACCCGAGCATCAGCACCCACGGGATGCAGCCCGCGAGCGTGAGCGCCGTGAAGCGCCAGAACGGCATCCTGGCCACGCCCGCCGGAAGCGAGATAAAGGTGCGGATGATCGGCAGCATGCGGGTGAAGAAGACGGTTGCGTCGCCATGGCGCTCGAACCAGCGATCTGCCCACTCGAGGTGCTTTCGGTTGATGTGGATGAGGCGGTTCTTCTCGAGCAGCTCGAGGCGCCCGTAGTACCCGGCGGCCCAGGCGGCCCACGACCCGACCACGTTGCCGAGCACCCCAGCGGCGACGATCCCGAACAGCGTCATGTCCCCCTCCGAGACGTTGAAGCCGGCGAACAGCATGATCGCCTCGCTGGGAACGGGGATGCAGGCGCTCTCGAGCGCCATCAGCACGAACACGCCGAGCAGACCGACAGCGTCGATGAGCTCGGTCGCGACGTCGACGATCGGGTCGACGACGAAGTCCGTGAGGCCGGCGAGAGGCAATGAGCGCTCGCCGGCGGTGGCGCTGAGCGGAGCCATGCGGGAGCGACACGTTAGCTGCCTGCAGGTGAAGATCCCGCTCTACACTCGACCGGATGTCGCGGCTGGCACTGGACCCCGTCAACCGGCGACGGGTGCTCGAGCTCGGCGCCGACGCGCTGCTCTGCGCGCTCGCCTTCGCGCTCGCGTTCCAGCTCCGCTTTCTCGACGCGCCCGGGGGGATCCCCGACCACTACGCCGAGATGCTCGTGGCCTCGGTTGCGTTCGTCGCCCTCGGCAAGACGCTGGTGCTCGAGGTGCTCGGCCAGCACGGGCAGTGGTGGCGGTACTTCCGCCTTCCGGACCTCTGGCCGCTCGTGCGAGCGCTCGCTGTCGCGAGCGCTCTGATGGTGCTCGTCTTCGCCCTCACCCAACCGTTCGAGCGCGGCCTGCCTCGCTCGGTGATCATCTTCGATTTCCTGCTCGCGGTCGGCTTCCTCGGCGGCGCCAGGCTGGCCCGGCGGATGATCGCGGAGCGTCCCGCGCGGCAGTCGCGCTCGCGGCGCGAGCGCGACTTGCTCGTGATCGGCGCAGGCTCCGGCGGGCAGATGGTCGTTCGGGAGCTGAAGCTGAATCCGAACCTCGGCGCGCGGGCGATCGGGTTCCTCGATGACGACCCGCGGAAGCGGGGTATGCGCACCGAAGGTCTAAAGGTGCTCGGCACGACCGACGAGATCGGATCGGTCCTCGACCGCACGAGCCCGGGTGAGGTCGTGATCGCGATCCCCTCGGCGCCCGGCGTCCTGCGCGCAAAGGTCGTCGCTGCCTGCCGGGAACGCGACATCCCGGTTCGTACGCTGCCCACGGTCTTCGAGCTTCTGCGCGGCGGCGTGCAGCTCACCCGCCAGCTTCGCGAGGTCCGGGTCGAGGACGTCCTCGGGCGCGACCCAGTGGTAATGGAGCTCGACCGGGTCGGCGCATACCTCGAGGACAAGGTCGTGCTCGTCACCGGAGCCGGGGGTTCGATCGGCTCCGAGCTCACCCGGCAGATCGCCCGTGTTCGACCGCGGCTGCTCGTGTTGCTCGACCACGCTGAGGACAACCTGTTCGAGATCGATCGCGAGATGACCTCCCAGTGGCACTTCACCCGGGTCGAGTCGGTGCTCGCCGACTGCAAGGAGGGCGAGCGGATGCTCGAGGTCATGGAGCGGTTCAAGCCCGCCGTAATCTTTCACGCCGCCGCCTACAAGCACGTACCGCTGATGGAGGCGAATCCGCTGGAGGCGATCCGCAACAACGCGATCGCCACACAGGTGACCGCCAAGACCGCGGCGGCCGCAGGTGCCGAGCGCTTCGTGCTCGTCTCGACTGACAAGGCGGTCAACCCGCGCACGGTGATGGGTGCCTCGAAGGCGATGGCCGAGTGGATCGTCGAGGCCGCGCACCAGCGCCATCCGCACACGCAGTTCACGATCGTTCGCTTTGGCAACGTGCTCGCCTCCTCGGGAAGCGTGGTGCCGATCTTCCGCGCCCAGATCGAGCAGGGCGGCCCGGTGACGGTCACCCACCCCGAGATGAGCCGCTACTTCATGACCATCCCCGAGGCAGTCCAGCTCGTGATCCAGGCCGGCGACCTCGGTGGGCCTTCCGGAGAGGTCTTCGTGCTCGAGATGGGCGAGCCCGTGAGGATCGTCGACCTCGCTCGAAACATGATCCGCCTCGCGGGTTACGACCCCGAGGTCGAGATCGCGATCGAGTTCGTCGGGCCCCGGCCGGGCGAGAAGCTCCACGAGGAGCTCTTCAACGACGGAGAGCGTGGTCTGCCGACCCCGGCTGAGCGAATCGTGCGCGTCGTCCGCGAGCATCCTCTCGACCCCGAATGGGTCGAGGACACGGTTGGCCGGCTCGCGGCGATGGTGGCCGCCGGGGATGAGTCGGGCCTTGCCGAGCGGGTGGTCGCGCTGGTCGCCGAGCAGCGTGAGCAAGCACGCGCCGGTCTGCCCTAGCTCGGGAGCCGGACGCGGCGACCGCCACCGTTCTCCATAGACTCGCGCCGGGAATGATCGACCTGATCGAGGGGATCGGGCCCTATCTCGGCATCGCCGCTTTCCTGGGCCTCACGATCCTTGCCTTCCTGATCTTTCAGCAGGCCCGTGAGGTCCGCCGCCTGCGCGAGTGGGCGGGGCGCGCGCCCGAGCGCGCGGGCGAGGCGGCGGAGGCCTCGCTCGCCGCGGCCGAGGCCCGCGTCGGGGATACCGTGACCGAATCCGAGAAGGGGCCCGGCCGGATCGAGGTCTTCTTCGATCGAGTCCGAGGCAAGGCCGAGCCGGCGTGGGCGGCGGTGGACCG
>Ga0136632_10000161_pt1 | contig 16786 bp, 20 predicted proteins | sample AntDrymUQ6112106_2_FD_104670 | JGI IMG/M metagenome (GOLD analysis project Ga0136632, IMG submission 104670) | Polar desert sand microbial communities from Dry Valleys, Antarctica - metaG UQ611 (21.06) | ecosystem: Environmental > Terrestrial > Soil > Desert | place: Antarctica: Dry Valley...
CCCCGACTGCGCCACGCTCCTCGGGCGGGAGCTCGGCGATCCCGCGCAGGATCGTTGTCAGCTCGGACTTCCGCCCGAGGTAGGCGACCCGGAGCTCCTCGAGCGCCGCCGGGTCGAGCGCCGCAGCGATCGCCGCCCCGCCCTCGTTCTGCAAGGTCTCGATTCTCTCGATCATCCGGCCCAGCTCTTCTCGGAAGCTATCCGCCCGAGGACGATCGCAGCCGCCGCGGCGACGTTGAGGGACTCGGCGCCTCGTTCGCGGAGCGGAATCGTCCAGCGGGACTCGCAAGCCGCGAGCACCTCGTCGGGCAGCCCGGCGCGCTCGGCGCCGAGACAGAGGGTCGCGACCGGCGTCACCGCCGGCTCCTCCCCACCGTGCGCGACCAGTGCCGCGCGCGGAGCGGGAGCGTCGGAAACCTCCCCGCGCGCAAGCGGCTGGGCGAAGATCGAGCCCATGCTCGCCCGAACCGCCTTCGGAGAGTGGGGATCGGCGCAGCCCGGCCCGAGGACCACGGTCGCCTCGACCAGCGCGTGCGTGGTGCGGAGCACCGCGCCGATGTTCCCCGGGTCTCCGACACCGTGCAGGTAGACGCACCGCTCACCCGGTGGCGCCCAGGCCTGCCGGTAGACCCCGACCACGCGGCTGCCCGAGCCGAGCGAGCTGACCGCGTCGAGCAACGCGGTCTCGACGTCCTCGCCTGATCGCAGGACGAACACCGCCGGCACGCCTGCGGCCTCGGCGGCCTCGACCAGGTCCTCGCCCTCCGCCGCGAACATGCCCTCGCGATCGCGGTGCTTTCGCTCCGAGAGCTTCCGAATCAGCTTCAGCTTCTCGTTGTCCTTGCTCGTAATCATCACTGCCCTCTGCCAACAAAAAAGGGCGCCTCGTCGGGCGCCCGGTGGTCTCGTCTCGGCGGTCTGGTTCCTCTAGGCCGCCGCGGCCTCCCGAGCTAGCTCGGCAAATCGGCGAAACGCCTCCGGATCGCGCACGGCGATGTCGGCGAGCATCTTGCGGTTCACCTCGATCCCGGCCTCACCTAGCCCGTGCACGAGCTGCGAGTAGGTCATCCCCTCGCGCCGCGCGGCCGCGTTGATTCGCACGATCCAGAGGCGGCGCATGTCGCGCTTGCGGCGGCGGCGGTCGCGGTAGGCGTACTGGCCTGAGCGCATCACCTGCTCGTTCGCCAGCCGGTAGCTCGAGTGCTTGCGCCCCCAGTAGCCCTTCGCCTGCTTCAGGACCTTCTTCTTGCGCCGCTTGCGCGCGACGGCGTTGGTAGCGCGGCTCACTTCGTCGTCCCCAGCAGCTTGCGGACGCGGGGGGCGTCCTTGGCGGAGATCTCCGACGGGCGCGACATCCGGCGCTTTCGCTTCGGCGACTTCTTCTCGAGGATGTGGGTCGAGTACGCGCGCCGGCCGCGCAGCTTGCCGGTCGCGGTCTTGCGGAAGCGCTTCTTGGCGCCGCTATGGGTCTTCATCTTCGGCACGGGGCCGACTATTGAAGCAGGCTCAGGATTCAGCGGAAGCCGCGGGCGCCTGGGCGGGGGTCTCGGCTTGCTCGCCATCGGCGGCCGAGAGGTCAGCCTGCTCGGCCTCCGAGGCGGACGCGTCCGCCGGCTCACCGTCTTCGGCGGCGGCGTCGGTGCGCTCCTGGCGCGCACGGGCGACGTTCTCCTTCGAGGGCGCCAGCATCATCGTCATGTTGCGCCCCTCCTGGACCGGGAAGGTCTCGATCGTCGCCAGACCGCCGAGGTCCTCGAAGAGCCGTTCGAGCAGTGCCCGGCCGCGCTCGGGGTGGGCCTGCTCGCGGCCGCGGAACATGATCGTCACCTTGACCTTGTCCTGCTGACGCAGGAATCGCTCGATGTGGCCCTTCTTCGTCGAGTAGTCGTGATCGGCGATCTTCGGGCGCAGCTTCATCTCGCGCACGTTCACCTGTTGCTGGTGCTTTCGCGCCGCCTTCGCCTTCTGCTCCTGCTCGTACTTGTACTTCGAGTAGTCGAGCAGCCGGCAGACCGGGGGGCGCGATTCCGGCGCCACCTCGACCAGATCGAGATCGCGCTCCTGGGCCATGCGCAGCGCCTCTTCGGTCGGGGTCACCCCGATTTGGGCGCCGTCCTCGGCGATCAGGCGGACCTCGGGAACCCGGATCCGCTCGTTGATGCGGGTCGGGTCGCGTTCCGGGGGCTGCCGGTCGAAGCGTCTCGGAACCGGCACTACGAGGAGAGGGCGGGAAGCGTCAAGTTGCCTGCGGGTGGGGCGCGGCCGGGAGCGGTCCGTTCATCGCCCGCCAGTATAGGGCGCCAGGGCGCGTCAATCGAAAAGCGCCGCCAGCGCGGCCGATGAGACCTGACCGCGATCTCCCTCGGTGTGCGAGCGAACCGAGACCACGCCCTCGGCCTGCTCGCGCTCGCCGACGACGAGCATGAACGGCAGCTTGGCGAGCTCCGCGTCGCGGATCTTGCGCCCGACCGACTCGGAGCGCTCGTCCACCCGCACCCGGATACCGGCGCCCTCGAGCTCTCCGGCGACCGTCCGCGCGTAGTCGAGGTGGCGATCGGCGACCGGCAGGATCGCCGCCTGGGTTGGCGCGAGCCAAACCGGGAAGCGACCGCCGTGGTGCTCGATCAGGATCCCGGCGAAGCGTTCGAGGGAGCCAAGCAGGGCGCGGTGGATCATCACCGGGCGGTGCTCGGCGTTGTCGGCGCCCTGGAAGGAGAGCTCGAAGCGCTCGGGCATCTGGAAGTCGAGCTGGCAGGTGCCGAGCTGCCAGGTGCGCCCGAGCGCGTCGGTGACGTGAAAGTCGATCTTCGGGCCGTAGAAGGTTCCCTCTCCCGGGCTGAGCTCGAACTCGCGGCCCTGGCGCTCGAGCGCCTCACGCAGGCCGCGCTCCGCGGACTCCCACTGCTCGTCGGTCCCGACCGACTTCTCGGGGCGGGTGGAGAGCTCCACCCGGACGTCGTCGAACCCGAAGCGTGCGTAGAGCTCGTCGATCGCCTCGCAGATCGAGTCCACCTCGTCGGCGATCTGCTCGAGCGTGCAGTAAACGTGCGCGTCGTCCTGGGTGAAGGCACGAACTCGGAGTAGGCCGTGCAGCACACCCTCGCGCTCGTAGCGGGAGACGTGGCCGAACTCGGCGAGGCGCAAGGGCAGCTCGCGGTAGGAGTGGCGCCCGCTCGCAAACATTAGGCAGGCGCCGGGGCAGTTCATCGGCTTGAGCGCGAAGCGCCGCTCATCGCCCTCACGTTCGGCAGGCTCAACGAAGAACATGTTCTCGCGGTAGTTCTCCCAGTGCCCCGAGCGGTGCCAGAGCTCCTCGTCGAGCACCTGGGGCGTCTTGATCTCGACGTAGCCGCGGCGGGCGAGCTGCTCGCGCACCTCGCGCTCGATCAGGCGCAACAGCACGGTCCCCTGCGGAAGCCAGAACGGCATCCCCGGCGCCTCCGGGCGGAACATGAACAGGTCGAGCTCCGGGCCGAGGCGACGGTGGTCGCTCGCCCGAGCCTGCTCGAGGCGCTCGAGGTGATGCTCGAGCTCCGCGCGGCTGTGGAAGGCGGTGCCGTAGATTCGGGTCAGCATCTGGCGGCGCTCGTCGCCGCGCCAGTAGGCGCCCGCGATCGAGGAGAGCTTGAACGCCTTGATCCGCCCGGTCGAGGGCGCATGTGGGCCGCGGCAGAGGTCGGTGAAAGGGCCGTTTCGATACAGGGAAACACGTCGGACGCCCTCGTCTCTGACCAGGTCCTCGATCAGCTCGACCTTGTAAGGCTGGTCCTCGCCTTGAAAGCGCTCGACCGCCTGCGCGGCCTCGAGCTCGGAGCGCTCGAAGGGCTCGTCCGCCTCGATGTGCGCTCGCATCCGCTCTTCGATCCGCTCGAGGTCAGCCTCCGTCGGGCGAGTGCCTTCCGGGAACTCGAAGTCGTAGTAGAAGCCAGACTCGATCGGGGGACCGATCGAAACCCTCGTCCCTGGCCACAACTCGCAGACGGCGGTCGCCATCACGTGCGCGGCGTCGTGGCGGACCAGCCACAGCGCATCGGCGGCGTCCTCGCCCTCGCTGCGCGCGGTGACGATCCTGATCTCGGAACCGTCGGGAAGGGGTGTCGTGAGGTCGCGCAGCTCGCCGTCGACCTTGACCGCGAGCGCGTCTTTGGCCAACCGGGGCCCGATCGCCGCAGCGGCGTCGGCCCCGCTCGCCCCGTCGGCGAGCTCCAGGGCCGTCCCGTCGGGGAGCTTCACCGTCGCCATCGGCCGGCCATGCTACCCGCGCCGCCGATGGGCGCTGGCGCGGGTGTGCGGACGTCACGGTAGGCTCGCGAGAGATCCACTCCCAGGAGGTAGGAATGCGTAGGTCGAAGCTACTCGTCTTCGCGCTCGTGCTGATCGCCGCGATGCTCGCGCTCTCGGCGCTGGCGGCGGCAGGCGGCACCACCCAGCTCTCAGCCAAGCTGAAGGGCAACGAGGAGGTCCCCGGGCCGGGCGACAAGGACGGCAAGGGCGAGATCTCCGTCGCGGTCAAGCCGAAGCGCGAGAGGCTCTGCTTCCAGCTCACGTTCTCCAACATCGAGCCGGTAACCGCGGGGCATGTGCACAAGGGCGTCGCCGGCGTCGACGGCCCGATCAAGGTGACCCTCTTCGAGGACAGCGCCGGGATCCCGGGGCCCACCGCGGAGGGGTGCGCCAAGCACCAGCGTAAGAAGCTCCTGCGCAAGATCGCGCGCCACCCCGAGAGGTTCTACGTCAACCTCCACAACGATGAGTTCCCCGACGGAGCGATCCGCGGGCAGCTCGAGCCGGCGCCCTAGTCGCCGGGAGCCGGATCGGCGCGCGCGCCGTCCGGGATCAACGGACACGGCCCCGGGCCCGAGGCGGTCGAGCGGTTTCGCAAGACCCCCTCGGGCTCGACCGCGTCCCCCGCCGCGATCACGACCTGGGTCGAGATCCCGGGGCGCGAGAAGGCGCTGACCGCGCGCAGGGCCTCCACGCAGACGCGGTTACCACGTAGCTCCCACACCAGGTAATCGCGACCGTGCTGCTCGTCGAGCAGCTCTGCCGGCGCGAGGACCAAAACCGAGCCGGGGCCCAGCTCCGGGCGGAGCTCGGCGAGGGCCGGGGAGTATTCGCGCGGCCCGACGGGCCCGTTCAGCAGCACGAGCGCCGCGCAGCCGGCGGCGGCGAGGCAGTAGCCGGCGGCGAGGATCCCCGGCGCGCCAGTGAGCAGTGCCCGCACGCAGACGAGCGCGACCAACGGGGCGACGAGCACGAGTGCCTTCGATTCCTGGTAAGGGGTACCGCCGAGGAGGGTGAACAGCCAGAGCGCCGCGGCGGTCGCAAGCGCCGCCACGAGCGCTCGCTCGCCGCGCCGCAGCGACCAGACAACCCCGAAGCCGAGCGCCGCCACCCCGACCGTGCCGCCGAGGAGGAAGACGGCGGCGGGCGCAGCCCCCCCGCCCGGCTCGACCCGGAAGTCGCCCGAGGGCCAGAGCCCGAGCGCCTCGAGCGGCGAGAGCCGGTTGAAGAGGTTGCCGAGCCCGGCCCCCCTGGGGTCGAAAGTCTCGAAGCTCGCGAAGTTGGCCATCCGCCCGATCTCCGGCGCGAGTACGAGTACGAGTACCCCGAGACCCAGGAGCGCGCTCGGCGCAGCCGCACGGGCGAGCCGCTGTGCCTCGCCAGCGCCGCCGCGCCGCGCCGCGTCGGCGAGCTCCAGCGCCGCCCACACGGCCACCGTACCGGCGAGCCAGACGAGACCCGGAAAGCTGTAGACGTAGGCGCTTCCGATTGCCAGGGCGGCGAGCGGGAGCGCGCCCAGCGCGCGCGGCCCACCAGCGCTCGAAGCTCCCCGCCGCACGAGCTCCCGAAGCGCAAGCGCGAAGGCGAGCAGGAAGAGCGCCTGAAGGGTTTCCTTGAAGGCGCCCTGCACGTGGGAGGAGGCGAAGAGGTAGGCGAAGCCGACGACGAGCGCCCCAACGACCCGCTTCGGCGCTGAGAGGCCCTCGAGGGCCGCCATGGCGGTGAGGCAGGCCGCGATCGCGGTGGCGATCATGAGGCCGTTGAAGCCCTCGACGAGGCTCAGGCCAAGCGCCGAGAGGGCGACGACAACGGAGTGGGGGCCGAGCGGGTAGCCATGCTCGATCAGCCGCTCGCTGCCGGCGTTTGCGAGTCGGTCCGCCGCAAACAGGTGCTGGGAGAGGTCAGGGTTGAGCCCGGTGCCGGGGATCCCGAAGCGACCCTCTAGAAGGAACGGCAGCGCGGCGAGCACAAGTGCCGTGAGCACGACGAGGCCGTCGCGGAGAGGCGGCGCCCGATCTGGGCCGTCGTCCCTTAGTGCGAGGGCGGCGGCGCCGGCAACGGCGAGCGCCAGCACGATCGCCGCGGACGTCCCCTCGCCCGGGAGGCGCACGCTGGCCCAGCTCAACGCAACCAGGACCGCCAGCCCGACCGCGGGGGCGATCGGAGTCCAGCCGCGCCGACCGGCGAGCGCGAAGACAGCCTGCCCGACGACCGCCGAGGCGAAGAGGACGAGCAGGCTCGAGCAGAGCGTCCCGAGCATTGGGCGGCGAGCTTAGTCGCGCTCGCCGCCGTACCCGACGTCTGCCGCGTTCTAGGTAAGCAGGATGACGAGGATGATGATGATGAGCAGCGCGCCGATTCCGATGTACATCGCGTCCTCCTTTCGGGGCCGACTCAGGACTGCCGCCGTAGATACCCGTGAGCGCGCCCCTGACACATCACCGCCCGCTCGGGCAGAGACGCAGAGGGCCCCATGGTTCCCGGACGAGTTAAGCTGCTCGCTCACGAACCGCAAGAGTTCCTTTGCCGTTTTCCGAACCCTGAGGGGGGTAGCTACTCGCTATGGCAGGCAGGGAAGCAACCGCGCCTTCCGAGGCGTGGATCAGGTTGGGCCGAATCGGGGCGCTGATCCTGGCCCTCTTCGCGACCGGTGGCGTGGCTGAAGCACAGGGCGCGACGCGATTGGTGACGCACGAGACGACCAAGGGTGGTTCATGTTCCATCCGCGTCCATGCGACCACCTCGGCAACAACCACCCACGGAATCACGAGCGAGCGCTGCGACACGAAGCGCGGAGTGGAGAGCGTGAACGGTGGGAGCTTTCTGCTGCGGGACAACGGTCAGCCCGTGCCAGGGAGCCTGATCTCATTGCATGATCATCTGCCCTACCGGCTCGAGGGCACCTACAACGGTTCGGTGGAGCCGGCCTTCCAACGCGGGGACTTCTCGGTCGTGCTGCACAGCCCTCAAACGCGCCGTCCCGAGCGCTGGCGGCGGCGCAGCGTCCCGACGGACTGCGTCGTCAGCACCACTCACCACGCCCGCGACACCCTCCGCTGCGCAGTCCAGCAGACCACCACCGCCGGATAGCTGGCAGAAGCTCCAGGGCGGCAGACGCAAACTTCGAGCGGGGTCCTCGCGTGAGGGCGCCGAGCAGGAATTCAGAGGATGGGCGCTACTGGGCTCGAACCAGTGACCTCCAGCTTGTCGAGCTGGCGCTCTCCCAACTGAGCTAAGCGCCCGGGAACGGGCAGCGTAGCAGCGGCCTACGGGGCTGATGCCTGGGAGATCGAGGCCGCGATGCTCCCATTCGGCAGGTCGCGCAGCCCGCCGTTCACCCACCCGTCTAAAGCTCGCAAACGCCCTGCAAATGCCGGAACTGAGCGTGTATGGTCCAGGGCAGGCACGGACCGTAACTTTGACTCAAGGCGAGTGTTAAGGTCAGAGCGGACTCTGCCGATGAGGCAGATGAAGACTTGAAGGACTGACGAGCCAGCGGGGAACGTTGGTGGCACGTCCTTTCGGAACGAAGGGCCCCTTTCTTGGGGCCCTTTTCCGTTCCCGTTGTCCCTGGGAGACCCTCAGCCCGCTGGCGGCGGCGGCAGTGCATCGCCCGCCGCGGCGGCGCGACGAACCCGGTCCGGATAGCGGAACAGGGACTCGTAGCTGACCGTCGGGACCTCGTAGCCGAGGCGCTCGAGCAGACCGGATTTCTCAAGCTCGACGAGGTCGTGCTGCTTCGGTCGGGGCGGGCCGGCGGCCATCTCCCCCCGGAGCGGAATCGGAAGCCCGCCACCACCGCCGGTCGAGCAGGGCTGGGCCGCAACCGCCGCCGGATCGGGCAGCTCGGGTGGGTCGAAGTTGCGCTTGCTGAAGTCGAAGCTGCGGCCGATGTTCGAGGCGAAGCGGTGGCGCTTGTTCAGGTGCCCGAGCCTGTAGCGGTAGGAGATCAGCTTCAGGATCGACTCGTGAGTCAGGGTCATGTGGTTGACACGCTGGCCGCGCTTGCCCGCCCGCGTGTACGGGGAGATCGCGACGACCGGGATCCGGAAGCCCGTCAGCCTCCAGTCCTCGAACAGGTCCTTGGTATTGGTCCTGTCGTCCGGGACGAAGCGGGGGCGAACGTGATCGAAGAAACCGCCCCACTCGTCGTAGTTGATGAACATCGCCCCGCGGCGGTACTGCGGGGACTCGATGAAGGCGTGCGCGACGTCCGACATGAACGCCTGTCCGAGGCGGATGTCGCCGTGGGGGTGCTCGTCGGCGGAGAGACCATCGCCCCCGCCCCCGTCGCGGAAAGGCGGGTCGACGAAGGTGACCTGGGGCAGCGTGCCCGCGGCCGCGTCCGAGTAGAACTGCGAGATCGGGCGCACCCAGGAGATCCCCCGCTGCCCGTAGAGGCCCGGAAAGGGAAGGTCGGAGACGTAATAGCCCGTCGTCAGGCCCTTCGCCTTCGCACGATCGATGATCGTCTCCCACTGAAAGCCGGTCGTCTGCTCGGTCTCGGGCGGAAACTCGTTCGATTTCTGGCCACCGTTCTGCGCCGCGAGCTGGTAGTGGCGGTTCGGGTAGGTCGATGCCATGATCGAGCAGAAGTAGCGGTCGTAGAGCGTGAAGGCGTCCGCGGCGTGCGGGATGAAGCCGAGGTCCTCCTTGAGGTAGTAGCCGAGCGCGAACTCGTCGCTGCCAGTCCCGTCCTTGTTCCCGGTGTAGAAGCCGTCGAGCTTGCCACCGTTGTACTGATGGCGACCCCCGGTCCAGCCATGGTCGGGGTCGGGGTGCCCGCAGCCCTGGAAGTCCGGTGTCAGACGGTGGGTCTCGAAGCGCTCGGAGCCGTCGAGGTTCGGGTACGTGAGGCCGCGGTTCTTGCCGTCTGCCTTCGGGTGCCAGCCGAAGTAGTGATCGAAGGAACGGTTCTCCATCATCAGCACGACGAAGGTGTCGATCGGCAGGTTCCGCGAGCTCGGGAACGGCGCCCTCGCCTCACGCCGCGCGGCCTCGGCGACCAGGGTCTCGACCGGCAGCACCCCCGCCATCCCGGCCGCCCCGGCAAGGGCGGCCGTGCGCTCGAGGAAGTCGCGCCGCCGCATCACCTCGGCACCGTCGGCGCCCGTGAGCCGCTCAACCAGCTCCGGGTCGGCTAGCTCGCCGCGTGCGAACCGAGACGTATGGTCGGCTGGGCGTCCGATCATTTCGGCTCCCGGACCTTCTCGCAGTCGAAGACTCCGCCCTCGACGGCGTCGACGATCGCAAGGTCGTTGCCGGCACCGCAGGAGATCTCGTCCGCCTTGCCGTCGCGGGCGCGGATCACGTCGCGGCCTGGCGCCGGGAGCTCCACGCCTCGGCGGACGTTGAACCCGTCACGACCGCGCCCGCCGATGAGCTTGTCACGACCGCGCCCGCCGATGAGCACGTCGTGGCCGCGGCGGCCGATCAGCGTGTCCCGCCCGCCCCTCCCCTTGAGCACGTCCGCGAACTTCGTACCGCGCAGCCGGTCGGGCCCGGGGCCGCCCGGGTTCGTCGACGCCAGCGCGCCGGCTGCGATCACGGCGAGGAGTGCCGTCGCCCCCGCGAGGCTGACCAACCTGCCCATACCATCGGCGACGATACTCCGCCCGGGGCTGGTCGTGTTGCAGTTCGGTGATTTCTCGGCCGCTCAATCGTCGTGATGCTGATCCTCGGCCTCCTGGCCGCGTTTGCGATCCCGGCGTTCCTCAGTCAGCGCGACGAGGCCCAATGACCCCGACGCGAAGGTGCTCGTGCGCACCGCCCAGACAGCGATCGAGACCTACGCAGCCGACCACGACGGCACCTACGCGGGCGCGACCACTGACAAGGTGCAGGCGATCGAAGGCGTCCGTGGCGGAGCTCGGGACTCCGAGTTGACGGTCAACTCGCTGGATCCCGCGGAGCGCGACGAGATCAGCGTCCAGTCCGCTTCAGGGAACAGCTTCTCGGTCATCCGCGGCACCGACGGAAGGACCTCATGCAGCTGCTCCGTTGAAGGCGCGAGCGGCTGTCCGAGCGGCGGCAACTTGGCCGGCTGCCCCGCCGAGCTCCTTCCGCGCTGGGGAATCTCAGGCCTCGGGCTCGATCACGAGGGTCAAGCCGTCGACCGCGACGATCCGGGCCAACGCCCCCGGTTCGAGCACGGCGTCCGCGCGGGCGTTCCAGATCTCGCCGCGAACGCGGGCCCGGCCGCGCGGGTCGCAGCGCTCGAGCACCTCGGCGTGCTCACCGATCAGCCCCTCGGCCCCGCTGGTGACGCGGTAGCGGCCCAAGAAACGGATCCAGAAGTACACCTCCCCCACCTCGATCAGCGCCGCGCCGGCAAGCACCACCACCCGCCACGGGTCGGGCAGCACGAAGAGGCCGGCGATCGCGAGCGCTAGGAGCAACCTGCGACTAGTGTGACCTCACCCGATCGCGAGAGGAGCGTGAACATGAGCGAAAGCGATAGCGGCGGGGGCACGTCGTCACCCCACACGATCCTCAAGCTCACCGAGGCCGAGGATGCAGCGGCGAAGCAGGGCTTCTCGCAGATGGGCGAGGTTCGGTTCGTCAACGGCGAGCTCGACACCGAGCAGACCGGGCTCAGCCACCACCGCCTCCGAGCTGGCGTGCGCCAGTCGTTTGGCCACCGCCACGAGCGCGCCGAGGAGGTTTACGTCGTCATCTCGGGCTCCGGCCGGGTGAAGCTCGATGACGAGATCGCAGAGCTCGACATGCTGGACGCCGTTCGCGTCGCGCCCGGGGTCACCCGCGCCTTCGAGGCCGGTCCGGACGGGCTCGAGCTGCTTGCCTTCGGCCCTCGCCACGAGGGCGACAGTGAGATCCTGCCGGGCTGGTGGAGCGAGTAGAGAGGCGCCTACGGCGGCTTCATGGTTCACCGCGGGGAACCCTCCCCTGGGCGTAGGTTATGGACACCTTCTCCGACCCGGCGCGCGCCATCAGCCACCTCGGCGGTCCAAGCCGCGAGGACGGGGGTCAAGTCCCCGGGTCGTATCGAGTCGGCGCTGGTCCACTGCACGCACGCGAGATACTGAGTCGGCTATGTCGGATGAGAACGTCGAGGTCGCTCGCCAGGTATTCGAGCTCTGGGCCCGAGGTGACTTTGAAAGCGGAAGGGAGTTCTTCGACGACACCTGCGAAGTCTGCTTCAGCACAACCAGTTTTCTGCTCTCGGGCACTCACCGCATCGGTCGAGATGCACTTCGCACTTGGGTCGACTTCACAGAGGCTTTCGAAACGCTCGAAACCGGCATCGATAAAGCCCTGGACCGAGGCGAGCGTGTTGTCGCATTGGCCTGGATCCGAGGCCGAGGTCGAACCAGCGGCGTAGATGTCGACGCGCAGGTCGGGACCGTCTTTACGTTTCGGGACGGGAAGATCATTCGCTATGAGTTGACCGACAAGCGGGAAGCCCTCGAAGCCGCCGGGCTCGCGGAGTAGGCGATGCCGCAAGAGAACGGGGAACTCGTGCGCCGGATTTACGAGCGACTGAATCGACGGGATGTGGAAGGTGTCGTCGAGCTCTGCGACGACGACTTCCTGATGGATATGTCGGAGCGCGTCTTCAACCCGGACACCTACAGGGGGCATGACGGGATTCGGCGGTTCCATGAAGGAGTGGTGGACTGCTGGGAGAGCTACCGATGGGACGTCGAGGAGACGCGCGTCGCGGGCGACTCAGTCGTGGCGATGCTTCACTGCACGGGGCAGACCCGCGAAGGGGGGCCCGGAGTCGATTGGCGCGTTGCCTGGCTCTGGAATCTGCGGGGCGGCAGGCCGGTATCCGTTCGGTTCTTTCGCGACCGGGCGAAAGCCCTCGCAGCCGCCGGGCTTCAGGAATAGACCATGTCGCAGGAGAACGTGGAGATCGTGCGGCGCATCTATCAGGATGGGTGGTTCGACCACAAGCCGGACCGGGTTCTCGCGCTCGCCGCGCCCGACGTGGAGTACGTGAATCCCCCAGAGGCAGTTGACCCCGGTGTCCGGCGCGGCACCGCCGAGGTTGCTCGCGCCTTTCAAAACCTCTCCGAGTCGTTCGACTCCTTTCGACACGAGCTTCGCGAGCTGTTCGATGCGGGCGATTCCGTGGTTGTTTGGGTCAGCTTCTGCACTCGCAGCGGCGGAAGCGAAAACGAGGTCGTTCAGAAGGAGGCGCATACCTGGACCCTGCGCGGCGGACGGGTCGTTCGGTTCGAATGGGGGCGCGACCTCAAAGCGGCTCTCGAAGCCGCCGGGCTGCGGGAGTAGACGATGTCGCAGGAGAACGTCGAGCTGGTGCGCCAGACCTTTGCCGCCTTCGCGGAGCATGAAACCGAAGCCGCAGTCCCGTTCAACGCCCCCGACGTTGTCATCTACTCGATGCCGGAGTGGCCCGACGACCCTGTCTACCACGGTCACGATGGTTTCCGAAAGCTCGCGAGAGCGGGTTGGAGAACGTCGGCGACTTCGGCTTCGAGCTTCACGAGCTTTGCGACGCCGGCGATTCTGTCGTTGCTCTCCTCGAGATGACCGGACGTGTAGCGGGCTCCACGGTTCCGGTGAAACAGCAACTGGCGGGTGTCTTCTCCGACTTCAGCCACGGGCAGTTCGGTCATGTGCGTTACTTCTCCGGCTGGCAAGACGCCCTCGAAGCCGCCGGGCTGTCGGAGTAGGGCGCTCAGCACGCCGACCCGCCTCCGTGAGGAGCTTTCTCTGCGCGCTCACCCCGACCTCCTGGGCGGTGGGATACTCGTGAGCAGCCCGCCGCAAGCATTCCGGTGGGAGTTCCAACCAAGGAGGACAGCCATGATCTTGTCCACCGTGAAGATCGAGGATCTCGATCGGTTCTTGAACACCTTCACTACTAAGGGCGCTGAGAAGCGAAGGCAGGCCGGGAGCAAGGGCGCGCATGTCTTCCGCGACCCGGATGACGACACCCGTATGTGGATCGTGTTCGATTGGGACGAGGAGAGCTATCGGAACTTCGCATCCGACCCCGACCTCCCGGCCATCTTCCAAGAGGCCGGGCTCCAGGGCAAGCCCGAGCTGGCGGAGCACGTGCGGGACCACGACGTTTAGGGAGTTCACGACCCGCACCCGGAAGTGGGGGGCTCCGACCTGCCCCCCGCTTCGGAATCCTTGCCCGCACGATCGGCCACCTCGGCGGTCCCATGACCGAAACGGGCGCCAAGCAGGACCGTCTCATGTCATTGGCGCTCACAGCGGATCGCATCGTGAAGGCCCTAGTGGCGTACCCGGCAGGCATCGAATCGGCCGATAAACCCGGAGGCGGCTCGCCGAGACGCCCAGCGCCTCATTCAAGAGGCCGCGGCACGCGTCTTACGACACGCTGAAATGCATGCGCCGAAGTCGCCGCCAGGCAACACGCCGGACCGCGTCGGGCTGAATCCCTGCGGTACACGTTCGGTACACGCTTTCTCACCCGCTAACAAGAAAACGTCGCGTTAGCAGGGCTTTCCGAGAGGCGCCTGCCGGAATCGAACCGGCGTGAACGGCTTTGCAGGCCGCTCCAGAACGCCTTCTTCGGCTTGTTGATGCGGTACGCGGGCGGCGCGCGCCAATGGATGCGCCAGTGTCCCGCTACCCGGCGGGGTGCCCGGCGGCTTCGGCTAGATGCGCCCGCTCAGGCTGCGCTGCCCAGCTCTGCACGGTCTCGTTACGCCAGTGCCGGCAGTCGATGGTGGTCGGGATGGTGCGCGAAATCACCTCCCGGCTACGGCGAACGCGGCCCCGGAGGAGACTTTGAGGCAGGCCAACGTTCCGGATGAAGGTCCAAGACACCTCGAGGCGGATCTGCTCGAGATTTCGGAGCGACTTGGCGAACTCCTCAGCATCATGTGTGCGGCCCGCGAGGTCTCCGTGGAGGAACGCGATTTCAACCTCCCCAGCTTCGAACGCCCGAGGAAACTGGTGCGGCGAGGTGCTTCCGCTAGAGGTCGGATAGAGACCTCGGGAAGCAACGCGCTCCCACGGCGATGGACCACTCAGAGCGCAGATGCCAGCGCCTTGAAGCACTCCGCCCTGCGCCCCGGTATTCCAGATGGAGACTGCCACGCTGAGCTTCACTGGCGGAAAAGCATCGTCCCAGGCTCCCTCAAGTCGAAGCGCGCCCTGGGCCTCCACCACGTCGAACACGATCTCCGCTGGTCGTAGAGCGGCGAGATAGAGAGCGACGCCTGAAATAGCGAGAGCAGCGAGTGAGCTGACGAGCGCCGGGTCCACCCAGCGTCGGAGGCTATACCGGCTATGCGAGCGCGGGTTCGATGGGAGTTGCTGTCGAGAGGAACGTGTCGAGCAACCCCGCTGCTTCCCGCTCAGACCCCGGCATCAGGTGGCCGTACAGATCGAACGTGACCTTGATCGAGGAATGGCCCATGTAACTGGCCAGCGCCTTGGCATTCACCCCGGCCGCGATCATGAAGCTCGCGTAAGTGTGCCGTGCCTGGTGTAACCGCAACCGTTCGCTGATCTCCTCGGATTCCCACGCGCGGTCTGCGCGCCGGTAGAGGCTCGCGGCGTGGAAGGGGTCCCCCTCGGCACGCCCGAAGGCGAGAGCACCGTCAGGCGCGGCATGGCAGGTGAGGCGGCGATCCACCAGGAGCTCGCGGAGAATTGCTGGCATCGGGACCATTCGCATCGAGGTTCGGGTCTTTGGCTCAATGCGACCCTCGCGCTGGTCCCATGATTCGCGGACCTGGATCCGCCCGTCGTTGAGGTCGATGGCGCTCCACCGCAGTGCGCGGAGCTCCCCGTAACGGAGGCCGGCATAGAGCGCGGTGGCCCATATGGCGCGATCCTCGGCGGGCACGGCGATCAGCAGCTTTGCAGCGACCCGCGGCGCCACAATCTCAACCTCGCGTGGCCGCGGCGCCGGTAGCTCGAGATCACGAGTGGGATTGATCGGGAGCCCCTCGCGTGACTTCGCGCGGCGATAAACGGCCTGCAACGGCTTGACGGCGTTGCGGATTGTCGCCGCAGGACAACCCTCACCCTGCCAGCGATCCACCAGCCGCTGGAGGTCCGAGGTTGTAACGGCGCTGAGCTTCGCTCCGCCGAGCGGTGGCAGGACGCGATCCTCAAGCGCCTGCCGGTACCCCCGCAGGGTAGAGGGCTTATACGGCGCGCCTGAGCGGTTGCGGATCTCGCCAGCCTCAGCGCCTTCGAGCCACGCGTCAGCAGCCTCTCGGAGCGTTCGTCGGGTCGAGGCGCGAAGAGCCCCCTGATCGACTTGGCGCTGCGCGTCGGCGCGCCAAGAGCGAGCCTCCCCGTAGTTGCGAAACGTCCTGCGAACCTTGCGGCGGTCACGGGACGAATACACCCACGCCTCGTAGGAGGGGCGGCAAGAGCAGGCGCCGCCCTTGAGCGAGCGGCACCCCTTCCCGTGGCGCTTGACAATGCCGGCCATCATGCCCCCACTTTCTCGGACTCGACGGCTCGCAGGTGATTTGCTCCGTCCTCCTCCACGTACATCTCGAGCAGCTCTCGGCCCGATTCAATGGCTCGCAGGGCGTGGCGCGGCAGCTCCGCCTCGTTCTCGACGCGACGGAGCGCAACGATCGCCTCAGCTATGGCCGCCATCTTCTCTCCTCTCTGCCGAGAGGGCCGTTCTGACGGGAAGGGAGGCGGATAGCCTCCGAGCCGCGTCGGAGCTAAACCCTCCGGCGCCGGCCCCCGGCGTGTTAGCGCACGTGCGGGGGCGCTTCTTTGACAGGGCGACCCTAGCCGCCGCCGTGGTCGGCGTCAACGGGATGCAGGACAGAGACGCCCCCGCGCCTACCTGCCTATGTGGGTCATGGGCTCGGCGGGCGGGGGGCGTTCGGCGCGACCTTGCCTGCGTTGACTCCGGGGGTGGCAGCGGTAGGCTCCGCGAGAGCGGGACCAACGAGAGCAAGGAGCAGGGATGCGGAACTTGATGCGGGCGGCACTGGCTAGCGGGGCACTGCTTCTCGCTTTTGCCGGACAGGCGCAGGGCGCAACCACGATTGGAAGCGACCTCGTCGCAGCCGCCGCGAACGGCAGTTGCGGTGCGCCCCCCTGCACCTTTGTTCAACGCACGCTTCCCGGTCGCCAATTGACGGCCCCGGCCGACGGTGTGATCGTGCGGTGGCGCATCAAGCACGGCAGCTTCTCGGGTTCCGCTACGGCTGCTCTGCGCGTGGTTCGGGGAACCGGCGCTGCGAGCACCGCCGTCGCCGGTGCCACCGATTCCGAGGTCCTGCTGAACGCCTTCACCACCGACACGTTTGACGCTCGAGTTCCAATCGCTGCGGGTGACTCCATCGGGCTCGATTGCTGCGGCACGAACACGACCTTCGCCAAGGCGGCGACGTCGGGCGCCACGGCCGATTACTGGAGTCCGATTCTTGGCGACGGCGAGACACGTGCCCCAACCGGCCTGGAGACGGACACGGAGTTCCTGTTCAACGCCGATATCGAGCCTGACGGCGACAACGACGGCTTCGGCGACGAGACCCAGGATCAGTGCCCGACC
>Ga0136632_10000163_pt1 | contig 16759 bp, 18 predicted proteins | sample AntDrymUQ6112106_2_FD_104670 | JGI IMG/M metagenome (GOLD analysis project Ga0136632, IMG submission 104670) | Polar desert sand microbial communities from Dry Valleys, Antarctica - metaG UQ611 (21.06) | ecosystem: Environmental > Terrestrial > Soil > Desert | place: Antarctica: Dry Valley...
GAGTGGTTTGATGGAGGTGGTTATCCGAACAGGTTGCAGGGGCCGGCAATCCCGGTGTTTGCTCGAATGGTGGCAATCGCCGAGTGGTTTGACGCGTGCACGAGCGACCAGCTACATGCCCCCGCGATTTCCCCGCACGCAGCGCTCCAGCAGCTTTACCGACAGCGCAATACGCGCTTTCAAGCCGAACTTGTAGAGCAGTTCATTCAGACGCTCGGCGTTTACCCGACCGGGACCCTCGTCGAGCTCACCACAGGCGAGGTCGGGGTCGTGATCAGCCAAAATCGCGTGCGCCAGCTTCGGCCCCGGATCATGCTCATGCTGGGATCGGACAAGTCACATTACAAATCGTATCCGATTGTCGATCTTTTCAAACAGGTGACGGATCAATCGGGCAATCCCTTGTCGATCGTGCGTGCAGTGGACCCCGCCCAGTACGGCATCGAAACGCAGCAATTCTTCCTCTCGTCCGTCTGTTCAAAGTTATTGGGTCATTCCCGAGGTAAGTGACCGAAGCGTTGAACCCTATAGCCGCGCGCAGGTTCCCAGACCGTTTATCGCACGCCGCAGACCACGATCGTCTTCCCTTTCGCCTGAATAAGATCCTGTTGTGTGAAAATCTTTAATACCCGTCCGACAACCTCCCGTGAACAGCCGACGATTCGGCTCAGTTCTTGACGCGTAACACTGATCTGCATCCCATCGGGATGGGTCATCGCATCGGGTTCCTTGCAAAGGTCTAACAAGGTCCTGGCGATGCGGCCCGAAACATCCAGAAAAGCCAGATCTCGTACCTTGCGGTTAGTTTTCAAGAGCCGCGTGGCTATTTGCGTCGCCAACAAGTGTACGATGCGAGGGTAGATCGCGGGAAGATTACGCAGGCGGTCGTAGCTGATATGCGCAACTTCGCACTTGGTTCTCGCCCGAACAAACGCGGTCCGCTTTATGTTCTCGACGAAAAGCCCGGTTTCCCCGAAGAACTGGCCGGAATTCAGATAAGCAAGAACGATTTCGTGCCCACTATCATCCTCCAGTATAACGGTTACAGACCCCTTGATAACGTACAGTAGTTCGTCAGCCGGATCCCCGCATGTTATGATAAGCGCTTTGGCGGAATACTGCGCGCGACGGCAGTGGCCTAGAAACTCTTCTATCAGTGGATCACTGGTGCGCTTAATGGGGCCGAGGATCGACAAGGGTTACCTCTACGGTATAGAACGATACGCTCGAAGGTTGCTTAGCAAGGGGCGTGTAAGGGTTAACCGCGTAAAACGGTTTTAGGCACAATTATCCTGGAAAGCGCCATGCGTGCGGTTATAAGATGGGCGGGAGACGCCTTGTTCGTGGCCGAATCGGGCAGCGGCCACACCGTCGTGATGGACGGCCCGCCAGAGGCCGGCGGCCGAAATGTCGGCATTCGGCCAATGGAGATGGTCTTACTGGGCATGGGAGGCTGCACGGCTTACGATGTGGTGTCAATACTACGGAAGACTCGGCAAGACGTTAGAGATTGTCGAGTCGAGATCGAAGCTAAACGGGCAGATAGCCCACCACAGGTATTCACTTCGATCCACGTGCGTTTCTTGGTGCGTGGTAAAGGTTTATTGCCGCAGCAAGTTGAGCGAGCCATTCGGCTGTCAGCGGAGACGTACTGCTCGGCCTCGATAATGCTCGGGAAGACAGCTGATATTACCCACAATTTCGAGATTGTCGAAGCCGACTAAACCACACCGACTGTCGCGGCGCCGTGTGGGGGATCCCCGATTACTACGTTAGAAGCTCGGTTAGTTAGGCTGACGGCATCGTCGCCTTTTTTCCACGCCGTGACGCCCAAATTTATCGCCGAGCCTTCGGCCGCGGGATCACGAGCCCATTCTAGGAGGTCAGATTTATCCATCTCCGCGCGTAGTTTTCCAGCAAGCTGCGTCGCCGATTCGAGATTGGTCTCAGGCAAAACCACGAGTATGCTGCTGCCTCCCCAGTGGCCAATGATGTCTACCCAGCGAAGCCTTTCCTTAAGGAAGCGGGCGGTCTGGATTAGCGCCGCTGCGCGGCCGGATGCGGCGCTTGAATTGTTGGGCGCCGGCTGGCCCAGATCAATCATGAAAACCGCTAAGGCGTTGTTATAGCGCCGGCTTCTCGATACCTCAGCGGCTAACTGCGCCATCACCGATTGTTCCGTAAGCAATCCGGTATCCGGATCATTTTCGTTCCGCGCTGTCGAGATTAAGTTTAAATGCTTGCGTTTTCGAACGATCTCATAGTGGGTGACATCGACAACGCAAGCCACTTCGAATGCCTGCCCGGGTTCTATCTGCACATGGCGGGCAATGAAATTCAACCAACGTTCGGGGTGGCCGGGCGTGGCAGGAAGTTGATAGGCCTCAACCGTTTTGAATAAGGTGAGGATCCGATTCACGGGCAGCTCGTCTCGGGATTTTCCGATGGTGGATTGGTACGTGAGGGCGAGTTGTGAACATAGGGCGTTATTTGCCCAGATTATCGTTCCGCCGTCGTCGGCGACGAATATCCCGATTGGGAGAGATTCTAAGATTTGCAAAGCTACCGCTGGGGAAATTGGAGTTTCTACTTGGCTCATAGGGTTGGGTGTGGAGAAGATTGTTATGAAGCGGAGAGGTCGATTACTTGGCGGCAATTTGTGCTTCAACTTTAGTATAGACCCGCGAGTTCCGCGCGCAAACGGAGGAGGGCTTACGGCGGTGCGCCGACGCAGTTCAGATAGGCTCCTTCTATGTCGGTGGCGCCGAAGTGCTCGCAAAATGCCGCGGGCGCTCCTTGATAAAGGATCTGTCCCCGGTGTAATACCGCCATTCGGTCGCATAGCGCACTGATGTCGGCAAGCATGTGGCTGGTGAAAAACAACGTCAGGCCCTGATTCTTGCGGACCAGCAAATCGCGTTTGAATAACACGCGGGCCTTCGGATCGAGACCGCTCATCGGCTCATCGAGTACGTATAGATCTTTGCCACTCAGTAAAGTTGCTGCAAGACCGAGTTTTTGTGCCGTCCCTTTCGACAGATGTCGTATGGGTTTTCCTAACACTGGCGGATCGAGGTCCAGCGTATGTAGAATTGCCTCAACGTTGTTCAATTGCCATGGCTGGCGGTGCAACGCGGTCATGAAGCGAAGAAAGTCGTTCCCTGTGGCGAAATTCGGCGGGATAAACTGCTCCGGTAGAAATACCAGGCGGGATCTTGACGCGGGTTGGATGTGGGGGACGCCAAAGATTTCGATGGACCCGCCGTTGGGAGCACACAGATCCAAGAGACATTTGATTAAGGTCGTCTTACCGGCGCCGTTGATTCCCACGAGGCCGAGGAACTCGCCTTCGCGGACATGGAGATCGACCTGTTCCAGGACGCGCGCTTTGCCGAACCGCTTCGATACGCCCCTGAAGTGTATTGCCGCGCGTTCCACAATTTGTCCAAACGGACAAATAAGAGGAAAAGAACCCGCCGTTAGGCGGGTGTAAATTTCTATCCTATCTGCCCGAATTGGGTATTAATAAAGATAGTATCCGTTGCAGTCGGTCGGGTTGGCAGCAATGTTCCAAATCCCGGCGGTGACACAAAGCGGATCCGAACCACCCACAGTTGGGAAGCCCGTGGCATTCTGGGGTGCAGACCTCAAGATCCCGCTTTCCGGTAAGCTATCGTCCACTTTTACGTCTAGCTCACGCATGATATTGACCGGCACATTACGTCCCGTGATCAGGTGTAATCGAGGTGGCGGTGTTGGGCTTGTAGCAGGTGCCATGTAATCAGGCGTGCGCCCAAGCAATAAAAAACCGTTCCAGGGATTAGTCGGTGCTGCAGGAGTTGGTGCTGCTGTTGCGTAGGTAGCAGCAGAAGCAGTACCTGGATATCGACCCTGCAAAAAGCCCGCGGCTGCCATATGCGCCCAGGCGGCGGCCGCTTCAGCCCAAACACCAGGTCCATCGAGCACGGGATCGATCGTTCCATTCCCATTACCGCCCACGCCAGTCCCTGGACAGGTGGGTACTTCATTGCCGATGGCGCCGCAGGCTTGGGCTGGCAGCATATCCCCCGGCACCGCACGGTAGCGGTCCAAAAATCCGTAATAAGCCGCCTGAATGCCCGCTGTCTGGTCCGCGAGATTCCGTACTCGGGCCGCCGTGATCAATTCCTGGCCTTTCAATATGCCGCCAAGCAGCAAACCGATAATAACCAGCACGATGGCGATTTCGACCAGGGTAAAACCTTGTTGCTTTGGCTTGCTGATCATAAACATCTCCTGTCGTTGAACGAGGTGATAAGCTTGCATGCAGCGTATGTTCCAGGCTCATATCTTGTTGATATTTATATGTAGAAGTATAATCCAGCATGCCCTATCAGCATGCGAATCGTCGCTTCTTCAACAGGGTTGTCGAGTTTTCAACGCGAGATGTACTGCACCCCTTCAGACGTTTGGATGACCACCCACGGGTATAACTGCGGATCGAAATCATTTCTTTCCGTTGTCTTGGATCTGGGACTCCATCTGTTTCAAGCGCTTCGCAAGGAATGCAATCTCGCTTGGATCGGTAAGTGTACCGCTTTCGAACAACGCGCCAAGTAAGAATTTAGCGGAATCGATTTCGCCCATGTCTTCGAGCAGGAAGATGTGCATCTGCTTCGCCCAGTGCGGCACGTCGTTACCAGTAGCATGGCTCGCGATTGCCTGGGCAAAACGCAGGGCCAGGGGCAGGTCCGCGAGACGGTGCTTCGCCAGCACCGCGGCGTGCGCGAGCCAGGGCCAGCGCCGGTTGGGATCGTCCAGAAACCGCTGGTACACGAACTCGAGCATTTGCCGCTGTTTGACTGGCGCCGGAACCTCGGCGTACAACCGGCTCGCGGCCAGCAATGGGTACTGGGAGCGCGGAGCGAGCGTTAAAATAGCATCGAGCCAACCGATGACAAGGCCATAGTCCAAATCCCGGAAGGGGATACTAATGCCCGGCTGGTTATCGAAGGCCTGTAGCCAGAGCATAAGCACGCGTCCGAGCGCCTCCGGCTCCCCGAGGCTTGTAACTTTCAGGACGTCGATCCGTGGAGGCGGCGGCAGCGCGCGGGCGGTCGCTTGCAGGGCAGGCTGTCCGGTTTGCCAGAGGATCTGCAAGGTAAGGCCGCAGCACAGTAATAATAATACCGGCACCGGCACCTTACGCACTGGACGTTCTCTCGCCATGACACGCGAATCCTAGAGGTTCTTTCGGTACAAGTCGAACAGACCCGCGCCGATGAGTAGGACGAGGTAGATCATCGTTTGTCCGAGGATGAAGACGAGGTCCGACCTCTCGGGTGCACCGTAGATGAGCCATTGGCTAGAGGTGTAACGATCGAGATCGGGGAGCAACAAGGCGAGGGTGTCGATTGCGCCACTAATGAACCGCGATGGGGTTGAGGGATCGGCCAGCGGACCGTGACCGATGAGCTGAATCGACCCGATGGTGCGGGCCAGCACATAAAAACCAAACACGCTGCTCAAGGCGAGTGTGGCCTGACGGAACGTAAACAGGCAAACGATGCTGACACTCGCGACGATGAACAATTCACAGGCGAGGGATAGGACCCAGGGCCCGACACGCTGGGCGGGCGAATACAGCAGCAGGCATAATCCGATCAGCGCTGCGACCACTATCGCGGCGCCGGAGAAACCGAGAAGCCTGCCGAAGAAGTAGCTTGCTCTCGAGATCGGTAGAGACAGCACGAGATCTAAACTCTTTTCGTGTTGCTCGCGCAGCATGCTCATCGTCACGAACAGGCTGGTCAGGAGCACGGCGAAGAAACGCAACGCGCCGCTCAGTATACTGACTTTGGTTTCCGCGCTTTCCGTGATCGCGACCTCCCCGATAAATTCGGCTAGGCCGAAAAGCGAAATCAGGGCTGCCAGCACGAGCGAAATGAGTCGATTCTGAATCGCTTCGCGAAGCGTAAACAAGGCGATAGTCAAGATTGCGCGAAAATGCATATGCATTTCGGATGTTTGAGCGCTAAGCTAGTCAGCACACTGATCGTGTGCGGCAGGCTTATGAATCAAACGGCCCTATAATTCTATTCTAACCCTGACAGCGCGCGAATTTCACGTGCCTGCATTCCCAAGACATGTCTCTCGCAAAAACGAGTACCGCATCCTCTCGGCGATGCTGTTGCTACTCCATCTCGCCGTGTGGTGGGATTTCGGCAGCTCGAAATCGCGCTCGCTGTTATTGGCGCATGCTGGGGTTTTCCTTATTTGGCAGCCGTTCTGGCGGTTAGAGAAGCGGTTTGGTTTAAAAGACACGGTACTCTTTTCGCTGGTTTCGATCGGTTTGGCTTGCTGGATATTTTTCTGTTGGTTCGTAGTGTTGATCGGGCTAATGAGTGGATTTCCAGGCTATCGCCGTTCCGGCCGCCTGGTTTATATGCCTATCTTGTTTTTCCTGGTGTCCGATCTTCTCATTGGCTGCGTTCCTCATATTTTTCACGTCAAAGCATTGCCGCCTGCTGTGACCACAATGTTTCAATACGCCTTGCTCGCCGTGCCCGCATGGGTGTTTATTGTGCGCCCGGATCCGGGAGGCGGCGCATCCTTGTATTCGGTCGATTTACTGAGAGCTATCAGCGCGTCAATGATGACAGGCATGCTTGCGGTTGCGAGTATCGCGATTACCTACCATCTGGGGGTCGATTATCCTGTCGCCTTGTTCCAATCGTTGCTCGGATTGGCGCTTTTTCTTTTTATCATTAGCTGGCTCTTGTCTCCACGGATGGGATTCATCGGTTTGGCCCAATTGTGGGAGCGCTCCCTGATGAATATCGGCACTCCTTTCGAGCAATGGCTGGCGGAACTGGCGAAATTAGCGGACCAGCAGCAGTCCCCGGACCAATTTTTCGAGGTGTCAATCAACAAACTCGTCCGCTTACCGTGGTTTGAAGGCGCCGCTTGGGTAACCAAGACGGCGAGCGCCGAGATCGGGCGCGTGTCGGAGCACAGCACGACGTTTAGGGCAGGCGACGTGAGCGTCATGTTGTATGCGCGCCAGCCGATGGGGCGGGCTTATTACTGCATTGCAACCTGTTGGTGCAGGTGCTGGTCCAGTTTCACCTTGCGAAACTCCGCGAGCTGGATCTCGCGTCGTACACACCTCCAGGCCATTTATGAAACTGGGGCGCGCGTCGCGCACGACATCAAGAATCTACTGCATGTTCACGGCGTAGTTCCTTTCCAGTACGCTGTCGAATTGGTTTTAGGCCTAAACGCGTTCCCATATTTTCTCAATCTTTTCTTTTAGCGTATCCGCCGTGAAGGGTTTTACGATATAGCCGTTAACGCCGACCTGCGCCGCCTCAACAACCTGATCGCGCTGGGATTCCGCGGTGACCATGAGCACCGGCAAAGTGCTTAGATGCGTGTCTGACCGAATCGCTTTCAGTAGATGAAGGCCGCTCATGCCAGGCATGTTCCAATCGGTGATCACGAAGTCAAAACCGCCGCTTTGGAGCAGCGGTAGCGCGCTATTACCGTTATTCGCCTCGTGGGTGTTCGAAAACCCAAGCTCTCGCAATAGCGTCTTAATGATGCGCCTCATGGTAGAAAAGTCATCTACTATCAGAATTTTCATGTCTTTGTTCATGCATACCTCCTAACGCACCGCGCCGACGATCGCAGCTGCTAGAATCTACTCGTCCTTAAGGCACTCGCTCATACGGGCTCTCAACCTGATCAATGCCTGAGCGCGAATTTGACAGACGCGTGATTCACTTACGCCCAACACCTCCCCAACCTCCCTAAGATTGAGCTCATCGTCGTAATAGAGAGACATGACTAAGCGTTCTCTCTCTGGCAGGCCAGTGATCGCGTTCGCCAGTGCTTGCAGGAAATCTTGGTTCTCCGCGTATTCATGTGGTATCGGAAATTTCTGCGTCAAACCTTCCGTCGTCCCCTCCACTCTCAATGGGACGTCCTCGAAGCTGAATACCTTGTGCGATGTGGCGTCATGGAGGATCTGATAGTATTCATCGAGCGTAATGCGTAGCCGCTCGGCCACCTCCGAGTCGCGCGCATCACGCCCTTGCTCTGCTTCAATTTCTTGTACGGCTTTGGCCACCTGTCGAGCCTTGCGGTGCAGCGAGCGGGGAGCCCAATCGCCCTTACGGATCTCGTCAAGCGGATGCGGATCCCGGCGTAGGTCTCGAAGCTTGCCCCTTGCGAAGGATCGTAATTTCGCGAGGCTTCCAGCAAGCCGATCATTCCCGCTTGAATCAGATCATCGATTTGCACGCTAGGCGGCAGCCGACTAATGAGGTGATGCGCAATCCGTTTAACGAGCGGGGCATACCGCGTTATTAGATCATCAGCATATGGCTGGCTGGCGCTTGCTTGAGCAGTTGTCCTGGATACTGCCAATTCGTTCACGTCTTGACTGTCCCCGCCGCCTGGCCAGACTGAATAAGTCGTTCAACAAAAAACTCGAGTTTGCCGCTTGCCGCTGTCGGCGTGGGCCATTTATCGGATTGGATGGCAATATTCTTGAATGCCGTCGCGGTGGCGCTCTCTGGATGCGCCTCATAGAGAGCGCGGCGGTATAGAGCCAGGTTGGTGATGCGATGGTCGTATGGGATCGTACCGATGAGGTCAAGAGCGACGTCGAGGAACTGTTCCGTGATTACTACGAGCTTTTGGAAGAGCACCTGTCCTTCTCGGGCGCTCTGCGCCATGTTCATGAGCACCCGAAACCGGGATAGCCCGTAATCACTATGCAATATCTTGATCATCGCGTAGGCGTCCGCTACGGAGCTAGGATCATTACAGACGACGATAATGACCTCTTGGGATGCCGTACAAAATCGTATGACGTTGTCGGATAACCCAGTAGCTGTATCAATAATCAGCACATCGATCATGTGTGCGAGGGCGCTGAATGCATTGACCAGCCCGGCATGTTCGGTGGTGCTCAGCGCCGCCATACGTCTGATCCCGGAGGAAGCCGGAATGACGTTAATTCCGTAGGGGCCGCGTAGCACAATATCCTCAATGCCGCAGCTACCCTCGATGACATGCGATAGGGTTAACACCGGTTTAAGATCCAGCAGAACATCGACGTTGGCCAAGCCGAGGTCAGCGTCGAGCAGGGTCACGGCCTTCCCGAGGGCGGCAAAGGCGAGGCCCAGGTTGATGGCGACGGTGGTTTTACCCACGCCGCCTTTGCCACTGGTAATAGCCAGGACGCGGATCGGGGATCGACTTCCGGGCCGCGGCGTGTGGCGTAGCACGGAATTAGGCTGCGCCGAAACCATCGCGCATCTCGCCGTGTGATTGCCGTTGATCGCGTATTTTGTTCAGCCCTTTGAGCATTTGATTTTATAAACAGGATTCGACAGGACCCTCTCGGGCATTGACTCGGCGGAAGAAAGCAAAGAGTGATCCAGTAAACTGTCGCCCGGCATTGCGGGCGTTATCTTCCATAGAGACCAACAAGTTAGTAAACCAATAAGGGCACGCATGCCCGAGTCGGGCGCGTTAATCTCGCTTCATTCGCCAGAATCTCGGCGAAGGTACGTAGGCCGCGAATCCCTTCTCGCGGCGCGGTCGCCACACCGTCCGCGCCGGAGTTGATTGAGGACATCCCACTTGGCCCGCCCTATGCCCACCGGGGAATCATTGGCAAATAGTTGACGTCGTTGGAACGGCGCACGGTGCGTAAGAATCAGGCTGCTAAAGTAATTTTCCGTATTAACGATAATCGAGATGCCTAAAGGCGGGGTGCTCCGTATTAATCGCGTTGTAGCTCGTGGAGAAAATCAAGATGGCAACGGTGTTAACGATCTTGGCGGTCGATGACTCGCGTTCCGTGCGTGACATGGTGTCGTTCACCCTGAGAAACGCCGGCTTTGACGTCATCGAGGCCGTCGACGGTGTAGACGCATTGAATCGGGCGCAGTGCGGTAACGTCAATCTTGTCTTGACCGACATCAACATGCCCAACATGGACGGAATTGCACTCATCAAGGAGCTGCGCAAGCTACCCGGATACCGGTTCACCCCCATCCTAACGCTGACCACGGAATCGTCTCCAGAAAAGAAGACGGAAGGTAAAGTGGCAGGCGCCACGGGCTGGATGGTGAAACCGTTTAATCCCGATCAACTCATCGCCACCATCAGGCGGGTGATCGCCTAGCGCGTATGCCTTCGGGCGCTCGCGGCGAATACGGCATACGGCACGGCGGGACCAGCAAGCTAATCAGCAGCGAGCCTCGAGCGTCAAAAAAGCGAGGCCTACGAGGGGAACTCTTTATGCCGGTGGATTTATCTCAGTTTCACCAAACCTTTTTTGAAGAGAGCTTCGAGGGACTCGGAGTGATGGAGTCCGGGCTCCTAGCCTTGATCCCGGGGAATGCCGATGCTGAATCGATTAACACCCTTTTCCGGGTGGCACATTCGATTAAAGGCGGCAGCAGCATGTTTGGGTTTACTACAATAACGGAATTTACCCATGTCATGGAAACCCTGTTGGATAAGGTAAGGTCGGACGAGTGTCCGGTCACGCAAGGTAGCGTCGATTTACTCCTACAATCGGTCGACTTCCTACGCAACATGCTTGCGGCGGTGAGGGACAACACAGGCCACGACGCCGAACGCGGCGGCAGGCTCCGGGAGCAATTGGAAGAGATACTCGAGAACGGCAATCGCGTCACGGCGAGCCCCGTTCCTAGAAAAACCGAAGCTGCCGGCGCCGGCGATGCCGCGCGCGGGTGGCACATCAAATTTCGCCCCCATCGGCACCTGTTGACGACCGGGAATGACCCGCTGCCGATGCTCAGGGAGCTGTCCTTACTCGGGGATCTAGATGTGTCAATCGATGTCTCCAGGCTTCCGCGCTTGCAGGATCTCGACCCAGAGGCGTGTTTCCTCGGCTGGGATCTCATGCTGCACGGGGCGATACCGCGTACGCAGGTCGCGGAAGTATTTGAGTGGGTTGAGAGCGACTGTGACCTCGAAATAACACCGATTGATCGGAATACTTTGCAGGCGAATACCCGACCCACCGTCGTTCCGATTCAATCCGCGGATCCCGCGCTCCATGCTAGCCGGTTCTCCGCGCCGGCGACAGGGCCAGCGCCGGGCGCGGTCGAAGGTTATACCGTAGTGGAGCGTAGGAAAAATCCATCGGCGGGGGATGCATCTTCAATTCGAGTCAACATCGAAAAGATTGATGCGCTTATCAACATCGTGGGTGAGCTCGTTATCACGCGGTCCATGCTGAGCCAGATCGGTGAGGATTTCGCTGCCAGCAAGATCGAGAAGCTCCGCGATGGTCTGATCCAGTTGGCCCGTAACACGCGCGAGCTCCAAGAGAGCGTGCTCAGAATTCGCATGCTGCCGATCAGCTTCTCGTTTAATCGTTTCCCGCGTTTCGTGCGCGATATGAGCCAGCAGCTTTGCAAGAAGATCGATCTCACGCTCTCGGGCGAGCAAACCGAGATCGACAAGACGGTCCTCGAAAAACTCAGCGATCCGCTCGTGCATCTCGTCAGGAACTCACTCGATCATGGAATAGAAGTCCCCGCGGTACGCAAGGCGCACGGCAAGGACGAGACCGGTCGCGTGCATCTCCACGCTTATCACCAAGGCGGAAACATCGTGATCGAGGTCGCGGACGACGGCGCGGGGTTAAATAAAGAGAAGATTCTAAAACGCGCGCGTGAGCAGGGGATCGTTGGCGAGCGCGAGGCGCTCGCCGAGGATAGAATACACGAGCTTATCTTCCAGCCTGGGTTTTCTACCGCCGATACGATCACGGACATCTCGGGCCGCGGGGTCGGCATGGACGTCGTCAGGCGCAATATCAAGGATCTCGGTGGGAGCATCGAAATCAAATCCGATGAAGGCCTGGGATCGACCTTTGCAATCCGCTTACCGCTTACGCTAGCGATCCTCGATGGTCAACTGGTTCGGATCGGGCGGTACATTTATATCATCCCGCTGGTCTCGATCGTGGAATCACTCCAAGTCGCTCCGAAGTGCGTCAGCCGGATCGCCGGTAAGGGCGAGATCTACAAGCTGCGCGCGGAATACTTGCCGATCATTAGGCTTTATCAGGTCTTCACTGTGGTTCCCGACAGCGAGCGGATCGAGAGCGGAATCTTGGTCGTCGTCGAAGACGATGGCCAGCGCGCGGGTATCTATATCGATGAGCTGCTCGCGCAACAGCAGGTCGTTATAAAAAGTCTGGAAACGAACTATACACGTGTGCCGGGCATTTCCGGAGCGACGATACTCGGCGACGGCACGGTGGCGTTGATCCTCGATGTCCCAGGGGTGGTGGAGTTGTCAAGGAACCTTGTACCGGGCGGATTTAGAACCGATATCCATGAAGTGGTAGTAAAGGCCGCATAGGAGCGACACATGAATCTAGAGCAACAGTTAAACGAGACCACCCAGCGTATGCCTACGGCAGCGGGTCAATACTTGACCTTTGTCCTCGCCGGCACGGAATACGGCGTCGATATCCTCCGTGTGCAGGAGATCAAGGTCTGGGATACGGCCACGGAGATCCCCAACACGCCGGAGTATATTCGCGGCATCATCAATCTCCGGGGCACCATCGTGCCCATCGTCGATCTGCGGAAAAGGTTTCATATGGAAGCGGTAGCCTATACCAGCACCACCGTGGTGGTGGTGCTCAAGGTCAAGGGCGCGGGCGGGGAACGTACCATGGGTTTCGTCGTGGACGCCGTGTCGGATGTCTACAATGTAACGGTTGAGCAGATCAAGGCGGCGCCCGATTTCGGCACCTCGGTGAGCACCGAGTTCGTTAAAGGACTCGCCGCGGTCGGGGACAAAATTGTGATTCTGCTCGAAATCGACCAGTTGGTCGATACGGCCGTCGCGATGGCTGAACAAGCCGTTACCCATTAAGGCGGATCCAAACCCCGCAGTGAACCCTAGAAGTCGTATAAGCCGGCGCGATCCGGAGAGGACATGACCATGAGACTGAAATTCTACGATGAATTATCCTTTGGGAAGAAGCTATTTATCCTGGCGGCGGTGTTCGCCCTGCCCTCGCTATATCTTCTGTACTCGCTATATCTTCTGTACGATCAAGCGTCGGTTCAGCGCTATGCCGTCGCCGGCGGCATCGCTTTCTGCCTGGCCCTGGGCGCGTGGTTGTACATTCACTTGATCGATATCTTCGTCAGGCCCTTCGAAGGCGCGATCCGGATCCTGGAGAAAGTCGCGAACGGCCAGCTTGACAACGAATTTGCCGTCGACACCCGTGACGATGTCGGTTGGCTCCTGCATACCATCAAGACCACGCAGAAGGGCTTGGCGCAGTTGGTGGTGGAGGCGCGCTCGGTGGCCCATGCCGTCCAGAAGGGTTCCCAGGAGATCGCCCACGGAAATACAGATCTGTCCCAGCGTATTGAAGAGCAGGCCGCCAGCCTCGAGGAGACCGCATCCAGCACGGAAGAGCTTACCAGCACGGTGCGCCAGAATGCCGATAATGCCCAACAAGCGAACCAGCTCGCGGTCAGCGCGCGCGAGCACGCGGAGAAAGGCGGGGAAGTGGTCGGCAAAGCCGTGGCGGCGATGAGCGAAATCAATATCGCCGCGAAGCGGATAGCCGACATCATCGGGGTGATTGATGAGATTGCCTTTCAGACCAACCTTCTGGCCCTGAACGCGGCGGTGGAAGCGGCGCGCGCCGGAGAACAGGGACGTGGTTTCGCGGTGGTGGCCGGCGAGGTACGCAACCTGGCGCAACGAAGCGCCGAGGCCGCCAAGGAGATCAAGGGCCTTATCCAGGACAGCGTCAGAAAGGTGGAGGAAGGCGCGCGGCTGGTGGACGCCTCCGGGTCCACGCTGGTGGAGATCGTGACTTGGGTGAAGAAGGTCTCGGCCATCATCGCGGATATCGCGGCGGCCAGCCAGGAACAGTCGGCGGGGATCGAGCAGGTGAACAAGGGCATCACGCAAATGGACCAGGTGACGCAACAGAATGCGGCATTCGTGGAGGAGATGGCGTCCGCGAGCCAGGCCATGAACGAGCAAGCCTTACACCTCATCCAGGCGATTCAGTCTTTCAAGCTCAAGGACGATCACGCTGCGCAAGCGGTGCCGATGGCGGGGCCCAAGGAAAGGAAGTCCTTAGCGCCCGTGGTTGAGCAGCGTCAATCCAGCCGGCCGTGGCGTACCGAGAAGAAGGAGGCCATGCGAGGGCGAACCGCGGAGAAGAGTGCGGTCAAGCGTGTCGCGGTAGCGCAAGGGAATGCCGAGGGCGGCTGGGAGGAATTTTGACCGTGGTTTTTGCTAGGAGCTTGGATTAAACCACCTGACTTCGGCCGCAACGATTCATCGCGAGGGGACGACAGCGTGACGAGAAAGCGAAAGCGTGAGGTTGCAGGTTATGAAAGCATCGTCAAGGAGACGTTCGCGGCGGAACAAACCGCGCCGTGCACAGAGGCCCTCGCGGTGGAGGTTGCCGGGACTGATCGCATAGCCGCGGGATGCGGATCTCCGGAAGGCCCGCGAACGCGAATGCAGCACACGGACCGCCCGCGCAAGCCGAAGCGCGGCCCGCCGCCAGGAGAGGAGCACAACGACACGCTAGCCGCCGCCCCTGCCGGACCCGTGAATCCGATCCTCGATCTGGGCGAGAAACTCACGATCGCAAAGGCGGGCGAGATCAAGGAACGCCTGGCGGCGTTTCTGCGAGTTCCAGCGGCGTTTTTGATCGTGGACGGCTCGCGGGTCGCCGCCGTGGATACCGCGGGCTTGCAGTTGCTGACGGTTTTTTGTCATGAGATGCACGAGCGGGGGATGGAGGTCCTGTGGCGAGAACTATGCTCATCCCTGGCTAAAAAGGTCGAAGCAGCGATCATGGCGATCCAGTTCTATGATGCCATGACGCAGAAGCTCACGCACATCTCGGAAAGTCTCCAGGCGCTCGCCGATGTTATGGCGGATCCAGGCCGGGTCGACCGGCCCAGCGCATGGCATGCTCTGAAGCAGCGGACCCGCGCGCGGTTCACGGTGGAAAGCGAGCGGCGGGTGTTTGATGCGCTCATGCGCGGGATGACGATGGAGGAGGCCGTACGCGCGGCCAAACCGGAAGGCGCTGAGCCACCGCCCGCGGGCGCCATCGATCTTTTCTTAGCGGCGGACCAAGATGAATGCACAGGCGGCAGCGGCTAAGCTGGAGCGGGAGTTCGCGTTCAACGACAAGCATTTCGAGCTGTTACGCGGATGCGTGCGCGAGCACACCGGGATTGCGCTCTCCGATGGCAAGCGGGAGCTTGTCTACGGCCGCTTGTCGCGCAGGCTCCGCAATCTCGGGCTCGATAATTTCGATGCCTACTGCTCGCTTATCACGGCCTGCGACAAAGAAGAAATCGCCCACTTCGTCAATGCCATCACCACCAACCTCACCGCCTTCTTTCGCGAGTCGCATCACTTCGATCACATGGCCGCGCTCCTGCCGCGCTTAATCGAGGAGAACCAGAGGACGCGACGGCTGCGGATCTGGTCGGCGGGCTGTTCGACCGGGGAGGAGGCGTATTCGATTGCAATCACGGTACGAGAAACGATTGGCGATCCACCTGGCTGGGATGTGAAGATCCTGGCGACGGATATCGATTCCAATGTCCTCGCGGCAGCCGCGAACGGCGTTTATCACCTGAAGCGGGCGGACGGGTTGTCCCGGGAGCGTTTGAGCCGCTGGTTTCTGCGCGGCCAGGGGAAAAACGCGGCGATACTCCGGGTGGTCCCCGATCTTCAGAAACTCATCACCTTCCGTCAGCTTAACCTCATGCAGCCGTGGCCGCTCCGCGGCCCTTTCGATGTTCTCTTTTGCCGCAACGTCGTTATCTATTTTGGCAAGGAGACGCAACGGATGTTGTTCAACCGCTTCGCCGATGTGCTGGCGCCGGGCGGGACTCTTTTCATCGGTCACTCGGAGTCTTTGTTCAAAGTTAGCGGGCGTTACAAGCTCTTAGGCAAGACGGCTTACCAAAGGATCCTGTGATATGCAACGGCACACACCGGGTAATACTCGCTGGCTACCCCCCGCGCTGCCTGGTTTTGCGGACATCAACCGCTACTGGGACAGATCGCGCGACGGGTTCGTCGCCAAGATCCTACCCGGCGAATACTATGTCACACGCAATGCGGAGCTGATCGCCACCGTCCTCGGATCATGTATTTCGGCATGCATCCGCTGCCGTGCGACCGCGATCGGCGGCATGAACCATTTCATGTTGCCCCAAAGCCGCGCGGATGACGACGGCACGGCGGTCAGCACGGCGACGCGTTACGGCAATTATGCGATGGAGCACATGATCAACGACCTCTTGAAAAACGGGGCGAGCCGTAAATACCTCGAAGTCAAGATCGTCGGCGGCGGCCGCGTCTTGAAACAAATGGGCGATGTGGGACAGCAGAACATCGAATTCGTCAGAGCCTATTTGCAGGCGGAGGGTCTCACCGTCAGCGCCGAGGACGTCGGCGATATCTATCCACGCAAGGTGTACTACGATCCCCGGAGCGGCAAGGTGTCCGTGAAAAAACTACGCTCGCTGCACAACGATACTATCTTCGAGCGCGAGAACCAGTATCGGAGTCATATTGAAATCGCTCCGGTGGACGGTGACGTTGAGTTGTTTTATGGGGCGATTCGATGAGCAAGATACGGGTGGTGGTGGTCGATGACTCGGCGGTGGTGCGCAAGGTCTTAACCGCAATCCTCAGCTCGGACACA
>Ga0136632_10000164_pt1 | contig 16721 bp, 17 predicted proteins | sample AntDrymUQ6112106_2_FD_104670 | JGI IMG/M metagenome (GOLD analysis project Ga0136632, IMG submission 104670) | Polar desert sand microbial communities from Dry Valleys, Antarctica - metaG UQ611 (21.06) | ecosystem: Environmental > Terrestrial > Soil > Desert | place: Antarctica: Dry Valley...
GGAGACGAGCTTCACGATTTGGGGAGACGAGCTTCACGATTTGGGGAGACGAGCTTCACGATTTGGGGAGACGAGCTTCACGATTTGGGGAGACGAGCTTCACGATTTGGGGAGACGATTTGAAAAATATTTCCTCGTTAACTCTTGAATTGATTTATCTTATCGGATGCAGGTTTTTTGTAGACTGTATTTAGACTTTGTATTAGACAACAACAACAAGAAGCTGTTGTTGCTTTCGGCAACCTCAATGAGCCAAGACCAAGAGACGGCGGAAGTGATACCGCTCAATACGATCCGAACCGAAACGGTGTTATCGCGTTTCCCGATCCATCGTCTGTCAAAGCGCGGCCACATCAATATCGAGATCAAAGAGACCAACCCGCAGGGTGAGCTAAAAACTAGCTGGAAGGTTTCCTATAACAGTGAGTACGGACAGCCAGGCCCGCTGGAATACAAACTCGACACCATTTTTGTTAATCGGAAGATTGAAGAGGCCGGACTACCGATACCTAGCATCATCAAGCTAGGGAGCCGCCACGAGATCGCGGCGACCCTAGGACTGGGTAGAGACACAAACACGCTAAAGAAAGCCCTGCTCAAAAACGCGAGTGCCTTCGTCACTCTGAAGAGAACCTACACGTCGAAGGATAGGGCAGAGAAGAAAGTAGAGGCCGCTTTCACCCGATACAGCCTCGTCTTTACCGGCGAAAAGCTACCGGACGGGCGTGCCGCCGATGCGGTCTACCTGGTGCTTAATGAAATTTACAGAGACATCCTCAACACCGCGCAGACGCGCCCGCTCGATTATGATTACCTGAAAGAGCTTTCTCCTGGAGCGCAACGATTCTACGAACTGTTGAGTTATCAGATTTTCGCGGCACTCAGGAACGCGCGCCCGCGCGCCAAGATGCTTTATTCCTATTACTGCACACGCGCGCCTCAGACTAGGTATGCAGATTATGACCATGTAAAGAAACAGATGTACAAGCTTCACGCGCCGCACAAAAAATCCGGCTACATAACAGCCGTAGAGCTGAGAGAGACCACAGACGGCGAAGGTCAACCCGATTGGGAGATGCTCTACACGCCAGGGCGACGGGCGAAGGCAGAGTTTCGGGAAGCCATCAAACCACGCGCGATTCAGCGCCCGAAGCAGACACTCGATCTGCCGCCCGCCGCGACCGAGCCGGAGCAGCCGGAGCAGCTCGTCCGAGAGACAGAGTTGCAGGAACTTGATCCGCTCGTAAAGAAGCTTGTGAGCTTTAACATCGCAGAGCCGACAGTCAGAGAGCTTGTACGGGACTACCGCAAATCAGTCGAGCTTCAACTCAGCGCCTTACCGTACAGAAATACGAACAAGATCAAAGACCTTGCCGCGTGGCTTGTCGTCGCGATCAAAGAGAGCCACCATCTACCCGAACCCATCACCGAGGCGATGACGAGGGAAGAAGAAATCAATCGCTCGACCGCCAAGCGTGAGACCGCAACAGCGCTCCACAAGCGCAGGGAGGCGCTACAGCCAGCCTATTTTGATTTTCTGAGGGGTAGGGTAGGGAAGATCGAGAAAAAGCAGCGTGAGAGCTATAGAGTCTTTCTGGCGAAAGAGGCGGAGCAGCGGTCGGAGATCGAGAACAACCGCGTGTTTAAGCCCAAACTGAAAGAGCGGCTATTGACCGATTTTGACCACGAAGAGGAACACCTAAAGAGGCTACAAATCTTCTTCAAAGAACCCACGGTTGACGAGTGGCTACAGCTAAACGTGGCAGAATCCTAATCGAAGAATGGGGTGACGCGCTCGCAGTTGCTGCGTACCAGCGACACAAGCAAAAAAACGTTGACAGACTGGAACTCTCAGGATTAGATTCTCCGCGCTTCTTAGTATCTCCGCTGCTCACGCGGGCTACCGAAATAGTTATACCGTCGCTAGCCTCACGAGAATAGCCATAAAGGATTTGGGATTGTCTAAATCAAAGTAGACGATGATATAACGCTTGACATGATTACTTGTCGCCATTGCCAAGACACATCTCTCCAAGTCAAAGCTGGCTTTAAGCGCATGGGCAGCCAGCGTTTTCAGTGCCAGGAGTGTCGCCGTCAGTACACGCGCGTGCCCCGACCGCTCGGCTATGATGACCAAACAAAAGAGGCGGCGCATTGACGCTGCCTCTCTTTGATTTAGACGGTCCCGAGAGCAAATGATTGTTGCGTGCGTTTCAAGATGAGCATATGCATATAGGCTTTCGCTAAGGCTTGTAACATTGACGATCTTCAAAACCATTCGGAGGGAACGATGGGCATCAACTTAACTAAAGGTCAACGAATTGACGTTGGCTTGCAAAGAGTAGGGATTGGACTAGGCTGGGATCCGAACGATACAGGCCAAGCATTCGATCTAGACGCTTCGGCGTTTATGCTCGGTCAAAACGGGAAACTTCCGACCGAAGGACATTTTGTGTTTTATAACAACAAACTCTCGCCAGATGCTGCCGTTGTTGGTGCTGATGATGACCAAACGGGGGACAGTAGTGCGGGGGACGATGAGACCATTACGGTTGATTTAAGCCGGGTGAGTCCGGATATACAAGAAATTGTTTTCACTGTTTCAATTCATGACTATGACGCGCGCAGGCAGAACTTCGGACAGGTGAGAAACTCATTCATTCGCATCTACGACGACGCCGGCGGTCAAGAAATTGCCAAATACGAACTGGATGAGGATTTCTCAACAGAGTCCGGGGTAGAGTTTGGGCGATTGTACCGAAAAAGTGGAGCCTGGAAGTTTGAAGCCATCGGAAAAGGGTATCAAGGTGGTCTGGAAGGGCTGGTGAGCAAGTATACCAGTTGAGTCGGAACCAAAACCGATAACCTGTGATGACGTTGATTCATAACCAGAGGTGGTGCGTGCTACCTCAGGCTAACTTGTGTGACCAACTTGTGGCTGGCAGGGCAGTAAATTTGGACTATAAGGAGCTAAACGATGGGAATTAACCTACAGAAGGGACAGACGATCAACCTTGAAAAAAGTCAATATGATCTTTCAACCGTCACCATCGGATTAGGCTGGGATGTGCGAAAGCCCCCTCGGTCAGGTGGTTTCTTAGGCGGTTTATTAGGTGGAGGTAGCGCCGGCGAGGTGGAATATGATTTGGACGCCGTCGCCTTTTTGTTGAATCAAAACGACAAGGTTGCCAATACCGGTGATCAACGCTTAAATGGCGGGGACGTTATCTTCTTCAACAACTTGAGGCATCCTTCGGGACATATCTGGTTGACGGGCGATAATCGCACCGGAGCAGGAGACGGCGATGACGAACAGATCGTCGTTCATCTGAATGCACTGCCGCCTCAATATCATAAAATCCTGTTTCTTGTTTGCATCTATCAGGGAACGCAAAACAATCAACACTTCGGGATGATTGATAACGCATTCATCCGGGCGGTAGACGCTAGAGGTCAGGAGATGGTGCGCTTCAGCTTGTCCGGCGACGCCTCGTACACTAACAAGCGCTCGTTGGCGTTCGCGGAAGTTTACCGACGAGAAGGCGGGTGGAAGTTTCGTGCTCTCGGTAATAGCCACGATGCCGACAACTTCGTTGAGATACTACGTTCCTACGTCTGATTTCGACTCCTACGGCGCGAGCTGTTAAATCATGAGAAAATTACCCGTTTACCTTGTAATTGACACTTCCGGTTCGATGATGGGTGAACCCATCGAAGCTGTAAAAAATGGAATGCAGATTCTAGTTAGTGCGCTGCGTCAGGATCCCTACGCACTGGAAACTGCGTATCTAAGTGTGATCACTTTCGACAGCGAGGCGCGCCAAGTCGTGCCGTTGTCAGAACTGACTACATTCAACTTACCCAGCATTCAGGCGAGCGGCAGTACTGCTCTCGGGTCGGCGCTGAAATTGCTGGCCGAGCGCGCCGACGCTGAAGTGACGAAAACAACGGCCGAAACCAAAGGTGATTGGAAACCAATGGTCTTCTTAATGACGGATGGCGGTCCGACTGACGATTGGCAGTCTGGACTGGCCGAGTTCAGGAAGAGGAAATTCGGTATAGTCGTTGCATGCGCCGCTGGGCCGGGCGCGAATACCGAAGTGCTGAAGCAGATTACCGAAGGGGTGGTCACGTTAGACACTGCGGATACCGCTTCGCTGCGCGCCTTTTTTAAGTGGGTTTCCGCCTCGATTAGTACAGGTAGCCAAAAGGTTGAAGCCAACGGCAAGGAAGTAGGAGGACTAAATGAGTTGCCGCCGCCGCCGCCTGAACTGAATATTGCAGTTTAAGCGTAAAGCAAATTGCGGTACGACCAGTCTATGCATCGTTGCTTACGAAGGGATTTTCATGCAAGCGAGTGGACAATGGCACGGTGCGGATATAACAGTGGCTTTGAGGCACGAGAGGTTGAATGGCAACGCGACGTTTACCTGTTTACCTTTTGATTGACACCTCCGGTTCGATGAAAGGTGAGCCGATTGAGTCTGTGAATACGGGCTTGCAAAGTATGCTGTCATACCTTAGGCAAGACCCTTTCGCATTGGAGTCCGTCTATTTGAGCATCATTACTTTCGACCGGGAAGTGCACCAACTGTTTCCTTTGACCGAACTCGATGTCGTGCAACTGCCTCGAATCAAAACGCCGGATTCCGGCCCGACACATCTCGGCGCGGCGCTCGAGTTATTGTGTCAACGGGCAGACGCGGAGGTCATTAAAAATTCCGATGACCGAAAAGGTGATTGGATGCCCTTGCTGTTTATCATGACCGATGGCAGCCCGTCCGACATTCAAAAGTTCAACGAGCAAGTGTCCGAAGTCAAAAAGCGCCACTTCGGCAACATCATCGCTTGCGCCGCCGGTCCAAAAGCTAAAGACAGTTACCTCAAAGAATTGACCGACACTGTCGTGCATCTGGATACGACGGACAGCGCCACCTTTCAACAATTCTTTAAATGGGTTTCGAGCACGGTTAGCGTCGGCAATCGCAGCATGGGAGCGAGTAGTGAGGCCACGCTGCCACCCCCCCCGCCAGAAGTGCAAGTCGTCTACTGAGGTGATTGATGTATGAGAAGGCTACCGGTGTTTTTCGTGATCGACGTCTCAGAGTCTATGATCGGAGAACCCTTGCAACAAGTGGGTAAAGGCATCAGGTCGTTAATGCAGACGCTACGGACCGACCCTTACGCTCTAGAAACAGTTTACCTGTCTGTGATCGTTTTTGCGGGTCGGACTAAAACCCTGGTGTCTCTCACAGACCTCGTTTCCTTTTACCCGCCGCAACTGCCCGTCGGCGGCGGCACCTCGCTAAGTGCGGCGCTTCGCCATTTGATGCGCGAGATGGAAAGCACAGTCGTCAAAACTTCAGCGGAGACAAAGGGGGATTGGAAGCCCATCATCTTTCTTTTCACGGACGGGGCGCCTACTGATGACACCGAAGCGGCTTTGCAGGAGTGGGAAGCTAAATATCGCGCGCGGACGAATCTGGTTGCCATCTCGGTCGGCAACAACGCCGACGCAAAACTACTCGGTCGCTTAACCGATCAAGTGTTGTTACTCAACGACGCCTATCCGGAGTCATACCAAAGATTCTTCAAATGGATTACAGCTTCAATTCAGACTCAAAGTCAGAAGGTGGAAACATCTGCAAACGACCAGTTTCAAGTAGAAAAGCTCGATGGCAGCCTCGCCCGCAAAGTGGATTTGAGTAAGCCTCCAGCGCATCAAGCAGACGAAAATCTGGTTGTTCTCAATGCTCGCTGCCAAAAAACGGGCGGATTGTATTTAATCAAGTTCAAGCGACAAAGGCAGACCGGCACGAACGTGCATCACGACGCCGACTGGGAGGAATGGCCCGATGTCATAGGCGAGACCGAAGAACCAATATCCAATGCGCGCGCCTTCGCGCTCGCCGGGGCCTTCCCCGTGCCGTCTTTAGAGGATTACAACGAGTTAACTGCAACGCCTTCTCACGAGCAAAACATCAGCACCGCTGAACTCCAGGGGGCGCCTTCTTGTCCATGCTGCGGCAATCAATTCGGCTTCAGCACATGTGCTTGCGGCGGCATTCATTGCTCGCACGGTCCCGGCGTCAATGTGTGCCCCTGGTGCGGTAAAACGGGAACTTATGAGTTTGGGACGGGCGATTCAGATGTTTCCAGAGCTTTGGGATGACCACTTCACTTTAAAAAAAGAACATGGCAGAGCATAATCAAACACCGGAGTCTTTTGCAGGCAACGAAGAGGCTGACTCAACCAATTCAGAATCAAATTCTGTAGCAGACAATGTTACTTCAGCTGGCGTAGCCGTGTTAGCCGCGCCAGCTTTAGCGAGCGACGCCACTGCCACAGGCTATGTAGCGGCAGGGCAAACGACAACCACTCCTGATCCCCCCGCAGAAACTGATTCAATACAGGAATTGACCTCTGAAGGCACGCCATACCAATCCACAGAAACAGGTAGTTATCAACTTCCAAATGGCATGGTCGGGAAGCGTTATCAGGTCACGATTAGCCTTGAAGAGTGGGGGTTTAAACAGCAGCCTGTTCTGCATCCAGACTTTAATAAACAATTAAGACAATTTGGTGTGGAGGCCGAAGCCAATGGCTTTACGCTACAGCTTACAGGAGTGCCCACCGAGCAAGGCGAACACACACTGCAACTCTATTACACTTATGACGATCAAAAGATCGTTCATAAAAGAATCACCTGGTTGATTAATGCGGATCCCAAGTCGCTCTGGAAAGATATCGAGCCGGATGAGAACCAGCCACATCGGAAACCACATACGAACACAGGTCGCATTTTTACGCAAGACTTTCAATTGATTGCCGCAAGCAGGCGCGGGCGGTCGCACGCGCACGAAGGCAAATTTCGTGAAGATGACTTTGTTCTCTCTCAAACTTCCGATGGATGGCACATCTTACTGGTGGCGGACGGTGCCGGCTCCGCGAGCTTCTCGCGCGAAGGATCGCGGTTAGCTTGCGCCACGGGCGCGCAATCTTCAGAAGCGTCAATCGCTAACCATCTATCCACCGATTTTGAAGCTTTGCTAAGCTCCCACGCAGCGCCAGAAACCAAAGAGGAAGCAGAGAGAGAGATAAAACTGCTTTTGTATCACACGCTCTGCGGGGCGGCTTTCGACGCCTATAAAGCCATCGAGCAACAGGCGGCTGAGTCGCAGCGCCCGGTAAAGGATTACGCTACGACGTTCTTACTAAGCATCGCCAAGAAATTTGACCTGGGAACGTTTGTCGCCGCCTTCTGGGTTGGCGATGGTGCGATTTGTCTTCACCGCGAGGATAATGGAGCAACGCGTTTGCTTGGCGCACCCGACGGCGGCGAGTTTTCCGGGCAGACGCGGTTTCTGACGATGCGGGAGCTTATTGCCGATAGTAGCGAGATGCTCCGCCGTGTCCATTTTGAAGTGGTAAAGAATCCAACAGCCTTGATGTTAATGACCGATGGCATCTCAGATCCGAAGTTCGGTACCGATAAAAATCTAGTGTCGAATGAAAAATGGAGTGAATTCTGGAGTGAACTTTCAACCGTTGTTGATTTCACTCGAAATAATGATGCCGCCCCTCAGCAGCTCCTCGATTGGATGGACTTTTGGTCGCCCGGTGAACATGATGACCGAACGATAGCGATACTGTGTTGAATTTACGAGCAATGGAACTATCGGACTGATGGCAAACATTATTCGCATCACAGCAACGGACGGCTCGCCCATAGAATTCGTTGATGAGTTAAAAGGACAGGGCGGGATGAAGGACGTCTTCTTCAGTCCCGACGGCAGCTACGTTGTGGCGTTTTTTAGGGACAAACAAGATGCTACCGCAAAGGATCGATTGGCGAGCATCACCGGAAATTACCGTGAACGCATCTTCAAGCAAGCCGGCAGCGATTATTGGCTTAAGCTCTTTTGTTGGCCCACGCACACCGTCGAACACAACGGACGATTAGGTGTCGTCACGCCCTTCTTTAAGAAGCATTTTTTCTTTGAGTACGGATCGAAAAATGATGATTTTTTAGGAATCAAAGGCAAAGAGAAGGAAGGTAAATGGTTTGCTTCGGCCTCTAATCAAAACCGGTTTTTGGATTCACGTGAGCGTGGAAGTTGGCTGAGTTACCTTCGTGTATCCATTCTAATTAGCCGCGCAGTCAGGCGGATGCACGCAGCCGGGTTAGCGCACTCCGACTTATCCTACAAAAACGTATTGGTTGATCCCGCCGGCGGAAATGCATCCATCATCGATATTGATGGGCTAGTCGTCCCAGGGAAATTCCCGCCCGATGTCGTTGGCACGCCGGACTTCATCGCGCCCGAAGTTCTTATGACGAACCATCTCGCGCTAAGAGACCCGGCCAGGAATTTCCCGCGAATCGAGACAGACCGACATGCCCTGTCCGTTCTCATCTATATGTACTTGCTCTACCGCCACCCTCTACGCGGTAAGAAGGTTCACGCCCCGGACCCCCAACAGGACGAGTTGCTGTCGATGGGGTCGAAGGCGCTATTTATAGAACATCCGCAAGATGCTAGTAACAGGCCCAACCTAAAGGATATTAAGTCACATGCATTACCTTGGGCTGATGTGACGAAAATCCCTTACACAATTTGCGGACCGTATTTGAAGTCAACTTTTGACAAGGCTTTCATCGAAGGTTTACATAGCCCCGAGAGAAGACCTACCGCTGATGAATGGGAACAAGCTTTAATCAAAACCGTTGACTTGCTGCAACCTTGTCAGAATCCTAATTGCGAACAGAAGTGGTACGTCTTCGACAACTCGACGAAACCTATCTGCCCTTTTTGTAAGACACCCTATAGCGGTCAACTCCCCGTTCTCAACTTATATTCGTCTCGCGGTAAAGGCAATTTCAAACCCGATAATCACCGGCTAATGGTTTACAGCAACCAATACCTGTACGCCTGGCACGTCAATCGGAATGTCTTCCCGAATGAGCGTTTGACCGACGAGCAGAAAAAACCGGTTGGCTATTTCGTGTTCCATCAAAACCGGTGGGTTTTCGTCAATCAAAAGCTGCCCCAGATGCGCGACCTCACGGCGAACCAGCCGGTTCCGATCAACTCGATGGTCGAGATCACGGACGGAAAACAATTGCTTTTGTCCGACGAGGATGGCGGGCGCTTACTGCTGGTCCAGATGGTGAGCTGCTAATGTTTATCCGTACTAATTGAGGCACACAAAGAGGATTACGACAAAGTCCAAAACAAACGTATGAACAACCTAATCACTCATCCCGGACTAATAACTGCATTCGCTGTAATTGTTATTGTGATGCTTTTGCTTGACCTGGGCATATTCAATAAAAGAAGCCACGCCATCTCTAACAAGGAGGCGGCGATTTGGTCGATCGTGTGGATCACCATTTCGATGCTCTTCAGTGTTTTCATTTTTGTCGTTGCCGGGATAGAGAAGTTTTCTCAATTTCAATCGGCTTACTGGATTGAGAAGGCACTATCGGTAGACAACCTCTTCGTTTTCATCTTGGTGTTCGGCTTCTTCAACGTGCCGAGAGAAAACCACCACAAAGTGCTTTTTTGGGGCATCATGGGAGCCCTTATTTTGAGAGCGTTCTTCATTTTTACGGGGGTCGGCTTAATAAAATTAACTTATTTGCCGGCTTTCGAAATGCTCGGCCTCAAGTTCGTTTTGGAGCACGCCGAAGGGGTTGGAATTAACTATGCAGCCAGGGAGTTTTTTAAACCCAATGTTGTCCTCACGCTGTTCGGCGCTTTCCTGATCTACGCGGGCATCAAATCCGGGTTCGCGGAGGAGGATGATGATGAAAATAAGGACTTTAATAAGAGTCCGGGCGCGAAGCTTGTGCACAAGTTCTTTACCGTAAGCAAAAATTATGACAAAGATAAATTTTTCACCGTCGAAAATGGGGTGAGACTGGCGACGCCATTACTGGTGGTGGTTGGCGTGATCGAGTTTACAGACTTACTGTTTGCCGTAGATTCCATCCCTGCCATTTTCGCGATTGCGCCGAATGATCCTTTCATTCTGTACACATCGAATATTTTTGCGATTTTGGGACTAAGGGCCTTGTACTTTTTGCTAGCTAATTTTATTCATTTATTTAGCAAGCTGAAGTACGGACTGGCATTCATTCTTTCATTCATTGGCATCAAGATGATTATCGCTCCTTTCTATCACATAGAGTCCACCCACTCTCTAATAGTGGTAGGAGGCGCATTAATTTTATCGGTTTTGGCATCGGTAATGTTACCCGAAGCAAAAGAAGCCTGAAGGTCTTTTTAAGCAAAAATGCGATGCTGGCGCATTCAATCGCGGTGGGTTGATTCTATATGTTTTGATGTGAATCGGCCCTCGACTTGCACCGCGCCTCAAGCGCCGTCTCCCGGCTTTCTCGCGCCGCGGCACGAGAAGGATTTCGTGCGGGGATTCAAAGATTACCAAGCCGGTAGAATTGAGGACACGTTGCGTCGGTTTTTGGCTGTGGCTCCTACAGCGGTTCTCACACGGATGCGTACAAACTGAACTGGCAGATTATCGGGCCATTCGAAATTGATCTCGAACCAGGTCCGTCAATTGGCAATCGCACTCATTTGAGAACCGCTATAGAAGTAAATCCAAAAGCCAGGTGATGATTGCCCAACATTATTAACAGCGCTATTGAGCCGCAGGTCACGGATTTACATCGTGTTGAACGTGACGGCAACCCGCTACGACGTTTCGCCCACGTATCTCCTCACATTGGAAAACTTGGTCCGCTAAATGAGTTGGCACTACGCCGGATTGCATGCTTGAGCGTCAAGCATTTACCCGAATTGAATGGTACGACGCTGGTCGTTGGGTTAACCGAATCATCACTGTTTTTGTCATGGTTTCTTGCCGCCCATATTGATTCCGAGGTCGAGTTGCGCTTTACCACTCGTGAGCTGCGCAACGCATCACACCCGGTTATCTCATTTCAAGAGCCACATTCTCACGCGCCCAGACATTATCTAGCACTGCCTACCAATCTTCGATATCAGCAGGTGCTGATAATGGAAGATGAAATAACAACGGGAACTACACTAAGAAACCTGTCGGTGGCGCTCTGCGGTATTAGTTCAAAACAATATGTCGTTACGCTCGCAGACTTCCGTGCGCTAAATGCACAGTGCGATTTGGAGTGTGAAATTGCTTCTCCCAATGTCGAAGTGTCTGTCACAAATCTTTCGTTCGTCGAGGACGACGGTTGCGATTCGGGTGAGGTTGGTAAAAGATTTTTATTTCGTCCAAATCCTCTCATGCGCTCACCCGAAGTTGTGGAGGCATCTTTGAATGAACTACATCAATGTTGGCATAAGTCGTCCCCGTGCGTATTGTATGTCGTCGGTGAATGCGTTGATGTCGCGTTGATGTTTTGGGAATCGCTTCCGCCAGATTCACGACCTAACTTGCAGCAAATAACGCGCAGCGCTTGGCGACCGGATGGCAAGGTGGTGTTGACTAGACTAGAATTGCCAAACCGTTATGCTGAGCCTCAATATTATTTATATAACTGGAACAAGCCGCAACCAACAAGTTGTGTGGTCTTAGGGGAAAGCTCTACCGCGGACATAACAGCTAATCTGGCGAGCTTTTTAATATCGCGAGGTATAGATGCACAGAAAGTAATCGTACCCTGTCAATCATAATGAAATCAGCAGGTGGAACAGACTCGAATGACTTGTGGCCGTTTCCGGTCTACGCGAAATTTCTCGCCGAGGTCGATCCTTACAACGACCTGTCTTTATTCCGCTCGCTGTGCCAGTCGTACACAGGTGATAAGACATACTGGCAGACACCTTCGCCTGAACCCGCTCTATCTTCGGCATTCTGGGATAAACTTCCTAACCACTTTAAAGACGAAGAAATTAGACGAGCCGCGCAGATACTCGCGGAATCACTCGTCGTAGACGGCAGACAGCCGCGGCAAATTGTTTTCGCCGCCATTTTGCGTGCGGGGGTGCCGATTGCCGACTGGTTATGCAGGCTTTTGCCCGGAGCCAAAGCCGGGGGTCTTTCATTATTTACTGGACTCGGAATCGACCGCCAAGCGTTAAAGGCACTTAAGGAAGCCTACCCTGATCGTGAGGTTATTTTTGTTGATGGCTGGACCGGACGGGGCGGCGTTGCGAGGGAACTACAGAGACAAAGACTTCGTCCACTTGCGGTGTTAATAGACCCGTGGAAGGTCGCGGATTTTGCTGGAACTTGTGAGGACAAACTTTGTCCCACAGCTTGCTTTACCGGTCCTACTACTCTCGGCTTTTCGCGAACTTTTCAGCTTGATGAGTCGCAAATGTTCGGGGCTTATATCTTTCCACACAGATACCGTCGCTTGGATGTAGTTCGCGCTTGGCAGGAGATGTGCCCGCAAACTATAAACAGCGACAGGGAGCGCCCGAAGCGCCAGCAATTTTACGTGGAGACCGACTTGCGCGTTCACAGCAACGAAGTCTGCCGCGCACTTATCAATGCGTCCCCCAAGGCGATATATTTTGTTGACTCAGTGACGAAGGCTTCTGCTGATTTCGAGTTGCTGTTGGAATTAGCGGAACATCGTAAAGTCCCCGTACACTTTAGCCAGATGAGTCTCCACAAATATCAAACTCGCGTGGCTTGCTCAATCTCAACGACAGCAAAGTGAAGCTTTATTTGATGAATGCCTTGGTCATTGATCTAGACGGCACGATGCTGCACCAAGAAGTAGAAGCTATTAAGGTCAGAGGACGTAGCGGCTACACCTATTTCAGCGGTCGAGCGGCTGAAATTCTAAGTCAAATCAGCTGCCGCATGCCTATCGTTATTGCTACCGCCCGCAACAATAACAGTGTGTCTGGCTTGGTGCGACAGTTACCAGAGGTTGAATTTGCAGGCTTTGTCATGGAAAACGGTTTAGTATCAAGAACCACCTTGGAGGCGGAGCCATCTTGCGATCCCGTGTGGGACCAAGTTGCGACGGCATTTCCCGACTGGGAGAGACTCCCTTACTACGAACAGTGTTTCGGAGCGATTGTTCCAGAGTCAGCGCGAAACAATGCCCGCAAGAAATTAAATAGTGTGCTTGAGAAGTTAGAGATCAAAGGATACGTTTACACTGAGCGACACAAAATTTTCGCCAGCAGGAGCGCGCCAGATAAACTTGCAGGACTGCGGCGGCTTTCCATCGAACCATATATTGTCCTCGGAAATGATTGGAATGATCTTGAAATTATGAAGGACGGATCATATACGGCCGTGTTGGCTGATGCAGCACCTATATTGCAACAGTTGGTCTGTAGAAATCGTGGGTATAAATCACCTTGGAAGTCACACTGGGGTACAATTGATGTACTGTTGTGGGCGGCTAAAATTGTAATGAATAAGGAAATTTGAATGATTTTCTCAAGCCTTTTTGTCTTTTGAATAGAATGCATGGTAGTGCTTGACGCCTTATCTCCGATGCCTTATACCGAGGCCATGATTGCGACCGATAACAGATTTTATCGGTCATAGAAGAGAGCGTGGAATGTAGCTCTTATATGGCCTCGAACTTACCCGTCAAACCATCCAGTAATGCGCCGCCGCCCATCCTCGCCGGTCAAGAGACGCCGGCGGTCAGGCGTCGCGTCGAAGAGTTCTACAACTCGGTCGAGCAGATATTCGAGTCGTGGGTCAAGCGGCGCAACAGCCCGCATACGCAGCGAGCCTACCGACAGGACGTGATGAGCTTCATCCGCTTCTGCCGGATCGGGTGGCCGCAGGAGTCCACGAGGCTCTTCGCCGTCTCCGTGACCGACGTGCAGGCGTTCCGCGACGAGCTGCGCCGGCTCGATATGGCTCCCAAGACGCTCAACCGGCGCGTGGCTTCGATTTCTAGTTTCTACAAGTACCTGGCGGCGGCGGCGGCTGAGATGCGTCTGCCGATCACCGTGCCTAACCCGGCGCACTCGCAGTTCATCGCGCGTGAGGCGAGCGACCCGAGGGACGAGACGCGGGCGCTCTCAGCCGCTCGCGCACGCCAACTCATGAACATGCCTTCGGGAGACACGCTGATCGAGCACCGCGACCGCGCGATCTTGAAGCTTTACCTCTATGCGGGTATCCGGCTCTCGACGGGCTGCCGGCTCAAGGTCTCGGATTTCCACCAGGACGGCGACGCGGCGACGATCCGGCTGCACGAGAAGGGAGACAGGCGGCGTACCATCGGGCTGCACTACGCGGCGGCGCAGGCCATCAGCGAGTACGTCGAGGCCGGGGGGGTGACGAGCGGCCCCCTCTTTCGACCACGGCTCAATCCCCGTTCGGAGAAGCTTGCGAGCCGACCGATGGACACGAAGACGATGTACAGGGCGATCCAGGGTTACCTGAAGCGTTTGCCGGCGGCGACGAAGGAGGTCGCGAAGCCGGACGGCGCAACGAAGCGTCAGTGTATCTATAGCCCGCACTCGCTGAGGGCGACGACGGCCACGCTGCTGCTCGACGCGGGCGTCGATATCCTCAAGGTGCAGGAGCTGCTCGGCCACCGGCACGTGACGACCACGCAGATTTACGACAAGCGAAGGCGGAACACTTCGGAGAGCGCGTCGCACGAGGTGCCGATTTGAGAGCTACGTTTACAGACGCGGGCGCTCATGCCTAGCTCTCACTCACAGGCCAGTCCAATTCTACCGTACGGTGAACCCCTGCTATGGCGTAGCCTTTCAGCGCCATCGCTCTTGTTAGCCCAACCTTCGGGTCGAGGCGACGCGGTGCGATCTTTTTTCTTAGTCATACCGACCTCCCTGCGTCGGCGACCGGCCGCCTGCTTGAAATCATGGCTTTGTCTGTTGGCTATGAGGCTGAAACCGCGATGGAGGTACGGTCATAGATACAGGCTACTTTGGTGTAGTAATGCTTCCCTGTCTGGTTCAAGGATTCAACGAAAGCCGGGTAGTTATGCAGGTGTTCATTTAATCCGGCTCGCCAAACTTTTTGCTTAATGCCTCGGTGATTGCCGCCGTTAACGTGACACCTTGTCGTTTAGCCTCAGCCGCCCAATGGCGACGGCGCGCGGCACCAACCTTGATGCTCAAGTTTACATCCGCCTCAGGCGCCGTCCCGTTATCCGGCTTTCCGGTTTTCTGGTTTACTGGTTTTCTGGCTTCTTTAATTAACTGGCGGTATTTGCTCATTTCAGCATCTCCCTGATTTCATCGCCGAGAGCTTTATAGTCTCCCCACGCAGCGCGCGCGCGCGTATCTTCAACATCCCGGATGGGACGCCCGGACATAGCGGCTTTAGCAAAGCCCACCGTGCGACGGATCATGGCATTGAAAACCGGAATCCCGCCCTCTGCTAGATCGTCGCGCATCAACTCCCCTTCCTTGCTTGGGTGAGGCGGGACGATGGTAATGAGAGCACGGAACTTTGCCTCGCCAACATCGCGGGCGGTTTCTAGCATGGGTTCTAGGCTTACCACATCGGGAGAGGTCGGCAGGATGAGAAGGTCGCAGCCCTTAGCCAGTTCTTTGAGGTCGTCAGAGTTGGGGCGCGCGGGCGTGTCAATAATGACGTAATCCATCCCCGGTATGATTTTCATCGCTTGGCGCTCGTCGGCGACCGTGAACGGCAACGCTTCCCCGCTCCGGCCCGCCCACTTGAGCGCCGTGCGGTTGGGGTCGCCGTCAATCAGGACGGTTTGCCCCAAGTCGCTGAAGTAGGCCGCGAGATGAAAAGCCGTCGTGCTCTTCCCGATGCCGCCCTTATAGCCTGTGATCGTAATAATCGTCATAAGCAGTTCGAAATTCTTGTTTTCTGGTTTGCCAGATTACCAGATTGCCATTCATCGGTGAAGCTTTATTCGACAATAAAAACCCTTGGAATTTAAGCGATGATTTACTGTTGACATGTGTCCTACTACGTAGGATATGGCGTCTATTCCTGAGTCGCCGGTTTATTACACTTTCATCGAAACCCCGATCTTCACGAAGCGTATAACCGAATTGGCTTCTCCGGAAACGCTAGAGATGCTCCAAGCCGAGTTGATAGAAGACCCGGAACGCTGGCCGATGGTGCGGTGCGCGTAGAGGGCGCGTCCCAGAACTGAAATCGCCCAAAGGTAAGAGCGGCAGCTTCCGGTACATTTACCTTTATCTGTCGCACGCCGGGCGTATCCACCTGCTCATTCTTTTCGCAAAGAATGAGCAGAGCGACCTGATGCCAGCGCAGACCAAGTCTTTTCCCGCGCCCTCCGCAGCCCATGTCGAGCGCGGAGATCGCGCGCACCCGCAAGCAGATGAATTACTCCCAAATCCATATTTGCCCGCGTGCTGAACGCGAGCAGCAAGACCGTCCAGGCTTGGGAGCAGGGAGCAAGGGTGCCCAGCGACGCCGCGCTAAAGCTCCTGACCATTGCCAAGAAGCACCCGGAGGTTCTACCGGAGGCATAGAGTTAGCAAAGATGTAGGCTGGTTTTCTGGTAATCTGGTTTGCTGTATAGACCAATGTTGAAGCGGAGAAAGGAATATCGTCCGCTCAGAATATTGTTTCAAAGATGCCTGTGAATTAGTTCGTGCTTTCACTACGAGAGGGCAGCATGGGAGTCTGATAACAAAGAAATTCTAACATGAACTTTGGGAAGACCAGGGCCACTTTGGAGAAGATGATTTTTCATCAATACCTAAATACCTACTTCACGATTTGGGGAGACGAGCTTCACGATTTGGGGAGACGA
>Ga0136632_10000166_pt1 | contig 16710 bp, 13 predicted proteins | sample AntDrymUQ6112106_2_FD_104670 | JGI IMG/M metagenome (GOLD analysis project Ga0136632, IMG submission 104670) | Polar desert sand microbial communities from Dry Valleys, Antarctica - metaG UQ611 (21.06) | ecosystem: Environmental > Terrestrial > Soil > Desert | place: Antarctica: Dry Valley...
GGGCGGGGTGGGCGAGCACCGGCTGCTCGCCCCGGAGTACACCGAACTCGAGCGCGAGGGCGGCGCCGGCGGCGAAGGCGGCGGCGAGCGGTCTGCCACCGAGCTCGCCGACGAAGGCGCCGAGTGCGGTATCGAGCGCCGCCGCCCAGAGCAGGACGCCGAGCAGCGCCGTCGCCAGATGGCGGGCGGCGAGCACGAAGCCCAGCGCGAGGGCCGCGAGGGCGAAGAGGCACGCCCCGGCGAGGGCTCGCGGGGCGATCAACGGCGAGAGGACCTCGGCGGCGGCGAGGGCGGGCTGCGCCGACCAGTGGCCCGCTGCCTCGGGCGCGATCGCGAGCTCCGGGCCACTGCCGAAGGCGATCGCGGCGCTCAGCGCCCAGACCCAGGCGAAAGCTCCCAGCAGGGCTCGTTCGAGTGGACGGCGGGCGAGGGCACAGAGGGCCGGGGCGGCGACCGCGATCCCGAGGGCACCGAAAACAGCCCCGAACGGAGCTGTCGCGGCCGCCAGCCCGGGGGCGAGAAGCAGCGGCGGCAGCATGAGTGCCGCGAGTACGAGTGCGGCGCCCGCGACCCCGAGCGGGCCGGCGAGGGCGATCAGCGCCGCAGCGGCGGCGACGGGCGCGAGGAGGCGGAGCGCGCGCGCGCGGTCGGGCCGCAACCGGACGGGCTCGTCCGCAGGCGGTGTCCTGGGCGGCGCGTCGTCGAGCAGAGCCAACTCCTCCTCGATCGAATCGCGAAGCTCGAGCGCGTCAGGGCGCAGCCCGGGGTCTGGATCGAGGCAGGCGTCGACGGTGTCAGCGAGCGCTGCCGGGAGCTCCGGGCGCAGCTCCCGCAGCGGCGGGGCGCTGCGGCCGATTCGCCGGGCGGTCTCCGCCGGGCTGAGTCCGGCGACGGGGTTGGTCCCTGACCAGCACTCGTACAGGGTGAGGGCGAGCGAGTAGACATCCGAGGGCGCCTCGGCGAGCCTGCCTTCCGCCTGCTCGGGCGACATGTAGGCGAGTGTGCCCACGACCTCACCGTGCTCGGTCAAAGTCGGCGCACCCGCCAGGCGCGCAATCCCGAAGTCCATCAGCTTCGCCCGCCGGCCGCCCTGCTCGTCGTCTCGAACGATCACGTTCTGTGGCTTCAGGTCCCGATGGACGACTCCACGGGCGTGGGCATGGGCGAGCGCGTCGCACAGATCGGACCCGATCTCGCCAACCTCGCGGTCGCTGAGCTCCCACGCCGCGCGGGCGAGCGTCGTCCCGGGCACGAGCTCGGAGACGAGCAGGGCGCGCCCGCCGCGCTCGCCCAGCTCATACAGGGTGACGATCCCGGGGTGGTTGAGCCGTGCCGCAGCCTGGGCCTCGCGCAGGACTCGCTGGGGGTCGTCGGCGTCGATCTCCTTGATCGCGACGTGGCGCTGCAGGCGCTCGTCGAAGGCGCGAAAGACCGTCCCCATCCCGCCCGAGCCGATTTGCTCGAGCAGGCGAAAGCGCTCCATCACCAGCTCGCCGTCCACTGAGCTCACGGTTCGCCGTTCCGAGGCGCGCTCCTGCCCTCTGCCCACGGTGCCCGCCGCGGCAGGGGTCATACTGCGAACGGCGAAGGTGGATCCAGAGTCATCGTGGCTTTCCTCGACGACGACGAACTAGCGCCGGCCGAGGGGCCGGATGCCCGCGGGGCAGACCGCCAGCGACAGATCCTGGTTCGCAGGCTGATCGCGCTGGGCGTCGGCGTGCTGCTCTTCATCCTCCTCGCGCTGCTCGTCAAGAGCTGCCTCAACGAGCGCAAGGAGCGCGGGTTCGAGAACTACCTCTCCGACCTGAACTCGATCGTCGGAGCCTCGAACCAGACCGCCGCAAACTTCTTCGAACGACTTCAGGCCCCACCCGAGAACCTCGACGAGACGAGGCTCGAAGACGCGATCAACTCCGACCGCAACACCGCCACCGGGCTGCTCGAACGAGTCGAAGGGCTCGACACCCCCGGCGAGCTCGAGGACGGCGAGGGTGACCTGCGACTCGCCTTCGAGCTTCGCCGCGATGCGCTGGAGGGGATCGCCGCAGCGATCCCGAAGGCGCTTGGCGCGACCGACCGCAATGACGCAATCAGCCAGATCGCCGGCTACATGCGCACCCTTCTCGCAAGCGACGTGCTCTACGAGCGCGCCCGGACCGAGATCGGCTCAGTGCTCACCGAGCAGCGGATCGCCGGCAAGGTGCTGGAAAGTCGCTTCGTGCCGGAACCGATCGAGAACTCACTCGATGAGCTGGCGCTGAGCGCGACCCTGAGCCGTTTCGCGATCGATGCCGGGGCGGTCAAGGGCGTGCACGGCCTCGAGCTCGTCACGACCACGGTCGACCCGGGCGGGATCGAGCTCACCCCTGGTGCGGAGAACACGATCACACTCGACGGCGAGAATCCCTCGTTCGAGGTCGAGGTGCTGAACGGCGGTGACTCGGAGGAGCGCGACGTACCGGTCACCTTCCAGCTCAGCGGCACGGGAACCTCGATCGACACCGAGGCGCCGCTCGCCTCGGTCGATCCGGGAGGCACCGACACGGTCACGATCGAGCTCGACGAGCCACCGGACACGGGCGTGCCGCTCTCGCTCGAGATCACGGTCCAGTTCGTTCCCGGCGAGGCGATCTTCGACAACAACACCCAGTCGTACACGGTCACCTTCGAGGAGTGACCCGGGTCGCGTACCTGGGGCCCGCCGGCACGTTCAGCGCCGACGCGCTCACTGCCGCAGGCGGGCGCGCAGAGCTCGACCCGGTCGCGACACCGACGGTCTACGACGCGATTAGGGCGGTCGCGGACCGTCGCGCGGAGCTCGCGTTCGTGCCGTTCGAGAACTCGACCGAGGGGTCCGTCCGCGCGACGCTGGACACGCTCGCATTCGACGCCCCCGAGGTGACGATCGTCGGCGAGCACGACGAGCCCATCCGTCACAGCCTGATCGCGCGAACGAAGCTCGATCTCGCCGAGGTCGAGGTCGTGCTCTCCCATCCGCAGGCGAGCTCGCAGTGTGCACGCTTCCTGCGCGCAGAGCTCCCTCGAGCGGAGGTCCGAGCGGCGCCGAGCACCGCGGAGGCCGTGCGCGAGGTCGGTGCGCGGGAGGAGCGGTGGGCCGCCCTCGGGGCCGCCGGAGCGGCCGAGATCTACGACTGCGTCGTGCTTCGCGAAGGCGTCGAGGACGAACCCGACAACCTGACCCGGTTCGTATGGATCGCCCTCGGCGAGGGCCGGCCCCGCGAGGCGGAGGTCGGAGGCCGGTGGCGGACGACGCTCTGCTTCTCCGAGCTGGGCGCGGACCATCCCGGGGCCCTGGTCGAGGCGCTGCGCGAGTTCTCGAGCCGGGAGGTGAACCTGGTGCGAATCGAGTCGCGCCCGCTTCGCAGGGGCATGGGGCGCTATATGTTCTTCGTCGACCTCGAGGGCGCCGAGCGGGAGCCCGCGGTGCGCGAGGCGATCGGGGCGCTGCGCGAGAAGGCTGAGAGCGTCAGGGTGCTCGGCAGCTACCCGCTCGACGTCTCCGGCCCGCCGGCGCTCGAGCCCTGAGTCCGCGCCTCACCCACGGCTCCCGGCGCGACGCGGTCCCGCTCTACAATCCCGCTCATCATGGACGCGCTCGGAGACCCCGAGGTAGGCACCGTCGTCCACCTCAACGGCCACCAGCGACGACCGCTCATGGGCGGACGGGTGCTGGTCCTCAACGCGAGCTACGAGCCGATCAACGTCTGCACCGTGCGCCGCGCTGCCGTGCTCGTGCTCAAGTCGCGCGCCGAGGTGCTCGAGAAGGGCGAGGGTGCGCTTCACTCCGAGCGGCTCGAGCTCCACCGTCCCTGCGTGATCCGCCTCGTCCGCTACGTGCGGATCCCCCGGGGCGTGCACCGGCGCAAGATCACCCGCAAGGCGGTGCTCGCCCGCGACGCCTACACCTGTCAGTACTGCGGCCACCAGGCAGGCGGCCTGACCGTCGACCACGTGATCCCCAGAAGCCGCGGCGGCACCTCGGAATGGGAGAACATCGTCGCCTCCTGCGCCCCCTGCAATCGCAAGAAGGGGAACCGGCTGCCGCGCGAGGCCTCGATGCATCCGGCGAATCGCCCCCGCGCGCCCGGTCCGACAGTCTTCATCCGGATCGCGGCCCCGCGGATCCCGCACGCCTGGGAGCCGTACCTCCTCGCCGCCTGAGCCTGCGTCAGGGCGCCTGGACGCGCTTGCGGGCCTCGCCGTAGCTACGGGCGAAGTCGAGCAGGCGCTTGCGGCGAAGTATTCGGATCATGGAGCCGGGCGCTGCGGCCGCCAGGATCGCCAGCGGGCGCACGGGACGGGAGTTGACGATCGACTCAGCACGGTTGTCGCGGATCGCGCGCACGACCGCCTCGCCGACGTGCTCCGGGGGCGAGGTCGAGAGCTCGGGAGGGGCGTCCGGCAACAGCCCTTCGATTCGCCCGTACATCCCGACCCGGCTGATGAACCCCGGGCAGATCGCGGAGAAGCCGACCGGCTCGGAGCCGTACTCGCTGCGCAGGGAGTGAGTGAAGCCGACCACGCCATGCTTCGTCGCGCAATAGGTCGCCAGATATGGGGCCGGCAACTTTCCCGCCAGCGACGCCACGTTGACGACGTGCCCACGCCCCCGGGAAAGCATTCCCGGTAAGACGACGCGGGTCAACTCCATCAACGCGAGCAGGTTGACCGAGGTGATCGTCTCGAGCTCCTCCCGGGTCGCCTCGCCGAAGCTTCTCGCGAACTCGACCCCGGCGTTGTTGACGAGGATGTCGAGCGGGCCGATCGCCGCCTCCGCGTCGGTCGCCAGCGAGGAGATCGCGGGCGTGTCGGTGAGGTCGGCGGTGACGAGCGCGACCCGCACGCCTCGGCTGCGGAGCTCGTCCCGGCGCCCTTCGAGATCCGAGCCGGGGAGATCAGAGAGGACGAGGTTGACCCCCTCGGCTGCGAGGGCGGTGGCGATGTATCCGCCGAGTCCTCCGGCGGCGCCGGTGAGAAGGGCGTTGCGCCCCCGCAGCTCCATCGGGCCAGCCTAGTCAGTTCGACGGTGCCTCGAAAAGCGAAGGGCCGCCCCTTTCGAGACGGCCCTTCCAAGGTGCGATTCGAGAACAGGGCGAAGATCTTTACGCGATCGGGAGGGACGTGATCCCGACCTCTTCGCACTGCCGGTGCCCGGGTTGGATTCCGCCGGGCGGCTCGCACGCTGCCCGCCCGCGACGACGGTCACCCGCCGAATGAACGGAGCGGCCTACCTAACGGCCCTGCACCTCCAGCGTCCCAAAGTACATGTTGCTCAAGCTAGGACCACCTCCTTCCTCTGGTGATCCGATTGAATCAGATCAGGCCGCTGGAGTGGCGCCCTCGGCCGCTGCTTCGGCGACCGCTTCGGCCTCCTCGGCGACATCCGCCGAGGACTCGACCACGAGGGCGACGGCGCTGACCCGATCGTCGTCCTTGATGTTCATCACCCTGACGCCCTGCGTCGCGCGGCCCATCTGGGAAATCCCGCCCGCCCGCGTGCGCTGCACCATCCCGTTTTGGGAGATAAACACCAGGTCCTGGTGCTCGCGGACGATCAGCGCCCCAGCCAGCCCGCCCTTCTTCGCGACCAGCTTGATCGTCAGGACGCCCTTCGTCCCGCGTCCCTTGATCGGGTACTCGGAGACCTGGGTGCGCTTGCCGTAGCCGTTCTCGGTGACTACGAAGAGCTCGGAGTCGTCGCGCGCTATGTCCATCGCCAGCACGCGGTTCGCCTCACGACCGATCTTGCCGGCGACGTTCATCCCCTTGACCCCAGAGGTGTCGCGGCCCATCGAGCGGACCGCGCTCTCGTTGAAGCGCGAGGCGTGCCCGGACTTCGAGACGAGCAGGATGTCGTCCTCTCCCGAGGTCAAGCGCACCTGCACGAGCTCGTCGCCGTCGCGGACCTTGATCGCGATGATCCCGTCGGCGCGGATCGGCGTGTTGTAGGCGGGGAACTCGGTCTTCTTGACCAGTCCCTTCGCGGTCGCGAAGACGAGGTAGCGGTTCTCGGAGAAGTCCCGTGTCGGGATCACCGCCATCACCCGCTCGCCATCGCGCAGCGGGAGCACGTTGACGAGTGCTCGACCCTTCGCTGTGCGCGAGCCCTCCGGCAGCTCGTAGACCTTGAGCCGGTAGACCTTGCCGCGATTGGTGAAGAAGAGCAGGAAGTCGTGGGTCGAGCAGATGTGCAGATGCTCGATGTAGTCGTCCTCCTTGAGCTCCATCCCCATCACGCCCACCCCGCCACGGTGCTGCTGGCGGTAGGTCACGAGCGGTAGGCGCTTCGCGTAGCCCGAGTGGGTGATCGAGATCACCATCTGCTGGTCGGCGATCATGTCCTCGATGTTCATGTCGCCCTCGAAGTGGGTGATCTCGGTCCGCCGGTCGTCGCCGTAGCGCTCGTCGAGGGCGTCGAGCTCCTCGACGATGAGTCCGTCGATCCGACTCTGGTCGCCGAGGATCGCGCGCAGCTCCGCGATCTGCCCGATCAGCTCGGCGTGCTCGGCGCGGACCTTGTCGGACTCGAGCGCGGTCAGCCTCGCGAGGCGCATGTCGAGAATCGCCTGCGCCTGGATCTCGGTCAGCTCGAAGCGCTCGATCAGGCCGTCGCGCGCCGCGTCGGTGTCGGCGGAGCCACGGATCAGCTCGATCACCGCGTCGAGGTTGTCGAGCGCGATCAGCAGCCCCTCGAGGATGTGCGCGCGGGCCTCCGCGCGGCGGAGCTGAAACTGGGTGCGGCGGGTGACCACCTCGCGCTGGTGGGCGACGTAGTGCTCGATCAGCTCCTTCAGCGAGAGGGTCCGCGGCACCTGATCGACGAGCGCGACCATGTTGATGCCGAAGCTGTTCTGCATCTGGGTGTGCTTGTAGAGCTGGTTCAGCACCACCTCCGGGGGGTCGCCGCCGCGCTTGAGCTCGATCACGAGCCGCATCCCGGAGCGGTCGGACTCGTCGCGCAGGTCGGAGATCCCGTTGATCTTCTTGTCGCGGACGAGGTCAGCGATCTTCGTGATCAGGCCGCCGTCGCCACCCTTCTTGACCATGAACGGGAGCTCGGAGACGACGATCGCCTCGCGCCCGCCCTTGAGCGGCTCGACGTGGGCGCGAGCGCGGACCTTGACCGACGCGCGCCCCGAGGCATAGGCGTCGCGGATGCCCTCCATGCTCATGATCCCCCCGCCGGGGAAGTCGGGGCCCTTGATGTGCTCCATCAGGCCGGCGAGGTCGATCGCGGGATTCTCGATGTAAGCCTTGACCGCGCCGACCGCCTCGCTCAGGTTGTGGGGCGGGATGTTGGTCGCCATCCCGACCGCGATCCCGGCCGCACCGTTGAGGAGCAGGTTCGGAAACCGCGCCGGCAGGACCAGCGGCTCGGACTGGGACTCGTCGTAGTTCGGGCCGAAGTCGACGGTGTCCGAGTCGATGTCGCGCAGCATCTCCGTCGCGACGCGTGCGAGGCGGGCCTCGGTGTAGCGCATGGCCGCAGCCGGGTCGTCGTCGATCGAGCCGAAGTTGCCCTGGCCGTCGACGAGCGGATAGCGCAGTGAGAACTCCTGCGCCATGCGGACGAGCGTGTCGTAGATCGCGGAGTCGCCGTGGGGGTGGTACTTGCCCATCACCTCGCCGACGATGAACGCGCACTTGCGGTACGGCCGGTTCGGCTGCAGCGCCAGGTCGTGCATCGCGTAGAGCACCCGACGGTGGACCGGCTTGAAGCCGTCACGGACGTCGGGGAGCGCGCGACCGACGATCACGCTCATCGCGTAATCGAGGTAGGAGGAGCGCATCTCCTGGGTGAGCTCGCGGTCCTCGATCCGGCCGGTCAGTGCGTCGAGTGAGCCTTCCATCGCTGCCTAACCGCCTCCCTAGACGTCGAGGTACTCGACGTCGCGCGCGTGGCGCTCGATGAACGCCTTGCGCGGCTCGACCTTGTCGCCCATCAGCTCGGAGAAGATCCGCTCGGCGAGCGCTGCGTCGTCGATCAACACCCGCTGAAGCGTGCGGCTCGCCGGGTCCATCGTCGTCTCGCGAAGCTGTTCCGCGTTCATCTCGCCGAGCCCCTTGAAGCGCTGCATCCCGACCCCTTGGCGGGCAAGCGCCAGCACCGCGCGGCGGAGCTCCGAGAAGGACTCCGCGACGCGGTTCTTCCCGTCCAGTGCGAGCGTGAACGGCGGGCGGCCCACTTGCTTGAGCAGCTCCCCGTGAAGCTCGATCAGGTGGCGGTAATCGTTGGACTCGAACAGCTTCGAAGGCAACGTGTGGGTCTGGGCGAGGCCATCGCGGCGGTGGATCGCCTTGACGATCACCTCCTCGCCGGACTCGGAGAGGATCTCGGTGTCGAACGGCTCGCCCTCGGGGTCCTTCTCTCCGAGGACCTTCTTCACATTCGGCAGGGTCCCCGCGCCGACGTCGAGGATCTGTGACTCGTAGAGGAAGCGCACCGCGTCGGCCCCGAACGCCGCCTGCAGAGAGCTCGCCCAGCCCTCGTACTCCTTCAGGCGCCGGTTGAAGCGCTGCCAGCGCGACGCCGTCAGCTTGCGCTCCTCGCCCTCCGCGTCGGTGAGTGAGAACTGCTCGAGCTTGTCGCGCAGGAGCAGCTCCTCGAGCTCGGACTCCTTCTCGATGTAGGTCTCCTGGCGCCCGTTCTTGACCTTGTAGAGGGGAGGCTTCGCGATGTAGACGTAGCCGGCCTCGATCAGGTCGGCCATCTCGCGGTAGAGGAAGGTGAGCACGAGGGTGCGGATGTGCGCGCCGTCGACGTCGGCGTCGGTCATCACGATGATCTTGTGGTAGCGGGCGTCCTCGAGGTTGAACTCCTCGCGGATCCCGGTGCCGATCGCGGTGATCATCGCCTGGATCATCTCGTTCGAGAGGACCTTGTCGATCCGGCTCTTCTCGACGTTGAGGATCTTTCCCCGGAGCGGCAACACGGCCTGCGTGTTGCGATCGCGGCCCTGCTTCGCCGAGCCGCCGGCCGAGTCCCCCTCGACGATGAACAGCTCGGCGAGTGACGGATCCCGAACCGTGCAGTCGGCGAGCTTTCCGGGCAGGGTCGAGTTCTCGAGTGCCGACTTGCGCCGGGTGAGGTCGCGCGCCTTGCGCGCCGCGTGGCGCGCGCGGGCGGCGTCGACGGCCTTCGAGACGATCCGACGCGCCTCGGCGGGGTTCTCCTCGAAGAACTCGCCGAGCTTCCGATTCACGGTCTCCTTGACCAGCCCTTCGACGTGCGGGTTGCCGAGCTTGGTCTTCGTCTGGCCCTCGAACTGCGGCTCGGCGAGCTTCACCGAGATCACGGCTGTCAGCCCCTCGCGAACGTCGTCGCCGGAGAGGTTCTCGTCCTTCTCCTTGAGCAGGCCCTTGCCGCGCGCGTAGGCGTTCAGCGTCCGGGTGAGCGCGGAGCGAAAGCCCGAGAGGTGCGAGCCGCCCTCGTGGGTGTTGATGTTGTTCGCGAACGAGAACACCGACTCCTGGTAGCTCGAGTTCCACTGCATCGCGATCTCGACGGCGCCGTCCTCGCCCTCGTGCTCGAAATAGACGGTCTTGCGATGAAGCGCGTCCTTGTTCTCGTTCAGATGCCTGACGAAGTCGACGATCCCCCCCTCGTAGTGGAAGGTCTCCCGCTCGCCACCACCGCGCTCGTCGACCAGGTCGATGCGCAGTCCGCGGGTCAGGAACGCCGTTTCGCGCATCCGCTCGGCGAGTGTCTGAAAGTCGAGCTCGAGCTCGTCGAAGACCTCGAGGTCCGGCAGGTAGCTGACGATCGTCCCGGTTCCCTTGACCTTCTCGGCGCGCTTCAGATCGCCCTTCGGCGCGCCGCGCTCGTAGGACTGCTTCCACTTGTAGCCGTCGCGGTGCACCTCGAGCTCGAGGCGCTCGGAGAGCGCGTTGACAACCGAGACGCCGACCCCGTGCAGCCCGCCGGAGACCTTGTAGCCCCCGCCCTCACCGAACTTGCCGCCGGCGTGCAGGGTGGTGAGCACCACCTCTGCGGCAGGACGTTTCTCCTCGGGGTGCTCGTCGACCGGGATGCCGCGCCCGTTGTCGGTTACCGTGACGCTGTTGTCCGGGTGCAGGGTGAGCTCGATGTGGTCGCAGTGCCCGGCAAGGGCCTCGTCGACGGAGTTGTCGACGACCTCGTAGACCAGGTGGTGGAGGCCGCGCGATCCGGTCGATCCGATGTACATGCCCGGGCGCTTTCGCACCGGGTCGAGCCCGCGCAGGACCGTGATCTCGCCGGAGGTGTACTCCCCGCCGTTGTCCTTGGGGGCGGCCGCGCGCTTGCGTTCCGCACCCGACTGGGTTGCCACTTTTGGAGCTAAGCCCTTTCGGTCGCTTCGTCGAGAAGCCCCGATCCGCCCGGCCCGATCAGGGGCCGTGTGCCGGCGGCTCGGGGCAAGGGTGCAACTTCACATAAGGATACCAGCCACGGCCGTCGGAAGTTCCCCGGCCTTGTGACGAATTACCTGCAAATCACGTACAAAAGTGGCTCATCCCTATGACTTGCCCGAGGCGACGAAGCGAAACCCCTCGACCCGAGCCGGGATGAGCCTGCGGTTGAGCTTCTCGAGCAGCTCCTCCTGCAGCAGATCGAGCTCCTGCGCCCAGGTCGCGGCACGACATTCGACGGTCACGACGCCCTCGCGCTCGGCGACCGGCTCGGCCTCGGCGGCGACCCGTTCGCCGACGGCCTCGCCCCAAGCCCCTTGGACCGCGGCGAGCAGCGTCTGCGGGGCGACCTCCTCGCGCACTCCTCGCACCGCGTCGGCGAGCGTCCGGGGAGGACGCGCGGCGCTCATGCCGCCGCGGCCTCGCCGCCGGCGAGCGAGGAGATCACCCTGCCGGCGCGCACCGTGAGCACGCCTCGCTCGCCGGCGTCCGGCAACGCGCCGGGCTCCGCCGCGGTGATCAGGGCCTGGCCACCGCGGGTGAGGCGGTCGGAGAGCAACCGGCGGCGCTCGCCGTCGAGCTCGCTCGTCACGTCGTCGAGCAGCATCAACGGAAGCGGCCGGCCGGCTTCGATCAGCACCTCGCGCTCCGCGAACAGCAGGGCGAGCAGGGCGATCCGCTGCTGTCCCTGGGAGCCGTAGCGGCGGAGCGAGCGCTTGTCACTTTCGAGTGCGAGCTCGTCGAGGTGGGGTCCCCAGCTCGTGTACCCGCGGGTGACGTCCGCGGAGCGCCGCTTCGCCAGCTCGCCCGCGATCACGGCCGCGTCGAAGCCGCCGGTGCGCGGCCTGTACTCAAGCGCCGCTTCGCCGGGTAGGCCGAGGTCCGCGGCGGCCTCCCGAAACGACCCCGCGAGGCGCTCCACGGCGAGCATGCGGGTCTCGCCCAGCTCGGCTCCCGCCTCGGCGAGCTCCTGTTCCCAGGCCTCAAGCGAGCCTGCGGTGGCGAACCCGCCCCGCACGCGGCCGAGCAGGGCGTTTCGCTGTGCCAGGGCGCGCCCGTAACGTCGCCTCGCCTCCTCGCGAGCCGGCCAGAGCGCCGCGCAGAACCCGTCCAGGTGCGAGCGCCGCCCGGAAGGAGGGCCCTTGACGAGCGCGAGCCGCTCGGGCATGAACACGGAGAGCGGCGGGCGCATCGCGCTCGCCGCAAGCCCGGCCGGCGAACCGTCGAGCAGATGCCGTCGCTCGGCGCCGCGATCGACGGCGCAGAGAAACGAGCGCCGCTCGGCGCCCGAGACGACGGTGGCCTCAGCGCGCGCGAGCGGCTCGCCGAACGCGATCGTCTCGCGCTCGCTACGCGTCCGGCACGAACGTCCGGCGAGGGCGAAGTACGTCGCCTCGAGCAAGTTCGTCTTGCCGGCACCGTTCGGCCCGCTGATCAGGGTCACACCTGGCCCGAAGCTCACAGGCCCCGTTACGAGGTTGCGAAAGCCGAGCACGCTGACGCTCTCGACCCGCACGACGGACGCCCTACACGTTGAGCCGGATCGGCATCACGAGGTAAGAGAAATCCTCGGAGCCGACGGGACGAAGCAGTCCCGGGCGCAGGGGTGAGGAGATCTGCACGGCGAGCTCATCGGTCTCGATGCTCTCCACCCCTTCGACCAAGAACTGCGGGTTGAAGGCGATCTCGAGCGGCTCTCCTGAGTAGGGGGCAGGCATCGCCTCACTCGCGTCGCCGATGTCCGGGGTCTCCGCGGCGACCGTGAGCTCGCCCTCGGCGAAGGCGAGGCGCAGCGGCGCGTTTCGCTGCGCGAGCTGACCTATGCGTCGCGCGATCTCGAGGAACTCCCCGCGTGGCAGGCGGACCTCGTGCTCGAAGCTCTCCGGAATCAGCTGACGCCAGCTTGGAAACTGCCCCTCAATCAGGCGGGAGGAGAGCACCACCTCGCCGGCCCGGAAGACGATTTGGTTGCGGGGCATCGCGATCTCGACGTCCTCCGTCCCCTCAGAGGCCACGATCCGGGCGAGCTCACGCATCGCGCGAGCCGGGACATTCGCCTCGAGCGCCTGGGAGACCGGGGAGTCGAGGGCGGCGTGCTTGACGCTCAGCCGGTAGGAGTCGGTCGCGACCATGGTCAGCCGGGACTCCTCGGCTTGCAGCAGCACACCGGTGAGGATCGGGCGCACCTCGTCGCGCGATGCTGCCCGCGCAACGCGGTCGATCGTCTCAGCGAGGGTGCCGCCCGGCAGGTGGACCGCTTCGCCCTCGAAATCCGGAAGGCGCGGAAAGTCCTCGGCTGGGAGCGTGCGCAGATGAAAACGCGCGCTCGCGGCGGTCAGCTCGATGTCGCGCTGCTCGCTTCGATGCTCGAGGCTGACCTCTCCCGGCGGCAGGCTGCGCACGACGTCGGAGAGCAGGCGCCCGGGCAGCAGCAGCGTCCCGTCGCGCTCAACCGAGACGTCGTCCAGCGATCGTGTCAGCCCGAGCTCCATGTCGGTCGCGCGTAGGGTCAGCCGGCCCTCAGCGGCGATCGCGAGGATCCCGCCCAGCGAGGGCAGGGTGCCGCGAGTCGAGACGGCTCTGCCGACGAGCTGCAGGGCGGAGAAGAGTGATTCGCGCGGGACAGTGAATTTCATCGGGCAGCCATTCTTCTAGGTGAGTCAGATATATCTGATCAGGGGATGGTTGTGGAGTGCAAGCGACCCGTGGCTTGGAGATGCCGTATTGGCCTGTTCACGGCTGTGGATCGTGCTGGGATGAGCGCGAGCTGTCGGCGGAGGGCGCGGCGGCTGTCCCCAGTGTCAGGCGGATCTTGTGAATCGCGGCCTCGGTCTCCGAGCCGGGCTCGAGGCGCCCGTGGACCGCGCGGGCGGCGTACATCACGGTTGTGTGGTCGCGTCCGAAGCTGCGGGCGATCTGGGTCAGCGAGAGGCAGGTCAGCTCCCGGGCTAGATACATCGCGATCTGCCGAGCGCGCGCGATGCGCGGCGAGCGCAATGGGCTGCGCATCTCCTCGAGGCTGATTCCCTGGACGACGCAGACGGCTTCCTGGATCGCCTCGAGCGTCGGGGCTGGGGGAACGACGCTCGGGCTAGGTTGGCCGGCTCCGAGCGCGCGGCGGACGACCGGTGGCGCGAGCGGCTCGGCCAGGAGCGAGGAGAGGGCGAGAACGCGGGTCATCGCGCCCTCGAGCAGGCGCACGTTGGCGGGGACGCGCTCGGCGATCTCGCGCAGCGCCTGCGGATCGGGCCGATCTTCGCGCGAGGTCGAGGCGAGGCGCCACAGCAGCGCCATCCGGGTCCGCAGGTCGGGGGCGCCGAGCTCGACCGTGAGCCCCCAGGCGAAGCGGTCTCGCAGGCGCTCGGCGAGGCGCGAGAGCGCGGCCGGGGGGCGGTCGGACGAAAGCACGATCTGCTTGCCCGCACCGTGCAGCGCGTTGAAGGTGTGAATGAACTCCTCCTCCGTGCGCTCCTTGCCCTCGAGGAACTGGACGTCGTCGATCAAGAGCGCATCGAGCTCGCGGTAGCGCGCCTTGAAGACGTCCGGCCCGCTGTGGCGAAGCGCGGTGACGAACTCGCTCGTGAATCGCTCTGCGGTCGTGATGTGCAGGTTCAGCATCGGATGGTGGCGGCGCATGTAGGCGGCGATCGCCCCGAGCAGGTGGGACTTGCCGAGCCCGGGAGGGCCATGGAGGAAGAGCGGGTTATAGGCCTCGCCCGGCAGTTCCGCGACCGCGAGAGCGGACGCGTGGGCGAGGCGATTGGCATCGCCGATCACGAACTGATCGAAGGTGTGTGAGGGGTCGACCGGGATCGAGCGAGGGACCTTGGCCGTGCGCCCGCCACGCTCGTCTCCCGGCGGTGCTTCCTCGAGGAAGGCCACCGAGGTGAGCTCAGCCGTCTTGTCGCGAAGCGCCAGCTCGATCCGCGCCGAGTAACGGCGCGCGACCCAGTCGCGAACACGAGGCGGACCATCCAACAACAGGGTGGAGCCCTGCGAGCCGACCGCGCTGAGCGGGGCGAGCCAGAGCGAGTAGGTGCTCGGCGGGACGGACGCCTCCAACTCCTCGCGGACACGTTCCCAGAGCTCGATGATCTCGGGGTTCGCTGGCGGAGCGGGCACGGCGAGCGATCATAGGTCCGCCCGATCGAGCGGCGGGATCGCCACCCCGCATTTCGCGAGAAAGGCAGCCGAGCGCGGGGCGACTCATCTAGACTCCCGCCTCCCATGAAGCGGACCTGGCAGCCGAAGAAGCGTAAGCGAGCCCGAACGCACGGCTTTCGGTCGCGGATGCGCACGCGCTCGGGCCGCGACGTGCTCAGGCGCCGGCGCCGCAAGGGCCGCAAGCGACTGACCCCGTAAGCCTGTGGCAGCGAATCGAAAGCGGGGCCGCCTGTCCCGCTCGGGCGACTTCGACCGCGTTTACCGCGAGGGCCGCTCGCATTCAAATCGGTTCCTCGTCCTCTACGCGTTCCCGCGCTCGGCTGACGCCCCGGGTGAGACGCGGCTGGGCATCTCCGCGAGCCGCAAGGTCGGCGGGGCAGTGCAGCGAAACGCGGCCAAGCGGGCGTTGCGAGAGGCCTTTTGGAGCCATGGCGAGGAGCTCCCCGCCGGGCACGACTTCGTCCTCGTCGCGCGCCCGGACGTCGCCGGGCTGATCGAACGCGAGGGCACAGCCGGGGTCGAGCGCGCGCTCGAGGAGCTGTTCGCGGACGCGGACCTGGGGCGTAACACGTGAAACGGAGAACCGGTCGAGCGGTCGGGCGTAACACGTGAAACGGTGGGCTCCAACCGCGCAGGGCGCGCTCCGCGCCCTGCGTAGCGTCTTCGTCGCGCCGCTCCTCGCCTACCGGCGGCTGATCTCTCCGGCCCTGCCCGCGCGCTGCAAGTACCACCCTTCCTGCTCGGCATACGCGATCGAGGCCGTGCGTGAGCTCGGGATCTTCCGCGGCTCGATCGTCGCCGCGTGGCGCCTGGCTCGATGCAACCCGTGGAGTCACGGCGGGGTGGACGAGCTCGCCGACCGCACCCTGTTCCGCGACCCGCCCGCACGACGAATGGCAAGCGACGCCGCGGCATGAACCCACTTCCGCTCGCCAACATCCTGCAGCCGCTGATCGACGCGGCCGAGGCGGTCGTCACCTTCCTTCACGACGACGTCGGGCTCGGCTGGGGCCTTGCGATCGTCGGGCTCACCTTCGTCACCCGGATCACGATCCTGCCGCTCTCGATCAAGCAGATCAGCTCGATGCGCCACCTCCAGCAGCACGCGCCGGAGCTCAAGGCGGTGCAGGAGAAGTACAAGAACGACAAGGAGCGGCTGCAGCGCGAGATGATGGCGTTCTACCGCGAGAACAAGATCAACCCGCTCGCCTCCTGCTGGCCGCTGCTGCTCCAGCTCCCCGTCTTCCTCGCTCTGTTCCAGCTGCTCCAGAACGACGACAGCTTCGACGACAAGGTCAACCACGAGGGGTTCCTCTTCATTCCCGACCTGCTGGAGAAGGCGACCGGGCTGGAGCTGGTGATCCTGATCGTCCTCTTCGTCGGCACCCAGCTCGGTGCCGGGCTTGTGATGTCCTCGCGCGTCCAGGACCGGAATCAGCGGCTGATCATGTTCGGGCTGCCGCTCGTCTTCGCCCCCTTCGTGGCCACCTTTCCCGCCGGGCTCGCCGTCTACTGGATCTCGACCAACGTCTGGACTCTCGGCCAGCAGTGGGTGGTGCACACCTTCTTTCCGCCTCCGGAGCCGAAGACGCCCGAACAGATCGCGGAGGCGAAGCCCCCGCCGCCCCCGCCGCGCAAGCGCAAGAAGCGGCGCTGAGCCCGTCCTCGCGTCTAGACTCGCCGGCGTGTCCAGCGGGGGAGCAGAGGGGCTGCCGGCGGAGCCCGTCGAGCGCGTCCGCGCGGTGCTCGAGGAGATCGTCCAAGGCCTCGACCTGGCGGCTGAGATCGAGGTCGAGGAAGAGGAGGAGCGGATCGTCGGCCGGATCGACGGTGAGGATGTCGGCCTGCTGATCGGCCGCCGTGGCCAGACGATCGACGCGGTCCAGCTGCTCTGCTACCGCGCCGCGTTTCGTGGTCAGCACGAGCGTAAGCGGGTCGTCGTCGACGCGGCGGGGTATCGCGAGCGCCGCCGCGAAATGGTGGAGCGCCAAGCAGAGCGGGCCGCGGAGCGCGCGCTCGCGAGCGGCAGGGAGATCGAGCTCGAGCCGATGACCCCGACGGAGCGCAAGCTCGTCCACGACCACCTCAAGGACCGCGGCGGCCTCGAGACCTTCAGCGAGGGCGAGGAACCCGACC
>Ga0136632_10000167_pt1 | contig 16705 bp, 9 predicted proteins | sample AntDrymUQ6112106_2_FD_104670 | JGI IMG/M metagenome (GOLD analysis project Ga0136632, IMG submission 104670) | Polar desert sand microbial communities from Dry Valleys, Antarctica - metaG UQ611 (21.06) | ecosystem: Environmental > Terrestrial > Soil > Desert | place: Antarctica: Dry Valley...
ACCTCTACTACTCGCTGCAGGCGTGGCGGGAGCGCCCGCTCGGCTACTCGACCCTGGCGCCGCTCCGCGCCGACGAGATCGCGCGCCAGCTCCGGCCGCTCGCGTGCGGCGACTGGAGCGGCGACACCGCGGCCCTGCTCCAGCGACTGGGAGTCCACTACGTCGCCGTGCACCGGGGCCTCTACACGAAGAACCCGATCGTGCGCGGCCCGTGTCTGGAGCCGGCCGTTCGCGCGCTCGCGGCGCACGGGTTCCGCGAGCTGGCCCGTGACGGCGCCGTGACCGTCTACGCGCGAGCCTGACGCCGTCCGCCGGCACTCCGATCCCCTGCGACCCTCGCGTATGTCGGAGCGACGTCGCCAGCGACAGAGGGGAGTGAGCAATGAGAGTCCCGGTGATCCCGTGGCGGTCCTCGGGACGGCCGCACCCGCCGCCGTTGCCGTCGGGTCGGGGCACGGCCGGCGGCGCTCGCTGCCTCTGGCCTACATGCCCTGCGCCTTGACGCCCGCGGTCTTGGTCTTCCTCGAGGACGAGCTTCGGCCCGCGGGGCTCGCCGACGTGGCGTTCTTCCGCGAAGCGCGGGGTTCTTCTGGGACAGCAGGTTTTCGAGGGAGGCTCCCGCTGATCGCGTCCAGCCCACGTGTCCATTCGCCATGCAAGATCGGCGCGAACTCCAGACGTTCGACTTCGGAGAGTTGAGAGCGGTGACTGTCGTGAAGACGCGTGACCCCCTGCCGGTATCGCTCAGCTTGCTCTCCCTGCCGATCCACTGGCAGACGAGCAAAATCGCCAAGAAGTTCATCGATCGCTCGCGCGAACTGCTTGCGGACATGACGGCCCGCCGGCGTCCTAGCGGGGTCGAGCGGAAAGTCCGAACTGGCTCGCTCTGTTCCGTGGGCGCGAGCGCGTTGCTTGCGGTTCTCCTTCTCGTGATCCAGACGGCCCGTCACGAAGCTCCTTTGATGCGGCGGGAAAAGCATCGTCGGTGCATACGGCGACGATGGACGAGTACCACTCGAGGTTCTAGTTCTCCTCGAACCCGTGTTGCTCGAACTTCAGCGTCTTTGCGTTCTCGGTAACGGTGCGGATGACCTCGTCCGGAACGCCTGAGGGAACATCCGCCGAAATCTCGATCTTGATCTCCACGTTCGCGTCCACGAGTGCGACGAGGTGCTTGACGACCTCCGTTGCAATCTGGTCGGCATCGCGGGACATGCGCTGCGGATCGAGCGACTTCGTCCCATAGAACCGCCGCACCACCCTCTCCTCCGTTGGCGGTGCCGGCGGAATCGGTCCTGTACCGGGTTCTGGGCCGGGAGCCACTGTCGGATCGGGTCCCGGCGCAGGGGTTTCATCCAACTGGCGCCGCGCAGCCTCCGGCTTCACGACGACGCTCGCCTCGTCCACCAGCGCCTTCGCGTGCCCACCGGTGACGAGGCCCTTGTAGCGCATCGTCTCGTCGTCCCACGCGTCCGCGTATGCGAACGTGTCCTGCTCCCAGTTAAGCGAGGAGACACCGTTCTCGATCGCCGCGGCGAGCACGCGGCCGTCACCCAACCGCGATAGGTAGGGGTACTGCGCGTAGTACGCGTAGAGCTCCTTCACACCGATGTGATCGCCCTTCCACAGCGGGATCCGATCGAGATCCATGCGGAGGCGAGCGCCGGAGTACTCGGTGATCAGCCCTTCCTCGACCTTGAGCTTCTTCGACACGCGCGCCGGGATCGGCTCAACGCCGGTCACTCGAACCTGCTCCCACTGCACCTCCGCTGACCCGGCTTCCTGGCGTGGGGTCAGCATCCAGACGAACGTCTCCCCGATTCGTTGATCGACCGCCTCGTCGAAGTGCTTTTGCTGAGTCTCGGCGTGTCGCCGCTGCTGAGCGTCGAGGTTCAGCTCCTCGTGATCATCCACGATCGATTTCCAGGCAAGGAGTGAGCGCACGGCCTCTCGTAGTTCGTCGAGTCGCGCCTTGTCCGGCGCCACAAACACGAGCGCGTTCCGATAGACACGTTGCCCCGCAGCACGCTCGGTGAGCATCTTCTCGACCATTGACCGCGCGGCTGTCACATCGGTTCCTGCCGCGTGAGCTTGGTCTGGCCCGAGCACCACAAGCCGCGCCTCCATCTCGTCCGGCACCTCGCCCGGCCCGCGAGGTGCCCAATGGACACCGGCAAAATCACCGCGTTCCCGAATCCCACGCAGGCGTCGGACAATCTCATCATCCGCGTCCTCCTCGAGAAAACGCGACTGGGCGCGATCCACGGCGGTGCGCCCGATCGTCTGGCCGAGCGAATACCAATACTGGCCATGATCCTCGACCAGATAGGTCGCCTTCGTGGCAAGCCTCCGTAGCGCGTCACCAAACGTCGCAGGCGACTCGCCCGGCTGAACGCAGCCGAGCTTGATCGAGCGGTCGTCGATGCCCTTGTTCGTCTGGTTCAGGGTGGGCGCCGAGCCCAGGTAGATCGTCCGCGCCACGCGGCGCGTCGCGCTGAAACGCTTGAGGTTCGGGTTCTCCGCGTCGAGCTGGCGCGGCAGTGCGTTCGGGCCGTCGACGTCCGCCTCGATGACCGGCGTCCATCCGTCCTCGAGGTATCGGGTCAGCTCCGCCTGCACTCTCGGCGCGTCGACGGGAACGGAGGCCGGCATGATCAGCAAGCCGCTGTCCTCGCGGTCCCAAAGCTCGTGGATGACGGCGGCCATCAACCGGAGCACGCCGCGTGTGCGTTGGAACTTTTCCAGGGTCGACCAGTTGTTGAACAGCTGGTCGAAGAGCTCCGGATGAATCGGGTACGCCGACTCCAGTCGGCGGCGGTAACTCCCCTCACGCGCGCCCAGCGGGAACTCCGCCGCGTGCTTCTGGTACAGATCAACGAAGCCGTTGACAACCGCGTCGCGCTCACGCGCGACCTCGGCAGGCACGTCCTCGAAGAGCCGGCGTCGGACGATCTCGAAGCCCTCCTCGGCCGACGCCGGCTTCCACGACGCTTCCTGACGGAAAATCACATTCGAGAGCCGGTCGAGCGCTTCCTTGCCGGCCTCACCGCCGACTTCGATATCCGAAGCCGGGATAGAAACCACGAGCATCGCGTTGCGCGTGTTCTTGGCCGCGTCAGAGATCGCTTGCGCGAACGTCATCTGAGTATCGAACGACCCTGCAGGCAGGTCTTCCCGCCCGTACAGCTGCCTCGCATAGCCGACCCATTCGTCGATCAGGATCAGGCAAGGTGCATAGGCGGCCAGCAACCGGTTCAGGGCGTCGCCGGGGTTCGTGCGCGCCTTGTCCGCGCTCTCGACGATCGCGTATCCATCCGCGCCGCCGAGCTGCCAGGCGAGCTCGCCCCACAGCGTTTGAACGACAGTTCCGTCCGGCTTCGCGTGCGTCGAGCCGGGATCGATCATCTGACCGACAAGCACGACGCGACGGGCCTCTGGCGGTGCGCCGACGCCTACCTCGGCGAGCATCTCCTCGATCCCCGGAAGCTTCGCTGGCTCGGAGCCGGCGGCAAGATGGTAGAGCCCGATCAGGGAGTGCGTCTTGCCGCCTCCGAAGTTCGTCTGCAGCTGGACTACGGGGTCGCCGCCCTCCCCCCGCAAGCGTCGGGTCGCATTGAGCAACAGGTCACGAAGGCCCTCGGTGAGAAACGTCCGCCGGAAGAACTCGTCAGGCTTGCCGTACTCATCCTCCGCCTCATCGCGCCACACTTGATGGAGGTCTGCGGCGAACTCCGCCTGCTGGTACTGCCCCGTCGCAACGTCTCGGTGGGGCATTACGACCTCGCGCCACGACTTCAGGTTTCCGGTCGGCATACCCTCGAGTGGCTGCGCTGTCTGCCGGCGCGTCACCCGCCGCGCCTCCTCGGTGTACCGGCGCCGCTGTAGGTCGTGCTTCATCCGGCCGACGTCGGCGGCCGGCTCGCCGGCGCTGATCGCCTGCAGGAGCCGCTCAGCACTATCGAGCGCCCGGTAGGCGTCGTCTGAGGAGAAGGGTTCCTGGTGAGCCCAGCGGTTGCGCGCGTCGATGAGCTCGGACACGTAGTTGCGCTCCATTCGCCCAAGCGTCCGCTCGAACACCTCACGCCAGGTACTCGTCATCGTCCGCAGCAGGAACTGGATGTCGGTCTTCGATGGCGGGCCATTCGTGGGTACCCTGGTCTCCCAATCGAGCCCATAGACGAGGCCGCATTCGCGATCCACGAATGGGGCAAGTCCCTGCGCTAAGAGTGCGAGTGTCTTGCCGACTCGCTCATTGTTCGTCTCGGCCATCCGTCATACCTCGAGCGTCTGCTGACCGATCGTGGTCGGTGACTCCGCAGCGAGACGCGCGATCTCCGGCCACGAGACTGCGAGCCCGTTATAGCCCAGAGCGTCTTGCGCCCAACCCTTCCGTTCGCAGATTGCATACAGACGGTAAGAAAGTTCGCGCGCGGTCTCGCCTAGACCGCCAACACGCCGCAGAAGGTCGGCAGCTCCGCCCTCGCCGCCATCTTCGAGTCGTTTTACGAGATGCTGCGTCACCTCCCAGACCGTCAGGCGTCGATCCGCAGCTGGGTCCCACTCTGCGACTAGCTCTGATCTCTTCAGCAGCCGCACCTTGCCCCCGCGAGACCGAAGGAGTCCCGCATCGACAAGGCCCTGGACAGATGTGTTCTTCGCGCGCGCCAAGATATCGGCGTCGCCAAAGGGCCCGTCGTTGTTCCCACTCTGTTCGAACCACGCAACCGCAAATCGGGTGTCCGGATCCAAGTCGCTCTCCTGCGCGGCAAGGACTTCGTCGAGGGCATGATTGATGAGCGCGAGCGCAATGCGCACCGTCATTTCAGAACCATCGGCTTCCACGACCTTCTGGTAACGCGAGAAGATCGCCATGCCTGGTCCGATGGCAGCCTGCGCCAAGTCAACGGGCGCGATGTGTCCGTGCTGAAGTGCACGAAGGGGCGATGGCAACTCAGCACGTAGCGTCGACACGAAATCGCGCCGGGTTGTCACGGGCGCATCCACAGGTCGAGGTCGACAGACAAGCACGATGGATGATGCGAGTGCGTTCGAATTTGCGGCCCGAGTACGTTGCTGTTGCTCGGTGCGGATCGGCCACGTGCCAGTCACAGCGAAGCCGGATTCAAGCAGGCCCTTCAGCATGGTCTCCCAGCCGGTGGATGAAACACCAGTCCCGTCCTTTTCATCCTCAGTCTGCTTGAACGCGTAATAGACAGTCATCGGAATCTCACCTGATGCACTTCTCCGCAAGAGTCCGAATGACTCGCGCAAACCTTCTTCGAAAAAGTGGTCAGCCGCACGCGCGGTGTCGAACCGGTGCGGGTTCGCTATGAGTTCCGCTGACTTCGGGGTCAGGACAGTCGAGAACAGATCGGGATGGATGTTACGAAGCGATCGACGGAGCCAAATGTAAAAGAAATCCGACAGATCGGCGTAGCCGATGTTGTCGTAGTACGGCGGATCTGTAGAAACGCAGGCACCGCCCTCGGTAACGGCGCGTGCGGCGTCGAGCTGTTGTACAACGCCGCGAAGCTCGGGTCGGTATGGGAATCGCTCGATCGCCGAGGCCGCCCAACCTGTGCAGTCGTCGACACTTACGACGCCCTGAAGCGGATTCGTTTCAGCAAAGTCCCAAGCCATGGAGATTGTCTGCCGTGAGAACAGCTGACGCATGTTTGTATTCCCTGCGTCCCATGAACAGAGGCTGTTTGAGAAGTCGGCCAGGCGCGAGATTGCAAGCGCAAGGAACGTCGCGACAGCATCCGCGTAGTCGGAGTCTGACCCCCCGGCTATTAGGTCGTCACGGGCTTCACTGACGAGGTCGGTCAGCGTGATGAGTGCGACGAGTTGTCTCGGGGTGAAGAGGTCCCGATGCTTCAGCATTCCATAGGCCTGGACCCGAAACCCGAGCGCAGCGGTTGGCAGGTCGGTGTCAGGTGCATCTTCGGGGCGGGCCTGTCGAGCGGTGTCAACGTGGGCCTGATCTGCCCGGAGGTAGACACGTCCTCGCGGCGTTTCGGCGACGATCGCCAAGAGCTGTTGGCCGATGCGTCCAGCTCTTCCCTCCGACCGCACGTATGCAAGCGGCACCGACGTTCCGCAAGCAAGACAGGTCGCGCCGGTTCGCTCGACCGTGCCGGGGCCGCCCTTAGCCGCAACGACATCGAAGAGGACGTCGGTCCCGTCGATACCCACCCGTGGGTTCAAGGACGCCTCTTTGCCTTTCTTCGTCGACAGTGAGAACGTCCGAACGAGCGGCATCGTGATGCCGCACGCAGGGTTTGGACAGGTGACCGTGCGCGCCCATATCCAGGCTGCGACGGGCGCCTCGCCCCCAGTTGGCAGCTTCGCGCGCGGATAGAGGTCACCGATGCTTTCGGTGGCCATGTCGCGAATCCACCCTCCGTAGTAGCGGACGTCTTCCGCAAGCCCAAGTGCGCCGGTCCAGCTTCCGCTTCGCGAAAGACCGGCACGCGCGGTGGGGTTCTCAGGGGGACGATTCGAAAAGGGAGGTGGAACCTCCACAAGGGCCTTTGTGATCAGAGCCGCCACGGGATTGAGGTCACTCGCGTGTGCTTTAAGTCCGAGCCGCTGAGCCTCAAGGGGGATCGAACCACCACCGCAGAAAGGATCGAGTACGACCGGAAGCTGTCCAAGAGTCGATCTCAGGATCTCCGCGTGTGCCGCAGCCAGCACCTCCTCGTCGTTCGAGTTTTCCCACTTCACCAGCTGTTCGATAATCGCGAAGAGTCGCTCACGCTCACGCACCTGCTCCTGCTCTGTCGGAAACGCATCGGGATGGCTGGACGGGTCGTCTACGAGCGATGCAAAGAGAACAGCGCGGCACGCCGCGAGCGGCCGACGCGCCCACCAAACGTGGAGCGCCCTCGGATGATTCTTGGTAAAGGGGCTCTTCTCCCGCCGGGAAGCTTCATTGATTGCATCGAGTGGCAAAGCAACCTCGATGAGCTTCGTCTTGTGCTGATCGCTCATGCTGGCGCAGTCCCTCGCTCGAACATCTCGTCCCAGCCGACGTTCAGGCTCGTCACCCCGAACAGCACCTCATCTGAGCCCGTGAACGGCTGGCGCATGTACCGCACGTCGTCCGCGCGGTCGCCGTCAACGCGCACGAGTGCAAGCACGTAGTCGGCACCCTTGTTGAGCGCGTAGAGCACCTCGTTCTTCGTGATCGTAAATGTCTCGGCTCCGGCGATTCGTCCTTTCACTTCGATGAAGAGAAGCGGCCCGCCGTCGCGCGGGCGGGAGAGGATGTCGTAGCCGGGGTTGTTGCGTGGCTTCTCCTCGGCGTCGCGGTGGAGCGACGCCTCGGCCGCAAGCACGGCATCGACTGCAATCCGCTCCACGCGCTCGGTTTCCTTCGCGTGTAGAGCCGGCGCGACGGTTCGCTCTCCGCGCAACCGCTCCAGCAGTCCGCGCGGGATGACGAGGGCGCCGCCGATGACCACGGGGGGCAGGGGTGAGAGCTGGCCTTCCTGGTCAAGCTCGGTGATCCGGCGCTTGAGTCGAGCTTCGAGGTCGTCGGCTCGCTGACGTGCCCGGCCGGAGTTCATCTTGGGCTGCTTCCCAGCGAGCTCCTTCTCTTTCAGCTCCAGGGCGCGGTGGTCCCAGTACTGAATCTCGTGCGTGAGCCTTCGATGGACGGCCTCGCGCGTCTGCGCGACTCGTCCGTCCGTCTCCTCGCGCACCTCTTCGAGGTGGTCTGGTACAGCCTCCGTGATCGCGTAGTCGATGCCGGCCTTCTCAACGCCGTGGGCTAGCCACTCCTCTGCAACGATGGTCTGCACAACCTCAAGCTCGCCTGGCTCGATCGGCCGGTAGTCGAGATAGGGCGCGTAACCGGCGATCCGCGCCTCCCAATCCTGTGACAGCTCGATGAACTGCAGACGCTTCGACACAACCTGACGCTGCCCATCGGCGAGCTCTCGCGCGTTCTGGATTGCATGCTCGATGTAGACGAGCGCGCGCGGCTCCTCCGACTCGTCTGCATCCGCGATCAAAATCGCGCCCTGCTTGAGCAGGGGACGGTGGCGCTCCAACACCATGTCAACCGTCGCGTCAAGCAGCGGGTGCCCCGGCGCGAGCAACTGTGCTTGGGCCTGGCCGCGCGGCGCGACAAGCGCCTTCTCGAATGTGACGCGGGTGTAGCGCGGCACGACCGGGACGCCGACGCCGAGCGTCTTTCCGCGGTTGCGGATCTCGGCAGGCACGTGCGTGATCTCGTAACGACCCGGCTCGCGCCGCGCGGTCTGGCCGCCGAGCAGCCGGAACGCCTCGAGGAAGAACGAACGGATGTAGTGCGGCTGCAGCTTGCGTGCCTCCGCCTCTTCCATGCGCTGGCGGATCTCCTCGACGTCGGTCACGCTCATCATTTCGGACAGCAGCGCTCGTTCCTTCAACGCCTCCTTCAGCTTCTCGCCGACCGCTGCGTCGACGACCTCGTCGAGCTTTGCCCTGACCGCAGGCTGGTCGCCGTAGCGGACCGCTTTGATGAGGAGGTCGCGGAGCGGGTCCTCGAAGATTTCATCGCCGAGGACATCGAACACGCGGCCGCCGAGCGCCTCCGACATCTCGGACAGCTTGCGCAGGAGCCGCTCGAAGACCTGACCCTCGCGCGTCTCGCCGGCAACGAGGTTCCACATGTGGCAGACCTCGGTCTGGCCGATCCGGTGGATCCGCCCGAACCGCTGCTCGATCCGATTCGGGTTCCACGGTAGGTCGTAGTTGACCATTAGGTGCGCGCGCTGAAGGTTGACGCCCTCCCCAGCGGCGTCGGTCGCAACGAGCACGATGACGTCGGGATCCTGGCGGAACGACTCCTGTGCCTCGCGGCGTACCTCGCGCCGCAGGCCGCCGTGGATCTCGACGACCGCCTCGCTCCTGCCGAGCAGGGTACGGATGCGGGCGGTCAGGTAGTTCAGCGTGTCCCGGTGCTCGGTGAAGATGATCAGCTTCCGGCGCTTGCCCGTCGCGTCGAACATCTCGTCCTCAGTGTCCTGAAGCAGCTCCTGCAGCCGCGTCCACTTTGCGTCGGTACCGGATCGCCGCACCCGCTCGGAAAGGCCCTCGAGGCCCCGAAGCGTGACGATCTCTGCCTCGAGCTCAGCGATCGTCTGCGCAGCGGATGCCTGATCGACGACCGCTTCCTCGAGTTCTTCGAGCTCGCCGTCGGGCATCTCGTCGATGTCCTCGACGTCTGGCGCCTCGAGACCAAACGTGACGTCGATCGCCTCCTCCGGCGCGCGCCTGCCAAGGCGCTCCTCGTTCAAGCGCGTTTCGAGCCGCTCTCGGCGACGGCGAAGCGACTGGTAAATCGCCTCGGGCGAGGATGCCAGACGCCGCTGCAGGACGGTGAGCGCGAATCCAACCACGTTGCCTCGGCGGCCCTCGCCTGCGGCCTTCAATCGGTCGGCGCGGTTCATCTCGTCGCGCACGTACTCCGTCACGTCCCCGTAAAGCAGCGCCTCATCTGACGAGAGCGGATACGTGACGGTGTAAGCGCGTCGCTCGGGGAAGAGCGGCTTGCCCTCGAAGGTCAGCAACTCCTCTTTGACCATCCGGCGCATAAGCCCTTGCGCGTCGAGCGCCTTCGAGCCGCCGTGCTGCTTACCCTCGAACCGATCTGGGTCGATCAGCGCCATGAACAGCTCGAAGTCCTCGCCCTTGCCGCTATGGGGTGTCGCCGTCATCAGCAGGAGGTGACGGGTGATCCGACCGAGCAGCTCGCCGAGCAAGTAGCGCTGCGTCTTCTTCACCTCGACCCCGTAGCGGTGCGCCGACATCTTGTGCGCCTCGTCAACGACGATCAGATCCCAGTCGGTCTGCTCAAGCTTCGCCTGCAGGTCGGGATTGCGCGACAGCTGATCGAGGCGCGCGAGAACAAGGCCCTTCTCCGCGAACGGGTTACCGCTACGGGACGCCTCGATCGCGTCGCGCGTGACGATGTCAAACTCCAGCCCGAGCTTCTGCGCCAGCTCGTCCTGCCACTGCTCCACCAAACTGCCGGGCGGCACGATCAGGCAGCGCTTGACGTCGCCGCGGACGATCAGCTCCTTGATCAGCAGCCCAGCCATGATCGTCTTGCCGGCCCCAGGGTCATCGGCGAGCAAAAAACGCAGCGGCTGCCGCGGCAGCATCTCGCCATAGACAGCGCGAATTTGATGCGGGAGCGGATCGAGGTTCGAGGTGTGGACAGCCAGGTACGGGTCGAATAGATGGGCGAGCCTGATCCGCAGCGCCTCCGAGGCGAGCCGGAACAGCGCGCCGTCGGCGTCGAAGCTCCACGCGCGACCCGCACCTTCGATCTCCAACCGGTTCTCGCTTGCGCGGTAGAGAAGCTCGTGGTCGACCTTGCCCGCGTCATCGCGGTACGTGAGCGTGAGCGCCTGCGTGCCGTGCCACTCGACCTGCACGACCGTGACCGCACGATCAGGAAGGACGCCGTGAATGCGGGCGCCCGGCGTCAGATCCTCAAGCCGGACAGCGAGAAGCGGATTCAGTTGATCCAAGTCAGCAGACAGGTGCACCCCTCGTCGACGGTCTCCCTCAGTAGAACACGAAACGTCTGGCCTTAGCAGGGTTGCGAACGGCAGCGCCCCTAGGCCAGAACAGCCCATTACCGCCTGGGATCACGCCACGAGGCGTAGTGGTTTCGGGTCGACTGGGATCTCCTCCTGCTCGACGACTGGACCCTCCCGCGTCCAGCCTTCAAGCTGAATCAACCGAGCTCGGTCGCCCGTCGAAATAGGTCTCAGCTTCCGCGCGAGTAGGCCGCCGAAGCGAGCGTCGTGGGTAGACACGATGATCTGCCGACGGCCCTTGATCCGCCGGAGGAGATCGACGAGGCCCAGGAGGTTGACGTCATCGAGGCTCTGGAGTGGGTCGTCGAGCGCCACCACGTTCAACGGCAACGTCTCGACACCGAGGTTCAGAGCGAGGAAAACGCTGACGGCCAGGACGTTCAACTGCGAGCTTGAGAGGACGGTCGTTGGTTCTTCGACGCTCACGTTGGCGGTGAGATCATCGATCGACGTCCAGAGCCGCCCTCGACCTCTCACGATGCGAGTCAGGAATCGAACTGCACGAAAGGCCGGATGGGGATCGACGGTCGCGTAGATCCGTTGGAGAAGTGGCTCGATCCGATGGAGCTCACCGGCGACGATCTCAGAGCTGGCGTCGCGCAGGGCATTGAGGATCTCACCAGCGAGCTCGCCGGTAGCAGCTCGCGCAGCAAGCTCAGTCTCTCGCTGTCCCAACTCGGCATCGAGCGTGGCGAGTTCACGTTCGAGTTCGGAGCGCTGCGCGATCTCGCCTGCCCTAGCAAGCCGGAGCGAGAACGCCTCTCCTTCTCGACGAAGAGCCGCCAGCGTCTCCTGGCGGCCGCTCAGCGACTCGTGAAGCTCCGTTGCTCGCCGGAGTAGATCGTCTTCCCCTTCGAGTCCGACGTCAGCCACTAGTCGTTGAAGAGTCTTCTCCCACTCTTCCCGACTGGCATTACCCTGTTCTGCCCCACGAAGTCCGGCCGCGATCTCCGCCACGAAACGTTCGTCCCGTTCTACTTCGGCCGTCAGGGCTACAAGATCGACCGTCGGGACGGCAGGTTCTTGCCCCGGCTCGCCAGCCAGAATCTGCTCGAGACGGTGTCGCGTCTCGTCGATGTCGTATTTTTGGTCGCAGATCGGGCAGCGTTCATCGAGGTGGCGAAGCGCGAGCTGGGCAAGCGCCCTTATCTCCTCGGTTCGTTCACGCAGCGCCACCAAGCGCGACCGCTCCGAAGCCATGTGTTCTTGGCCTGTCTGCATGCGCGCCCGCGATGCGGCGGCGGCTTCTTCGGCCTGCGCCAGCGCCTGACGGAGTGGCTCGACCTCCTGAGCCTGGCGCGGCGGAGCCGCGAGATGTCGAAGGAGCTGACCCAGTGTCGCGACGCGGCGCCCCTCCTGAAGCTGCAGCGCCTCGAGCTCCTTCAGAGCCGCGTCGAGGATGCGCGCCGCGTCAAGAGCATCGACTGAAACGTCTGGCAGCGGGATGTAGCCGTCGGCGCGCCGCACCCAGCTTCGCCACTCCTCCGGCAAGGTGCTGCCCTCAGCCGAGATCTCGGTTAACCGGCTCAACCGCTGCGCGAGCGCGGCGCGGCGGCTTCGCATTGGTTCAACATCGGTGGTGAGGGCAGTCGTGGAGCGCGTCCAACTCGCCTTCCCAGACTCAAGCTGGCGCTGCAGCTCGGCGACTCGGCCGGCACCCACGATTTCGCCGATTACTGCGAACCTTCCCTGATCACCGTCCGCTTCGAGGAACTCGCGGAGAAGATCCTGCTGAAGATAAACGCCGCGAGTGAGCGCACGCGACAGGGCTTCCCACGGGTCAGAGGCGAGTGTCGCATCCGGCCAAAGCTCCTCCAGCAGCCGTGCTTCGGCTGACGGTCCGCGCAGCGCGGGCTCCCCATCGACTTCGAGCGACAGGTTCATCGCTCCATCGAAGCGACGCACGACGGTCAGCAAAGATCCATCAGCCTTCGCCAGGACAAGCTCGACGCGAGCCTCACCTGTCGGCGAGTACTGGCTCACCACGGATTTGTCGTCTTCACCGAGCCGCGGCACCTTGCCAGCGAGCACCCACAGAAGCGCGTCAAAGAAGGACGTCTTCCCCGACCCATTGGCGCCGACGATGATTACTGCATCGCCCTCCAGATCGAGATCCTGTGCGGTCGAGAAGCCGCGGAATCCGCTGACCGACATCGTCTTGAGCCTCATACGCGGCTCCTGAATTCGTGCAAGCGTTCAAGGACGGATTCATTAGCTATGAAGGCGTCGACGACTGTGCGCGCGGCCTCGGCGTCGATGCCGCGCGCGGCGAGCAGGCCTGGAAGCCGCTCCAGAAGCGCAGGGCCTGGCTCGAGCTGAGACTCCACTTCGAGCGGAAGAAGAGGAAGGAGAGCCTGCTCGACGTCGTCTAACGTCCGGAGATCATCACCGGTCGCCACGAGCTTTCGGACGCGGTTCGTGTCGTATCGGATCTCGGCGAGCTGAGACCGTGCCGCGGAAGGCGCCACGCCTGGCGTCAGAAGGACGAGGTACCCCTCCCACGACTTGGGCTCAGGGCGCGTGAGATGCGCGGAGATCAGTTCGACCAGATGACCCTGCGCATCCGGCCACGTCTCTGCCAGATCAGTCCAGTTCTCGTAGGCGACGACCGCCACGATCCCGTAGGGGTCTTCGAAAAGACGCGAGTTCGATGTCCAGCCTTCGGCTGGCTGGACGACGTTGTAGCCGCCCGACTCAAGGAGTTCTGACACAGCCGCAAGCAGCTGCGAGGTGGTGAGGCTAACGTCCATTAGGCTGCCAGTCCTCGGATACGTGAGGGGTCGTTTCGGAGCTCGTCGATCATCACCAAATCCATGACGAGCTCGCCTGTGATGATGTCGTCCCCTGCGTCTCCGGACAGGAGGTCTTCGGGCGGGGCAATCTGTTCGGGCCGCGAGCCCTGAATACCCCCGAGAATCGCGCAGGCAGGTCGCGTCTCCGGACGAAGATTCGCTGCTCCGGCACGTACACGCGGTTCGAGTGCCGTCCAGCGCCTCGTCCCTCCGCCAGAGACGACAAGGACAGAGGCGACGATCGTGCCATCCTGTCGAAACTCCACTGCTCCATCCTCGCGGAAGTGCGCCCTCGCCCCTAGCTCCCGCTCGACGAGACCGAGCGCAAGCAGAAGATCCGCGATGAGCCCGCGACGTTCATCGTCGCGTGCGTACCCCTGTGCGTCGAGAAGCCACAGCGCCCGAAGCTTTCCGGAGAGTACGAGTCCGAGCCCGGTGAATCTGGAGCAGAGCGAGGCGGCGTGTTCGCTCTCTCCGTCCCACCCATGCTCCGTGCATAACGCGCGCGCGGCAACCTCAAGCGCAGCGCAATGCTCCGCCGCAACCCTAGCGCCGAGCCTCCGCATGAAGTCGACCCAGCCTGCCCTAAGATGCGACTCAGGCGGGAGATCGAGCGCAGCCTGGAATGCAGTCGCATCAGTTGGGTCGACGACGTATGTCCGAAGGGCGTCACTGACGGCGGCGCGGATGCGCGTGACGGTTTCGGTCAATATCGCAGCCGGGGAGCCCAGCCCGGCAAACACGGTCACCGGTGCGGCCATGACGCGACGTGCCACCACTTCCTGCCAGTCCTCACGCCATTCCTCCTCGAGTGCTTCGCGACGGAGAATCCAGCGATCCGGGTCGCCTTCATCCACGTTCCTGTGGAGGTAGATGACCGTTGAGGAACCAAGGTACGGAAGATGCTGGGGGCCAACAATCACCTCAACCTCGGAAGCAGTGAGCTCAGTTAGCGCACTCGACATCGCGAGGTCGAAGTTCAGGCTCAGAACGCAGCTGACGGCGCCTTCCCGGAGCAGCGCGGCTGCGATCAAGTAGCCGTCGTTCGGGCGAGCTGTCCTGAACTCTGCGCGCGGCAGTCTCTCGACGACCGCCGCCTGTGTTCCGTGGCGAGACCAGACGGCGCTTGCGACAAGCGAGAGATCTTGGGGATTGTCGCAGTCGCCGTCGTCGAGAACTCCGTCGAGAACGAGTTTGCGGAGAACCTCCGCGGCGTATTCGCTCGCGAGTTTGAGACCGGTGGGTTGTTCGATCGAGCAACCCGCGCCGACGACCAGGACGACGCGCCCCTGGCATTCCGCAACCGCGTGCAGAAGGTCGGCTGGCAGATCGGGTTCCGGTAGGAGAGGCACGGCCGCCCATCCTGACAGTAGGTAACCCGGGAGGCGAGATAGTTGCCGCCTCGGGAGAGGGGCGGCGTCGTAAACTCGCAAGCCGTGAGCGTCGGCGCCTATCTCTTCGCGGCGAGGATCAGCCACTCAGGCGCGCTCGTGTGGGTCGCGGAGACCGGCGCCTCACCGGCGACGTGAACCTCGATGCGATCGAGGAGACGATGGTCGCGCTCGCGCAGGTGCGACCACTGTTTCACAGCGAGGCCGACTTTCAGCATGCGTTTGCGTGGCAGCTGCACGGTGCGAACCCGAGCGCGCGGATCCGGCTCGAGACGCGCCCGCGACCTGGCGTGCGGCTCGACGTCATGGCGCTGATCGACGGGCGGCGGGTCGCCGTCGAGCTGAAGTACCTCCTACGCGGCCTAACGACGACAGTGGAGGACGAGCTCTTCGAGCTGCCGTTTCAGAGCGCTCAGGACGTTCGCCGCTACGACTTCGTCAAGGACATCGCGCGGCTTGAGATCATGCTCGCCGACGGCGCCGCGGACAATGGCTTCGCAATTGCACTGACTAACGATCCGAGCTATTGGCAGGGCGGGAACCGCGAGGACGTTGCGGATGCAGCATTCCGGCTTGGCGAGGGAAGAGCTCTCGCCGGCGCTCTAGCGTGGGCGGAGCACACTGGTGCTGGCACGATGCGCGGCCGCGAGTCACCGATCGCCCTCACCGGTAGCTACGAGCTGCGCTGGCGCGACTTCAGCCGGGTCGAGGGCGGGCGGTACGGGGCCTTCCGCTATGTCGTTGTCCAGGTGCCTTAGCCCAGCGTGGGCGCAACCGAAGACATCTTCGCCCAGCTCGCGCGAGCCGACGGGATCGACTTCAGCCGGAGGATCTCTCCGCCCTGGCTAACCAACAAGGGCCATCTCAGCGCTGCAGTTGCGGGCCAGCTTGATGCTGCGCGCGCCGCCGCGATCGGGGGTGTCTACACGACGCTCGGAGGCGACGAGACGTTGCTTGTCGGCAAACGAAGCGGGAGCGATCCGCGGCTCGACTTCCTCCTCCACGACGAGCCCCTCGCAGTTGAGGTTGACGAGATCCAGCACTTCACGACGGATCGACTACGAACACTCGACCTCTACCCATCCGAGCCAGACGTCTGCTTCGACATCGACACCTACAGGAGCTTGGTCCGCCCGTGGAGCGCGATAGGCGACCGCTACCGAGCATCGAAGCCGACCGTCGACTTCCCATTCACCGGCGGCCGACGTGCGCAGCGAGCCTACTTCGACACCTTCCGGGATCTCGCCTCCCCGAGCTTCGGTCTTCGTGTGTTGCGCATCCCAGCGCCGGAGTGCAACGGGAGGCTTGCGTACGAGCGATTCCAGTCGGCAATCGCCGAGCTCCGGTGAATGCCCACCCGATCGGCTGCTGCGCGCCGTCGGGACGACGCAGGTACGCGCCGCCGCGCAGTCACCGAACGAACCCTGCGGCATCGTCCGAGCACCAGCCGAACACAGCTACGCGCCTGTCGGACTCCTCGCTGTCCTTCGGGTCTGAGCCGGGCAATTCGGGAGAACCATCTGTCATCACCGCGTCACCACCGCCACGCGCAGCGACGACGTCTGCGACCTAGACAAACGCATCGTTGCGCCAAATCGGCTCAGCAAGAGCGACGTTCTACATGCCCATCGCGTGGTACCCGGAGTCGACGTACAGCGTCGTCGCCGTCACGTTTCGCGCCTCGTCGGAGAGCAGGTACGCCGCCGCGGCTCCCACGTCGTCGGCCGCGATGTGGCGCCGCAGCGGGGACCGCTCCTCGACAATCGCCTCCATCGTGGGGAAGCCGGCGATCGAGCGTGCGGCGAGGGTCCGCACGGGGCCCGCCGAGATCGCGTTGACGCGGATCCCCTTCTGGCCGAGATCCCAGGCGAGATAGCGCACGGACGCGTCGAGCGTCGCCTTCGCGACCCCCATCACGTTGTAG
>Ga0136632_10000168_pt1 | contig 16687 bp, 14 predicted proteins | sample AntDrymUQ6112106_2_FD_104670 | JGI IMG/M metagenome (GOLD analysis project Ga0136632, IMG submission 104670) | Polar desert sand microbial communities from Dry Valleys, Antarctica - metaG UQ611 (21.06) | ecosystem: Environmental > Terrestrial > Soil > Desert | place: Antarctica: Dry Valley...
GGGGCGGCTCTGGCTGCGGCTGGAGTCGGGGGTGGCGGAGGGATCTCGACGGCCGACGAAGGCGCCGGAGTCGACGTCACCACGATCGGGGGTTGGCCAGGCAGCGATGCGGGGTCAGCCCGGCGAGCGGGAGACGGGTCGTGGCCGTCGTCGGTCGAGCCGTGCGGCTGGCCGTTCGACTCGACATCGGTGACCGGTACCTCGTCGGTCGGCTGATCGCTCGACTTCTCTCGCACGGCGCGTTCAGTCGAACTCACCCCGATGAGTGTACGCGCCGAGCCCCCCGCGAGGGTGCGCGTCAGATCTCTACGTGGGTGCCGACCTCGAACACCCGATCGCGTGGCAGGTTGAAGAACCTCGAGGCGCTGGCTGCACCGCGATTGAGCAGCTCGAACAGCTGCTCTCGCCACACGGGCATGCCCTCCTCGGGGGTGCTCGTGATCGTCTCGCGACCGATGAAGTACGTGGCCTTCAATGGGTCGATCGTGCACCCGTCCACGTCGAACTCTCCGAGCGCGGCAACGACGTCGGGGTCCTCCATGAAGCCGTAGTTGACCACGACGCGGTACACCCCGCGCGCTATCGGCGAGACGTCGAGACGGTCCTCAGCGGTGACTCGGGGCACGTCGCTCGTCTCGACGGAGAGCACCAAGGTCGTGTCGTGCAACACATGGTTGTGGGCCAGGTTCGTGATCATCGCCGGCGGGGCACCATCGGGGCCCTTGAACATGTAGACGGCGACGCCAGGCACCCGCCGCACGGAGTCGTTGAGCGCCTCGTCGACGACGTCGAGCACGGGACGCTGGCCGCGGTGGACACGTGCTGCCACGAGTTGGCGGCCCCGGCGCCACGTCGTCATCTGCAGCACCAGACCGAATCCGACGACGATCGGCAACCAGCCGCCGCTCGGGATCTTCGGCACGTTGGCCGCGAAGAAGGAGAGATCGACAAGGAACAATGGGAGGACGGCGATGTGCGCCTTCCACGGAGCCCACCTCCAGCGCTCGATCATGCAGCCGTGCAGCAGCAGTGTGGTGATCACCATCGTTGTCGAGGCGGCGATCCCGTACGCAGCGGCGAGGTTCGTCGAGCTCTGGAACCCGATCACGAGTGCGATGCACCCGATCATGAGCAGCCAGTTCACGAGCGGTACGTAGATCTGACCGGACTGCTCCGACGACGTGTGCCGCACGTCGAGGCGCGGCAGGTAGTCGAGCTGTATCGCCTGCGCCGTCAGTGAGAACGCTCCAGAGATCAGTGCTTGGGAGGCGATCACGGTCGCACCTGTCGCCAGCACGACGAGCGGGATCACCGACCAGTCCGGCGCCATCTCGAAGAACAGCCGCTCGGGCACCTCCGACCGTGACGACAAGAACGCCGCCTGCCCGAAGTAGTTCAACAGCAGCGCCGGCAACACGATCGTGTACCAGCCGAGCTGTATGGATCGGCGACCGAAGTGGCCCATGTCGGCGTACAGCGCCTCGCCGCCGGTGACGACGAGGAAGATCGAGCCGAGGGCAATGAAGGCCTGCAACGGCTGGTCGAGGAACAGCTCGACGGCGTAGGCCGGCGAGACGGCCCGGAGGACGCTCGGCTGCTGCACGATCTGCTCGAGCCCCAGCGCGGCGATCACGATGAACCACAGCACCATCACCGGACTGAACACCTTGGCGATCCCTGCGGTGCCGAACGGTTGGGCGAGGAACAGCCCGATGATGATCACGACGGCGATCGGGATGATCAAGGAGTCGAAGGCGCTCGTCGCCACCTCGAACCCCTCAACGGCGCTGAGCACCGAGATCGCCGGCGTGATGAGCCCTTCTCCGTAGAGCAGGGAAGTGCCGAACACACCGAGCGCAAGCAGCACCCCCGTCGTCTTCGTGGCAGATCCGGCCCCAGGTGCGATGAGTGCCGTCAGCGCCAGGATCCCGCCCTCGCCATGGTTGTCGGCACGCATCACGAGCAGCAGGTACTTCACGGAGATGATCAGCAGCAGGGACCAGAACACGATCGACGCCGTGCCGAACGCGCTGTCGCGGGTCAGCTCCAGGTCGCCGTGAGTGTGCGCCTCTTTGAGCGCGTACAGCGGACTGGTGCCGATGTCGCCGTACACGATGCCGAGCGTGCCGAAGGCCGCCGGTACCAGGCCCCGCGTTCGGTGTCCTGCGCTCACAAACGCGAGACGCTACAGCGGCGCCTGCGATCCCGCAGAACCTGCACCAGCTTCGGCGGGGCCACGGCACAGAACGCCTCGTTGCAGATGCCGGCGATCTCGGTCTCGTCGATCCTCCGGTCGAGGCGCATCCCGATCCAGCCCCTGCCGCCTACGTACGGAGGCCGGAAGAACCGATCAGGCTCGACTTCGGTCAGCTCTTCCTGGGTGCCGGGCGGTGCTGCAGCCCACAGGTGTGGGAACTCGTGTTGATGATGGCCGTCCGGCCACAACATCACGAAGCTCTTCTTGCTGCGCACGAAGAACGTGGGTGCCCCGTGCGACAAACGCTCGCTCACCTCCGGCAGCGGCAAGCAGGCGCTGCGCACGATCTCTAGCGCTCGCCCGACTGTCGTGTCCACGCCGTCGACGGTACCGTTGGGCCGCCGGCAATGCGGCACACGCAACCGAGCGAGCGCCCGTTGAACGACCACGGCGCGAAGGTACTGCTACGGAGCGTCGGAGGCTCGGGCAGTACTCGTGGCCTCGCCCACGCGCACGCTGACCGTCACCGTCACCCCACCATGGCCACTCGACTGAGAGAACTCCACGACTATGGCATCGTTCGCCCCTGCGAGGCGCTCGACAGCTGGGCGTCCACCGCCGACCCCTGCCAGCGCCGCAGCGTCGGCTGCCGTGCGGGCTCGGGAGGCATCCACGAGATCACCGCAGAAATCAGCGAACCCGAGCGTGAGAGCGCCGACGAGACCAACGCCGCCGACGACGATCAGCACCTGCATACGTTCCGCTCGCTCTCCGCCCGCTGCTGGGCGTCACCGGTGCTTTGGCGTCAGGTCACGTCGTCTGTCGCGATGATGGGTGCTACCGAGGCGATGGTCTGGCCGTCGTCGAGGTTCATCACGCGCACGCCGGTGGCGCCACGTCCCTGCGATGAGATGTGGCGCACCGGCATGCGTATCGTGACCCCGCCTGAGGCGACGGCGACGATCTCGTCGTCGATGCCAACCATGAACGCCGCTACCACGTACCCCTTCTTGCCCGTGAGCCGGATACCGATGACGCCCTGGCCGCCTCGTCCCTGGGTGTTGAAGCGGTCGAGTTGGGTGCGCTTGCCGTAGCCGCCATCGGTGACCATCAGGATCGCTGCGTCATCGCGGGCCACGTCGACCGACACCAGCTCGTCGTCACCCTTGAGCCTGATGCCCCGGACGCCCGACGCTGTGCGGCCCATCGGCCGCACGTCATCCTCGTTGAAACGGATCGTCGAGCCCTTGCGGGTGACCATGAAGATGTCGTCACCACCCGTGGTCTCGATCACCCGCACCAGCTCGTCACCGTCGCGAAGGTTGAGGGCGATGAGGCCGTCGCGCCTCGACGAGTCGTAGGCGTCGAACTTCGTCTTCTTCACCGTGCCCTTGAGCGTGGCGAAGAACAGGAAACGCTCGGCGGCGAAATCTCGGGTGTCGATGATGGCCTGGATGGTCTCGCCGGCCTGCAGGGGCAGCAGATTGACGATCGGCATGCCTTTGGCCGTTCGCTCGCGCTCGGGGATCTCCATGCCGCGCAGGCGGTACACCTTGCCGCGGTTGGAGAAGAACAGCAGATGGGCGTGAGCCGTGGTGAAGATCACGTGACGTACGAGATCGTCGGCTTTCAGCTTGGCGCCGCTGACACCGCGCCCGCCCCTCGACTGGGTCTTGAAGGATCCGGCCGGCACGGCCTTGACGTACTGGGCCTCGGTCATGACGATGACCAGTTCCTTGTCGTCGACGAGGTCCTCGGCCGACATCTCCCCCGGGTCGAGCGTGATCTGACACACCCGATCGGTGGCGAACGCCTCGCGAATGGCCCGCATCTCGTCCTTGATCACCTGGCGCAGCAGGGAATCGTTCCCAAGGATCGCCAGGAGCTCCTCGATCGTGGCCCCCACATCTTCGAGCTCACGCTGCAGGTCGATGCGCGACAGCCGGGTGAGCTGGCGTAGCTGCATGTCGAGGATGTCGACGGCCTGCATCTCGGTGAACTCGAAGGGCTCGGCCATCAGCCCCGTCTTGGCGGCATTGGCATCGTCGCTCGCCCGGATCAGGGCAATGATCTCGTCGATGACGTCGAGCGCCTTGATCCGGCCCTGAAGGATGTGGGCCCGTCGGCGCGCTTTGTCGAGACGGAACTGGCTGCGGCGGGTGATGACGTCGACCTGGTGGTCGATGTAGCCCTGGAGCGCCTGTACCAGGTTCAGCGTCCTCGGCACGCCGTCGACGAGCGCCACCATGTTGATGGCGAAGCTCGTCTGCAACTGCGTCATCTTGAACAGGTTGTTCAGCACGACATTGGGGTTGGCATCGCGCTTCAGGGTGATCATCAAGTTCTTCTTGCCACCAGCCGAGGCGTCGTTGACGTCGGCGATGCCATCGAGCAGGCCGGTGTCGACCAGCTCCTGGATGCGCCCTGCGACCGAGCCGCAACTCGTCTGGTACGGAAGCTGCGAGACAACGATGTGCATCCCGCCACGCGTGGTCTCCTCGATGGTTGCGGTGGCGCGCATCTTCACGCTGCCGCGACCGGTGCGGTAAGCGTCGATGATGCCGGCCCGACCGAGGATGCTGGCGCCCGTTGGGAAATCAGGACCCTTGACGAACGTCATCAGGTCATCGGGTGTGGACTCAGGGTTGTCGATCAGATGGATGGTGGCGTCGATGACCTCACCCAGGTTGTGAGGCGGGATGTTGGTCGCCATCCCGACCGCAATGCCCTGGCTGCCGTTGACGAGCAGGTTCGGGAACCGCGCCGGCAACACGACTGGCTCGTCGAAACGCCCGTCGTAGTTGGAGTTCAGGTCGACGGCGTTCTCGTCGTACCCCTCGAGCATCTGCATCGCCAACGGATGCAACCGACATTCCGTATACCTCATTGCAGCCGGGCCGAAGTCTGGGCTTCCGTAGTTGCCCTGGAAGTCGATCAACGGGTGGCGTAGCGAGAACGGCTGGGCCATGCGCACCAGGGCGTCGTAGACGGAGTCGGGTGAGTGCGGGTGATACTTGGCGATCACGTCGCCGGCTACGTTGGCGCACTTCACCCGCGGACGGTCGGGACGGAAGCCCTGCTGCTCCATGTCCCAGATGATCCGGCGGTGCACGGGCTTGAGCCCGTCTCGCACATCGGGCAGGGCCCTGGCCGTGATGACCGACATGGCGTACTCGAGGAACGAACGCTCCATCTCGTCTTGGATGACGATCGGTTCGATGGATATCGGCTCGTCGGGCGGGATCGTGGAGTCACTCACGACTAGATGTCCAAGAACCTGACGTCGTCGGCGTTCTGCTGGATGAACTGCTTGCGGCTGTCGACGTCGTCGCCCATCAACACGCTTGTCATCTTGTCGGCGAGCCCTGCGTCCTCGACGGTGACGCGCAACATGGATCGCATGCTCGGGTCCATCGTCGTTGCCTTGAGCTCCTCCCAGTCCATCTCGCCAAGACCCTTCAGCCGGGAGAACTCCTTCTTGTGGTTCGGGTGCTCGGCCAGGAACCGCGCCTTCGCCACCTCGTCTTTGAGGTACACCTTCTCCTTGCCGACCACGGTGGAGAACAGCGGCGGTTGGGCGATGTACACATAGCCGGCCTCGACCATGTTGCGCATCTGGCGGAAGAAGAACGTGAGCAGCAGCGTGCGGATGTGGCTGCCGTCGACGTCGGCGTCGGCCATGGCGATGACCTTGTGGTAGCGCACCTTCGTGACGTCGAACTCCTCGCCGACGCCGCCACCGATGGCGGTGATCAGCGCCTGGATCTCGTTGTTGTGCAGCATCTTGTCGACACGGGCCCGTTCGACGTTGAGGATCTTGCCCCTGATCGGCAGCAGCGCCTGGGTGCGGGGATCACGTGCGTCGACGGCAGTGCCGCCGGCGGAGTCACCCTCGACGATGAACAGCTCGCTCTCGTCGGCGTTACGGCTGGAACAGTCCTTGAGCTTGTCGGGCATGCCGGCGCCGGCGAGAGCCGTCTTGCGGCGGATGGCGTTGCGGGCGTTCTTGGCGGCGAGGCGGGCCTGGGAAGCGGAGAGCGCCTTCTTGACCATCTTGTTGGCCTCGGCAGGGTTCTCCTCGAGCCATTCGGCCATGCGCTCGTTCGTGGCCTTCTGCACGAACGAGCGCATCGGCACGTTGCCCAACTTGGCCTTGGTCTGGCCCTCGAACTGAGGGTCGCGCAGTTTCACGGAGACGATGGCGGTGATGCCTTCGCGTATGTCCTCGCCGAGGAGGTTCGGGTCCTTCTCCTTCAGCAGGTTCTTCGTGCGAGCGTACTTGTTGACCACAGAGGTGAGGGCGGTCTTGAAGCCCTCGACGTGCATCCCGCCTTCTGTGGTGGAGATGCCGTTGGCGTAGCCGTGGATGCCCTCGTAGTAGCCCGTGTTCCACTGGATGGCGATGTCGAGCGTTTGCGTGTCGGCGTCCTCGTCCTCGTAGTGGCACACCTTCGAGAACAGAGCGTCCTTCGAGGCGTTCAGGTGCCTCACGAAGTCGATCAGGCCGCCCTTGTACTGGAAGGTGACCTGCTGTTCGTGGCCGGGGCGCTCGTCGGTGAACACGATCTCGAGGCCGCGATTCAAGAACCCCATCGTCTGCAAGCGCTCGGTGACCGTGCGTGCCACGAACTCGATGCCCTCCGCGGCGAACACGGCCGGGTCGGGCCAGAAGGCGATCGTCGTGCCGCTGGTGCGGCCGCGCTTGGGCGTCTCGCCGACCACCTGCATCTTGCCCAGGGGCTTGCCGCCCTTGGCATACTCCTGGCGGTGGCGTTGGCCGTCGCGGTCGATCTCGACGACGAGCCGCTCGGACAGGGCGTTGACGACGCTGACGCCGACCCCATGCAGGCCGCCAGAAACCTTGTAACCCTGACCGCCGAACTTGCCGCCGGCGTGCAAGACGGTGAGCACCACCTCGGCCGTGCCCTTGCCCTTGTGCGGGCCCGACGGGTACGGATCGACGGGGATGCCGCGCCCGTTGTCTTCGACGCGGCACGCGCCGTCGGCCTGCAACGTGACGGAGATCTTCGTGCAGTACCCGGCCATCGCCTCGTCGATGGCGTTGTCGACCACCTCCACGATGAGGTGGTGCAGACCCTGCAGCCCGGTGGAGCCGATGTACATGCCTGGGCGCTTGCGCACCGGATCGAGGCCTTCGAGCACCTGGATGTCGCTGGCGCCGTAGCCGTTGCCGGAGGCAAGGGATGCGCCGGTCTTCGTCGTGTCAGTCGACACTCATACCTACTTCGTTGGTGGTCACAGATCGCGGCGAGGTGCAGACCGGGCGTGAGTCACCAGCGTCAGCTGGTGGCACCGAATCGGTCGGGTCACGGACCTCGAGGAACACCCACAATTCTACCAAGTGCGACGCCCGGAACCCGGGACTCGGCACCTGTCAGCGCCAGCGCGAACGGCGCGCCATGCGCACCTCGATTCCATCCAGCTCGACGCCAGACGCTGCAACGACGCGGGCGAGCAACTCGTCGTGGAGCAGCTGTACTTGAGTCGCCCAGGCCGGATCGTCAACGGCCACGGTGAGGATCTTGCGGTCCAGCCGCACGGGCTGCACATGTGCCGCCACCGCGGCGCCGACCGCAATGTCCCACTTCCCGAACACACCGCCCAACTCACGCCGTCCAGCGCCGCCCTTCGCCGACTTCAGCAGGCGATCGAGCGACTCTCCGATCGGGCGCGGTTCGTCGTTCATGACGCGGTCACGACATCCCTCACACCTGCGCGCCGTCGGTTATGCGAATGATCCGGTGCGGCTCGACGGCGTCGGGGATGGCACCGGCCGTCGTGATGATGATCTGACCGACGGGGAGGTGGCGCAGCAGCGCAGCAGCGCGGGAGGCATCGAGCTCCGAGAGCACATCGTCGAGCACCAACACCGGAGCCGAGTCTTCCTGTTCGGACACCAGCCGGTGCGTGCCGAGCCGCAGTGCCAACGCCAGCGTCCGCTGTTCTCCCTGTGAGGCCTGGGAGCGGGCGGGCAGCGAGCCGATGCTGAGCTCGATGTCGTCGCGGTGGGGGCCGACGGTCGACGCCCGCAGCCGGACGTCAGCGGTCCTGGCCACCGCCAGCGCTGCCGCCAGACCCTGAGTCCGCCACGGCGGTTCGTAGCTGAGCCCCACGGACGTCGGGCCGGCGAGATCGCCGTATGCCTCCTGCACGATCGGCGCCAAGCGGCCGATGAGCGCCGCCCGAGCCTCCCCGAAGCGCTCTCCGGCGCCGGCGAGTCGGGCATCCCAGACATCGAGCGTCACGGCATCGTCGCCGTCCATGCGTCCCGCCATCTGTTTGAGCAGGCGGTTGCGCTGGCGCACCGCCCGATCGACGTCGAGGCGCACAGCGTCATACTTCGCGCTGAGCGCCACGAGTGCGTCGTCGACGTAGCGTCGCCGCTCCCCCGGCGAACCCTTGACGATGCCCAGATCGTCGGGCGAGAACACGGTGACGCGAATCGTGCCAAGCAGGTCGCGGGTGCGCCGTAGTCGCTGGCGGTTCACCTGCACGCGGCCAGGCGCGCCGCGACTGAGCTCGGCGTCGACGTTGGAGCGACGCCCATCGGGATGCAGCACGGTTGCGCGGATCACGGCGGTCTCCGCTTCGTGGCGGATCATGGCCTCGTTGCTCACGCCCCGGAAGCTCGACAACGTGGCCAGGTAGGCCAGGGCTTCTGCCAGGTTCGTCTTGCCATGACCGTTGTTACCCAGCACCACCGTGGTGCCGTCGGTCAGTTCGAATCTCTCCTTGCGGTAGTTCCGGAAGTCGACGAGCTCGAGGTGCTCGACGATCACGATCGGCCTAGACCCGTACTGGCATCAGCAGGTACAGGTAGTCATCGTCACCAACCCCTCGAAGGACCACCGGTTTGCCGGGATCGTTCAGCTCCACCGTCAGCTCGTCGCCGTCGAGGGCATCGGCACCGGCGGCGAGGAAGTCGGGGTTGAACCCAACCACCATCTCAGCACCCTCGTAACGTGCATCGACGGCCTCGGAGGCGTTCCCGACGTCTTGGGCGACGACGGTGAGCTCGACCACCTCTCCCCCGAGCGACAGGCGCACCACCCTTGAGTCCTGGGCCAGGATGCGCACGCGCCGGAGCGCCTCGAGCAGTGCCTCCCGTCCGATCGTCAGCGTGTTCGGGTGGCTCGAAGGCAGCAGGTTGCGGTAGTTCGGGAAGTCGCCGTCGATCAGGCGCGTCGACAGGTATGTGGTGCCGAGCTCGAACTCAGCCGAGCGTGACCCGAAACGCACCGACACGTGATCGGCCGCTGGCAACAGCCGTTGCAACTCGCTCAACGCCCTGGCCGGGATTAGCACCGATTGACCCGACGTCAGCAAGCCTGCCGCTCCGAGGTTGCGCACGGCCAGTCGGTACCCGTCGGTGGCAACCACCCACAGGCCCTCCTCGTCGGCGCTGATCAGTACGCCGGTGAGCACGGGACGAGCCTCGTCGGTGCTTGCCGCCCGCACCACCTGGCGCAGTGCCGACATCAACAGCGCGGCATCGATCGACACGGGCTCACCGTCTGGGCCTGCCTGGGCCGGGTAGTCGTCGACGGCGAAGGGGCGGACGGCGAACTGGGCGCGCCCGGCGCTGATGATCACGTCGTCACTGTTGGTCTCGACCGTGACCGTGCCGGCTGGCAGCGCCCGAACGATGTCGGTCACGAGGCGAGCCGGCACCACCGCCGAACCCTCGGTGTCCATGCCGACCTCCACGCTGAGGCGAATCGTCAGTTCCAGGTCGGTGCCGGTCAGCGTGAGCTGGTCGTCGCTCACGTCGAGGCGCAAGCCCGCCAGGACCGGATGGGTGCTGGTCCTGCTCGTCGCCGCCCGGCTGGCGGTGACCAGTGCGTCGGCCAGGATGTCGCGTTCGCAGCGGAACTTCACAGGGCGCCTTTCACAGTGCAGGTGATGAAGAAGAACTAGTAGTAGTAATAGGTGCTGTGGATTGTGGGTAACACGCGTCAGGCCAGCGTAGACGTAACGAGTTGACAGCACCGTTGTCCCCACGGATCCCCAGCTGACAGATCACAGCACTGTGGTTCGGTGGATGAACGTCAACTGTCCACCGTCCGTGCAGCCGTCGTCCACTGCACGGTCCACAGCCGCACCCGGTACGTTCGTCGGTGGGAGGCGAGGACCCGATTCGGCACGCCGGCGCCTCCAGGCGCTTCGGCGGCCGCATTCATAATGGCTCACGAGTTCAACCGTTGCAGCAGGTCGGTGACCTGGTCGTAGATCTGCTTGCGTTCTCGCATCAGCCGTTGGATCTTGTCGAAGGCGTGGATGACGGTGGTGTGGTCGCGCCCTCCGAACAGACGAGCGATCGCGGGATAGCTCAAGTCTGTGATATCGCGGAAGGCGTACATGGCGATCTGGCGAGCCGTGACGAGTGGCCGCTGGCGGCTCTTGCCGCGCAAGGCGTCGACGTCGAAGCCGAGTATGTCTGCCATCTCGTGCAGCAGCTCGATGTCGGTTCGCCGCTTTGGACGGGACTCGATCAGCAGATCCTCGAGCAGGCGCTGGGCGAGATCGGTCGTGATCACGTGCTGGTTGAGGCTGGCGAACGCCGTGACCCGGATCAGGGCCCCCTCCAGTTCACGGATGTTCGACGTGATGTTGGCGGCGATGAACTCGAGCGTGTCGGGCGGGACGATCATCTGGTCGCGTTCGCTCTTGTTGCGCAGAATGGCCACGCGGGTCTCCAGGTCGGGTGGCTGGATGTCGGTGATCAACCCCCACTTGAACCGTCCGCGCAGGCGCTCCTCCAACGTGGGCATGCCGTCGGGCATTCTGTCGCTAGTTATCACGATCTGCTTGTTGGCGCCATGCAGCGAGTTGAACGTGTGGAAGAACTCCTCCTGCACACCCTCGCGGGTTTCGATGAACTGGATGTCATCGACGAGCAGCACGTCGACCTCGCGGTAGCGACGTTTGAACGCTGCAGTCGTGTTCTGGCGGATGGCATCGATGAACTCGTTCAGGAAGCTCTCGGTGGACACGTAGCGCACCACGTGGTGTTGGTAGTTGCTGCGCACATAGTGGCCGATGGCGTGCAGCAGGTGGGTCTTGCCCAGTCCGGCGGCGCCGTAGACGAACAGCGGGTTGTACGACCTGCCCGGCGTCTCGGCGACTCGCAGGGCGGCAGCGAGCGCGAATTGGTTGGACGGACCCTTCACGAACGTCTCGAACGAGTACTGCGAGTTGAGCCCGGCGCTGTTGACCGGGCTCGGTGAGGCTCCGATGCGAGCCGAATCAGCCTGCGGCACGTCGAAATGGGGTTGGCTGCCGAGCTCCGAGCCATGCAAGACGGGGGAGTCGGCCTGCGGTTCGAGTTCGGCGACGCGCTCGTCGGTGCGGATCTCCACCTCGAACCGCTGTGGTGCCGACGGCAACTCGGACAAGGCGTCGGTGACCAGTGGCAGGTAGCGGGTCAGGATGCGTTCACGCACATGGCTGCTGGGCACGCTGACCCGCAGCGAGGATCCGTCACTCTCGAGCGGCACGACGTCTTGAAACGTCGAGAACCAGACGGATTCGTTGAGCTGAGCCCGTAGTAACTGGGCAACGGCGGTCCACACCTCGGATTCGTCGCTCACCGTAACCTCCGCACAGTTGTCCGGCTTCGTCCACAAGCTTGTCCACACAATGTGGACAAGGCCGTCACCGTGATCGAGTGACCCTAACACGCCATTCTGGGCTTGTTTTCGCTCGGTTCGCGGCTCGTCGCCAGGGAGGACAACATCACGGTTGTGTGGGTCGGGAGGCGGGCGTAGCCTTGGTAGGTCAGCGCCGTCGTGAACGTCGACGCGCTGGCGTCTTGTTGTCAGTCGCCCGCGGCGTCGATCGCCGTGCCGAGGAGGCCGTTGTGAAGAGGACGTACCAACCGAACACCCGCCGCCGCGCCCGCAAACACGGGTTCCGGGCGCGGATGCGCACGCGCGCCGGCCGCTCGATTCTGAAGGCCCGTCGCGCCAAGGGACGCACCCGGCTGTCCGCTTGATCTGGAGCATCCGAGAGCGTCGGGCGTTCGAGCAACTCGTGCGCAGGGGTTCGCGGGTCCGAACGACGACACTATGGTGCACCTACGCTCTCGATCCCGCTGCAAGCCCTCCACGGGTGGCGTTCTCGATCGGCCGCGCCGTGGGACCGGCCGTCGTCCGCAACCGGGTGCGCCGCCGTCTGCGAGCGATCGTGACGCAGCTCGAGCTGCCGCCGGGTTGGTGGCTCATCGGTGCCCGACCAACCGTACGGAAACATACGTTCGTCACGCTCCAGGGCGAGGTGCGATCGCTGATGGAGCAGGCTCGATGACGACGGCCAAGACCCGTGCCGAGCGCTTGTTCGTCAGCCTGATCGGCACGTATCAGCGAGCCGTTGACGGTCGCCCGTCGCCGTGCCGCTTCACGCCGACATGCTCCGCCTACGCTCATGAAGCGATGGTGTGCCACGGCGCCCGTCGCGGTTTCTGGCTCACCGTGCGACGCCTGGCCCGCTGCCGGCCATTCGGACCGTCCGGGTACGACCCGGTGCCTGATCCTGCCCCCACGGCGCTCACGAGGACGATCGACGCATGATTGCCGGTTTCTTCGAAGTCCCTGCTTCGTTGCTCGCCTGGTTCTACGGACACACCGGCAGCTACGGCGTCGCCATTGCCCTGATCGCCGTGGTGGTGATGGCGCTGATCACGCCGCTCACGCTGAAGAGCACGAAAGGCATGCTCGAGATGCAGCGCCTGGGGCCCGAGATGCGGCGCCTGCAGAGCGAGCACCGCGGGGACCGCCAGAAGCTCAATGAAGAGATGATGAAGCTCTACCAGGAGCACAAGGTCAACCCGATGGCCTCGTGCTTGCCGCTGGTGGCGCAGATGCCGGTCTTCATCATCATGTTCCGGATCCTCGTGGGCCTGACCTACAAGCCCGGCGGCGCCAACGACGTGATCGCCCGCGCCGTGCTGTTCGCCGGCGATGAACGTCCTGGGGAAGTTGGGTTCCTGCCCCGCTATCTCTCGCGGGACTCCGAGCTCTTCCAGTCGCTCGCCCGCAGGGGCGAGATGAAGTCGTTCGGGATCGACCTCAGCCTCTCCCCCGCCAACGCGATGTCGGACGGTTTCGGCAAGGGTCTCGTGTACGTCGGGCTCGTGGTCGTTCTGGCCGGTTTGTATTTCCTGCAGCAACGCATGGTGGCGGCGCGGGCGGCGCTGAGCCCGACGATGTCGCCCACGCAGCAGAAGGTGATGCAGTACCTCCCGGTGTTCTTCGCCATCTTCCAGATCTTCTTCCTGGCCGGCCTGATCGTGTACTACATGGCCCAGGCGATCCTGCGCATCCTCCAGCAGCTGTACATCACACGGCGTTTCTACGGTCACGACGAGGCGCTCGGCCGCCAAGCCCAGCGCGCCAGCGAGCGAGCCCGAGAGCTGGCCAAGGCGGACGGCGGCGGCAGCGGTATGTTCGCTCAGATGCGCCGCCCGGCCACCGAGACCACGGCGACCGAGACGACGGCGACGGCGCGTCCCACGAAGTCAGGTCGCACGGCGAAGTCGTCGAAGCCGGCCAAGTCGGCCAAATCGTCACCGTCGGCGCAAGCTGCCGAATCTGGTCCGTCGCGCCAGAGCAAGCGGTACACGCCCCCGAAGGGCCGTCCGACGCCCTCGGCGAAATCATCGAACGGTCGACCCCGCAGTGCGTCGAGCCGCCCGGGCGGCAAGAAGCGACGCTGAACACTCGACAGGAAGGAACTCACTATGGAGTGGGTGGAGACGACCGGCAAGACGGTCGATGAAGCGAAGGAACTGGCTCTCGATCAGCTTGGGGTGGCCGCCGACGAAGCGGAGTTTGAGATCGTCGAGGCGCCTCGTCCTGGCCTGTTCGGTCGGCTACGGGGAGAGGCGCGCGTGCGCTCGCGCGTACGGCCGGCCGAACTGCGTCCCAAACGCGACCGGCGACGCCGCAAGGAGAAATCCGACGAAGAAGAATCAGTCACGAGTGAACACGATCAACTCGCCGGCGAAGCCACGCCGACGGTGGCATCGGCGCCCGCTCCGCAGTCCCGTGCACCGCGCCCGACACCCGATCCGTCGCAAGAGACAGCGCCCGAAGAGCCCGACGCCAGCCCAGACGAGGTTGGCGCTGCGGCTGTGAAGTTCGTGTCTGGGCTGGTCGAGGCCATGGGCTTCGAGGCCACGACGTCGCTGCAGTCCAACGGCACGGAGCTCGACGTCGTCGTCAACGGACAACAGCTGGGGCTCTTGATCGGTCCAGGAGGCCGGACATTGTTGTCCATCCAGAACCTTGCCCGCGTTGCCGCCCAACGGCGGCTCGGTGATCACGATACGCGGCTGCGGGTCGATGTGGCCGGCTACCGGGCTCGGCGCAAAGCCGCACTCGAAGAGTTCGCCGCCAAGTTGGTGGCTGATGTCAAGACGTCCGGTGTGTCCCGCGCCTTGGAGCCAATGCCGTCGGTCGATCGCAAGATCATCCACGACGCGCTGAGTGGAGTCGATGGAGTTTCCAGTCGTAGCGAAGGCGACGATCCGTATCGCCGGGTGATCGTGTCGCCTGCGAGCACCGGCGACTCCTGAACACGCCAGATCACACGCGGCTCGCCGAGGCGTTGGGCATTGCGCATCGTCTGGGCGCCTTTGGGCGCCAGCCCATTGCCGACGTGATCGACCATGCTCGAGGATTCGTCGCCGCCCTTGCCGAGGTGACGGGGACAATCGTCGACCTCGGCAGTGGCGGCGGAACCCCAGGTCTGATCATTGCGGCCGAACGTCCAGACCTGGAACTGATCCTGATCGATCGGCGCGCTGGACGTGTCGACGTTTTGGACCGCATGATCGCTCGCCTCGGCTACGTCAGTCGCGTGCGCACCCTCTGTGTCGACGCCAGCGATCTGGTGAGTGAACCTTGGGCGCCGGTCGACGCCGTCGTGGCCCGAAGGTTTGGGGCAGCGCACAAGACGCTTGCCATCGCCCAGCCACTGATCGGCCCCAAAGGCATCGTGATCGTCAGCGAACCCCCGGCCGCTGAACGCTGGAACGAGAGAACGCTTGCCGGACTTGGACTGAGACGGCGCCCGTTCGACGTTCCACCCGGAACAGGACGCGTAGCCGTCTTCGAGCGTTCCACGTGAAACGACATCACGATTGTCCGACGGGTCGGCGACGACCTGTGTTACCGTGAGCCGCCATGTCCGACGAGCGGTGGGATGTTTCACGTGAAACGTTCTCACCTGCCGGCGCCGATGATGCCGACACCTTGACGTCCACGGATCCGACAGAGCCGATACGTCGTTCGCTTCCCCGCGTGATGGCCATTGCCAATCAGAAAGGTGGCGTCGGCAAGACAACGACGACGATCAACCTCGGTGCTTGTTTGGCTGAGTTGGGCTTGCGCACGTTGATCATCGACCTTGATCCTCAGGGCAATGCATCGACGGGGCTCGGAATCGAGAATCGTGGCCTGCAGACGTCGATGTACCACGTGCTGATGCATGAGGAACCGCTGGAGAACTGCGTCGAACCAACGGACGTGAAGCACCTGTTCGTTGCTCCGGCGAGCCTCGACCTCGCCGGCGCCGAGATCGAGCTCGTCCCCGCCTTCTCCCGCGAAGGCCGGTTGCGGCGGGCCATCGACGACGTGATCGACGGTTACGACTATGTCTTGATCGACTGCCCTCCGTCGCTCGGTCTGCTCACGGTGAACGGACTGACGGCTGCCCAGGAGGTGCTGGTGCCCATCCAATGCGAGTACTACGCGCTGGAGGGACTGGGCCAACTGTTGCGCAACGTCGACCTGGTGAAGCGGAACCTCAATCCTCAACTCGACGTCAGCACCATCGTGTGCGTCATGTACGACGCTCGCACGAAGCTCGCCGACCAGGTCGTCAACGAGGTGCGCGAACACTTCGGCGAGAAAGTTGTCCGCACCGTCGTGCCGCGTTCGGTGCGGTTGTCCGAAGCTCCTTCGTTCGGCCAGCCGATCATCATTTTCGATCCCCGGTCCCGTGGGGCGCTGGCGTACCGGGATCTTGCGCAGGAGGTGCATCATGGGTCGTCGCAGCGGGCTTGGTAAGGGACTCGGCTCACTGATCCCCGAGGGGTCACGAACCGAGGCCGACGACGTCTTGTCCCGAACACTGACCGAGCTGCCAGTGGCCCAGATCGAACCGAACCCCCATCAACCACGAGTGCACTTCGACGAGGAGTCGCTGGCCGAACTGGCGTCGTCGATCGAGCAGGTGGGCGTGCTCCAGCCGATCCTGGTACGGGCGCTCGAGGATCACCGATTCCAGTTGATCGCCGGTGAGCGCCGTTGGCGAGCAGCCCAGCGTGCGGGCCTTTCCACGATTCCTTCAATCGTGCGACGACCCGAGGATGATGTCGATATGGTCGAGCAGGCGCTGGTCGAGAACCTTCACCGCGAAGACCTGACGGCACTCGAGGAGGCGGCGGCATACCAGCAGCTGATGGAA
>Ga0136632_10000169_pt1 | contig 16674 bp, 15 predicted proteins | sample AntDrymUQ6112106_2_FD_104670 | JGI IMG/M metagenome (GOLD analysis project Ga0136632, IMG submission 104670) | Polar desert sand microbial communities from Dry Valleys, Antarctica - metaG UQ611 (21.06) | ecosystem: Environmental > Terrestrial > Soil > Desert | place: Antarctica: Dry Valley...
AGATGGCGGCGTCGATTCGCTGTGGTCCTGCGATCATTTCACCAACCCGCATCGACCAGGCGAACCATGGTTCGAGGGATGGACCAGCCTGACCGTGGTCACGGCGCCGGACACGCAGCCCCTGAGGGGCACGTCGGACCGGTGGTATCGTAGACGCTCGTGGCGGCCGGAAGTGCGCGTGAGCCCGGTGCGCAGGTCGGCACGGGTGCGCGAGCGAATCGACAGACGTTGGACGCGGGCATGACCGTCTCGGTGATCATGCCGTTCCTGAACGCCCGAAGCCATCTCGGCGAGGCGATCGAGAGCGTCCAATGGCAAACTTCCGATGCCTGGGAGCTGCTGCTCGTCGACGATGGTTCATCCGACGGCAGCCGAGCCATCGCCATGGCAGCCGCCGAACACGACGCACGGCTCATTGTCCTCGACTCACCCGCGGCGCGCAGCGGAGCGGCAGCGGCACGCAACGTCGGGATCACCGCGTCGACCGGAGACGCCATCGCGTTCCTCGACGCGGACGACGTGTACGAGGCGGACTTCCTTCGCCACCGGTCGCGAGCGCTCGCCGACCGCCCCGACGTCGCGCTCGGGTACGGTCCCACCCTGTGGTGGCATCCGGGGACACCCGAGCTCGACTGGACGGAAGGCATGCGTCGCGTTGCGGGCAAGGTCCACGAGCCGCCATCGCTGCTCACCCGCGCCGTGCTGCTGAACCGAGAGCATGTGCCCTGTACATGCTCGGTGCTGATCCGACGGAGCGCGATCGAGGAGGTCGGCGGCTTCGACGAGCGCTTCTACCTCTACGAGGACCAGACGTTGTGGGTGAAGCTGCTGCTTCGCCACAAGGCGTACGTGGACGGCTTCGTCGGCGCGCGCTACCGGCGCCATGCCACGTCCATCACCTCGGGCACGACGGGCACGACGGGGTCCGGCGTCTATCAGTTCGACGAGCAAGCCGACCGTCGGTCCCCGCGGGAACACTTCCTCGACTGGGTCGCGGAGTACTCCTGCGCTGGTGGTGCACAGCACCCAGCTGTCGCTCGCGCACTCCGCCTCGCTCGATCCCGGATCGCACCGACCGAACCGCTCGCCACGACGGAGCAACTCATGGCTCGCTACCTGCAAGGGGAGCGGTTCCTACGTCGACGCGTTGCCCGGTTGCGCCTCGCTGCGCGCCGGGCGAACAGGCGAGTAGGTGCATGTTGAACGCCCGAGCGTCGCGCGGCGGCTCACGACGCGATCGCGCTATCGCGCTGGCCGCTCGTCTCCCGAAGCCGGCCAAGCGGGCCGTGCGACGAGCCTTGGCGGCCCGGTGGGTGCAGGCCTGCATGGGACGGTCCGCGGCGGGCCGCCTGCTGCTCGACTCCATCCCGCCGCCCGCGGTCGGCTGCGTCGACATGGGCGATCTTCGGCGTACGACACCGATCGCGTCCGATTTCGGATACGGACGGGGCGGACCGGTCGACCGCTACTACATCGAGTTGTTCCTCGCGGAGCACAGCGCGGACATCCGCGGTCGAGTGCTCGAGATCGGCGACGACGCCTACACGCGGCGGTTCGGTGGCGTATACGTCGCGCGGGCCGACGTGCTCCATGTCGAGGCAGACTCGGGTGCCGCGTTCATCGGTGACCTCACCGACGCCGCGCTCCTGCCGCCGGACACATTCGACTGCATCGTGCTCACGCAGACGCTGCACTTGATCTTCGAGCCCGCCGTCGCGCTCCGGAACATCCGCCGAGCGTTGGCCCCTGGCGGCGTCCTGCTCCTGACCGTGCCCGGCATCTCCAACGTGGATCCCGGGCGGTGGGGCTCGACGTGGTTCTACTCGTTCACGGAACATGCCGTCGCGCGCATGTGCGACGAGGCGTTCAACGGGTTCGATGTGAAGATCGAATCCCACGGCAACGTACTCGCGGCGACGGCGTTCCTCCACGGGCTCGCTGCGAGCGAACTCAACAGGGCCGAGCTCGACGCGCACCACCCGGAGTACAGCGTGATCCACACGGCTCGGGTGCGCAAGCAGCTCGACGACAGTGAGACGAGCTGAGCACGCCAGCCAAGCGCAGCCGCACCACCGACGTGCGCTCGGTCGAGGCATCATCGCGGACGGACGACGACTGGATCGTCAATGCGCCGAGCACCAGGTGGTGGCCGGAGCTTCGCGTCCGGCAACTCTGGGTCCACCGCGAGCTGGTCGCGTTCTTCGCGCTGCGTGATCTGCAGGTCCGCTACAAGCAGGCGTTCTTCGGCGCCGCGTGGGCGATCATCCAGCCGATGATCGGAGCGCTGGGGTTCACGTTGCTCTTCCACCACTTGGCGGGCGTCGACGTGCCAGGATCCTCGTACTTCGCGTTCGCGCTGGTTGGCTTCGGCGCCTGGAGCTACTTCACCGGAACGATTGGCAGCGGGGCGGGGAGCCTGGTGCGCAACGCCAACCTCCTCACGAAGGTCTCGTTCCCACGAATCGTGGCGCCGGCGTCGTCGTGGCTCCCGGGCCTCATCGACCTGGCCGTGAGCCTCGTGCTCGCAGGAGTGGCAACGCTCGTGGCGGGCGGCAGTCTCACGCCCATCGAGCTGGTTGCGTTCCTGCCGTTCGGCGTCGTCCTCCTCGTCGTCTCGGTCGCCGGCCCCGCTCTGTTCCTCAGCGCGACCGTGGTGAAGTACCGAGATGCGCAGGCGCTGGTGTCCTTCGGTCTCCAGTTCCTCCTCTTCGTCACGCCGGTGGCGTACCCCCCGGACCTCGTGCCGGTCAGATGGAGGCCGCTGCTCTACCTCAACCCGGTCGCCGGTGCCATCGGCGCGCTGCGCACAGCGCTCGTCGACGCAGGCTCCCCATCGGGATGGAACCTGGGTCTGTCGTGTGCGGTGGGGTTGCTCCTGTTCATCATCGGACTCGTGCGTTTCCGTCGAGGCGAGCGCGAGTTCGCGGACATCATCTGATGGGTCGATCCGTCATCGAGCTCGCCGGCGTGTCCAAGCGCTACCGCCTCGGGCAACACCACGGCTCGGGCGCGGACCTGCGCGAGATGATGTCCCGTGTCGCACGGCGCCTGCGGCCCTCGGAGCAGGCGGCGCCGGACGATGAGATCTGGTCGCTCCGCAACGTCTCGTTCGACGTGACCGAGGGAACCGCGCTCGGCATCATCGGGGCAAATGGTGCGGGCAAGAGCACCCTGCTCAAAGTGATCAACAACATCACCACGCCGACCGAGGGCACCTCCCGGACGCGTGGGCGGATCGGCTCGCTCCTCGAAGTTGGCACTGGATTCCACCCGGAGCTGACCGGACTCGAGAACACCTACCTCAACGGCGCGATCCTCGGGATGACCCGGCGGGAAGTGATGCGCCGTCTCGACGAGATCGTCGCCTTTGCCGGGCTCGAGCGGTTCATGGACACCCCGGTGAAGCGCTACTCGAGCGGGATGTACCTCCGTCTCGGTTTCGCGATCGCCGCACACATGGAAGCCGACATCCTCCTCGTGGACGAGGTGCTCGCCGTCGGTGATGCAGAGTTCCAGCGTCGGTGCCTCGGCAAGATGAACGAGGTGGAGCACAGCGGGCGTACCGTGCTGTTCGTGAGTCACAACCTGGACGCGCTCACGCGGCTCTGCACACGGTCCGTCTGGCTCGAACGCGGACAAGTGCGCGCAATCGGGCCGACGTCGGAGCTCGTGAACCAGTACATGCGCGCCGCGTCCCCTGCTGGTTCGCGGATCACTTTCGATGCGGACGGGTCGCTCGCAGCCCAGGTGATGTCGCTCACGGTTTGGGACGAGCACGACGCGGAGGTGACCACGATCGGCTTGCGCGACCGTGCCTGGGTCGTCGTCGAGTTGATGGTGGACGAGGTGGTACCAGGGCTGGACGTGAGCTGCGTAATCTCCACGCGCACGGGTGTCGCCATCACGAGCCACCTGCTCAGCGAATGCGGTTCGGTGTCGATGACGCAACCGGGCTGGTACCGGCTCGCGTGTCTCATCCCGTCGGTGCTCATGCCCGGCGAGTTCGTCGTCAGTCTCTGGGTCGGCACCCAGTACGAGACCGTCCAGCAGTTCGACGACGTGCTGGCGTTCACCGTCGAAGGAGACGACGAGGGGCGGAAGCGGCGACTCGTGCGACTCGCCACCGAGTGGCGGGCGGAGCGCCTCGACGATCACGCGAGAGGTGACGACTGACGTGCCGGCTCCATCGTTCTCGGACGGCCGCGGCCGATGCCTCGTGGCGGGATGGTTCAGCTTCCATGGGGGTGGCGCGACTGCAGGCGACCTCATCACTCGCGATCTCACCTGCGATTGGTTGCGGAGCGCCGGCTACGACGTGGACGTCGCGGTGATCCCGGCGTTCGCCCCGGGCGTCGACTGGCGGGTCGTCGATCCGGGTCGGTACGAGCTCGTGGTGTTCGTCTGCGGACCCTTCACTCGCGGTGAGTTCGAGGCCGAGTTCCTCACCCGCTTCTCCGGGTGCCGGATCATCGGGCTCAACCTCTCCATGCTCATGCCGCTGGAGGCGTGGCAGCCGTTCGACGTCCTCTTCGAGCGGGACAGCTCTGAACGGGTGTCGCCGGACCTTGCGTTCCTCTCGGCGAGCGCGCTGCCGCCCGTCGTCGGCGTGTGCCTCGTCGAGGACTACCCCGACGCGCTCGTCCAGGAGGCGAACGATGCCGTGCGACGACTGACGGATTCGCGCGAGCTCACGCTGGTGCACATCGACACGCGCCTCGAAGCGAACGAGTCGGGGTTGCGCACGCCAGGTGAGGTCGAGGCGCTCATCGCGCGGATGGACGCCGTCATCGCCACGCGGTTGCACGGGACCGTGCTCTCCTTGAAGAACGGCGTGCCCGTCGTCGCGATCGACGTCCTGGGGGACGGCCGGAAGGTGCTCCGGCAGTGCGAGCGCCTCGGATGGCCGCTCGCCTTCGCCGCCGATCAGCTCGAAGATGCAAGCCTTTCCGACGCGTTGGCCTACTGCCTGACCGCGCCTGCCCGGCGAGCCGCAGAGGAGGCGGCTACCCGCGCTCGCGCCGTCGCAGCTGAGGTGCGGCTCGGATTCCTGGACGCGGTGCGACGGCCGTGACACGATCGCGTCTCCCCTCGATCACGGACATCGGTCGCCGAGTGCGATCGGTTGCCAGCCGGGCCGCGCGAACTCGTCGCATGCTGCGCAGCAGGCCCGTGGTGCTGATGTACCACCGCATCGCCGACGAGCGGGTCGACCCCTGGGGTCTGGCGGTGACGGCGGATCGGTTCGACGAGCAGCTCGCCTGGCTGCGACGGCATCGTACGGTGCTCCCGCTCGTCGAGTTCGCCGAACGGCACGGCCGGGGCTCGTTGCCCGCGCGCGCCGTGGCGATCACGTTCGACGACGGCTACGCCTGCAACGCGGACGTTGCCGCGCCGCTCCTCGAGCATCACCAACTGCCGGCGACGATGTTCCTCGCGACCGAGACGATCGTGCGCTGCGAGGAGTTCTGGTGGGATGACCTCGAGCGGATCGTCCTCGACACGGGTTGCGACCGGCTCGTGCTCGAACATGCTGGACGCGAGCTGGTGGCCGAACTCGGACCGCTCTCCGCCACACGAATGTGGTCGCCCCGCGAGCCGGCCTCCGGGGCGCGGCAGGCGGCCTACCTCGCCCTGTGGAGCGAGCTCAGGCAGCTCGACGATCACAGTCGCCGCGCAGCCATCGGTTCGCTCCACGAGCAGTCGGGCGTGCCCGTCGCGCCACGAGCCACCCACCGCACCATGACGGTGGAACAGGTCAGGATGTTGTCCCGGTCGGGCATCGTGCAGGTCGGCGCACACACACTGACCCACCCTGCACTCAGCCTGTGGTCGAAGGAGCAGCAGGAGCACGAGGTCGTCGCGGGTCGCCGAGCGTGCGCGGAGCTGACCGGCGTCGAGCCGCAATCGTTCGCCTACCCCTACGGGGACTACGACCAGGTCACCGTCGACGTCGTACGGCGAGCCGGCTTCCGGGTCGCCTGCACGACACATCGGCATGCGGTGAGCCCGTCCTCCCAAGTCTGGGAGCTGCCGCGGGTGCAGGTGTCGAACTGGTCGGGGCGTCAGCTCGCGTCGGCGTTGCGAACCGTGCCATGAGCCCCGCCGATGGTGAGGTCGAGGTGGAGGTGAGCGTGGTCCTTGCGACGTACAACCACGAGGCGTTCCTGGAGCAGTCGATCGCGAGCGTGCTCGCGCAGGAGACGGATCGGCCGTTCGAGCTCATCGTGAGCGAGGACCACTCGACCGACGCTTCTCGCGAAATCGCGCTCGCTTGTGCGTCACGGGACCCGCGGGTCAGCGTGCTGTTGTCACCGAAGAACTTGCGCAGCAACGAGGTCATGTCCCGAGGCATCGCCGCCGCTCGAGGTCGCTACGTGTGCTTGCTGGACGGGGACGACTACTGGACGTCGTCGACGAAGCTCGAGCGGCAAGCGGCCCTGCTGGACGCCGAGCGCAGCGTCTCGGCGGTGTTCCACAATGCGGTGATCGGGAGCGCGGACTCGGTCTCGACCGATCGCTGGACGCCCGGCACGCACCCGAAGCGGACCACCCGCGAGATGATCTGGGAAGGCAATCCGTTCGCGACCTGCGCCGGCATGATGCGCGCCGAAGCCCTCCGCGGGCTCGGACCCTGGTACCACGCGTTCTTCCCGATCACCGATTGGCCGCTGTACGTACTCTGTGCGGAGGACGGCGACCTGTGGTTCGAGGACGAGGTCGTCGGGGTGTACCGATTGCACGCCGGTGGGGAGTACTCGGCGATGGGCGACGACCACCAGCTCAACGCGATCGCCGAGTTCTATGCCAGGATGCGCGCGCTACGCAGCCCACCCGACGACGATGTCGTTCGCCGCGGCGGATCCCGATACTTTTTCGAATGGGCCAAGGTGCACGCCGCGCACGGCGAGCGTCGGCTCGGGCGCCGGTGCCTCCGCCACGCGCTTCGCGCGGGTGGGGTCGGGAGATCCGTCGATTGCCGAGAGTTGGTGCGCCTCGTACTCGGGCTGTGCCGGCGATGACCACGCACCGGGCGATCCCACACCGCGCGACGACCACACACCGGGCGACGATCGCACGTCGACCGGCCGGCGAGGCGCGCCCTCGGTGGTCCGTGATGATCCCCACCTACAACTGCGGTGCGTACCTCCGACACACGCTCGAGAGCGTGCTCGCCCAGGACCTCGGCCCGACCCAGATGCAGATCGAGGTGGTCGACGATGGATCGACGGACGATCCGCGCTCGCTGGTCGAGGAGGTGGGGCGCGGCCGCGTCGGCGTCCACCGGCAGGAGCACAACGTCGGTCACATCCGCAACTTCGCCACGTGCATCGAGCGCGCCCGCGGCGAGCTCGTGCATCTGCTCCACGGTGACGATCTGGTGTCGCCGGGGTTCTACACGGCGCTCGACCGTGGCTTCTCCTCGCCGACCGTGGGCGCGGCCTTCTGCCGGTGGCAGCTGATCGACCACGAGGGACGGACCACTTCGGTCGCTTCGGCGCGACAGGCGGTCGCGGGGCCGATGGCGGACGCAGTGGTCCGGCTTGCCGAGGAGCAGCGCATCGTCACGCCCTCGATCGTCGTCCGACGCGCGGTGTACGAGGAGCTCGGCGGTTTCGACGATCGTCTGGTGTGTGCAGAGGATTGGGAGATGTGGGTGCGCATCGCCGCTCGGTTCGACGTCTGGTACGAGCCCACCGTCCTCGCGAGCTATCGCATGCACACCGATTCCAACACCGGTCGGCACCAACGCGGCGCAGAGGAGCTGCGCTACACGGCGCTGGCGATCGAGCTGTTCCGCGAGCAGCTGCCGCCCAAGTGCGCCCGCTCGATCGTACGCCGAGCCCGTCGGGCGTACGCCGCCACAGCGGTCCGCAACGCGCGGACCTACCTCACCGCGAACGACCGATCCGCAGCCCGCGCACATTTGATCACGGCGCTGCGTCTGGACCCCTCGCCGTCCACGTTCCTCGCGGCAGCGAAGGCGGTGTCGCTGGTGTTCAGGCGATGAACGAACCGCTCCGGGTGGCAATCGTCGGATGCGGTGCGGTCGCCCACGTGTACTACGCGCCTGCGCTGGCCGCCCTGGAGCACGATGGCACAGCGACGGTCGTCGCGGCGTTCGATCCCGACACGGGGACCGCTTCGGCGTTCTGCAGCCGCCTCGATCGCGCTCGAGCGGTGTCGAGCCTCGACGCGGTCATCGCCGCGCACCCGGACGTCGTGGTGATCGCATCGTCGCCGCGCTACCACGCGGAGCAGACGGTCGCGGCCGTGTCGGGAGGATGCGACGTCTTCTGCGAAAAGCCGCTCGCCATCGACCGCGCCCAGGGCGAGAACATGGTCGCGGCGGCCGCCACAGCGGGTCGTCGCGTGTTCGTCGGCCTCGTCAGGCGACAGTTCCCCGCGACGCGAGCGATCCACCGCCTGGTGCGCTCCGGAGCGCTTGGCGACATCCGATCCGTCGAGTGCTTCGAGGGTGGCCCTTTCGCATGGCCGGTCCGCTCGACCGAGTACTTCCGCCCGGTCGCCGGCAACGGCGGCGTGCTGCAGGACATCGGCACGCACTGCCTCGATCTGCTGGTCTGGTGGCTCGGCGCGCCCACCTCGCTGTCGTACGCCGACGACGCGATGGGTGGGGTGGAGGCCAACTGCTCCATCGATCTGGCGTTCGGGTCCGCACAGGTGAAGGTCCGGCTGTCCAGGGACTGGGCCAGGCCGAACCGGTACGTGCTCCGCGGTGACCGAGGATGGATCGCGTGGAACCTGGAGAACGTCGACCGGTTGGAGCTCGGCTTCGACGACGAGATCGTCGGCGACCTCACGCTCGAGCCGGCTCTCCTCCCCGACGCAGCGCCGGCCCGCGGACCGGTCGGCCCGCGGATCCCCTTCGGGTTCGAGGGTGCCTTCGCCGCACAGCTCCGAGCGCTCGCGAGCGGGCGAACCGAGGTGTTGGTGGACGCCGTCGAGGCCCTGCCCGTGCTCGACGTGATCGACCGCTGCACGGCGGAGCGAAGCACCATGCCCATGCCGTGGATGGTGCCGGACGGAGCAGTGTGACGGTGCCGATGGGGGAGCGGGTGGCGGTGCTCGGCGCCGGCGGATTCATCGGGAACCGGGTCGTCGAGGTGTTGCACCTCGCTGGCAGCGATGTTGTGCCGATCGTGCGCCGCTGGAGCGGCGTCGCGCTGCCAGGCAGGTTCGCGCTGGACGTCCGTGTCGCCGACGCGCTGGACCGCCGGCAGGTCCGTGCCGCGCTGGACGGCTGTGGTTCGGCGGTCGTCGCGATCGCTGGCGACGCTCGGACCATCGTCGAGTCGATCGAGCCCGTCTACCGCGCCGCCGATGACGCCGGGGTTCGACGGATCGTGTTCCTGAGCACCGCGTCCGTTCACGGACAATCGCCTCTCGCGGGCACCGATGAGGCGTCCGAGCTCTCGGACCGCCAGCCGATCGAGTACAACAACGCGAAGGTGCGGGCGGAGCGGCAGCTGCTCGCCTGTCGAGGTCGAGGCATCACCGAGGTCGTCCTGCTCCGTCCGGGAATCGTGCACGGTCCGCGCTCGCAGTGGATCAGTGGGTTCGCCGATGATCTCCTGAGCGGACGGGCGTTACTGGTGGAGGGCGGACACGGTGCGTGCAACTCGATCTACGTCGACAACCTCGTGCACGCGGTCCGCTGCGCGCTCACGGCCGACGACGCGGACGGACAGGCGTTCCTCGTCGGCGACGACGAAGAGGTGACGTGGCGAGACCTGTACACGCCGATCTGCTCTGCGCTCGGCATGGACCTCGACGACCTGCCCCAGCCCGGGCGCGACGCCGTGGAGACGGTAGGCGAGTGGACCCGCCGCCTGCGCGAGTTGTCCGCCGTTCGTCGGTTTCTCCCGGGTCCGGTGCGAGCCGGGCTGCGCGCCGCGGTCGACGCGCATCGGGGCCATGGCGTCCACGAGAGCGCAGGCCCCACGGTGACACAGGAACTCGCGCTGCTCCACACCTGCGCGTACCACCTGCCGTCGACCCGAGCTCGGTCGGTCCTCGGTTATCGACCGATCGTGCCGTTCAACGAAGCGAGTGTCAGATCCGTCGAGTGGCTGCGCTTCGCGGGGTATCCGGTCGTCGCGCCGCGGAGCAGTTGATCGTCGTGTGCGCGCAGCCGAGCATCGCGATCGTCATCACCACCTACAACCATGCGCACTTCCTCGATGCGGCACTCACGAGCGCGAGGGATCAGAGCGTGGCGGCAACGGAGGTCATCGTGGTCGACGACGGGTCGATCGATCATCCGGAGCACATCGTCCAGCGCTTCCCAGGGGTGAGGTGCATCCGGCAGATGAACGCAGGCCTGACCGCAGCCCGCAACACCGGATGGCGAGCAGCGAGCTCGGAGTTCGTCACCTTCCTCGACGCCGACGACCGGCTGCGGCCAGATGCGCTTCGCGTGAACCTGGCGCGCTTGCTCGCCCACCCTGAGGCGCCGTTCGCGTACGGGGGGTACGTGGACGTCCACGCATCGACGGGTGCGACCGTCCCCGTAACCTTCCGGCCGGCGATGGACGGATATGCGAGCTTCCTGCGCGAGAACGTGATCGGGATGCACGCGACGGTGCTCTACCGGCGGCGCTGGCTCGAGCAGATCGGTGGCTTTCGCAACGGACTGCCGGCATGCGAGGACTACGACGTGTACCTCCGGCTCTCCCGGCTGCAACCACCGGTGTTCGGCCCGGAGGTGCTGGCCGAGTACTGGCACCACGACGGCAACATGTCCGGCGACAAGGCGCTGATGCTGAGCGCTGCACTCGGCGTGCTCCGGGCCGAGGCGCGCTTGGCTGCGGCCACCGGACAGCGGGTGTCATACCGAGCGGGCCTGCGCGGGTGGAAGCGGCACTACGTGGAGGGGTGGTGGCGCCAGCTGGCGGGCGCCATCCATGAGCGGGCCGTCACCGTACGGCTGCTCACGCGCGGTGCGGCCATCGCTCGCCTGGCGCCGCTCACCTGGCTCGCGGCACCCCCTCGTCGAGCCGCAGAGCTCGTGGTGCGACGCATTCGCCGGCTGGCACGCGCACGACGGCGTCGCCCATGAGCGACCATTCGCCGCGCGTGACCGCCATCATCATCGTGTTCAACGGCGAGGCGTTCCTCGACGAGGCCATCGCGAGCGTGCGAGCACAGTCGTTCGAGGACTGGGAGCTGCTGGTGGTCGACGACGGATCGACCGACGGAAGCGTCGAGGTCGCCGCTCGCCACGCACGCAAAGACCGGAGGATCTCGATCGCACGCCACCCGGACGGTCGCAACCACGGAATGAGCGCGACTCGCAACGTCGGATTGGCGCAGGCCCACGGTGAGCTCATCGGCTTCTTGGACGCGGATGACGTGTGGGAGCCGCTGAAGCTGGAGGAGCAGGTCGCTGTGTTCGACCGTCACCCCGAGGTGGGTATGGTGTACGGGCGCACGCTCATCTGGCACACCTGGACCGCGCACAGCGACCGACCGGACTTCTGCTATGACCTCGGCGTCCAGCCGGACAGCGTCCAGCGGCCGCCGACGCTGTTCCGCCAGTTGCTGCGGAATCAGCATCAGACGCCGACCACCTGCAACGCACTCATGCGCAGCGAGGTGTGCCGTGACGTCGGAGGTTTCGATGACAGCTTCCCGGCGTTGTTCGAGGACCAGGTGTTCTTCTCCAAGGTGTTCCTGGCCCGTCCGACCTACGTCTCAGGGCAGCTGTGGGCCAAGTACCGCCAGCACCGTGCCAGCACCTCGTCCGTCTCCGCCGCCGCCGCCGCCGACGAGGCAGCCAACATTCGCTTCCTGCGATGGTTGCGCACGTACGTCGACGGTTCGCCAGAAGCGACAATTGCGGATCGGCTCGCAGTCGAGGCAGCGCTCGTCCGAATCGCTCGACGCCGGGTGCGTCGGAGGCTGCGTCGAGTCCTGCACTTTCGACCCCGTGGAATGGGCCTACGGTGAGGTTCGATCGGCCGCCTCGGCGGACTCCCGGGTGACCGCAACTCCCCGTCCGGGATGCCGAGATCACCGACCTAGGCCCTGGCGTGGGACAGAGAGGCCGGTACAGTTGGGTCACAATGTGTGCTGTTCCAGGGGGCGGATCCCTCGCCGGCCCCCAGTTGACCAAATCGTCGCGGGGTGCGGACCGGCGGCCGGGTCGTCGCCGGATTCTCGTGGTGTCGCCGTTCGTCCCGTCACGTCACGGCACGCATGGAGCAGGCATCGCGATCGCCGGTCACCTCGAAGGACTCGCGGCGTCGTCGGAGATCGATGTCGGACTTTTCCACCTGCGCGGTGATGACGAACCCGATGTCGATGCCTGCCTCGCAGCCCAGCTGACCTTCGTCCGCGGTGCAGGACGACCGATCGGTGCGCATGCACCGTTCGAGCGGTTCCGGCTGGTTCACCGATTGCTGCACGGCACTCCGATGTGGATCCAGCACTGGTGGTCGAGCAGCGTCACCGCTGCCTTCCGCAGCACCATCGCGGAATTCGACCCGGGCGCGGTGGTGATCTTCATGGGCGTGATGTGGCCCGCCCTCGAACTCGTGCCGACGACGACGACTACTGCACTCGTCGTTCTCGAGCCGACCGTCGACGCTGCGGGCAACGAGCTGGCTCGGCACCGCGGCGTGTTGCGATGGCTGCACCGCGCCGATCTGATCGCATGGCGCCGCACCGAGCGACACGGCGCTCAGCGCGCCAGCGTCGTGATCACCTTGACCGAGCGAGATCGCGAGGTTATCCTCCGACAGGCACCGGGAGCGCGGACTGCCGTGGTGCCGCTCGGTGGATGGCTCCCCGAGCACCCGGCCGATCCAATCGGCGAACCAGCGGGTGGCGTGCTATTCGTCGGCAGCGCGAGGCACTACCCGAACGTGGACGCCGTCCGCTGGCTCAGCACCGACATCGGTCCTCGGCTCAGCGAGCGCATGCCCGACGCAGAGGTCCACATCGTCGGTGCCTTCGAAGTCGACGAGGAGGCCGCTGGTGCCACCGGCCTGATCCGGCACGGACGTGTCCAGGAGATCGCACCCTTTCTCGAACGCGCTCAGATCGTCGTCGCCCCACTCCGGCTCGGCGGCGGGATGCGCGTCAAGGTGCTCGAAGCGCTCGCCGCCGGGAAGGCGGTCGTGGGTACGAGCCTCGCCTTCGCCGGTATCGATGCGCCGGCGCACGGCGCCGCTCGGGTCGCCGACGACAGCGAGACGTTCGTCAGGGTGTTGGCAGAGCTGCTCGCGGACCCAGAGCTGCGCGCGGATCTCGGCGGACGAGCGCGAGCGTGGGCGGAAGAGCACCTGTCGTGGGAACGTTCGTCCGCGGCACTCCTCACCGCGGTGGGCTACGACCGCGCCGACGCGTCGCGTCGACCCTGACGTCTCTCGCCACGCCGCTGGCGCCGCCACCTCGCGCCACCGACGACGTTGCCGATCACGAACAGAGGGTCACCCAGCGCACGGCTCCGCTCCCGCCGCAGACGCCCCGGAAACGAGACGGCGCGACGCCGAACGTCGTCGCGCATCCGACCCAGCATGTGTAGATCGTGTCGGGTGAGGTGCTTCGCGTAGAACGCGCCCTGCGCGACGCCGTACTGCCACCGCAGTGGCAGGTACGCGCGCCCGTCGCGCCAGGCCCGATGGCGCACCACCGCGGCTGGCACGTACTCAAGGGTCGAGCCTGCCTCGAGGAGCCGGAAGCCGAAGTCGGAATCCTCCGCGCCGGGAAAGATCGTGCCTGGACCGAGACGCTCGTCGAAGCCCCCGACCTCCTCGAACCACGCTCGACAGATCGCGAAGTTCATCGGTTTGAGCACGTCATACCCGACACGGCCGCGATAGGACCGCGGCTCGGTCGAGATGTTCAGCGCCGGCGCGAAGCCGCCGTCCACCTCGGGATCGGTGGCGACCACTCGGCCGGTGACGACCGTGCGTGGGCGGTCGGTATCGATCCGGTCGGTGAGCGCCTCGAGCCAGTCCGGGCCCACCAGCACGTCGTCGTGCGTGAAGACGAGCACCTCGTGCGCGGCGAGTCGGGCAGCCAGGTTGTTCGCACGGCTGAGGCTGCGGATGGTGCTGTGCACGTAGCGAACCTCGCAGCCCTCGGCCGACCACGGCGCCGGGTGGGCGAGGGTGCTCTGGTCGACGATGATCAGCTCAGCGGGGATCGCTGCGGCGGCGAGGATCGACTCGACCACGGATTGCATCATCGCCGGACGGTCGCAGGTCGCGACCACCACCGTCGCTGTGACCACTCGCGTGCTGTCGCTCACGTCGCACCCCGACGCTGGATCGCAACTGCGAGTGAGTGGACGAGTTGAGCTTCGACGATTCGGCCCCGGAGGTCGCCGGGCGCGGCCCGCTCGTCGGCGGCGGCCTCCAGCTCATCGTGACGTCGGCAGGCGAGCTCGACCATCATCGGGAGGTGCAGCGCCGCTGCGAGGCGCGGCGTGAGCCCGGTGCGCTCGAAGTAGCGAGACCGCGCGGCCGCCGATCCGACCGCAGCTCGATCGGACGCGTCGCCCGTCGTCAGCATGTCGTGCACCGCCGCCAGGCTCCGCGCCTGGCGCGCCGTGCTCGAACCTGCCAGGCGTAGGTGCCACATCGTGAGGAGGTGCAGGAGATCGACGACGGGGGGTCCACGGCGCGCACCCTCCCAGTCGATCACGCCAAGGTGGCCGGTGCGGTCACGGACGATGTTGTTGGTGGTGAAGTCCCGGTGCTGCCACACCGTCGGGAACGACACACCGTGCAGCACACTCGCGCTGCGACGGGCGTGATCGAACAGCCGGCGCTCCGCGACATCGTCGCCGAACAGCTGCACGTACGCCGCGATCGGGCCCGTGACGTACGCCTCCATCGCAGCGTCGTCCCAGGTGCGCGCGTCGAACCGGACATCGCGATGCAGGGCCCCCAGCCACGACGCTGCAGCGCCCAGGTCCTCGATCGATCTCGCCGATGGCGAGCGCACGTTGCAACCCGCGAACATCCGCCGGCTGATGGTCTGGCCCGGCAGGCACGTCTCGCGAGCTGCGAACACGGTGCCCGCCCGCTCCACGCCGAGCGGCGTCGGGACCGCCTCGGCCACGGCTGGGGAGACCGTCTCCCGCACATCGCCGAGGACCTGCTGCTCCGCGTTGGTTCGACTCTCGAACATCGCCAGCTTCGGCAGCTTGACCATGGCATGTGGACGTGTACCGCCCGGGGGGAAGCACGCAAGCACGCTCCGGCTGCCGCCGTGGGTCAGGAGGGCGGGCGCCCGCGTCAGCGGCGGCTCGCTGCCGCCGGCGACGATCGCGACATCCGGCGCCAGCAGATCCAACGGCACCCGACCGGCGAGCAGCGCCAACGTCGCAGCGCGGAGGAGCCGTTGCGATGGACGCTCGGAGACGTAGACGTCGGAGAAGAACCATCGTGCCGCATCGGCCGGCTCGGTGGGCAGCATCGCTTCGCTACGCTCGTGCTGCGGGCGCACCGCATAGACCCCGCGCTGAGGGATCCGGGCTCGACGAAGCGCCCGCTCGAGCTCCCGACGCCTTCGCGCGATCGGTGACCCGGTCCATCGTGTGAACTCGTGATACAGAACCGCACCGGGCTCGAGGCAATCGAGCACTCGGTCCATCGATGGACGGCAAGGCGCCAGCACAGCCACGAGGTCGGCTCGGTCGCCCGGCGCAAGCTCCTCGAGCGAGGTCAGCACCTCGCACGCGAGCGGCATCCGCCGGGCGGCGTCCACGACGTCGTCGGCCCCGCCGACGAGCACCGCACGGCGGTACCCGTTCGGGGGAATCGGGAGCACGAATCGCCAGTCGAGGCGACGCAAGGACGTCAGGCTCACGGCGACTTCGACGGCGCACACATCTGCCGACATGGTAACCCGGCGTGTCGTCCCGGCGAAGCCGCGTCGATGCAAGCGAGCGCGTCGAGAATGTCAGACCTTGCTTGTAGGAAGCGCCCGTGGTTCTCACCCCGGTCAGCGTCGTACGCGTCGTTCGGTCGAGTCCATCCGGACAAGGTAACGCCGGTGCCTCAACCTCGGATCGTGTTCGGGATCTCGACGCAAGTCCCGAACGCGTCTGCGAGTAACGCATCGCCAACGATCGATCCTGACACGACCGGTACCGACTTCTCGGCGCTTCGCATGGCCGTCAATCAGTGCACCAGGCGAAGTCCGTTAGAAGTTCCGTTAGTTCCCATGGCCCCTGGCGGGGGCCGCCCTCGCTGGATGAGAATCGGGGTGCCGGTCCGGGCAGAGGTCGTGCTCTATGGCGCTTCGGAGCCCGTCGTTAGTTTGAGCCCGGGGGGTTCGGGCGCTCTGAACCCGGGGCGGTTCAACATCCGGATCATCGCGACGCGCACGCCGAATCTGCTCGAACAACTCCACCTTGGACCTTCCAGCCATCCCAGACGATCCACGCCCCACCATCACCAGACGCGGACCCCAGCACGACCACCCCGAGGTGGGGCCAAATCAAAGCATCACAACCAGCCGAACTGGGGCCAAATCAGAGTGTCAAACCCACCCGTTAGACCGTCGCGTTCATACTCAACGCTGCCGAAGCACCCTGCTGACCGCCGACCCTCCAACCGTTAGCTCCAGCAAACCAGCAAACCACAACCAACCCGCCCCCGAGGTCAAGCGGGCATTGCCTCGGGCAGGCCGCACCAT
>Ga0136632_10000170_pt1 | contig 16541 bp, 9 predicted proteins | sample AntDrymUQ6112106_2_FD_104670 | JGI IMG/M metagenome (GOLD analysis project Ga0136632, IMG submission 104670) | Polar desert sand microbial communities from Dry Valleys, Antarctica - metaG UQ611 (21.06) | ecosystem: Environmental > Terrestrial > Soil > Desert | place: Antarctica: Dry Valley...
CACTCGATTGACCCCGTTCGGCGTCCGTACCGAAGCGGTTAATCTGAGGCGTTGCCGTTCTAATGTTCACCATCGATACTTTTAACCTGGGCTCACACCTTGGTGAGAAATCCGGGCTAGCCACATGTAGTTTAACTGCCGCGCCGCGACGATTACCAACCCGATGGCAGCCCCAAATCCAATCAACTGCATAATGTCTGATTCCATAGCGGACCCCTATTTCATCCCGCGCAGCAGGATAGTTGTTTCACGTCTTTGGTGAAGGTCTGGGCGCAGGGCCTTAATCCCTCAATCATCGTGAGGTAACGGAAGGACTTGCAGCGATTTGAGAAACTCGGCCACTGCCGCTCGATCAGCGGTGGGCAGCGTGGTGAAACGGTCACGAGAATCCCTCGCTTCTCCTCCGTGCATTAAAATCGCTTCCGTAATAGTGGTCAGATCACCGCGATGCCCATACGGTGCCGAGTTACCGACGTCCCATAGCTTACGGGTGATGAAGAACTCGCGGCCCGCGCGGCCGTCCTGGTCGGATCGGCCCTGTGCCAGCTGCTCATTGCAGAAGAAGCGGATGGCGTCTTGCCGATCCTCTGGATCACAGAGGTCGTGGCGCTTGAGGTCCGTGAAGGCCCTTACGATGGCTCCACCGTCGGAGGTGCCCTTAAGGCGCGGTTTTTCACCGTCCTTCGTCAGATTGAAGACAAAGGACTGGCGGGTATCGCTAAAGGTACCCGGTGGATTCAAAGGATTGGGCTCGACAAAGAAACCGCTGGTGAGCTTCATCCTGGGCGCATGACAAGACGCACAGCCGGATGCTCCCGAACAGTGCCTCACCCCGCCGCGCGGTCTCACGCCCCTTGCGATCCTTAGGCATCACCCGGCCGGGAACCGCTAAGGCCGCCTGGAATACTGTCGCCGCCGTGACATCCCCGATGGTGATCTCACCGGTCACCCCATCCTCATCGAAGTCCGGATCGTTGCCCTTGGCGGGATTGAGGTCAAAACGCTCCTCGGGCTGCATGCCGTGGTGATGATTGAAGGCATTGACAGTAAATTCCCGCACAGAGCGCACGACCCCCGACTGATGAAAAGGTTTGATAATAAGATCAATATCCACGCCGCGGCTCTCCACGACCTTCCCTCCTATGAGGGTAACCTCAAAATCCACGCCTTTGGTGGTAAGGGTATGGGTGCCATCGGGCAGGCGTGCGGCTTGCGCCTTGAGCTCTGCGGTCATCTCCCGGGCCAGCATCTCAATGGCCCCGGAGCCGAACATGCCTAGCGTATTACGCTCATTGCTGTCCTCGGGTCCCACGGAGAAGGTCACCGGGTCCTTGGCCTGAGCAAGGACAAAGACATTGGCCACAAAATCGCCCGCCCCACCGGTGCGGGGCTGGATGTGGCATCCTGCACAGGCATTTGAGTCAGGGGCGGAGGTGCGAAGGAAGGCGGGCTCATCGGGAACCCGCTTCTCGCCGGTGCCGGTCGTGGCGGGCCGACCCTGGCCGTCACAGGTATTGAAGATGGCGGTAAAGAGTTTCTCGCCGGCCGCGAAGATCTCCCGGAATTCCAACTTGCCGTGAACGATGTCCGCCTGCTCCAGGTGTCCGGCGAGGGCCGGTTTCTCTGGGAAACCCTCTGGACAGCGATGGGGTTCGTGGGCGTTTACAGCGGGCGGAAAGAAGAAAGTTAACCAAAGGCTCACCAAAGATCTTCCGATCGTGCGCAGACCCACCTCACGCTGGACGATCCCCTTGCGCCTAAAAAGCCACGCCTTCCTGGGGCGACTGGGTCGGACTGGCTGAACCTTAGCGATATGCTTGTAAACAGCTTTCCTGGGTGTCATACTGACCTCCCGGTTGTGATCGTCAAATCGACTGGGAATAAGGAGGGGCATGGGTGGCCGCCCATGCCCTTCCGATCAAACCGCCCTTGCTCAGGGGGCATATTCTCTACCCGCCCGGCTTCTGGCCGGTGCTTTTACGAGAGCTTTCATGGCCACGGTCAAAATTTGATCTGGCCATCAAGCACGATCTCATCAAAGGTTAAACCCGACACCGTGAGCACGAATTGCGCGCCGGGGCCACCCCGCTCGGCTGTGGCGGTGAAGGGCCGATCCGACCCCGCCCCAAGACCGGTGACCGTGGCCTTCCCGGTTAAATGCGCGACCTTTCCATGGACCTCGACTGACTCGATCGTGCCGGTGACATACATGACGTTCTTGTCGAAATCACCGCTCCCTGGGTCGCCAGCCGGCGCACTTGGTGCCAGCGCCAGGCACTCCAAGCGGCCTTGGCCGTTGCGCCAGTGAATGCCAAACTTGGTGATGACGGGCACAAAGTCGGGAGCGCCTGTCCCACCTGTGACCATCGTCGTCCCGGCCCCTTGTATAAGCCTACCGCTGTTGTCTGCCAAGGTGAGCGGCGCATAGGCGAATGCAATCAGGCTCAATGCCAGCATCAGTTCTCTACTGTTCATCTAACACCTCCTACGTTTGTCTGTGGCTACGAGGACATCTCGCAGCGGTTGAAGCACTCCCAGAATGTCTCCCTTCCCCTCCTCTTTTTTCATCCCGCACAGCAGGACAGTTGCTTCACATCTTTGGTGAAGGTCTGGGCGCAGAGCTTGAGGCCCTCCACCATGGTGAGGTAGGGGAAGAGCTGATCGGCAAGGTCCTTCACCGTGAGCCGATGACGGATCGCGAGTGCCGCCGTCTGGATGATCTCCCCGCCCTCCGGGGCCAGCACCTGGGCTCCTAGCACCCGCCCGGTCCCGCGCTCGGCGACCAGCTTGATGAAGCCACGGGTGTCGAAGTTGGCGAGCGCCCGCGGCACGTTGTCGAGCGTGAGGGTGCGGGTCTCGACCTTGATGCCCGCTTCATTGGCTTGTGCCGCCGTCAGGCCCACGGTCGCGACCTGCGGATCCGTGAACACCACCTCGGGCACGGCGGATAGATCCAAGGCCGCCTCCCCACCCATCATATTGGTCGCCGCGCATGTGCCAGCGGCAGCGGCGACGTAGACGAAGGCCGGCTGGGTGGTGCAATCCCCGGCCGCATAGATATGCTCCGCGGTAGTCCGCATGTGATCATCGACGACGATGGCGCCGCGCTTGTCCATCTCGACGCCGACCCACTCGAGCCCCATGCGGGTGCGGCCCGTGTTCGGGGTGCGCCCTGTGGCCACCAGCAGGCGATCCCCGACCAGGGTTTCGCCGCCTATATCGACGCTGAACCGTTTGCGGAACCATTTGCGGCCATAGCTCACCTGCTTCACGGCTGTATGGGTCAAGATGCGCATACCTTCGCCTTCGAGTACCGCTTTGAGCCCGTCTCCGATGGCCTGGTCTTCCTTCGAGAGCAGCGTGGAGCGCGCAATGAGCGTTACCTTCGAGCCCAGCCGCAGAAACGCCTGCCCGAGCTCCAGCGCGACCACGGAGCCCCCGTAGACGATGAGGTGTTCCGGCGATTGCCGGCGCTGCTCGCCGAGGTCGCTCGCTTGCGCGATCTGTACGGCCCGCGCAGCAAATCAGTCCGCAGCTATTTCAACAACCTGCTGTCGCTGGCGAGCGGACTCTTTTCCACGCCGGACGCCGCGCCGCCGCCGCACCTAATCGAGAGTCCGGCATGGACCGCGGGCGCCCTGATTTCACTGGGCTACCTGGTCGATAACGCACAGCCGATCCCTGCCTCGTGGGCTATGCTGTGGGCGCAGATGTCGGCATCCGCCACGTCGGTGCCCCCGCGATCGCGCTGGCAACCCATCGCGGCGGAAGTCGCGACATTGTTTAGCGAGGAGTACGCGAAACGCTACGGCACCGGCCTGGTCATTAAGGCGCCGCGTTCTCGGCTGTCCTTCACCCACCGCGGCGCTGCTTCAAACCGGACCCGCTTGAATTTTGAGCTTCCTTACCCCGACGTCATGCGCGTCGGAGGCCCCGTTCGTCCGTTACAGGCGTTGCTCAGCGATATCGTGACCCAGCTCGAGCCGTTGCGCTCGGCGCGGCGGCGCAACGCGAGCCCCGCGACCCAAGCCAGCGTCCTGCCCGCGCCGCTACGCGAGCGCTACGTGTCGGAATCGCTCAATCTCCTCAAACGTGTCGTCCAGCTGGAGATCGGCGCTGATTCCTTCTGCGTTCTGGAGGCCAAAGCCTTGTTCGCCGCGGCCCACATGCCGCCCAAGGCGAAATTCACTAAGCGCGACGCGACGACATTGATCCAGGCGCTCGAAGCGGTAGGTTTCGGGATCGAGCCCGACGTGCGTTTCGGCGGCGCTCCTGTACAGCCGGCGCAAAAGGTGGTCGTGTTCCCGCTCACGAGCGAGCGCGTACATGCACCGACGACCGCTTACTCCGCTGCCGTGTTGCAGTTGCACTTGGGGTACGGGGTGGCAGCGGCCGACGGCGCGCTGCATGCGACTGAGACCGCCGTACTGCTCGCCCGCCTTGCAGAGCGCTTGCGTCTGTCGCAGGCTGAGGCAAACCGTCTCGCCGCGCACGCGACGCAGCTCGCGATCAATCCTCCGAATCTCGCGCGTGCACTGGGCAAGGCTAGGCTTCTCGATCTGTCGCTGCGCGAAGGCCTTACGCATACCTTGGTCGAAATCGCGAACGCGGACGGGCGCGTCGATGCCTCCGAGGTCAAACTCTTGGAGCGCATCTACAAGACTCTGGGGCTTGACTGCGACCGCCTCTACAGCGATCTGCATCACGTCGCCACCGGCCAGCGTCCGGGTGTGCGCGCAACGAAACTGGACCAGCAGCTGATCGAACACAAATTGCGCGAATCGGCCCAAGTGCAGGTCATGCTCGCAGAGATCTTCGTCGCAGTGGACGAAGGAGCCCCAGCGTCCCTATCGCCGCCTTGCGCCGCCAGCGTGTTCGGGCTGGATGCCGCGCACAGCGCGCTGCTGGGGAAGATCCTCGATTCTGGCGACACGATCGAGCGCACCGCCTTCGAGGATCTTGCCGAAGCGTTAGGGTTGCTTCCCGACGGCGCGATCGAAGCGATTAACGAAGCGGCGATCGAGCAAACCGGCGGACTGTTATTCGATGGTGACGATCCGATAATCATTGACCCTGACGGGCGCCAGGTCCTGCGTGCCGAATTCGCGACAGAGGTAGAGCAATGACCAAGGTCACAGCGATCAACGCGCGCGACCGCGACGCGGTACTCACCGCATTGCGCAGCGGCGTGGTGCCACGCCGCGGGATCCATCTCGTACAGGTAGGCCGGGCAGGGGAAATCGACGCCCTGGTGAAGGACCTTGATCGCGTCGCTGCGGATGGCTCGGCCGTACGGTTTGTAATCGGTGACTTCGGGGCAGGCAAGACCTTCTTCCTCTCGCTCGTGCGGGCGATCGCACTCGAGAAGCGCATGGTTACGTTTACCGCGGACCTAAATCCCGCTCGGCGTCTGCACGGTTCCGGTGGGCAGGCGCGCAGCCTCTATGCGGAGCTCACGCGCAACGCCGCGACCCAGACCAAACCCGAGGGCGGCGCCCTGGGAAGCGTTGTCGAGCGTTTCGTCACGAGCGCGTTGCAGAAGGCTAAGAGCGCGGGCACGGCCGTCGAAACGGTGATCCACGAGCGGCTGCAGCAGTTAACAGAGCTCGTCAACGGTTTCGACTTCACCGAGGTGATCGCCGCCTACTGGCGCGGCCACGATCAGGGCAACGATCAGCTCAAGTCAGATGCGATGCGTTGGCTGCGTGGCGAGTTTTCGACCAAGACCGATGCACGCAATGCGCTGGGCGTGCGCGCGATCGTCGATGACGACGAGATTTACGATCAGCTCAAACTCATGGCGCGCTTTGTGCGCCTCGCAGGCTACCGCGGTCTCATTGTCGAGCTCGACGAGCTCGTGAACCTCATGAAGCTTCCGCACACGCAAGCGCGCAATAGCAACTATGAGCAGATCCTGCGCGTGTTCAACGATGTCGTGCAGGGCTCGGCGGAAGGCTTGGGGGTGATCTTCGGCGGCACGCCGGAAACGCTCATGGACACGCGCCGCGGACTGTTCAGTTATCCCGCGCTGCAGTCGCGCCTCTCGGAAAACACATTTGCGCGCCAGCTCGGCGTGCAGGACGCGGGCGGACCGGTCATACGCTTGGCGAACCTCGGTCCGGAGGATCTGTACGTGCTGTTGACTAAACTGCGGCACCTCCAGGCCGGCGGCGATCCGGAAAAATATCTCGTGCCGGATGAGGCTATCGCAGGCTACTTGGATCACTGTAACGTCGCGATCGGCGCGGCGTATTTCAACACGCCCCGCCAGACCATACGCGGCTGGCTCGATTTCCTGAACGTCTTAGATCAACAGCGTGGCCAATCCTGGACGGACCTTATTGGCCACACGACGGTGGAGCGGGAGACGAACGTGGATTTGCTCGAACCTTCCGACGAGGAGGAGCTCGCTGCCGCGGTCCCCGTGCCGGCACCACAGAACACTGCGCCACCAGGTTCGGAGCGCGGCGCCGACGACGATTTGTCCGGCTTTAGGCTCTGAGACGACAGCAATGTCCGCGCCGGACGCGCAAGCTGCTTTCGCGCGGCTCCATCCCGGGTTGCAGCGGTGGATCTGGCAGCAGGGGTGGCGCTCGCTACGCGATATTCAGGTGGAGGCCATCGGTCCAGTCCTCGCGCGGCAAACCGACATCGTCATCTCTGCCCCGACCGCGTCTGGAAAGACCGAGGCAGCGCTGCTTCCCATCCTCAGCGACATCGCTGCCTTCGAGGGACCCGGACTGCGTTGCCTTTACATAGCGCCGCTACGCGCGCTCATCAACGATCAGACCCGACGCATCGAGACGATGTGTGGATCAGTCGACCTGACGTTTCAGCCGTGGCACGGCGATATCACCGCGGGTCGCACGCGCTTCTGGAAGGCGCCGGCAAACGTGCTGCTGATCACGCCGGAGAGCCTGGAAGCTATGTTGATGCGGCGCGGCTCAGCCATGGCAGCGTTGCTGGCCGAACTGCGCTACACGCTCGTCGACGAGCTCCACGCCTTTATGGGGACCGAACGCGGCCGCCAGCTGCAGTCACTGCTGCACCGCGTTGAACGCCTGGTCGTACGCCAGGTACCGCGTATTGCGCTCAGCGCAACCCTGGGCGACCTGACACTCGCGCAGGCGTTTCTGCGGCCGGACAGCTCACGCCCTTCGATCGCGATTGCGCCGCCTGCGGCGCCTAGCGACATCAAACTGCAGGTCAAGGCAATCCGCGTGGGATTGCCGCCGGACCAACTACCCTTGCCAGATGAGGCTCACGCGCCCACCTTCGCACTCGATGGGGAGGCCGAAGTCGCGAACGACCTCTTCAAATATTTGCGCGGCGAAAGTCACTTGGTCTTTGCGAATGCGCGAGCCCGCGTGGAAGCGTTGGCCGACGCGCTGCGAGCACGCTGCGAGACGGTTGGTGTCCCGAACGAGTTCTTTCCGCACCACGGCGCCTTGAGTCGTGAGCTACGCTCGATCGTTGAGAGCCGGCTTCGTGACGGAAAGCCGCCAACGACCGCGATCTGCACCAGCACGCTCGAGATGGGAATCGACATCGGGGCTGTCGCGACCATCGCGCAGGTGGGACCTCCGCCAGGCGTCGCCTCGCTGAAGCAGCGGGTCGGCCGTTCGGGACGCCGTTCAGGCACGGTTCAAACCCTGCGCCAATACGTCATGGTTGCCGCGGTCGACGCCAGGAGCCCGCCACTTGATCGTTTACGCATTCCCCTCGTACAGTCGATTGCGACGATCGAGTTGATGCTCGAGCACGCTTTTGAGCCCCCGGTCTATACCGATCTACATTTGAGCACATTGGTGCAGCAGCTCTTGTCGGCGATCTATCAAAGTGGCGGGCAAAGCGCGGCTGGGCTCTACGCGCTGCTGTGCGAGAGCGGGCCGTTCCGCTCCGTCTCCCGCACCGTGTTCATCGAGTTCCTGCGCGCGCTCGGCGAATCGAAGATCATCGAGCAAGGATCCGACGGCACGCTGCTGCCGGGCGCGGTAGGGGAAAAGATCGCCGAGCATTACGACTTCTATGCCGCCTTCCAGTCATCGGAAGAATGGCGTCTGATTACCGGCGGCCACACGCTGGGTACGGTGCCCACGAGCACCCCAATGATTCCCGGCAGCCTTCTCGTGTTCGCCGGGCGGCGCTGGAGGATCCTCGAGGTGGATGGATTAACGAAGTCCGTCGTGCTCGTCCCGGCTGCTGGTGGCGCACCACCGCGCTTTGAAGGCGTCGGCGCACCTGTCGATGCGTTGATACGCCACCGGATGCGCAATCTGCTCGCCCGCGGCGATATGCCGCCGTTTCTAAACGTAACCGCTGAGCAGGAACTGGCCGCTGCCCGCGCCGAATATCGGCACTACGAACTCGATCGTTCCTTGTTCCTGAACGATGGCGCGGACACTTGGCTCGCGCTGTTCGAAGGCGACCGCGTGATGGCGACCGCCGTTGCCGCGTTCCGTCGTTGGAACATCGACGTGCTGGCGATGGGTCCGTTTCTCCTGTTTCCTGGGATGTCGCAGGAGAAGACCGAAACGGCGCTTATCGATCTCGCCCATGATCCCCCCGGTGATGCGATGGAACTTGCCGGCTATCTGGCTGATGCGGTTGAGGGGAAGCACGACCGATTCTTGTCGGCCGTTCTTAGACAGCGTTCGTCGGCGGCCCGTGACTTGAATTGTGGGGGTCTCGCCGCTGCGCTGGCGCGTCTATTGGCTTAATGTGCAGGCCGTTGAGCTACACAAACGCGTCCGATATTATTATCGCGGCTCCGCACCCGATCCGATTGTTGCCGACGCGAGTCGGCAGTGTAGGAGCTTGACGAGTGCACTCGCGCAGCCCATGACGCTTCACGCCTTCAACAAACGCATCCTCGCCGAGGACCTCGTCCGCGTCCGCCGTCCGGATGACCGAGAACGCTACGCGGCGTCGCAACGGCAGGCGCGCATCGACCCCAACCCCCACCAGATCGACGCGGTGATCTTCGCGCTCCGACGCCTCGGCGAGGGCGGCTGCATCCTCGCTGACGAAGTCGGGCTGGGAAAGACGATCGAGGCGGCCCTGGTGATCGCCCAAAGCCGAGCCGAGGGTGCGGAGCGCATCCTGCTGATCGTTCCGAAGTCGCTGATAGGACAGTGGCAGGACGAGCTGCTCAACCTGTTCGGCATCCAGGCCCGAGAGGACCAGACGAATTTCATCGCACCGGGCGTGTATCTGGTCGGCCGTGAGTTCGCGGGAAGCGAGCGCGGTGCCGGCTCGCTCAGCGCGGTTTCACCGTTCGACTTAGTCGTCATCGACGAGGCGCACGAGATCTTCGCCGGACTGCACAAACGTTATGGGCGCGACGGCCTCTACGACGAGACCTCCGACGAGGCGCTGATGGCGCACCGTGTCCGAGGCTTCCTGCGTTCAGCCCCGGTTCTGCTACTCACGGCGACCCCGATGCAGAACTCCCTCGCCGAGCTCTGGGGCCTTGTGCAGTACGTGGAACCAACGGGCACTCTGCTCGGGGACATCACGACCTTCCGCCAGGTGTTCTGCAGTGAGGACGACCGAACGCTCGTCCCCGGCCAGGAGCACGAGCTGCAACGGCGCTTGGCCATGGTGCTCCAGAGGACGTTGCGCCGTCAGGCGCAGGAGTTTCTCGATCGGCCGTTCACGCAACGCCGATGCCGCCTCTATGAGTACACGATGAGCGATGATGAACGGTCGCTCTACGACGACGTGACGGAGTACCTCCTGCAGCCGTCACTGTATGCCTTCGCCGGTCGGCAACGGCGGCTGCTCCTGATCGGGTTTCACCGCCTCATGGCGTCGTCGATCCCCGCGTTGGCTGCAAGTCTGGAGAACGTTGCCGCGCGGCTCCGCCGGCTCAGGTCGGGTCAACGCGTCACCGACGATGTGATCGAGGTGCTCCACGATCTGGAGGAAGAAGAGGGGATCGAAGAGTCCAGCGAGGATCTGCCCGTTTCGACCAATCGTGAGGCGGTCGCGGCCGAGTTGGCTCGCGTCGAGGGCTTTGTCGCTCGCGCCCGATCCCTTCCGCACGATGCCAAAGCGCGCTCGTTCCAGGACGCCATCCGAGTCATTCTCGATCTGGGTCGTAATGGTCGCGGTAGCGGCAAGGCCGTCGTGTTCACCGAGTCCATCACCACCCAGGAGTACCTGCGAGACCTGCTTCTCGGCGCTGGCCTCGCTGACGATGACGTCACCCTGTTTCGGGGCACCAACGATCACTCCCGGGCGCACCAGGCGCACGCTCGCTGGCTACAAGAAGAAGGGCGTAAACTTCCGCCAGGCTCTCAACCGACCCGAGAAGTTGCCGTGCGGCTCGCACTCGTTCACGAGTTCCGCATGCGGTCGAAGGTCCTCGTGTGCACAGAGGCAGGAGCGAAGGGGCTGAACCTTCAGGTCTGCGAGACCGTCATCAACTACGATCTGCCATGGAACCCGCAGCGGATCGAGCAGCGGATCGGACGCTGCCACCGTTATAGCCAGCAGCGCGACGTCACCGTCGTCAACTTCATCGCCAGGGACAACGAAGCGCACCGTCTGACGTTTGAGATCCTGAGCCAGAAGCTCGACCTATTTGGAAGAGTGCTCGACGCCTCGGACGTGGTGCTGCACGAACCGCGGACTGACGCGCCCGAGATCGTCGTGTCGGCCCTATCGCTCGAATTTGAGACTGATCTTCGCAACATCTACAGCCGCTCCCGTACACTGGACGAGGTGACGCGAGAGATTGCGGCCCTCCGGGACAAGATCGCCGTGCGAAGGGACGCCTACGAAAAGGAATATGAACGCACGTCACAGATCATCGAGTCGCGGTTCGATGAAGATGTACGCCGGGTCTTCAAACGCTTGCGTGAGGAGCTCCCCGAGGGACTCGTGCAGTTGGACCAGGATCTCGCCGACCTCGTGGACGGCTACCTTGCCTCACGCGCCGCTGATTACCAGCGTTCTGACGAGGCCGGCCGGGTGGTCTTCGATATCACGCCGGACACCGAGTTGGCTGGCGAGATCGGGGACGGACGACGGTTCGCAACCGGCGACGCCAGAGGCTTGACTGACGCCGAGCCGTTGAATCTCGTGCATCCACTGGTTCGCGCAGCGATCGCGGACGCCCGAGCCTGGCCTGGTGGATCGGTCGAGTTGTTGCTCCCGCATGATGCGGCTCCAGACCTCGCAGCGCTGGCTGGGAAGGTTGGCGTCCTAGCGGTGGCGCTGGTCGACTACGCCGGGTTCGAGCCGGTACAGCGGCTGATCGCCGCTGGCGTACTTGCTGGTGCGCCGATCGATCCGTCGGTGGCCACACGGATCGTGCGGTTGCAAGCGACAGACAGTCGGGCAGTCGGCGTCACTCTTGACCCGCAGGGGCTGGACGACGCGATCAACGAAGCTGTGTTCATCGACCAACGCGAGGTCGAGAAACGTGAGCAAAAGCACTTCGAGCAGGCCATTGGTCAGCTCGAACGGTTTGTCGACGACAAAGTCCTGGTATGCCGCCGCGAGCGGGCGAGCATCGCCGAGAAGTTGCGTTCCGCGAAGGTTCGGCGCGACGCGATCGTCGGCGCTACCGCCCGAGACCGAGTCGAGGCCGAGATCGTTCATCTGGCCACGAAGGACGAGGCTCTCGAACGGCGCATCAGCGCGTTGGATTCCAGAGAAGACGAGGTCTACCTGAAATGGCGAAACGAATATCACGAGCTTCGGTATCGGGCGCCAACCGTGACCCGGCTGTTCCACGTGTCATTTCGGATCGCGCCGCTGAATCTGGAGACGTCGTGCTGAGGCTGCTGCACACCGCGGATTGGCATCTCGGGCGGCGGTTCCCGTCCTTCCCAGAGGACGCGCAAAGGAGGCTGTCGCGCGCGCGCATGGACGTCATTGCGACGATCCTCAACGTCGCACGACGTAACGCCGTGAACGCCGTGCTGTGTGCTGGCGATCTGTTCGATGATCCCACGCCAGCCCAGGATTTCTGGGAGGGACTCGCGAAGACCTTCCACGACTTCGCTGGTCCGCATCCTCCGGTGTTCCTGGTCCCTGGCAACCACGACCCGCTCACGCCGGAATCGGTCTGGGCGCCAGGTCACCCGTTCCGAGCGCGGCTTCCGCAGTGGGTACACGTTGTTGACAGGGATGACTTCACGTATGAACTCGCACCCGACGCGGTCTTGTACGCGCGCCCTTGCCGATCGAAGGCAGGAGAGAACGACCTGGCGATGGCGCTTCCCGCCCGCGAACCCGGTGATGCGCGGGTACGGATCGGGTGCGTCCATGGCTGTACGTTCGACATTGACGGTTATCAGACGAACTTCCCGATTTGCCGCGATGCGGGCGTCCAACGCGGACTGGACTATCTCGCGATAGGTGACACACATTCGTTCCGTGACGTCACTGAGACGTTGTCGGTCCCGACCGTGTACCCCGGTGCACCCGAGCCCACGAATTTCGACGAGCCCGGCGCCGGCTGCGTGGCACTCGTCGCGCTCTTCCGGCACGGGTTGCGGCCGCGCGTAGAGGCGGAGTCGGTTGCGTTCTGGCGGTGGATCGACCGCCGGTGCCGCGACATTAACGAGCTGCGCACATTACTGACGACGCACGACCTCGATCGGCACGTCGTCAGGCTGCACCTGGACATGACGGTGTCGCTTGCCGAGGAGAGTGAGGTCGAGCGCATCCTGCGCGACCTCCAGGGGACCGACGCCACCCACGGCCGTGCCGGTGTCCTGCTGGTGGACCGTACGAACCTGAGGTTGCAACCCGGATCGGGAGGGGTCTTCCCGGATGATCTGCCGCCCGTGGTCAAGGACACCATCGCGCGCCTCGACCGCCTGATCGCGGACGCGAGTGACGAGCCCGAGAAGTCGCGGGCTACTCGGGCGCTTGCGCACTTGTACAAGCTCCTTCAGAGTCAGGAGGCCCTCGTAGGGCGGGCGCTTTGAGGCTCCACCGGCTGCGTGTCGTCGACTTCGCGGCGATCCGGGACGCGGATATCGAGTTCGGCCCGGGCCTGAACGTGCTGTACGGCCCGAACGACCTCGGGAAGTCGACGCTTGCAGACGCCATCCGATTGGCGTTGCTGCTTCCTCACACCTCGACGCACATCGAGGACTATGTGCCCTGGACTGGGGGCCATGATCCCGTCGTCGAAATGACGTTCGAGACGGAACCGCAGCGAATCTGGCGCGTCAGGAAGGAATTCCGAAAAGGTGGCACGGCGTTGTTGCAGGAATCGAAGAACGGCGTGGACTTCGATGATGTCGAGCGCGCGCGAAAAGTGGACGGGAAGCTGCGGGACATCCTGCGTTGGGGCATTCCCGAGCCCGGAGGCGCGGGCGGGAGCAAAGGCCTTCCCACGAGCTTTCTCGCGACCGTACTGCTGTCCACGCAATCGGACGTGACAGCGGTGCTTAACGACAGCTTGCAAGGTGATCCGAGCGGCACGGGAAAGGAACGGATCGCGGCCGCGTTACAGGCGGTGGCACAGGACCCGCTGTTCGCAGCGTTGCTCAGATCCACTCAGGCACGACGCGACGAAGCGTACACGGACAGGGGCATGAAAAAGACGGCGATGGGAAGTGTGTTCAAGGCCGCCGCGGATCGGCTGAACCAAATGAGGCACGAGAAGGAGAGGTTTCAGAAAGCAGTCGACGACTCGGAAGGCGTTGAGAAGCAGTTGCGCGACTTGACCGCGAAGCGAGGCCAGCGTGAAGAGGCGGTGGCCGCCACGACGGAGCGGCTCGAGAGTCTGGAACGGCTCGCAGCCCAGGCCGCCGATCTCGGCGCCGCCGCGGCACAGGTCGGCCTCGCGCGCGACGAGGTACTGCGCATCCAAACGATCGGCTCTGACGTGGGCGCGGCGGAGCGAAGCCTTGGAGACATGGTCCGAAAGATGGAGGTAGCAGAGCAGGCGCTGAAGATCGCACAGGCGCAGCAAGCAGAAGCGGATTCCGCCTTCGAATCCGCAGAAGAGGCCGCTCGAGCCACAGGATCGGATCCCGCGGTGACCGACACGGTCGCCCGCCAGCGTCTCGAGCTGCGAAAGGCTGCGGCAGACCAAGCATCGAGGGAGGCACAACAGCAGATCGACGGCGCGACCGCCACGCAAGACGTCGTTGATGCCGTGGCGACCGCCGATCATGAGCACCGGGCGCAACAGGCAGAAGCCGGCAACGCACGCGCTGCGCTTGCCGATGCGGCCGCCAAGGAGCGCTCTGCCGACGAGCAACTTCGCAGAGTCGACCTACTCGAGCGCGCGCTGGACGCCTGCACTGCCGACGAGCAGGTGGCCGTCGCCCGAGCCGATGTCGACAAGAACACGGCTCTTCGAGCGCGCTTGGAAATGGAGACAGGCGAACGCGAGGCGCTGGCGCGACGACGCGCGGCTATTACCGTCCCAACGCCTGCTGCCCTTGTGCCGATGCGTCGGCTCGACATGGATCTCGCGGCTGCGCGCGGCGCGCTGAATGTCGGCCTCGTGGTGACGGTGACACCAAACCGCCCGATCGACATCCGGGTGACGAAGGACGGGACGGCGGCCGATTCGGCGTCGACCGTGAAGCCGATGGAGATCGAAGCGGGCACCGAAGTTGACATGGACATCGTCGACGTGGCCACCGTGCGCGTCCGTGGCGGACGACGTGAGGCACAGCAGACGGCCGGATCTCTGGCGGCTCGTTGGGGCCGCGAGGTCGCGCCGCACCTCGCGGCTGCCAACGTCGCGGACCTCGATGGCCTGACCGCGAAGATCGCGGAGGCTCAAGAGCTGGATACGAGCGTCAAGACAAAGGACGCGGACCTGCATTCCCTACAGCTTCAGATCGCCTCGCTGGTCGACTCGGCGCAAGAGTTGCGCGAAGCATCCGACCGCAGACAAGCGTGCCTTGACGCGCTCGGGGACGTACCTCTCGAAACACTCGCGTCCGATCTCGCTATCCTGGGCGCTAACCCAACGGGTGCGTTGCGAGAACGCCGACAACAGTCGTCTACAGATCTTGAGCTGGCGCGTGCGGTAGCGAACCAGGCCGGCACGGCGCACACTCTCGCCGAAGAGCGCACTCGGAATTCAGAATCGGCGCTGAACGCGGCGGTTTTCGCGCGGGATGCTGCTTTGGCGCTTTTCCCGAAAGGAGTGGCTGCGACACTCTGCGTGGCTCAAGCTGCGCTTGCGGCCGCATTGGCCGAGCAGCAAAAGGTCGCGGTCGAGCTCGCGTCGTTGGAGAGCACGATCGCTGCGCAGAATGCGCGCATCGAGGCGGCAGTACGCGAGGCTCGCGCCACGGCAGAACAAGCACGGGCCCGACTGGACGCAGCACACGCGGAGCGAACGAAGGCAATCACCGATCGCGCATCGCAGGTCGGTCGACTCGAGGAACTACGAAGACTGCGAGACGCTCAGGACCTCGCCACGGCCGAGAAGAGGCTCCGGGACGCGACGGATCGGCATGCCGCCGTGCCGGTCCCGGAGCGGATCGTGACCCAGGTCGAAGTCACGGCGGCGCAGAACGCCAAGACGACGGCGATAGCCGATCTCGCAGGGATCGAACGCGAGATCCAGCGGACACACGGCGCGCTCGAGCAAGTGGGCGGCGCCGTCGCGCGCGAGCGACTGCGTGATGCGATCGAGGCGTTCGAGTCGGCGGAGCGGCAGGAGCGGGAGATCGAGGCGGATTATGAGGCGTGGTTGCTGCTGCTTGAGCAGATGAAGCAGGCCGACGCGGCGCAGGCGAGCAACCTTGGCCAGGCGCTCGCGCCCGCCATTGCCGGCCGGTTCGAGGCTTTGACGCAGAGACGCTACGAAAGCATCCGGCTCACTGCGCAACTCGGCACAGAAGGCGTCGTGGTCGCCGGTGCAGTGAGGTCAACGGAGCGCATATCCGTCGGCACACGCGAGCAACTCTCAACATTGTACCGGCTGTCGCTGGCAGAGTACCTGTGCACGGCTGTCGTTCTCGACGATCAGCTCGTCCAAAGCGACGATACGCGAATGGACTGGTTCCGCGCATTGCTTGCCGAGAAGGCCCACAGCTTCCAGATCGTCGTGTTCACGTGCCGGCCGAGCGATTACCTCTCCGGCGGTGCGACGGTGCCCAAAGGGAAGGCCGTTCACAGGGACACGGATGGCGGGTTCGTACGAGCGGTCGACCTCGGGCGTGCTGTGCGCCAGCTGTAGAGTGCGGTACTGGACTTCGGGTTATCCTCAAGAATCCAGGGCCTTCAGTTGGTCCGGTCGCGGCGCTTCTCGCCGCGGACAGTCGGACCGCGACCTCCGCACCCGCTCTGCCCTCTATCCCCGTGCGCCGGGTGAGCCGTCCCCTCCGTGGTGTAAGCCGGCCACAAGCCACGTCTTCCCGCGCCTTGAGCCCCGGGCGAGGTGGCAGGCTGTCGAAATGGTATGCGTGGGCGGTGAACTGGCAATTTTACTCCATTGCCAGGGACGCTATGGCCTTGTATAAGCCTTGGACCACCTCGGTCATGGCCGCGTAGTCGACTTTCTCTGGGGTGTCCTGGGCGGTGTGGTAATAGGCATAGCGGTA
>Ga0136632_10000171_pt1 | contig 16523 bp, 12 predicted proteins | sample AntDrymUQ6112106_2_FD_104670 | JGI IMG/M metagenome (GOLD analysis project Ga0136632, IMG submission 104670) | Polar desert sand microbial communities from Dry Valleys, Antarctica - metaG UQ611 (21.06) | ecosystem: Environmental > Terrestrial > Soil > Desert | place: Antarctica: Dry Valley...
CCGCCCGTGGCGGAGCCAGTAAACATGTGCCCGGCGCCGAAGGCGACGGCACTACCGCCCGTGGCGGAGCCAGTAAACATGTGCCCGGCGCCGAAGGCGACGGCCCTACCGCCCGTGGCGGAGCCAACTCTTTCCGCCCCGAGAATCCGGCGATCGTCGGCCGCGCAGCGCTAGAGGCGCTTATAGCGTTGCTTGACCCGGCGCTCCCACTCCTCGAGGAGCGCTCCCAGGCGCTGCTTTCTTCCACTCGCTTCGGAGCGGCGTCCAGCGCTGAGGTCGCGCAGTGACCCGGCGATCAGCACGATCCCGGCGACCATGCCGGCGAATGCGGCGACGCCTGCGAGCAGCGAACCCGTGACGAAGAAAGCTATCAGGACCACAAAGCCGATAAGCAGGACGGAAGCACCGAGCTTGACCCGGTGTATCTCGTCCAGGCGCGGGGCCCGCCTCCTGACACTGCGCGCGAAGCCCGGATCCTCAGCGTAGAGCTGTTTCTCGATGTCGTCGAGGATGCGCTTTTCGCGTTCCGAGAGAGGCACTATGGGCCGATTATAGAGAGGTCAGGCTGCCTACATGCCCCTTCCGGCACGGTGTCGCGGGTCCGGGGCCGCGGAACAAATGGCCCCTCAGTCACTGCGGTCGAGCAAGGCGGCCGGTCCTACGGCGTCGTCGCCGAAACGGGCACGAATCGAATCGACCGCGGATGCGGCATCCCTTCTCACGTTGCGCGACCCGCCGAGGAGGTCGAGTTGACCGGGCGGAGGCCCCGGCCCGAGGGAGGCAACGCTCACACCAAGGAGCCGGATGCGAGGACGCTGAGGGTTGAGCTTCAGATACAGGGCCCTCGCGGCGTCGTTTATGTCTTGGGTTGCGTCGATGGCCGAGGGTAGCGTCTTGGCCCGCGTGATCGTCGTGAAGTTTGCCCAGCGAATCTTGAGCGTCACCGTACGACCACACAACCCCTTGGCGCGCAGCCGGCCGGCAGTGCGGTCTGAGAGTCGGAGGACCTCCCTTAAGACGTCGGCGTCCGAGTCGAGGTCGTACGTATAGGTCTCCTCTGATCCAACCGATTTGGCCGGCTCGCCGGGCCTGACGGGGCGGTCGTCTATCCCGCGTGCGAGCGCAAATAAGTGTGCCCCAAGCGCATCTCCCACCGCCCGCTCGAGGGTGCGGCGAGGAATGCGGACGAGGTCCTCGACCGTCTTGAGCCCGAGGCGCCGCAGTGATTCGGCGGTCTGCTCTCCGACTCCCCACAGCGCCCGCACCGGCAGGGGCAGGAGAAACTCCTCGATCCCGTCGGGGGGTACCACGAGAAGGCCGTCGGGCTTGGCGAGGGTCGAGGCGAGCTTGGCTAGGAACTTGTTCGAGGCGACTCCCACGGTGCAACGCAGACCAAGCCCAGCGATGCGCCGCCTGATCTGCCCGGCGATCTCGGGTGGAGGTCCGAAGAGCCTGACCGAGCCTCCGACGTCGAGAAACGCCTCGTCGAGCGACAGTGGCTCCACAAGCGGGGAGAACGCCGTGAACACCTCGCGAATGCGTATCGAGAAGTCGGTGTAGGCGGCGAAGTCGTTCGGAAGGTAGATCGCGTGGGGGCAAAGCCGGCGCGCCCTCACCATCGGCATCGCCGAGCTCACCCCGAAGGCGCGCGCCTCATACGACGCCGAAGTCACCACTCCCCGGCCGCCCTGCCCCCCGACGATGACCGGCCTGCCCGCGAGCGACTCGTCCTTGATCACCTCCACCGAGGCGTAGAAGGCATCCATGTCGACGTGAAGAATCGGCGTGGCGACCGTTGCACGCCCTGCCCCGCCGGTCATTCGGTGAGCGCTCACCTGCCAATCCTGCCTCCAGCGGCCGCAGCCGGCGCGCAACAGAAGCGGGGCGGGCTCGGTCGGCCCAAGGGAGGGGTAGGAAGGGACACACCATGCGCCATCCGCTCACCGACCTCCTTCAGGCAGCGGCACGGGACAGGATGCCGCCCGCCGACGGAGCGGTGAGGGTACTGCCCGCCGTGGCCGGGCCCGTCGACGCAGTGCTTTCGTTCACTGCGCATCATGTGATCGTCGCCGACGTCGCCGAGACGGCCGTTCTCGCTCAGCTCCGTGGAGACGGATCGCAAGATGGACTCGGCGCCCCGATGGGGCCGGGCTTCTTGAGCTGGCTCGCCGCAGTAACAGGTTCGAGACCGGGAACCCTCGACGTCGTGTTGGTGTGCGAGCAGGGGGAGCCGGACGACGCCTCCTGGCTGGTTGCACGCCACTACCTACTCGATCACGCAAGGGTGCGGCGCGCCGTCCGGTACCGCACGGACGTGAGCGTGTTTGCCGACGGGGAAGGAAACGCCGTTTTAATCCTGGGCCGGGGCCTCGCAGGCAGATGGGAAGTCGCATTTGAGGTCGAGCCGGCGTGGCGCAACCGGGGACTCGCAAAGGCCTTGCTCGAGGCCGCGCCCGGGCTCGTTCCGGGGGGTGAGCCGTTATTCGCCCAGACCGCCCCAGGCAATGCAGCCTCCCTCCGGGCCCTGCTCACCGCCGGCTTCAGGCCGATCGGCGGCGAGGTCCTGCTCCTCAAGTCGCGGCGAGCTTGATCGAGCAGGCACGGCCTGGGCTGAGGGCGTAGCGGCGCTCGACGCCTCCCGAGGCGCCTCAGGGGTCACCGGCCGGCGCTGCCACCGCTCGAATGCCAGAGGCGGCCTGCCGGCCGCAGGTCGCCGTCCTGAGTGGGCAGTCCGGCGAGCACCTGCTTGCGTCGTTGCCGGCCGATGGCGGCTGCAAGCGAATGCCCTGCCTTGCGATCGGCCGCCAGCTCGGCGAGGTCGAACACCTCCTGAGCCACTACCGTGATGCCGACGTTGCCGGGATCGGTCGGGTGAACCAGCGAGGCGCCGCCCCGCTTTCGCGCTACCCCTTTAACAAGCAGGAGCCACGAATGAAAAACCGTGCGGGCGGCGCGCCTCTGAACGCGCTCGAACACGGTCACGTCAATGGGCCCGGCGATCTCGTCGAGCGTCACGAAGATGATGCGCTGTCCCGAGCGGATCGCCGGGGTCTGGCTCGCCACCTTGACGCCGGCAACCCACACCTGCGAGTTGTTTCGCACTGCGCGCAGCCCACCGGCCGATACGCAGCCGAGCTCGGCCGTGAGCAGACTGTAGAGGTCCATGATGTGGCGGCTGGCGTCGATTCCCGAGATGTCGAGCTCGGCCTCGGTCTCCTCGAGCGGGGTGTATTCGGGGAGACTCCCGAGCACCTCGCTCGGTCCACCCTCGTCAAGTGCCAACGACATCTGCGCGCCGGGCCTCGGCCTGGGCTCGGAGTAGAGCTCGACGGCGCGCCACAACAGCTCGCGTTTGCTCCGGGAGGGGAGGTGGGGAACGGACATGGAATCGAGGGCGCCGACGTGGATGAGGTTCTCGAGTACGGGCCGGGACAGATCGGTGCGCCGCCACAGGTCCTCGAGCGAGATAAAGGGGTGCTCTCCCCGCGCCGCGAGAATCGAGCCGGTCTCGGCCTCCGAGATCCCACGCACCTCAGACAGCGCGAGCCTGATCCCCGGCTTACCACCCGTCTGCTCGACACGGTAGACCTCGTCGGAGGCATTGACGTCGATCGGCAGGATCGGGATGCCAAAGAGCCTGGCATCGGCCACGATCAGGCGACGCGGGTACATGCCGGGATCGTGGGTGAGGACGCCGGCGAGGAACTCAGCAGGGTAATGGGCCTTGAGCCACGCCGAGATGTAGGTTGGCAGTGCAAACGCAGCTGCATGAGACTTGCAGAAACCGAAAGAAGCAAACGACACGACCTCGCGCCACAACGTCTCGGCATCCTTCCGGGAGAAACCATTGCTCGCAGCAGCACCGACGAACCACCCGGCAAGCCCGCCTTCCGGCTCGGTGACCTCGACGCCTCCCACCCCGACATCGTCGGCGTCGGCGTCGCCGAGGTGACGGCGCACGTAATCGGCGTCGTCAAGCGAGCAACCCGTGACCGCGGCGATCACCCTGATGACCTGTTCGTGGTAGACGACGACGCCGTGGGTTTCCTCGAGGATCGCGGCGAGGCTCGGATGCGGATAGCGCACCGGCTCGAAACCGTGACGGCGTTCAAGGAACGGCGACACCATGTCGGACTTCACAGGGCCAGGCCGGAACAGCGAGATGTCGATGACCAGGTCTTCGAAGCGGTTGGGCTGGAAACGCGCAAGCAGCTCGCGCTGGCCGGGGGACTCGATCTGGAAGCAGCCGAGCGTGCGCGACGACCGGATGAGCTCGAAGGTAGCAGCGTCGTCACGGGGGATCGAGTTGACGTCGACTCCCCCATGGTGCTCGGAGCGCACCCGGGCGATCTCGCCGCATGCGTGGGCTATCGACGACAGCATCCTGACCCCCAAGACGTCGAGCTTGACGAGGCCGAGGGCCTCTGCGTCGTCCTTGTCGGCTTGGAGCATCGTGAAGCCCTGGAACGACGACTCCATTGGGACCCTGTCTGCGAGGTCGGGCGAAGATAGGATCACACCCGAGGGATGAAGCGCCAGGTGGCGCGGCCAGCCGTCGATCGCGAGGCAAAGCTCGAAGAGCTGGTCGAGCTGGCCGGCCTTCAAGTTAGCGCCAGAAAGCTCGGGAAGGCGCTCGAGCGCTGCGGGGATGTCCTTTGCCCGCACGTGCGGAAACGCTTTGGCAACGACGTCGATCTCATCGGCCGGCATTCCGAGCGCCTTGCCGACCTCGCGGATCGCCATGCGCGCCCTGAACGTGTCGACCATGCAGCACACTGCGGTCTGGTTTTTTCCGTATGCATTACCGATATAGTCGAGGACTTCCTCTCTTCTGTGCGATTCGACGTCGACGTCGATGTCGGGGAGCTCGTCGCGCCGCGAGTTCATGAAGCGCTCAAACAACAGGTCGTAGCGCACGGGGTCGACGTCTGAGATGCCGAGCACGTAGCACACCAGCGAGCCCGCCGCGCTCCCCCGGCATGCGCAGCGAATGCCCATGATGTCTCGGACGTGGTCGACGATGTCGGCAACCAATAGGAAGTAGGCGGCCCACCCCATCTTGAAGATGACGCCGAGCTCGTGCTGGAGGCGGTCTTCAATGCCTTTTGTTACGCGATCGAAGCGGCGGCGCGCCCCTTCGTGACAGCGCTTGGCGAGCAAACCCGTCGGCGTATAGCCCTTGGGGATCGGGAGCTCGGGAAAGTGGTAAGTGTCGAAGTCAAGGTCGTAATCACAAGCGTCTGCGATGCGCAGCGACTCGTCGGCGGCCTCGGGCGCATCGTAGAACAGGTCACGCATCTCGGGCGCGCCCTTTAGGAAGTATTCGGAGGTTTGCCTAAGGGCCTGAGTGTGCGACAGGGGCACGATCGCGTTGATCGCATGGAGCAGCTCGTGCACGCAGGCGTCGGACCGCATCCCATCCTCGGCTCGCAAGGCCGCAAGAGGAGCAGCGTAGTGGACATCGTTGGTCGCAACGGCCGGGATGTTCGCCTCTTTGGCGATGCGGAGCAAACGATCTCTGAGCGTGTGGTCGCCGTAGCCGCGGTGATCGAAGACCTCGATGCGGTAGCCGTCGCCGATCGCCTCCCTCCATTTGCGGGCGGAGGCCGCGGCCTCGGGCATCCTGCCGGCGGCAGCAGCCAGGGCGATCTCTCCCCTGGCACAGCCGGATAGCACGAACAACCCGTCGGCCTTTTGTGCAATCTTTTCCATCGAGCTGAGCGGTGAGCCGCGCTCGTTGGCCAGATGCGCTTCGGAGATCAGCCGGCAGAGGTTGGCGTAACCGATCTTGTCCCTGGCAATGAGCGTGACATGCCCGGGTCCTCCGCCGTCCAGCCGAGCCCCCCCGGGTGCCGCAGATGTGGCGACGGTGAGCTCGGCGCCGTAGATCGGCTTGACGCCGGCGGCGCGACAGGCCTTTGAGAACCGAACTGCTCCCGTGAGAGCGTCGTGATCGGTGAGGGCGACGGCCTCGAAACCGCGCTCGGCGGCGAGATGGGCAAGCGCCTCGGCCGGGATCGCCCCGTCGAGCAACGACCACACAGAATGGCAGTGGAGGTGAGTAAATCCATTCATCGCCTGGGCTCAGGCCTCAGTCCCACAGCCTCGCCAGTCGCCAACCGCCGGTGGTGCGGTCTCGGTAGAGGTCGTAGACCGCACCACAGGAGCGCATGCAGCCGTCCGAGTCGAGATCTCCGGTTGCAAGCATCCCGGCGGGCCGGGCGAGAACCCGCCAGTACTCGCGCTCACGCATGCCGTTTTTCTCCTCTGCGGTCCGGCCGAGCCGGCCCCGCGTGCGGTTCCACCACTCCCCGGCCTCACGCCACGACATCAGACACTGGTCGATGTCGTAGCGGCGGTCTCGCCACGTGAAGGCGACCGGCGCGGCCTCCTCCAAGGGATCAGATGTCACCACGATCACCTCGTCGTAGCGCTTCGTCACACCACTCTCCTCCCCACACCTCGCCGTGAGCGGGAAGCAAGAGGCCCGACCAGCCGCCTTCCGGTGCGATCATCGAGACGACCGCTCGTCGGAGGCGGACCGATCGGGCCCCGTTCCCCACGTCCGGCTCCGGTGGGGCGGGGCCGGGGAACCCGCGCCGGAGGCTCGAAAGGAAGAGCCCTTCCACCAGAGTCGAACGTATGTTCGATAGTAGGACGGCATGCCGCCGGAGTCAACCCGGGGCGCAGGGAAAAAGCCAACCACCGCATCTCTCAGAAATTGCCAGATAACTGGTACGATGGAACCAGTTCGGCGCTTTCCAACCCGCAGACGCGGGATCGTCCCTACGTCAGACAACGCAGATCAAATCGAGGAGGGCGCCATCCGCCCTCCGGCTTGCAGCCGAATGAAAGCAATAAGTCGCGCGCAACCTCTCGCAAATAAGTTCGTTGTGACGGCTTAGAGACAGATCACTCAAGAAGGGGATTTCTCCCGTGACCGTCGAAAAAGTGGGGCAGCGTGTACCGCATCTCGTGGCGCTCCCGGCCGTCGAGGCCGTCGAGGAGCGGGTCGGCGTCCTCATAGTCGACGATCACGCCTTGCTGGCCGAACTCCTTCGAACAAGCCTCCAGGAACACGGGATGTACGTGGTTGGAGTCGTCAACGCGGCCGCCGATGCCCTATCGATCGCCCGGATGCGCCGGCCCGACATAGTGCTCATGGACCTGCGCCTGGCGGACGGAGACGGCATTGCGGCCGGTGCCCTGATCCTCGACCACCTTCCCGACACTCACGTGATAGCGCTGACCGGATTGAACGACGCTCGCATGGTGAGGGCAACGATGCGGGCAGGCTTCAGCGGGTACCTGAGCAAGGTCTCGCCCGTCGCCCAAGTGGTCAGGTCGATCACGGCGGTGCTCGAGGGTCAGGCGATCTTTCCCACTCGATTTAGCCGGGGGGCAGCCGGAGCCGGCGCTTCGGACGAGGTAGATGTCGATCTGCGAGTCGAGCAGCTGACCGCGCGTGAGCTCGAGGTGCTGGCTTTGCTTGCTTCCGGCGCGCCGGGGGCCAAGATCGCCCGCAGCCTTTCGCTCAGCTCCAACACGGTCCGGACGCACATTCAAAACATCCTCTCGAAACTCCAGGTGCACTCGCGCCTCGAGGCGGCCGCGTTCGCGGTGCGCCACGGCATCGTCGAAGTCGACTGACCGAGCACCCCCCCGCCTCGAGCGACCAGGCTTGCACCCGGTGGCCCTTGGGCATGGCCGGTATACTTTCGGATGAGGGGGAAGCAGCATCGAGCACTGGTTGTGACTTCTCAGGAGATGATCGCGGCACCCTTATGACTTCCCCAAGCAGGCGGCGAACCGCAACCGCCGCGCCTCCCGACGCCGACCGGCGCCCGGCGACCGCGCCAGGTCCCGAGCAAGGGCCAATGTTCGTTCAGGTTGTGACGGGCCGCCCTCTGGCTCATCAAACCGCGCTGCAGGCATGGCACAACTGGCTCAAGGAGGTCGGGTCGCGGCTGCCTGGATGGTTAGGAGGGACGAGCGGCATCTCCCCAGATGGAAAGTTCATCGCCTTTCTTCGATTCGAGGCAGTTACCGCCGGCGTTTTCACCAGCGAGCGCCCCGGAGAGGACAAGTGGTGGGCCGACTTCACACGCTGCTTCGCCGAGGCGCCCATAGTGGTGGACTCATCCGAGGTCGATGTTGCGATGACGGGGTCCCCCGAGGAAGCTTCCTCCGTCCAGTTCGTGCTTGCCCGGACAAGGAATCCGGCCCGGGTCCGCCGTCTAAATGCGCGCCTCAAGCCCCTCGTAGCGCGTCATCACCCGGATGTGATCGGCAACATCGTCGCGTGGCATTCGAACGGAGACATGACGGAGGCTGTCTACTTCGCGCCGGCAGGCTCCGCCACCAAGCGGGACGGAGCTCTGCCCGACACTGAGCTCGAGGAGCTCGAGGAGCTCGATCGTGCGTGGTTTTCTGCCCTGGATGATGTCGAGTTCATAGCAATAGGCTAGTTGAGTCACCGACCCGTCACCACGGCATAGGCCGGGGCGAGTTCGCCGGGCGGCAGAGGCAGGGGCGGGCTCGACCGACCGCAGAAGCTGAGCGAGTCTCTAAGCTCCGATAGGGAAAGTGGGCTGTGTTTGGAACCCAATCGCAGGGCATCAGACAACAGCTCGTCACCTGGTGGCCCACAGGATGAGCTGAGCATTCTGCTCGGGATCACGCGCGCCTTCGTGTCCGCAGCAACCCTGGACGAGGCCGCGCTGTGGATGTTGGAGTGGGTCAACAAGGCTACGAACGGCGACGTTGCCGCCATCCGATTGGCGTGTCCCGACGTTGGAGGGACCCTGCGCTCCGTCGCCGAGGAGGGGGACGGGGCTCGCCTGCAAGCCATGCAGGGCTGGCAGGGCACAAACGCTGCGTTAACCTCAAAGGCGGCGGTGGCTCGCAGCCTGGATCGACCGTTCGTCCAGCGGGCCTGGCCCCTCGTTTCGAGGGGCGAGTCGTTTGGCGTCCTCGAAGTCGTGGCGCGGGCCGAGGTGCTTGACCGCTCGCAGAGGCTCATCGAAGCCATCTCAAGCCAAGGTGGGATCGTGCTTCGTAATCTCAGCGCCGCTGAAGCGAGAGGGACCGAGGTTGCCGGCGAGACGACAGACCTCGTGCTTCGGCTTCTCAGAGCCACATCGAGAACCAGCGCGCTCAAGGCCGCACTCGAGCTCGCAAGCGAAACACTTGATGTCCCGGTGATCGCGTGGGAAAAGGACGACGCCGTCGGCCTGCTGCATGCAACGGGGGCCCTTGGCGTGGCAGGAGAGGTGGAAGCCGGCCTGATCGAGAGACTCCCTTCGTTGCCACCCTGGGACGGCTTGGGCGCCGGCGAGAGGCGGCAACTGCTGATCCAAGTATCCGCGACCTTGGGTGTGGACGGCGTCACCGTGGCCGACTCCGATGACGCGTTGCTGATGGCGCCTGTCCCCGACCGGCTTACCGCGGCGTTCGAGACCGTCGGCTCGATTCTTCAGGAAAGGCTAAGGGTCCTTAGAGTCGAGGCTTCGCTTCGGGACCAAGACGAGCGGCTGGCTCAGGGCATCGCCTCCACCGCGCATGAGCTTCGCAGCCCACTCGTTGCAACCAAGATGGTCATCGAGCGTCTCCTGCAGGCGCCTGAGGACGTTGAGTTGTACCGGGATCTCCTCAGGCGTTCAGGCGAAGAGCTCGGTTGGCTTGCAACATTCGTGGAAGAGCTGATGCTGTCGTCCGCCGGGTACGACACCCTTGACAAGCAACCGACCGACATCATGCGCGTCATACGGCAGACGGTCGAGTCCTGTCCGATCGAAGGGGCAGTGGAGCGCGTGGCTGTATGGCCGCCGGATCCTGTGATGGCGCCCGCCGATCCGAGGTATCTCAGAACCGCCCTCGGCAACGTCATCCGGAACGGTCTCACCTACTCGCCCGCAGACGGCCGGCTGCACGTCGAGGTGGACTCCAGGGGCGGCCGAGTGGTGATCAAGGTGCGAGATCACGGCCCAGGGATCGCACCCGCCGAGCGTGACGCTGTGTTCGATATGTTGAGCCAAGGCAGCGCAGGCAAGGACCGAGGCGGAGCGGGGCTTGGGCTCTTCATCGCGCGCCGAGCAATGGAAGCGCAGGGCGGCACGATCTCGATCCAACCCGGCGGCCCCGGCACGACTGTGGTCCTCAATCTTCCCCTCGACTGAATCTTCACACAAGACCGAGCGAGGGACATGGCGTCCCGAGCCAGGCCATGTTAAATTTAAGGTTCGTTGGGGAAGGGACGACAACTGAATCAACTCATGAACCAACTGAACAATGTCCCTTAGGGCAAGCCAAACCGGAGGATCTCAGTGGAGATAAACAACTTTTTGCGCGCCTTGGGCCATCGCCTGTGGATAATACCCGTGGTACCTGCGCTCGCCATCGCCGTTGGCCTCGGCTACCTTCTGTCTCAGCCTCCACAGTACATGGCCTCAGCCACCCTCATCTCTCCCCCATCCGCCGGAGCCGGGACGGGCAATGCGGCCGACGTCGTAGCCCAGAGCGTCTCCAACATCGAAGGAGCGATCACATCGGGCCCGGTCGTCGAACAGATCTCGATCACCACAGAGGTGCCGGGCGGAGCCGTTAGGGACGGGCTCGACGGCGTGCAGGTGGGAGGCGCGAACATCGTTGAGATCTCGTACACGGGCGGAGATCGTGAGGTGGCCTCTCGCGTCGTCACGGCCGCCGTAGACGAAGTGCTCAAGCTGCGAAAGGCGCTCGGCTCCCCCAACCTCAAGACCATTCCCGGATCCGAGGAAGTGGATGAGATCTCGAGGTCTTCGACCCTGACTCGCGGTCTCATCTCGGTTACCGGGCTGGCCGTCCTCCTCGCTCTCGGCCTCGTGTTCATCCTCGAGACGATCAGCCCGTCGAAGTCGAAGAAGCCCGAGGCGGCCGGCCCGACCCCAATCGCTTCGACGCACCACATCGAGGACTCGCGGGCGGGCTCATCCGATGCCGCTCCCTCGAGCGTCGCTTCCGAGCAGCCCCGCCGGTGGGTGAGACCCGGCTCCTCGAACCGGGGAAGCTAAGCCGGCGCCGCCAAGTCAATCCGGCGCGTACCCGGGCGTAGCCCCTGCTAGGCGATCCGGGCCGTCTCGGACCGATCGGCCTCGGCAACGGCGCTCCGGCCCAGGCACTGCAGATAAAGCGACTCGGTCGCCTCCATCGCCCCGCCCCACGTGTAGGTGTGAAGAACGTGGCTCCGAAAGCTCTGAGCTCCTGCCTGCTCGGCCGCCGGGTCCATGAGGGTGCGGCGAATGCACGCCGCAAGGGCCTGCTCGTCTCCGCAGGGAAAGAGGTGATGGCCGGGCCCGTCGGATCCGATGATCTCGAGGTGAGGTGCGATGTCGCTCGCAATGACCGGTGTACCGTGCGAGGCGGCCTCGAGAAGCGTCAGTGGAAGACCCTCGAGCGACGAAGGAAGCACGAAGGCGGCAGCGTTCGCATAGAGCTGTGACAGCTCATCCCCGTACACGTAACCCGTAAAGACGACTCGATCGTCCGACAGACCAAGGTCCCGAACCAATCTCACGAAATCGTTCGTGTAGCTTGACTCTCCGCCGATGACAAGCCGCATATCGCCCTTCAGGCGGCGCCAGGCACGGATCAGCATATCCGGCGCCTTCTCGGGAACGATTCGCCCAACGAATAGGACGTAGCCGCCCCGGTCGAGACCGAACTTTTCAAGCGCGTCCGTGCTCGAGATCGGCAGCGGCTCCTCGACACCATTGGGGATGTGCGCCGCAACCCTGCCGTAGCGGGACTTGTAGTGCTCCGAGATGCTGTCGGACACCGCTATGGTCGCGTCCGGGACATGGGCGCTCAGCCACTCCCCCGACTTCAGTATCGTGCGGGCGGCGAAGCCCCACTTGGCGCGGTCTCCGTCGAGCCCGTGGACCGTCAGAACGACCTTGGCCCCCGACAGAAAGCGCGGGATGACGGCCGGGATGCCCGGGCCCACTGCGTGGTAATGGACGATGTCATACGACTGGCCACACGCGACGGCAGTCGAAAGCGCACTGTGGACGATGGCGTCGAGGTGCTTCGTCCCGACGGTGGGGAGATGACGCAAACGCATCCCCCTGTATTCGACGAGGCGATCATCGACGTAGTTGTTGCGGCTGAACACCGTGACGCGGTGGCCGCGCGCGGCGAGGGCCGCGCCAAGCTCTTCGACGTGGTGCTCGACGCCGCCGAAGGTGGCGGGAATCCCCCTCTGCCCGATCATCGCTATCCGAAGGGGTTCGCTTCTGACCTCGACCAACGGCCGCCGAGGGCTCTGCCTCAAAGTCTTGAGCTCGCCGGGGTCACCGACCTCCGCAACGCTGGTCAGCACAGTGCCCTCGCCATCGAGGCGCTCGGGCTTTCTCCGCGGTTCAAGGCGGCTTGTGGCCCGTGCCTCTTGGGGCATCCCCTGGCTCTCCCGCCTCCCGGCGAGGTAGCCGGCCGTGGCCCCGTCGATTGGAGCTACCGCCACCCCGGCCGCGAGTCTGGCCCCGGCTCCGGGCGAGTCGCCCTCGATGAGGACAGAAGATCTCTTGGATTGGAAAAAGCGCCGTATCATCCCACTCCCACTATCGTTCGCAAGCGCCTTGGTACCCAAAGAACGCTCCGCCCCTCAAGGGGTGATTCTATGTCGAGGTTGTCCTACCCATCTTAGGAGAAAACGCTCACCTCGACCACGATTCGTACGTCGTAAATCTTCTAACGCGAATGGATGAGGTGGGGCGTCACCGGTGCGCTGCAAGCCCAAAGCCCCTCCCGGTGCCCTTCGATCGGTTACACCTTGTGGTCGTATGGTTGCGCTTCGAAAAGAGCACGCTCCCTTTCCTCTGTCGGCCGGGCTAGGACGCCTTTCGAGAGCGCGCCGGAGCCGTGGCCCGGCAGTATCCAGCCCATCTCTGGGGCCCGAACTCGGCACAGAAGGAGCCCGCTCCCTGCGTGCCCGGCCGAATGAACATTGTGCGAAATGCTCAGTCCACGGCGTGGGGCCGAGACATCAGGAGATCATCTGAGCAAGTCTTGCTCGGCCGACGCCGGGACCATGGTCCCCGAGCATCCAGCAGAGCGATTGACGCGCTTGTGCCTAACCGCCGGATGAGTCTATTGTGGCGGTCATCCCGTGCCGAGGGCAGTCCCTGGATCGTCCGGGTTTCCCCCTCGAGCGCCCTCAACTTTCGACTCCCCTGGAGGTAAGCGGCGATGAATCAACCGAACCGCGACATACACAAGGGCCTAGCCGGTGTCGTGGTAGATACAACGGCCGTCTCGACCGTGGTGGAGGCCACCAACTCGCTGACCTATCGGGGCTACGCGGTCCAGGAGCTCGCTGAGGCGTGCAGCTTCGAAGAGGTCGCCTATCTCATCTGGTACGGAGACCTCCCGGACGAAAAGGCCCTGCAGGAGTTTCGGCAACAGGAGCGAGCCAAGCGCGAGCTCAGCAAGTCGATGATCTCGGTGATGGAGGACCTCCCCGAGGACTGCCACCCAATGGACGCGTTGCGCACGGGGGTTAGCTGGCTTGGCACCGAGCAGCCGGCGGAGGATGACACCAGTGCGGAAGCGGCCCTTGCCAAGGCCGTGGACCTATTCGCCAAAATGCCGACGATCGTGGCGTCCGACCTCCGGCGTCGACGAGGCCTGCCAAGGATCCCCCCAGATCCCGGGCTCGGTTTCGTCGAGAACTTCTTTCACATGTGTTTCGAAGATGTTCCCGATCCAGAGATCCTGCACGGCTTCGAGATCTCATTGATCTTGTACGCCGAGCATAGCTTCAATGCATCAACATTTACGGCGCGAGTTGTGACTTCTACTCTGTCCGATATGCACAGCGCCATCACCGCTGCGATCGGGGCTTTGAAGGGACCGTTGCACGGGGGCGCCAACGAAGCTGTGATGCACATGATGCTGGAGATCGACGACCCCGAACGAGCGAGCGAATGGTTGCGGAAGGCACTCGCAGCCAAGGCCAAAGTGATGGGATTCGGCCACCGCGTGTACAAGCATGGAGACTCACGGGTCCCAACCGCGAAAGAGGCGCTCATCCGGACGGCGGAGATCACCGGCGGGAGCAAATGGATCGAGATGGCCGACAACCTCGAGCAAACCATGCTGGAAGAGAAGGGGATCCACCCGAATCTCGACTTCCCAACCGGACCCGCCTACTTCCTCATGGGGTTCGATATCCGAATGTTCACCTCGATTTTCGTGATGAGCCGCGTCACAGGATGGTCGGCGCACGTGATCGAGCAACTGAGCGACAACAGTCTCATTCGGCCGCTTAGCTCGTACATCGGCCCCGAGCAGCGCCACGTCCCACGGGCAGGTGCTCGGCTCGGCGGATGACACCCAGGGTAGCTCTCCGGTCCCCACATCGCCTTGAGAAGCTGTTCGAGCCGAAGCTACTACTATTCTTGAGTGGATAACAGCGCTGCGCGAGCGCGGCCCGCGCGAGAGTTAATCGCATTGATTGCGGACTCTGATGGCTTTGGGGCCTGGGATGAAGATGTCGTGTCCTCGGACCCCCTTGACTTCGTCGACGTAAAGCCCTACACGCGCCGGCTCGCCGAAGCACGCGCGAAATCGGGCACATCGGAGTCCGTCCTCACCGGTCGAGCGGTCGTGGGCGGACACCCGGTGGTAGTCATCGCCGGCGAGTTCTCCTTTCTGGGAGGCAGCACGGGGATTGCGAGCGGGGAGCGAACCGCCCGCGCGTTTGAGCGGGCTGCGGACCTCTCGCTGCCCGTGATAGCCCTGCCCTCGTCGGGCGGTGCCCGCATGCAGGAAGGCAGCCTCGCTCTCATGCAGGTGATCAAGACGGCGGCCGCAGCAACGAGGTTTCGGCGCGCCGGACTCCCCTACATCGCCTACTTGAGCCATCCCACCACGGGAGGCGTGCTCGCATCGTGGGGGTCACTCGCACACCTGACGTTCGCAATGCCGGGGGCTTTGATCGGCCTCATGGGCCCCAGGGTCATGAGCCTTGCTCAAGGTGCGTCACTCGAGGTCATCCAGCGCGCAGAGCACCTCCTCGCCAGGGGCCTGGTCGACGGAATCTTTCCACCCGAGGAGCTGCAGGCCAGGCTGGCAAGGCTGCTATCGACGCTTGACCACAGCGTCGATCCCTATCCCCTCGATGCTTCCCCCACCGAGGAGTTCGTGCCGGGGCGGAAGGACGCGTGGGAATCGGTCAATCTTTCTCGTAACCCCGATCGCCCGGGAGCGCGAGCCTTGATCGAGGCCTGCGCGACCGACCTCACGGTGATTCATGGAGACGCCCTTGGGGGCGGGGATGATCCGAGTTGCTTTGCCGCTATCGGGCGAGTGACCGGTGTTCCGGCGGTGATCCTGGCGCAAGATCGAGACGCAGGACCTGGGCCTTCGCCGGCGGCTTTCCGCAAGGCTCGCCGGGGAGTGCGCCTTGCCGATGAGCTTGGCCTCCCCCTCGTTACGGTGGTCGACACAAGCCGTGCCGAGGTCACCGCCGAGGCCGAAGCAGGCGGGCTCGCGGCCGAGATCGCCCGATGCCTTGGCGAAGTGACGGATCTGCGCACTCCCACCGTCTCGGTCCTTCTCGGGGAGGCAAGGGGCGGACTCTCCCTGCCCCTTCTTCCGGCAGACCGCGTGATCTGTGCCGAAAACGCGTGGCTTGGCCCGATCGCCCCCGAAGGCGCATCAGCGATCCTGTACCGGGACAAGTCTCATGCCCATGAGCTTGCCAGGGCCCAGGGGGTGTCTCCATTGGCGTTGCTTGGTTTCGGCATAATCGATGTGGTGGTGCCCGAGTTTCCTTCTGCGGACAAAGAGCCCCGAGAGTTCATGGAACGCGTGACGGCGTCCATCGCCACCCAGCTTCGCTCCCTTGTGGCTCAAGATTCCGGCGAGCGTCTTGCGGCGCGGGTGGCGCGTTACAGAGGAATCGGTGAAGTCACCGCGCGGGACGGCTGAGAGATGCGGGTGCTCGTCGTCGAAGACCAGATAAAGATGGCGGAGCTGCTCAAGCGCGGGCTCCAGGGCGAGGGCTACGCTGTAGATCTGGCGCACACCGCTTCGGAAGCGTTATGGCTCGGCACTGAGAACCCATACGACGTAGTGCTGCTCGACATCATGCTCCCAGAGGGCAGCGGTATCGAGGTGTGCCGCGGCCTGCGAGAGGCAGGTCGGTGGGCCCCCGTGATCATGCTCACCGCCAGAGACGCAGTGGATGACAGGGTGGCGGGCCTCGACGCCGGCGCCGACGACTACCTTCCGAAGCCGTTCTCTTTTGCTGAGCTCCTTGCCAGGATGCGAGCCTTGCTTCGGCGAGGGCAACCCCAAAGACCCTCGCTATTGAACGTCGGCGACCTGGTCTTGGACCCGGGCGCGCAACAGGTGACGCGTGCAGGAGCTCCCATCGAGCTAACGGGCAAGGAGTACTCTCTTCTCGAGTACTTCATGCGTCACCCCGGACAGGTTTTGAGCCGAACACGGCTCATCGAGCACGTTTGGGACATTGCTTACGA
>Ga0136632_10000173_pt1 | contig 16472 bp, 13 predicted proteins | sample AntDrymUQ6112106_2_FD_104670 | JGI IMG/M metagenome (GOLD analysis project Ga0136632, IMG submission 104670) | Polar desert sand microbial communities from Dry Valleys, Antarctica - metaG UQ611 (21.06) | ecosystem: Environmental > Terrestrial > Soil > Desert | place: Antarctica: Dry Valley...
CTGCTCGTGCCGTTCGCCAAAGAGGGCGCAGATGCGGTGTTCGGCTCACGCTATCTTTCGGCGCCCTACCGCCGGGCCTTAATGCACAGGCACACGACAATCAATAAGACACTTACGTCTCTGAGCAATTGGTTGACGGACCTGAACCTGACCGATCTGGAAACCTGCTACAAGGCGGTTAATACCACACTGCTAAAGTCAATTCCTCTACGTAGCGACGACTTCCGGTTCGAGGTCGAAATCGCATTTAAACTGGCTAAACGCCGGGCGCGCATCTTCGAGGCGCCCATCCGTTACCTGCCCAGGTCTCAGGAGGAGGGCAAGAAGATCCGCGCCCGCGATGGCTTACTCGCTTTACTGGCAATGGTTCGCTTCGGGCTCATCGATGATCTGTTTAAGAAGGAGGACGCCTACGGCGCTCAATTCCTTGTGGAATTGGAACGCGCCCGGCGATTTAACCTTTGGGTGGGCGATACATTGCGACCCTACGTCGGTGACCGCGTGCTGGAAATCGGCGCCGGCATCGGGACTTTGACAAATCAGTTCATCCCTCGCGCATTGTATGTCGCGTCAGATATTAATCCGTACTACCTCAATTACCTCTGCTCGTACTCTTTTGGAAAGCCCTACCTCCATGTGCTGAACATTGATGCCAGCAATCCAGAACACTTTAGTGGCCTAGAGAAGCAGTTCGACACGGCGCTGATGATTAATGTGCTTGAGCACGTGCCCGATGAACAGCAAGCACTGAGGAACCTGTGCTCTGTGCTCGAGCCGGGCGGACGGGCGGTTATCCTCGCGCCGCAGCACCCGACGCTATGCGGTACATTGGATGAAGCGCTGGAACGCCGCGGGCGTTATACAGTTGCAACCTTGGAGCGATTACTTACCGAGGCGGGCTTCCGCGTCGAAGAAACATTTGACTTCAATCGCTTTTCTGTCCCCGGATGGTGGCTGAACGGCAAAATGCTGCGCCGGAAGAGATTTTCCCGCGTGCAACTCAAACTAATAAATACCATGCTGCCAGTTCTGAGGCGGATAGACGGCTTGTGGCCTTGGAGTGGTCTCAGCGTCATCTGCGTCGGAGTTAGAGACTGAACCGCATTTACTGGCACCTGTGGTTTCGAAGAATGCAATCTTCGGGTGAGATTAAGTCTGGACCAGGCTTTGGCCCAATCAGGCAGCGGTTGCGAATTGCTAGGCTAATGGTGATTTCCTTTTCTGGCGCCTCACGCCGGCTTTAAATGAAGTCGCTATGAAATTAGTGAAGCTTCCAATACAAAGTAAGAGGACGACATTAATTCGCCTCTTACTCGTTCTTGGTTTGCTGAGTAGCTGGGTTCTATTCAGTAAGATTGAGAGGACTAAATTTCACGGAGATGAAACCGGGTGGAGTGCTTCAGGAGATCACTACTCGAACCTCTTACTGACACTCGATTTCATTTGGGAGAAATGGAAATGTGCAAAATGCATAAGAGTAGGACGCGAGAACGTTTAAAATGCAACAACAAGACGTTGCCTTTTCATCAGACGACCAGGGTCGCGCGAGGTTTTGTGAAGCACTTCTACTTTCGGAAGAAGTGCGCATTGAAATTTTGGATCGCAGTGTTCGGCGCGTTAGATTCTTGATCGGGACTGCTGTTCCATCTCGTTACCAGAGCAGTGCTGACTTTTATTTCTTAACTAACTAGATAATAGTTTCTGAGGTTAGTTCAATGAAAAAGGATGAGCGTTCGACAACAATAGGCGTGATCGGGTGCGGCCACTGGGGGCCCAATCACATACGCAACTTTAGGGATTTACCTGGCGTTCACGTGAAGTGGGCCGTTGACAAAGACCAGCACCGGCGCACGCACGTTTCATCGCTCTATGATCGGCTGAACACCACCGACAATATTGACGAGATGCTGAACGACAAGTCTGTTGGCGCTGTAGTCGTGGCCACACCAACCAGCAGCCATTACGAGATCTGCATGGAGGCGATCCGCGCGGGGAAGCATGTGCTTTGCGAAAAGCCACTGGGCATCAGCTCCCGTGAGTGCCACGAGCTAATTGATACCGCAGCTGACCGCGGGGTTGTCCTGATGGTGGGCCACGTGTTTTTGTTCAATGGGGGCATTCTCAAGCTGAAGGAATTGATCGCCTTCAACGACTTGGGTCGTCCTTATTACGCATCGGCCGTGCGCACTAATCTCGGACCAATCCGCGACGATGTTAATGCCTCTTTCGACCTCGCGTCTCATGATATTTCGATCTTCAACTTTCTCTTCGGCTCCGCCCCTGTTGCTGTTTCTGCCTGTGGCCATGCATATCTCAAACACGGCGTTGAAGATGTCGTCTTTATTACGTTAACTTACCCAAACGAGATGATCGCCGGTATCGAAGTGAGCTGGCTGAACCCGCAGAAGGTGCGTCACATCACTCTAGTAGGGGATAAAAAGATGGCGACATGGGACGACCTCTCATCGTCGGGAGCGATCACGATTTATGACAAAGGAGTCATCCGCGAGCCATACTATGACAGCTACGGCGAGTTTCACCTGCTCGCGCGAGAGGGCGATGTCACGATACCGAAGCTCCAACTAGAGGAACCGCTGAAGCGCCAAGCCCGATTCTTCATAGATGCTATCGCAAAGAAGAACGCGACCGTTTGTAGCGGTGAGCGCGGTTGGGAAGTTGTTCGAACTTTGGAAGCCATTAATGAATCGATGCGCGAGGGGGGTACTGCGGTTTCTGTTGAAGGTTACGAAATGGCGCAGGAGAAGAGATCAACAGAACGGGAAATAACCCTCTCCGGAATTCCCATGACGAATGGCCCAAGACGCTCGAAGAACCGTCCGCAGAAATCGGCGTAGTACTAATAGCATTGGTAACTGCTCGCGCTGAGCCCGGTGGCGATCAAGTGATGGTCAAACATGAGCAAGCAGAAGGGAATATCATTCATTCACGAAAATGCCTTGGTTGAGACAGACCGGGTTGGCGAAGGCACCCGCATATGGGCGTTCGCGCACGTGCAAACTGGCGTGATCATCGGCAGCAACTGCAATATCGGGGACCACACTTTCGTTGAGACGCGCGTAATAATTGGTAACAACGTCACCATCAAAAACGGCGTGTCCATCTGGGAACACGTGCATGTCGCTGACAACGTATTCATCGGGCCGAACGCGGTCCTGACCAATGACCGCGCGCCTCGAAGCCGCTGCGCCGATTGGAGGCCGGAGGAGACTTGGATTGAGGAAGGTGTGAGCATCGGTGCAAACGCGACCATCGTTTGCGGCATCCGGCTCGGCCGCCGCTCTCTTATCGGCGCGGGGGCCGTGGTGACGCATAATGTGCCCCCGCACGCGCTGGTATATGGAAACCCAGCAAAGCATCATGGTTGGGTCTGTTTCTGCGCCCAGCTCCTCTCTGAAAACGCCGGCGTATCTTCAATTTGTGAGAATTGTGGGCGCAAGTACCATATTACTGAAACAGGGGTTATCGAGGTTCCTTAGATGGCGTCTATCTCGTTTCCACCACTGAGCAACCCGCGCATAATAGCGATCCCCATAGCCTTCAACGAGGAGCTGAAGATTGGCCGGGTACTGGACCGGTTTCTTGATGTAACCGGCGTGGACGTTGCGGTGCTCGATGACGGCTCCACAGACCGGACGCCTGAAATCATCCGTGAGAAGAACGCGATGCTAATTCAGCACTCTATGCGCTGCGGCGCAGGGGCCGCTATCCGTACCGCATATCGTTGGGCGCGAGAGCGTGCGTACGATATCTGCGTAGTTATGGCCGGCAACGACAAGGACCGTCCCTCCGAGATTTTCCGGCTCATCGAGCCGATTGCCGAGGGCAAAGCTGTCCTCGTGCAAGGTTCGCGCTACCTGTCTGGTGGCAATTACGGCAATATGCCGCTCTATCGCCGCATCTCGACGCAGTTTATTCACCCCATTTTATTCTCGCTGTTCGCTCAACGACACATGACCGATACAACTAATGGTTATCGTGCGCTTTGTCTTTCAGTCCTTGACGATTCACGAGTTAATCTCGACCAAGACTGGCTCGATCATTACGAGCTTGAGCCTTACCTGCTCTACACTCTAATCCAGTTGGGATACGCAGTTCGCGAAGTGCCCGTGACGAAGATTTATCCGATGAGCTCGCTTGGTTACACGAAGATGAAACCGATTACTGGCTGGTGGAGCATCTTGCGACCGATCTTGCTGTTGGGCTTAGGACTGCGGAAGTAGCGTTAGCAATAATGCTTATGAATGTTTGCCCAAATTCGCTTCGGCGGAATATAGTTCCGTTCGTTGATCTCAAGGCGCAATACCAGACGATCCGCGACGAAGTGCGGACCGCGATAGATAACGTGCTTGAGAGCACGCAATTCGTTCTCGGCGACGCTGTGGAGCGCTTCGAGCGAGAATTCGCAACTTACTTGGGAGTCAAACATGTAATTGGTGTTGGAAGCGGGCTTGACGCGCTTCGTTTCGCTTTGGAGGCGTCGGGCGTCGGGCCCGGGGACGAAGTGATAATCCCGGCTAACACCTTTATTGCGACCGCGCTCGCTGTCTCGACGGTTGGGGCAAAACCGGTGCTCGTTGACTGCCGCGAGGACACATATGAGATCGATTTTGAGTTGATCGAGCCCGCGCTTACCGCGCGCACGAAAGTGATCATGCCGGTGCACCTGTATGGACAATCCGTCGACATGACGGCAATTATGGAAATCGCCCGCTCGTATCACTTGGACGTGATTGAAGATGCCGCACAGGCGCATGGAACGCGGTTCCTGACAAAGTCTTGCGGAACTTTCGGGCGCGCCGGATGTTTTAGCTTCTATCCCGGGAAAAACTTGGGCGCCTACGGCGACGGTGGGGCGGTAGTGACCGATGACAATGACTTCGCGGAGAGAGTGCGAAGGCTGCGTAACTACGGTCAGAAATCTAAGTACATACACGTTGAGAAAGGAATCAACTCGCGCCTGGACACCATACAGGCCGCAGTCCTGAGTGTGAAGCTACGCCATCTTGATCGGTGGAACGCGTCGCGCAGCGCTCACGCCGCACTCTACTCAGATACACTGCAAACTTACGGAGTCTCTGCGCCGGCAATCGACCCGCGCAGCACTCATACATTTCACCTCTACGTGGTGTGTTCGCCACAGCGCGACGAGTTGCAAAAACATCTCCGTGATCTCGGTGTGCAAACAGGCATTCATTATCCAATTCCGATCCATTTACAGGAAGCTTACCGAGAGCTTGACTACGAAAAGGGGACATTCCCAGTAACGGAAAGGTTGGCGGGCCAGATCCTATCTCTGCCCATGTTTCCCGAACTGTGTGGGGAACAGATCGAATTGGTCGTCAAGGCAGTTTGTGAATTTGCCGCGTCAACCAAACGTTTACGCAGCCCGCGCGGTGATTTCTAAACTACAAACCGACACGTGGGTATGGTGCGCCGTAACGTGCTCGGCGATGAAAGCTCCGTATCTATGAGCCATGCAGAGGTCTCTTCTCAACGGAAACTAGCACCGATATCAAAGTCCACGCTTGGGCGTACCCATCGGTTACAAGTGTATTTAAGGCAGGCGTATTTCGAACGGCAGTCATTTCCTAACTTTTATCCGCCGCTTCTTTGGTGCGTCGCTCTCATCCATCACACGCAAACGCAGATCGATGTTCGTTTGCATGGGGCAAATTGATATTTGTGGCCGGAGGAAAGACGGCGTTCATAAATGAGGCGACCGAGCGGAGCGACTTGCTCAATCACCACAGCCGAGAGAATCAGATTGGTGTGGCTTCGACATTATGAGAACGGATCTCCTGTTCATCTGCGGGAGCGACTATAAGTAAGGGAAGTGGAAAAGGTGCTACGACAATCCTCTGTGAGAGGTCGAGCCAGAGCTATGGCTAAGTCAAACCAAGTGGAGGTCGCTCTTGAGGAGCGAGCGAACGAAGGGAAACAGGAGCGTGGCCACGAACTGATGCCTCGGCGCGGGGTCGCGATCATGAGCGGAGCGGGCGCACTGCTACTCTTTCTGCTCACCTATCTTCTGTCGCTTGATCGCATCGTCGGCATGTACGTGGACGATGCTTGGTATGTGATGTTGGCCAAAGCGTTGGCGACCGGTCAGGGCTATACGCTTATTAACTCGCCATCGCCTGGGATTCTACCGCTCTACCCGCCGGCCTTCCCCTGGCTGCTGTCGTTTGCCTATCAGTTCGCGCCGCAGTTCCCGCAAAACGTCTGGCTGTTCAAATCAATCTCGATCGCAGCAATGCTAGGGGTCGGGATAGTGGCGTATCGGTACTTCGTGCGCGACCGGAAACTCCCGCACTTTCTGGCCCTCGGCATCGCGTTGGTAACGGTCGTTAGCCCGCCGCTGGTCCTCTTTGCGACCACCACGGTGATGGCCGAGTGCGTTTTCATGCTCACTCAGTTGTCGGCGATTGCCGTGATCGAGCGTTGTGCGCGCGCGGGGAAAAGAGGCCGTGTTTGGCACTATGCTTTGTTGGGCGCAGCGCTGGCGTCTTTTGCTTTCCTCACGCGCTCGATCGCCTTCGCGCTAGTCGTTGCAGCGTTTGTGTACCTGCTGAAAGAACGTCTCTTACGGGCGGCGCTCATCTTCGCCGTGGGAGTGGTTTTGTTTGTGGGGCCATGGATGCTCTATGCACGCCTGCACGCCCCGACTGCCGAGCAGCGCATGGATCAGGGCGGCCAGATCGTCGAAGACTACATGACGCAAGTCTGGCGGAGGGTAGCCGGCGAGCCTTACTTGGGCACTGCTTCGGTGAAAGACATCTCAGCGCGCATCCTGATGAACACAGTACGAATATTAAGGAGTGAAGTCGGGGCGGCGTTTGTTGCCCCATTGACCCAATTGATTAAATACAAGAGCCCGAGGGGCGGGGAGATATTCGTATTAATCCTGAGTATGCTGGCCATTGTTGGCTTCGTGTCAGTGGCGCTCGAAAGAGTAACCTTGGCGGAAATCGTTGTGCCGCTCTCACTAGCAATCATAGTAGCGTGGCCATGGCTGCCCCAGCGCTATGTCTTACCATTAGCGCCCTTTATAGTTTTTTATATCTTAATAGGCCTTCAGGTCGTTCAACGTCTGTCTCGGCGGCTGTGTCAAATCTCGAATCCTCGTCCGCGATGGGTGGCAGCCGGGATCGTTGTTTGGTGTGCTGTGGCAATTAACACTTTAAGTAATGGAAAGTATATTCTTTCTTTACATGGACCGCCCGCGGAGCGCCCGGGGCGGGTACGGAACTTCGATGAAGTCGAGGCGATGTTTAAGTGGATCCGTGAAAATATACCGAAGGAGGAGGTTATTGCCACTTTCAACCCAGCTCTGGTTCACTTATACACCGGTCATAAAACGATTTTCCCCGATCATCCGACCGCCAATTGGGGTGACTGGCGGCGGCCTGGAGTGCGCTACCTGGTATTCACCCCCTGGCATCGCGAGCCTGTTTTCAGCCCGACCGAGAGCGGTTCCAAAGTCGTCTATCAATCTCGCAGTAACCAGAACCTTAGAGTTGTATACTTAGACACGGAGAGGGTCGAAACTGTTAAGTAGACTAATCCCCAGCTATGCTCTCCCTTAACCGGGAGAAAACCGGGTCGCGGTCTCTACGGTGCAAGTAACGGTGGCGATTGGCTGCATTGCGCCAAAAAGCTAAAACAAGGGACGTTCAACTTAAAATTTTATCCGCTATCAATCCCTATCGCTTCAGTAGGCAGGAGGTAAATGAACCAGCTTAGTCTCAGCCATGGACGCTATAGTTCCGAATTATTCACTGCAAGGGTCAACGCCTCGAGTTCGAAGCTTAGTTGGATCCTGCTGGCCCAAGTCGCTCTGTGCGTCGTGCCGGCCATGGGATTGGTCGCTTTAGGCAATCCTTATACAGGCGCTAGATGGTTCTTTACTATTCTGCTGTTGCTGCTCACTCGATTTTTGTTAATGAAGAATAGGTTAGGGTTCGTTAGTTTGCTTGTAAGCTCGATCCCCCCCCTGATGTTACTGCGGGGATTTTTCTACTACAACGCGTCGATTGCCCTTCTGGCAACGGGGATTGTTTTATGGTTTATCGCGTCTCCAAAGGAGTTCTCACAATTATCGAGAGATGTGAGATCTAGATGGTTGTTCTTTCTTGGAGGATTTTACTGGCTATTGTCATATCTCTGGACGGGACAATACTTCAATAATCTGCGCGTTCTGGAATTAGTGTTCAGTGCTGCCAGCGTCTACCTCCTCGCTAGACACCGAGAGTATCTTGCGACTGCGCTCATCGGTATCAGTATTTCAGTATTCTCGATTGGGCTTGTATCTTTGGCCTTCGGCGGCGATCGTTTAGGAGGTGTTTATATAGATGGGTATGAGATCGGAAATCCGATCTCATTCGGCATCCCATTGGCGTTAATTTTCCTTCTTTCTATTGCTGACAATGGAAAGTGGCTGCTTCTCGAAGGCCATCGCTATTGGCGTCTATCACTTGGCGTGGCATCGGGAGCTCTTTTGATACTATCAACTTCGCGCGGTAGTTGGGCTATCGTAGTTGTGAATGTGATGGTTCTATTATTGATCGGGAGACGACAAAGAGGGATGTTGCTTGTTTCAATAGTACTTTTAGCGCTTGTCACTTTGGTGCTGCTAGAAACGCAAAGGGGATCGTCCATAGTTACATTTTATGAAAGGACTTTTGCGCCCGACCGTAGTTTGTCGCAAAGGTCGACGGGTCGTTCTGACCAATGGCTCGTCTTTCCACGGGCTTTTCAGGATTCTCCTATCTGGGGATTTGGGCCCGGGTCGGGAAACAGTGTTTATGGCAAGTACTCTACTATAGATGATAGAGAGATCCGTCTCAGGGGTTCTGTGGCGTGGCATTCTCTGTACCTGCTAGTGGGTATTGAGACTGGAATAATCGGCCTCATGGCATTGACTTTACTCTTAGTACCTCTGCTTTTTGGTGCGCTCACTCACCAGCGCTTATCGGGTGAAAGCGTTCCCTTGCTCGGTGCCGTAGGTTTTCTGGTCATCGGGCTATCCGTTACCGGTATGGATGCTGTTTCTGGGGTCTTTTTGGGGCTCGGATCTCTTAGCGCGAAAGGTAAAGCCGTGCACCGTTTCCATTGGGAGCGTGGCATGGAGACCCCGGGCTTGGGCAGTTATAGGGATAGAGTGGCAGTTGTCAATCCCTTAGTTGAACGCAAACCTTCTAGATTGTAGCCTCACGGCCACAGCGAATCTTTTATAAAAGCTACATGCTATCCCTCCCCACACGACAATAAACGTTGGCGGTTGAGATGCGCTTATTGATTATTTCCAGCGTTGTTCACTATCTATACGGCTCCCGTATTTATGCCTACGGCCCCTATACTCGTGAAGTAGACATCTGGGCCGACCTCTTTACGGAAGCGGTGATTGCGGCGCCCTGCCGCAATGAAGTCCCTCCCGGCGACTGTTTGGCCTTCACTCGGCCTAATATCTCACTGCTGCCGCAGAAAGAGACCGGAGGGGATACGCTGAAGGCGAAAGCCGCGCAGGTTCTAGCTTTGCCCGCGCTCGTCTGGGGATTAAGCCGGGCCATGCGCAGGGCAGATGCGATTCACGTTCGTTGTCCGAGTAATCTGGGTTTACTAGGAACTATCCTGGCACCGATGTTTTCGCGGTATTTGGTGGCCAAATATGCGGGTCAGTGGGTCCACTTTCAGGGCGAGCCCTGGACGGTACGCCTGCAACGTGCGTTGCTTCGCTCGCCTTGGTGGCGGGGGCCGGTGACAGTCTACGGGCAGTGGCCGAATCAACCACATCAGGTAGTTCCATTTTTTACTTCTATGATGACAGCTCAACAGGTAGGTCGGGCTGTCCGCGTTGCCGCCACAAAGGAGATTGTTTCGCCGCTTCGAGTTCTCTTCTCTGGCAGATTGGTGCCTGACAAACGGGTGGACGCTCTGCTTGCGGCGGTTAAGATCGCCGTTGAGAGCGGATTGCAATTGGAGATTGCCATTGTCGGGGATGGTCCTGAAAGAGACAAGCTGCGCCGTCAGGTGGTCCAACTCGGCGTTCAAGAGTGCGTGGAATTCGTTGGTGCATTACCTTTCGAAAGCGCGCTCGAGTGGTATGAGTGGGGGCATTGCCTGGTGCTTCCATCAGAGTCTGAAGGCTGGCCAAAGGTGATCGCCGAAGGGATGTGTTACGGCCTGCTCTGTCTTGCGACGGAGCAAGGTCAGGTTCCCACGATGTTGACGGGTAGAGGAATCCTGCTCAAGACGGGCAAGCCTCAGGAGATTGCTGACGCGTTACAGATGGTGGCGCGGCAGCCCGATAACTTTCAACCCGTCATGCGGGAAGCTTCTATATGGGCGCGACAGTATTCGCTTGAAGGATTGCGTGAGGCCCTCGCTGAATTGTTGGCACAGAGATGGAATATTCCCCGGCACTCTCTGAAGGCACAGCCATCCAACGTTAGAGCTGAGCTTCCAACCACGTGTCCGCAATGAGTGCTGGATGAAACTGATATGGTTCGTGTTGGCGTGATGCACATCACAGACACTCTGGATGCTGGCGGCGCGGAGCGGGTGGCCGTTGACCTTGTCAATGTCCTGCCGCGCGAGCATTACCGCGCACACCTATGCACGACCCGGCGTGACGGCCTGCTGGCTGATTTGGTGGCGGAGAATGTGGGACGGCTTCGACTGGAACGTGAGCGGCGGTTCGATGTGAGAGCGTTGGGGCGTATGACCGATTATATACAGCGGAATCAGATACAGATTCTTCATGCTCATGGACCCTCGCTGTTCATCGCGGCGATGGCCGCGTTCTTTCCGCCACATCCAGCGCTTATCTGGCACAATCACTACGGCCGCTACGCATTGGAAGATCGCCCAGCTTGGCTCTACCGATTGGCAACAAGGCGCGTCAGCGGAGTGATTGCCGTCAACCGGCCGTTGGTAGAGTGGTCGCAACGCCAACTGCGTGTACCGGCGGAGCGGACTTGGTATGTCCCGAATTTTGTCAGTGAAGCCGAGCGCAATGGCGAGCCACTCTCCGATCTGCCGGGAAAGGCAGGAGGGAGGATCGTATGCGTTGCCAATCTCAATTCGGAGAAAGACCATTTAACTCTTCTTCGCGCGATGGCGCTCGTGATCAGGCAGGCACCTGTTGCGCATCTTCTGTTAGTGGGTGCTGCGAACGAACCAGCATATCTTGATCTCGTGCGCAAAGAGATATCTCGGCAAGATCTCGGTCAACACATTTCCTTGTTAGGCCAGCAGCAAGACGTGTCCGCCATTCTGCGGGCGTGTGATATCGGAGTGTTGAGTTCAGCCTCAGAGGGGCTTCCGATGGCGCTGCTTGAGTATGGGATGGCGGGCTTGCCAACCGTGGCCACGCGGGTGGGGCAATGCGCGGAAGTGCTAGACGATGGCCGGGCGGGGATTCTTATTCCTCCCGCCGCACCAGACAAACTCGCCGAAGCGCTGGTTTCGCTCTTACGCTCGCCCGAGCGTCGTACGATACTCGGGAATCGTTTCTACCGCAGAGTGCGAGAAGTTTATAGTCCAGGCCCGGTTATTCAACAGATCTCCCGCGTCTACGATACGGTTATCAACTCCAGGTAAGGGGCAAGGTGATCGCGAAGCGCTGCGAAAGAGTTATCAGTTTAACTTCGAATCCTAAGAGAGCTCATCCGTATCTAGCGCTCTTTCGCTGATAAAGAAAGTTCATTCGCCACATATGAATCCTCGTCTTTGCTTTATTAGTCATATGGTTGGTCGTCGTCCGGGCTACATTCCTGTGCAGGGTCAGATTTTATCGGGCCTGTTCAAAGACGCCGGTTATTCTGTGATTGCTGTTTCGGATCGACTTAGCCGATCTAAGCGGATGGCTGATGTTGTCAGCACCCTTGTTCGGCGACGGAATAACATTGATGTTTTGATAATTGATATTTATGGTGGACTAAGTTTCGTCCTGGAGGATGTCGCGAGCTTGCTTGGGCGGCGCTTCGATCAAAAGGTCGTGATGTGGCTGCACGGCGGGGCCATGCCAGCGTTTATGGCCGAGCATCCGGATTGGACTCGGCGCGTGTTGAGTCGGGCCGACCTGATCGTTGCTCCGTCAGAATTCCTGGCGCGTGCCATCGTCCCCTACGGTTTCCAAGCGCGGGTTATCCCCAACGTGATCGATCTTTCTGATTATCACTATCGGCATCGTCAAGCGTTGAGTCCACGGCTGTTTTGGATGCGCAGCATTGAGCCTCTTTATAATCCGGAATTAGCCATTCGCGTCCTGGCGCGTCTGCGTTCAACGATGCCGGAAGCCAGCCTGGTTCTTGCTGGCCCAGACAAAGGACTTGTGGCTGAATTACGACAATTGGTGGAGGAATTAGGGCTTAATGGGGCAGTGCGGTTCGCAGGCTTCTTGGATAGGAAGGGAAAAGCACGAGAGGGTGATCAGGCTGACATCTTTCTTAATACGAGTCGTGTTGACAACATGCCGGTAGCCATCGTGGAAGCCTGTGCGATGGGTTTGCCCGTGGTTACTACTGCTGTCGGGGGCATTCCTGATTTGTTGGCAGATAATCAGACGGGCCTGCTTGTTCCCGATAACAACGAAGACGCAACAGTTGAGGCGATTAATCGCTTGCTCGGGGACCCGGACCTGGCAGGGCGATTATCGGCCAACGGGCGACAATTGGCCGAGAGCTCGTCATGGGTGCCGGTACGTCTTCAGTGGGAGCAGGTGTTTGCCCAGGTAATGACATGCCCGAGTAGTAGTCAAGAGGCAAGACTCTGATGTGTGGCATTTGTGGCATTGTTCACCGCAACCAAGCGTATCCTGTAAGTAAATCTGTTTTGCTCGCGATGCGCGATTCGTTGACGCATCGTGGTCCGGACGACGCTGGATACTATCTGGCACCAGGAGTTGCTCTAGGCTCGCGCCGGCTCTCTATTCTTGACCTTTCGGAACGCGGTCACATGCCGATGAGTACGGTAGATGGTCGCTACTGGATCACCTACAATGGTGAGGTATACAACTATCAAGAGCTACGCCCGGGTCTGGAAGCCCGTGGGTACACCTTTCGCTCGAATACTGATACCGAGGTGGTGCTGTCTCTTTACGCGGATGAGGGGCCGGCGATGCTGGACCGCCTTAACGGCATGTTTGCGTTCGCCATCTGGGATAATCAAGAACGCACACTGTTCTTGGCACGCGACCGCCTTGGAATTAAGCCACTCTACTACACCATCGCCGACGATGGCGCAACTTACTTTGCTTCGGAAGAGAAGGCTTTGTTTGCTGCGGGCATTGCTGCCCGATTTGACCCTCACACCTGGGAGGAACTTCTTTGCTTTCGCTACGTCAGTGGCGAGCAGACGCCCTTTGTCGGCGTCAAGCGATTACTGCCAGGGCATTACCTGCTCTGGAAAGATGGCCTCTTTCAAATCCATCGTTGGTGGCATTTAGCAGAACGGGCACAGGCATTGCGGGAGAACCTACCGCAAGATGCCTCGCAGTGGTTTCAAGAGACGTTTGATAGTTCAGTAAATTTGCGGCGGATCAGCGATGTGCCCGTGGGCGTGCTCTTAAGCGGCGGCCTAGATTCGAGCAGCATAGCAGCCTCTCTCGCCTCGCAAGCCGGTTCCGGAGTGGCCAGTTTCACTGTACGCTTCACGGAGACCGAGTATGATGAAGGTCCCCTCGCACGCGAGGTCGCAGATCGCTGGCGTCTTGACTACCATGAGCTGATCGTTCCACCAGACGAATTATTGATCCGCATGCGCCAGACTGCGTGGCTGAACGATGAACCACAAGCGCATTCGAATGACACACACCTTTCGGCGATCTCACAGTATGCCAAACCTCGTGTTACTGTGTTGCTCTCCGGCGAGGGCAGTGATGAGACGCTAGGCGGGTACGTACGGTATCAACCTTTGCGATATCCAATGTTACTCAATGTTGCTCGGCCCGTCTCCCCCTACTTGGTATCTATGCTGAACCTGAATGGTCGCTGGCGTAAATTGGCTAAATTCCTCGCTTTGGGTTCAGTAGAGAGCTTTGTATTGTTCAATACCTGTGACGCTTTTCCAGCAGACTTAAAGCTCTTGGGCATGAGGCCGACGGGGCGCTTCCCGTTTCGGGAACAGGTGCTGGCTGAAGCAAAACCGCTTTATCCTAAAGAACCTATGCGTCAAGCGATGTACAGTGACCAACATACGTTCCTCTGCTCAATCCTCGATCGAAATGACCGCACGACCATGGGTGCATCCATTGAATGCCGCGTACCCTTTCTCGACTATCGTCTGGTAGAGGGGCTTGCGGCGCTTCCATCCTCGATTCTTTTGGCGGGGAAGCAAAGCAAACAACTTTTGCGACAATCAATCGGCGGCCGGCTTCCAGAAGCGGTGCTAAGGCATCATAAGTGGGGCTTTGCAGTACCTTGGAGACACTATCTTCGTCAGATTCCTCAACTTCGCGACTTTGTTGATGCCTTACCTGATCTGAAGCTTATTCAGGAAGGACCTTTCGAGCGCGCTAAGGTAAAGAATGTTGTAAGCGAATTTCTTAAAGGCGAGAGCCACAATGAAGAGTTAATCCGGCAGTTGTTCATGATTGCTGTGTGGCATGAAAGCTATTTTGACCGCGCAACCTTGAGCAGCCGAAAAGAAGCTTCGAGTCGGGTTTATCTTTAGGATTAATGTTGCCACTCAACCAACCCTTGTTAGGACAGATGACCTTTGTCGTTGACAGTAGCATGGACGCCGCTGCGCTTTGCGCTCCCCCTCCTGTGCTCGGTATGTCTGAAAAGGACTTGTCACCAGACTACTTACTTTTCCTGCCCGCGAGATAGATAAACGGAAGTTTAAGAAATCATGGGAAGTTTTGATGCGCTTTACGCTCACTTACCCGTTTGGGCGCAACATGGGACGGTCAGTGCTTACGGGATGTATTGGCGCTGGTTGCGCTTCGGTCGAAATTTTGGCGGACCTTACGCAAAAGAGTACCGAGAAAGAGGGGCATGGCCAGCAGAGCAGATGCAAGCCTGGCAGCAGGAGCATTTGCGCAATTTGCTACACGCGGCAGCTACAAAGGTCCCCTACTATCAGCGAGCCTGGAGCAAGCAGGAACAAGCAGCAGCGATGGCTGGTCGATTGGAGGACCTGCCACTGCTGGAGAAGGATCCTATTCGCGCGCAACCAAAGGCATTCCTGCGGTATGACATGAAACCTTGGCCCAGACTCGTGTTTCATACCAGCGGCTCAACAGGAACCCCAATTGCCAGCATCTGGACGGTAGAGGAGATGCGAAAATCGATGGCGGTGCGCGAAGTGCGTTCCGCAGGGTGGGCTGGCGTTTCGTTCAGAATGCCTAGGGCAACCTTTTCGGGACGTTTGGTCGAACCTAACCCTGAAAGCAATGGTCCCTTCTACCGCTTTAACCTCGCCGAGCGGCAGGTTTACTTCTCCCCTTTTCACCTGCGGCCCGATACCGCTTCCTCTTACGTGGATGCTTTGCGTAGGCACGGCGTCCAGTGGTTGACCGGATATGCCGTCTCTTACTACCTCTTGGCCAAATTCATCCTCGATCAAGGATTGAACGTCCCACCTTTGAAGGCCGTCATCGCGGTGAGCGAAAAAATGACACCCGAAATGCGAGAGGTCATGGAACGTGCGTACGGCTGTCGTGTGTACGAGGAATATGGCTCTGTTGAAAATGCTTTTTTCGCCAGTGAATGTGAGCAGGGGCGACTTCATGTCAGCCCCGACATAGGTATCCTGGAAATTCTGCGACCCGATGGTACGCCTTGCGAAGCAGGTGAGGCGGGAGAAGTGGTTGCCACCTGTTTGATGCGGGAGTACCAGATCTTTATTCGTTACCGTGTAGGAGATGTGGCCATGTGGGATCCTGCGCCGTGCCCTTGCGGCCGTACTATGCCCATACTAAAAGAGGTGTTTGGTCGCATTGAGGACGTAGTGATCGGGCCGGATGGTCGTCAGATGGTGCGCTTCCATGGCATTTTTGTGAACCAGCCTCATGTGCGCGAGGGCCAGATTATTCAGGAAGACCTGAATCGCATCCGAGTCAAGGTGGTGCCCACAAATGGATTTGGACCGGCGGATTCTCAAGATATCATCCGCCGGGTGCAGCAGCGCCTTGGCCCCAGTGTCGAGGTGATTGTAGAGCCTGTGGACCAGATTCCTCGCACAGCGGCCGGAAAGTTTCAGGCTGTGGTTTCTCTTTTGCGCGAAAGAGGCGTGGCTGCAGCCGAACGAACAGGCTTGGCCCAATATTGATAAACTATCTTTCATAGAAAACTGTGAGAAAAATACCTTGAGCTGGTAGATAAAATGCTTCGAGAATCTGTTGCTGCCCTTTGGTGATGATCGATTTTCAGAACAGGTGATCCACAAGCTTTGAAAGTCTCCTTCTATAGACTGGTGATACTTGATGTCAGACGACATAGTTATAC
>Ga0136632_10000174_pt1 | contig 16455 bp, 19 predicted proteins | sample AntDrymUQ6112106_2_FD_104670 | JGI IMG/M metagenome (GOLD analysis project Ga0136632, IMG submission 104670) | Polar desert sand microbial communities from Dry Valleys, Antarctica - metaG UQ611 (21.06) | ecosystem: Environmental > Terrestrial > Soil > Desert | place: Antarctica: Dry Valley...
CCGGCCCGCGCAAAGCTGAAATGCGCCTCAACCGAACGGTCGCTCGGCCGGCGGACCCTGGCGCTGAGGGGGGCGCCGGAGAGCTTGCGTCCGCCGGGGGTGACGCGGTAGACGCGCAGCAGCGGCGCCCTGTCCCGCGCGGCGCCGGCGGTGCAAACCTCGGTGCGCGCGTCGCGACCGGGCGGCGGCTCGAACTCCGCGCACAGATACGGGCCCTGCTCCGCTGTCAACGCCTTCGCTTTCCAGTCGCGCTCGGTCTCGACGCGCAGGACGAGGTAGCGCCCGTCCTGACGCAGCTGCGCGCTGGTCGTCCCCAGCGGCGCGGCCGCATCGCTCATCACCGAGCGCGAGGGCGAGCCCGCCATGGCCGGCGCCGCCGACAGGCACAGCACCAGCGCCGCAGGGGCGATCGCGGACAGGCAACGAGTCGTCACCCCTGCTTTGTACGCGAACGCGCTATGGCTCGTCGCGCTCCGAGCCCTCCCCCAGCAGCGCTCGCTGGTGCAGCGAGAACAGCAGCGCGAGCGACGGGACGACGAGCAGCACCGCGGCAACGAAGACGATCAGGAGCGCGACCAGCGTCTCCGAGGCGGCGGCCGCCTGGTCGATCTTCAGCGAGGTGGGCAGCAGGTAGGGGTACTGGGCGGCGCCCCAACCCCAGATCACGGCGACGAAGGCGCCGACGGCGAGCGGTCGCGTGAAGCGAGGGGTGTCACGGATCAGCAGGACGAGCGTGGCGAGACCGCAGACGCCGGACAGCACGACGAGCGGCAGCGCCTCGGAGGTCAGGCCGTCGTAGACGAAGCGCGCGTCGGAGTGCAGCACGACGAGCCCGGCAGCCGCCAGCGCGCCGGTCAGCGCCCCGCTCGCGAGCGCGCGGCGGCGGAAGTAGCCCGCGAGCACCTCGTCACCGGCGCGGCGCGCGTCGCGAACGAGGAAGACCGCGGCGATGAAGGCGCTGCCGGCGACGAACAGCGCCCCGACCAGGAGCGGCGTCGTGCCAGTCCAGCTGCCGAACTGCTCGCCGCCACCGCCGGCCTCAACCTCGCCGGCCGCGATCGCGCCCGCCGCGGTGCCCATGAAGAACGGCGTCAATAGCGACGAGAACGCGAACGTCGCGCCGAGCAGCCGCCGGTGCTCGAGGCGGCGCGCGACGTGCCGGAACGCGAAGCCCGAGCCGCGCAGCACGATCCCGAGCGCGGCCAGCATCAGCGGCACGAACAGCGTCGTCATGATCGCCCCGAACGCCTCAGGGAAGGCGGTCCAGAGCACTACGAGGTTGAAGATCAGCCACGTGTGGTTGGCCTCCCAGACCGGCGTGATCGCCCGGTCCATCAGGTCGCGTGCGCGCGCACCGCGCTCGGCGCCACCTGCGACGAGGTCCCACAGCCCGGCGCCGAAGTCGGCCCCGCCGAGGACCGCATAGGCGCTGACCCCGATCCAGAGGACCGCAGCGGCGATGTCGGCCTCACTCATGCCGAATCACCTCCCCCCTCCGCCGGCGGGGGGCCGTAGGGGACGTCGACCGCTTCGACGCCCTGCTCGCGCCAGCGGCGCGACAGCGCCCGCAGCGCCAGCACCGCCCCGATGCCGATCAGCGTGTAGAGCACCACGACCGCCGCAAGCGAGAACCAGATCCCGTCGGCGGTCGTCACCGCGTCCTCGGTGCGCATGACCTCGTGGACGATCCACGGCTGGCGCCCGACCTCGGTGACGATCCAGCCGCACTCGAGCGCGACGATCGTGGCTACGCCGCCGAGCGCGGCGGCGCGCAGGAACCAGTCGGTCCGGGGCAGGTCGCGCCTTCGCCACCAGACGACGGCGAACCAGACCGCCAGCAGCATCAGCGCCGAGCCGATCCCCACCATCGTGTCGAAGGCGAGGTGCAGCAGGGTCGGCGAGGGCGGGCGCTCGTCGGCCGGCACCGACTCCCAGCCGATCACGTTCGTGTCGGCGGAGAAGTCGACCAGGAACGAGTCGAGGTCGGGGATCTTGATCGCCCCCCTGACCTCGCCGTCGACGTAGACCCCGCCGAGGTACTCGGGCTGGTGCGTGCCGGTCTTCTCGACGTACTCCATCGAGGCGAACTTGACCGTCTGGTCCTTCGCGATCGCGCGCGCCGCGGTGTCGCCGACGAAGAGCTGGATCGGGGTCGCGATCGCGGCGACCGTGAACGGGATCAGGAAGCCGAGCTTGTGCAGCCGGTCGCGCCGCCCGCGCAGCATCCCGACCGCGTAGACCGAGGCGACCATGAAGCCCGCGACCATGTAGGCGGCAAGGATCATGTGCGGCACCTCGTAGGCGGTGGCCGGGTTGAACATGACCTCCCATGGGCGCACGTCGGCGACGCTGCCGTCGGCCGCGAGCGTGAAGCCCGCCGGCTCGTTCATCCACGAGTTGACCGCGACCACCGAGGCCGCCCCGCCAAGCCCGCAGACGACGAGCGGGACGCCGGTCCAGAAATGGGCCCACGGGCTGAGCCGGTTCCAGCCGTAGATGTAGATCGCGATGAAGATCGCCTCGAGGAAGAAGAAGATGCCCTCGATCGCGAACAGGAAGCCGAAGACGTCGCCGAAGCGCTCCATGAAGCGCGGCCACAGCAGGCCCATCTCGAACGACAGCACCGTCCCGGTGACCGCGCCGACCGCGAACAGGACGGCCATCGCCTTCGACCAGCGGCGTGCCAGCTCGAGCGCCTCGGGGTCGCCCTTCTTGATTCCCCGGTAGTTGGCGATCAGCGTGATCGCCGGGAAGGCCACGCCCATGCAGGCGAGGACGATGTGGAACCCGAGCGTGAGCGCCATCTGGTTCCGCGCCGGCAACAGTTGTGACGATTCGGCGAGGAGCTCGAAGCTGCCCACGGCCCCAGGCTACCGCTCGCCTGTCGCGGATCGCCGCGGGGGTTACGCTTCGTTCATGGACGAACGGGAGAACGTCGGCGCCGACGAGTCCCGCCGCCCGCACGCCGGCACGCAGCCCAGCGCAGCACCTGGCCTGCTTCGGCTCGCCGCGTCCTCGTGGGTGCGCACGGCCGGGTGGACGCTGGCCTCGTCGATGCGCGCGGCAGAGCGCCTCGCTCAGGCGGCGGTCTCGGGCGAGTCGGCCACCGAGCTGGTCGACGAAGCGCGCTGCGCGCTGCGCGAGCAGCTGCGCATCGTGCTCGGCGTCGCCGACATCGAGGTCGCCCCGAGCACGTCGTCCAACGGCGCCTCGCCGGCGGCCGGAGAGGGCGAGCCGCTGCGCCGCCTCGGCGCCGAGCTGCTCGAGCGCTCGGCCGATGTCGATCTCGACGAGGAGTCCCACCCCGCCTACGAGCTGATCCTCGACCAGCTCGCCCCGGACGAGGGACGGATCCTGCGCCTGCTCGCGATCGAGGGGCCGCAGCCGGCGGTCGACGTGCGCACCTGGCGCCCGCTCGGGATCGGCTCCGAGCTCGTGGCGCCCGGCCTGTCGATGATCGGCGCGCGCGCGGGGGCGCGTCACACCGAGCGCGTGCCCGCTTACCTGAACAACCTCTTCCGGCTCGGCCTGATCTGGTTCTCGCGCGAACCGATCTCCGACCGCCTCGTCTACCAGGTGCTGGAGGCGCAGCCCGACGTGCTCGAGGCGCTCGCGCGGGCCGGGCGGGCCTCGACGAGGCGGCGCAGCATCCACCTGACGCCGTTCGGCAACGACTTCTGCGAGACCTGCCTGCCGCTGCACACGGCCGAGCTCGACGCGCTCGGAAAGCCGCGCGTCGAGCGAGACGCCGCTCCCCCGGGGTCGATCGTCGAGCCGGCGCGAGCGCCCGCGGGCGAGCGCGCGCGCGAAGAGGCCGGCGGTCCGCCGCTGAGATGAGGGCGACTCGTCGGGTGATGACAACCTCCGGCGCCCGCAACGAGGGCGGGCGCCGGGGACGCTTCGAGTTCGTGCTCGAGACCTAGCCGGGGCCGAGGCCGTGGGCGGGGCCATGGCCGGGACCGCCCATGCGCATCCGGAGCTTGACCGGACCGCAGGCGCGCGAATCGAGCCGCTTGAGCAGCTCGTCGGCCTGATTCTGGTCGAGCCGGCCGCTCTTGACGGCGCGCTCGATGTGCTCCTTGGCGATCGCCTTCGTCGCGGCGCGGACCTCGTCGCCGCTCTTGCCGATCTCCTTGCCGACCGCGTCGGTCAGCGCGGTGCAGCGCTTCTCCATCGCTTCGCGCTGCTGCTCGCTCGGCTCGCCGGCGGCAACCTGCGACTCGCGCACGGCCTTGCGCAGGTCGGCCTGCGAGACGTCGAGTTTCTCGGCGACCGCGCCGAGCAGCTTGCCGGGCCGGCCGTGACCGCCGTGTCCGGGACCCCCGCGCGGCCCTGGTCCACCGTGCGGACCTTCGCCCTCCGGGCCTTCGGCCACATCGCCGCGCGGCCCGTCACCGTGGACGCCGCCGGACGGTCCGCCCTTCGGCCCACCCATCATCGGCCCACCGAGCGGCAGGCACGACTTGGAGCCGATCCGCTTGGCGATCGCGTCCGCCCGCGCCTGGTCGAGCTTGCCGGCCTTGACGGCGTCGGCGAGGCCCTCCTTCGCGGCGGCCTTCGTCGCCGCACGCACCTCGTCGCCGCTCTTGCCGAGCTTTGTCGCGATCTGGTTCGTTACCTCGGTGCAGCGCTGCTCGAGCGCCGCGCGCTCCTCCGCGCTCGGCTTGCCGACCTGCCTGTGCGCAGCCTTGAACGCCGCCCGCAGGTCCGACGCCGAGACGCCGAGCTTCGAGGCCAGGTCCGACAGCGGCCTGCCCTTGCCCTTCGCAGCGCTCCCGTCGCTACCGCCGTTGCCGTTTGGCGCGGCGATCGCGAGCGAAGCGGCGACGAGCGCGGCAACGACCGCGCTCGCTATCAACGTCCGTCCGATACCTCTCATCGCGAACTCCTGTCGGTCGCAATCCCGGCATTCCGCGCCGGCTCGAGCCCACCGTCGCCGCCCAACCTATGGCGCCGGTAAGCGGCTCCTAAGAGTTGGCTCAAGCAGCGCATCGAGCGGCGTCCGCCCAGGCCAAGTGTCGGTTGATGCGGGCCCGGTAGGGCGTCAGCGACTGACCGTGCGGCGAAAAAGCAGCCCGCAGATCACCGCGAGCACGGCGGCGAGCAGCGGGATCCCGAGGCCGATGACGCCGATCACCGCGAGCACGAACCCGACGACCGCGACCGTGGAGAGCGCACCGGTCGCGAGCACCAGGTTGTAGGCGCGCTTCTCGCGCACGCGCCGCGGCGTGCGCGAGGGGGATCGCTGTAGATCGCTCATCGCTGCATCCTTGCAGAGGCTAAGTCAGCCCGGGTTGGCGGCCGTGACGATCCAGGTCGACGAGCGAGCGACGGTCTCGCCGCCCGGGCGCACGAAGTCCCCCAACGCCTCGCGCAAGGCGGCCTCGATCTCGGGGCGTAGCTGCTCGGCTTGCTCGCCGGCGAGCCGGATCACCTCGCCGGCGGGTCCGAGGGCCATGACCAACTCGACGGCCTTGTCGAGGTCCTCGCCGACGCGAAAGTCGAGGTCGCAACGGCGGAAGCCGACATCCTCGAAGCCGGCGTTGATGAGGATCTGGCTGGTCGTGTCCGCATCGGCCATCGAGAACGGCCCCGGCCCACATGTCGGCTCCTCGGAATCCTCGTCTTCCTCGACCCACTGCTCGACGACCTGCTCCGCGCGATGAAGCCACTCGTTGTCGAGCTTGCGCCGCCAGACGACCATGCACAGGCGCCCGCCCGGCTCGAGCGCCTCGCGCACGTTGCGCAGCGCCGCGACGGGGTTGGCGAAGAACATCGTCCCGAAGCGCCCGAACGCGTAGTCGAAGCGCTCGTCGAACTTCCTCGCCTCGACGTCGGCGACCTCGAACTTGACGTTGCGCGCACCGGCCTCGGCGGCCTCCGCCGAGGCGAGGTCGATGAAGCGCTCGGCCGCGTCGACGCCGAGCACCGACCCCTCAGAGCCGACCAGGTCGGCGAGCGTGCGCGACGTGTCGCCGAAACCGCAGCCGATGTCGAGCACGCGGTGACCGCGGGCGGGCGGATGAAGCTCCATCGCGACGTCGCCGTGCTGTCCGAGCCCGTCGACGAGAATGTCGCGGTACTGGAGGAAGCGGTCGAAGAGGACGCCGTTCCAGGCCTCGATCGCCTCCTCGTTGGCGCTCATCACCTCCGCCATCGGGCTAGGGACGCAGCCGGACCGGCAGCGTCTTGAGCTGGTTGATGAACGGCGACTCGGCGTACAGCGGGCGCCCGTCGAGCTCGATCTGGGGGTAGCGCGCGAGCGTCTCCTCGATCAGGACCTTGAGCTCGAGCCGCGCGAGCGCGGTGCCGAGGCAGAAGTGCCGCCCGCCGGCGCCGAAGGCCTGGTGCTCGGTCGTGCGCGTTACGTCGAAGCGGTCGGGATCCTCGAAGTGGTCCTCGTCGCGGTTCGACGAGACGTACCACATCACCACCTTGTCGCCCTTGCGGATCTGCGTCCCGTTCAGCTCGGTGTCGCGCGTCGCGGTGCGGCGGAAGTGCGCGAAGGCGGGGAACATGCGCAGCGACTCCTCGACCGCGCCCGGGACCCGCGTGGGATCGTCGAGCAGCAGCTGCTTCTGGTCGGGGTTCTCGATCAGCGCGCGCATGCCGCTGCAGTAGGTCGCCTTGGTGCTGTCGTTGCCCGCGGCGACGAGCAGGAAGAAGCCCATCACGATCTCGTGCTCCTCGAGGCCGACGCCGTCGAGCTCGGCGTGGACGAGCACGCTCGTGAGGTCGTCGGTCGGGCGCTCGCGACGCTCGTCGATCAGCTTGCGGCAGCGCTCGAAGATCTCGGGCACGTCGCGCTCCATCACGGTCTCCATGCCCTCGGGGTTGAGGTCGGGATCGCCGGCGCCGAGCGTCGTGTTCATCAGCCGCGCCCAGATCTCGTCGTCCTCCGGCGGGATCCCCATGAAGCTGCCGATCACGCGCGAGACGACGGGCTGGGCGACCTCGTTGACGAGATCGCAGCTCTCGCGGCCCTCGAGCCGGTCGAGCACGTCGATCGTGATCGCCCTGATCTCGTCCTCGTGCTCGGCGATCCGCTTCGGCGTGAAGCCGCGCTGGAACAGCGCCTTGAGGCGGTCGTGCTTGGGTGGGTCCATCCCGATGAACATCGCCCGCGAGAGCTCGAGCGGGAAGACCGCCTCGGTCAGCGCCGTGACGCCGCCCAGCTCCGACGAATAGGTCTCCCAGTCGCGGCTGACCTCGTGCACGTCGTCGGCCTTCGTGATCGACCAGAAGCCGGCCTCGCCCGGGTACTCCGTGATGCGGTCGGTGAAGTGGACCGGGCAGCCGCCGCGCAACTCCTTGAACAGCTCGTGCGGCGGGCCGTCCTGCCAGACCTCACGCTCGGTGACGAGGACCTCTTCGAGGGGCGTCGACTTGGCGGCCATGCTGAGGCCCCCGATCCTACTCCGCTCGGCTGGCGGCGAGGGCGAGCACCTGCTTGCCGGTGTTCTCGCCGCGGAAGAGCCGCAGCAGCGTGTCGGGGAAGTTCTCGAAGCCCTCGACGACGTCCTCGCGCGAGGTGAGCTTGCCGGCGGCCAGCCACTCGCCCATCTCCTTCACGCCCTCGCCGTAGCGCGCGCCGTAGTCGGAGACGACGAAGCCGGTCATCGTCGCGTGGTTGACCAGCAGCGAGAGGTAGTTGGAGGGCCCGGCGATCGCCTCGGTCGCGTTGTACTGGGAGATCGCGCCACAGATCGCGACGCGGGCGTTGCGCGCGAGGGCGGCGAGCGCGGCGTCGAGGATCTCGCCGCCGACGTTGTCGAAGTAGACGTCGATGCCGTCGGGGCAGTGCTCGCTCAGACCGCCCGGCACGTCGCCGGCCTTGTAGTCGATGCAGGCGTCGAAGCCGAGCTCCTCGACCACGTGGGCGCACTTCTCCGCGCCGCCCGCGATCCCGACCGCCCGCGCGCCCTTCAGCTTCGCGATCTGGCCGACGAGCCCGCCGACGGCGCCGGCGGCACCCGAGACCACGACCGTCTCGCCGGCCTGCGGCTTGCCGATGTCGAGCAGGCCGAAGTAGGCGGTCATGCCGGGCATTCCGAGCGTGCTCAGGTGCACGGGCAGCGGCGCGATCCCGGTGTCGACCTTCATCACGGCGTTGCCGTCGAGCCGCGCGTACTCCTGCACGCCCAGCAGGCCGGTGACCTGGTCGCCGGGCGCAAGGTTGGGATGGTCCGAGGCGACGACCTCGCCCGCCGCGAGAGCGCGCATGACCTCACCGATCCCGACCGGCGGGATGTAGGAGCGCGCGTCGTTCATCCACCCGCGCATCGCGGGGTCGAGCGAGACGTAGCGCGTCTGGACGACGACCTCGCCGGCGCCGGGCTCGCCGACCGGCTCCTCGGTGAGCTCCCAGTCCTCGGGCTTCGGGAGGCCGTGCGGACGCGCGGCGAGGCGAAACTGGCGGTTCGAGGGCTCCATCGCCCCTGCAGAATACTTTGCGGGCGTGGGCGAGCGGAGCGCATTCGTGTATCTGCTGCGCTGCCGCGACCAGAGCCTCTACTGCGGCTGGACCTATGACCTCGACCAGCGCCTCGCGGCCCACCGCTCGGGGCGCGGTGCGCGCTACACCCGCAGCCGCCTGCCGGTCGACCTGGCGGCCGTCTTCGAGCAGCCCGACGCGCCGAGCGCGCGCCGCGAGGAGGCGCGCATCAAGGCCCTTCCGCGCGAACGGAAGCTCGCGCTGATCGCCGCGAGCGCCGGTCGTTGACCGGCTGAAAACCCGCTACCCTGAATGCCGGGGCACAGGCCTGACGTCGCTGGTTGAGGCTTCACACGCGTTGAGCGCGGCGGCACTCCTGTAGCTCGCTGGACCCCGATTCACCGTTAGCGAGGAGCTGCGCTGGCTTCGATGAGAACTTGGATGCAACAACTGCGCTCGTTCGCGCGCCGCTGGCACGCCCCGATAACCGTCCTCGGGATCGTCGTCGTGCTCGCGGCGCTGGCGCTCGCCATCTCGGGCGATCGCGACCAGTTCGCCGCCGCGGTCGCCGAGGCGCCGCTCTGGATCCTGGCGATCGCCGTGGTGCTGCAGATCGTCTGGCTGCTCGCGCGCAGCGAGGCGTGGCACGTCTGCATCGCCGCCGCCGGAGGCACGGTCGGCCGCACGCGGCTCTACCGCGCCTCCAGCCTCGGCTATCTGGGCAGCCTCTTCAACGGTCAATTCGGGCTCGGCGTGCGAATCGCAGCCCTGCGCCGCTCCGCGCCCGAGGACAGTCCCAAGGTCCCCGTGCTCGTGGCGGCGGAGTTCCCGATCATCGTCGTCGAGGGAGTGCTGGCGGCATTGATGTCGTTCACGCTCGTGGGCCCGCTGGGCCTGCCGTGGTGGACGCCGCTCGCCGGCTTCGCGGTGATGGCGGCGATCGTCTGGGGGCTCAGCGCGGTCGCCCGCAACCGCCAGCGCGGCTTCTGGCGCGGGCTCGCCATCCTGCGCGGGCTCGAGGGCCGGACCCGGATCGTGGCGCTCGTGATCTTCGCGGTCCTCGCCCAGGTCGCGCGCAACTGGCTCGTGCTCCAGGCGAGCGGCGTCGACGCATCGGTGCTCGACTCGGTCGCGGTGCTGATCGCGATCGCCGCGATCGGCTTCCTGCCGATCGGCCCCGGCACCGCCGCCGCAGCTGCCGTACTGATCCTCGGGGCCGACGGGGTCGCCGCAACCACCGCCGGCGGCGTACTGCTGACCGTCAGCGCCGCGGTCGGCGCACTCTGCTTCGCCGCGTGGGCGCTCGTCGACAGGCTGTGGCGCCCAGCGCCCCGCGTGCTAACCGCGTAGCCAGGGCAGGTGGCTAGGGAGCGACGTCCAGCTTCAAGCTGGCGAGCGCCGTCTGAGCTTGCACGAGGCGCCGCGCGGGCGCCTCCGCGGACGTCGAGACCTGGAACTGGTACGCGCGCCGCTTGCCCTCGGCCGTGCCGACGAGCATCTGCACGCGCTCGCCGCGCCGGTTGAGCGCCGATACCACGGCGGCCTCAGCCGGGCGCCCGGCGAGCTTCTGGCCCGCGAGCGAGGTCACGCTTACGTCGCGGTAGCCGCGGCGGATCTGCGTCAGGGTCGTCTCGAACAGCTGGTGCGCGTCCTGCGCCGGGCCCGGCGCCGAGAAAGCGAGCAGCGTCGTGCGATCGGGGCTGATCAGCCGCAGCGCGCGCTTCTCGTGCTCCGCAGTCCAACCCGGGGGCGCGACGACTGACGCGCCGATGGCCGGATCGACGGTCGCCTGCGCCGCGTTCGCCGGCGCCTGGGCGCGCGGCTCGACCGGCGGGGCTCCGCCGCCCCCGCGCGCCACGAGCGCGACGAGCACCGCCAGCGCGAGCAGCGCGATCGCGAGCGCGACTCGGCGGTGGCGCTCGTAGCCACGCCGAATCCCGCCGAACGCCGCTCCGAGGGCGCCCGCGCCGGGCAGCCGCAGGCCGGCGGAGCCCATGCCGGAAGCAGCGCCCGCCGCCGTACGGACGCCCGAGACCGCGATGAAGCGCAGCGTCATCAGACCCAGGAACAGGGTCGCCAGGCCGATGATCGCCATCAGCAGCAGGTTCTGGCCGGTGAAGGCGAGCGTGCCGTCGGACTCGGAGTCGTCGCTCGCGGACTCGCAGCCGGGGTCGTCGAGATCGATCTTGCCGTCACCGTCGTTGTCGCGGCCGTCCGAGCACTCGGTCGAGCCGCCGCCGCCGGGGCCATCGCCGCGACCCGGGCCGCCGGGCCCGCCGGGATCGCCGCGGCCGTCGTCGCGCCCGTCGCCGTCGTCGTCGTCGTCGCGGGTGTCGGTTCCGTCATTACCGCGACCGCGCGTCGAGGGAGCGGCCGGGGGCGCTTGAACGCGCGTCTCGGATGCGCCGGTGGTGACCTTCAGCAGCGCCGTGCCGCCCGCCTCGAGCGCGAACACCGTCAGCGCCTCGCGCACTCCGTACGGGGCGCCCGCCTGGGTCACGGCCTCGCCGAGCCCGTTGCTGTCGTTGGCGTTGCAGACGATCGGGGCGAGCACGGGGATGCCGGTTACCGTGTCGGGCGTCCCGTTGGCGCAGCCTGGCGCCGGGATCGGCACGTTCGTGCCACCGAGGCCGATCACGGAGGACGAGTTGGTCTGCGTCGGCGCGGTGCCGTCGTTGCACGCGCGCGAGCTGCTGCTCGACTGGGAGACGTCCGCGACCGCGCCGCCGGCGATGTTCGCGTCGGCGACCGTCGAGCTGCTGTTCGCCGTCTGGCAGTTCGCGTCCTGGGAGATGTTCCCGTTCGAGTCGCCCGCGGTCAGCGACAGCAAGCCCGTCTGCGGGTTGCCGATCGTCGCGTTCGCGAGCGTGAAGCGGTTGGTCGAGCCGGTCGACGTGGTCGACGAGTCGGCGCGCAGCACGTTGAGGCAAATCTGCGAGGCGGTGCAGAGCTGGTTGAGCACGCCCTGCTGCAGCGCGTCGAGCGGGCCGGCGCGTGTCTGGCCGGGGTTCGTGTCGACGCCGAGCAGCTCGTTGCCGAACAGCGCGACGATCGTCACATGGCCGTGGTACTGGCCGTTGGCTCCCTGCTCACCGCGCGCGCGGCCTACGACTATGTCCTCGGGCCCGGTCGCGGGGTTGCCGCCGAGCGGGCGCTCGCCGGAGGGACCGAGGTCGCCGGTGATGACGTCGCCCTGCGCGTGCGGGTTGTTGCCGTGCAGCGGCGGTTGATAGCCCCCCTGCCCAGGCGTTTGACGCGGCTCGACCGCGGAAGAGGGGCGCTCGCGCTGGGGCTGGGGCCGGAGGCCGGGAACCTTCACGTCCGGCACCTGGACCGGGACCTTCAGGTCTTGGAGCAGCTTGTTGACGGAGTTCGGCTGGCCGGAGGAGCTCGGCGGCAGGGCCAGCAATGCGAGGACCCCGACCACGGCGGCCACCAAGCCTGCCACGAACGGCCTCAGATGCGATCGAAAGCCGCTAACGCGAGTTGTGCTCATCCCGTGCCCCCCTGCCTGGTTGACCAGTTGCGTTTTTATCGTACCCGGTCAGAGCGCAATCCACACATTCGGCTGCCCGGCGGAGGCACTTTCGTCCAGATCCGAGCGGTCGCGTGACTCGAGCAGCAGGATCAAGCCGATCACGAGCGCGAGCGCCACGGCGAAGACCGCCAACCAATAGAGCGTCTTCAGCAGGACCCGCCGCACGCTCAGTCCTCGGGCTCCGAGAGGCGCTTGGCGAGCCGTTCCATGCCGAGCTCGCGCGCGGCCGAAGCGCCGCCCTCGCGGTCGGTGGGATTGTCTGGCGGCGGCTGCACGTCGAGCGCCCGCAGGGTGGCGATCTGCTTGAAGTCGACGAGCTGGTGGCGCTGTGTCGCGAGCGCCGTTCCCTCGCTCGCGCCCTCCAGCGCGGCCTCGAGCGATCCGTAGCGGCGCAGGATGTCCGCCGCCGTCTTCTCGCCGACGCCCTTGGCGCCCGGGATCCCGTCCGAGGGGTCGCCGCGCAGCGCGATGAAGTCGGGCACGAGCACCGGCGGCACGCCGTAGCGCTGCTCGACCGCGGCGGCGTCCATCAGTACGGGTCCGCCGCGCGCGGCGAGCAGAACGTCGACCCCCTTGCGCGCGCACTGGAACATGTCGCGGTCGCCGGTGAAGATCAGCGCCCGGCCGCCCGCGGCGAGCTCCGCGGTCGCGTAGGAGCCGAGCAGGTCGTCCGCCTCGACCGACTCGTCGGAGTCGACGAGCCAGCCGAGCGCCTCGTAGAGCCCGGCGGCGTGGCCCCACTGCCAGTCCAGCGCGTCCGGTGGCGGCTCGCGATCGGCGTGGTAGCCGTCGAAGAGCTCGACGCGGTAGGGCGCCGCGTCGGGCCCGAAGCAGCAGACGACCGCACGGGCGTCGTGCTCGTCCGCCGCCGCGAGGATCGCGTTGACGCTCCCGAGCAGCGCGTTGACCGGCTTGCCCTGCTTGCCCTTGATCTTCTTCGGCAGCCCGAAGAACGCGCGGTAGAGGAAGTAGGGCGCGTCGACGAGGAGCAGCGGAGGCTTGGGCACGGGCGAACGTCAGGCAGCCCGCACGAAGGCGAGCAGGTCGCCGATGACCTCGTCGTTGTTGGTCTCGTTGAGGACCTCGTGCTGCGCGCCTGTGTAGACCCGCTCTTCGAGCGAGTCGCCGGCGAGCCGCCGGACCGCCTCGCGCGCGAGATCGATCGGACACAGCTGGTCCTGGTCGCCGTGCAGCCAGAGCACGGGCAGGGGCCCGAGCGAGGGGCCCTCGGCGATCGTCTTCATCATCGCGAACGACGCCTCGAGCGTCGGGCGCTTGAACGGGCCGTGCCAGACGAGCGGGTCGTTGGCGTAGCGTTCTCCGACGGCCGGGTCGCGCGACAGGATCGCCGGGTCGATTGGGACGTCCGGGATCGGATCGAGCCCGAGCAGCGCCTCGATCTCCGGGTTGCCGCCGAACGCGGGGCCTGAAAGCACGAGCGACTGCAGCTCCTCGCCGTGCAGCTGCGCGTAGCGGGCGGCGATCATCCCGCCCAGCGAGTGGCCGACGAGCACCGTCGGCAGCCCGGAATGCTCACGCGCGGCGAGCTCGGAGAGGCGATGGAGGTCCTCGACGATGTCCTCGATGTCCTCGACGAGCACGCGCTCGCCCTCGGAGCGCCCGTGCCCGAGGTGGTCGGGCGCGTAGACGGCGAAGCCGGCGTCGGCGAGCGCTTCGCCGACGTGCAGGTAGCGCCCCGAGTGCTCGCCGTAACCGTGCGCGATCAGCGCGATGCGCTCCGACTCCGCGGGATCCCAGACGCGGGCGACGATCCGCCCGCGGACGCCGTCGAGCTCGATGTCGGACAAGGCGCTTGCGATGTCTCGACCCTACAGCGCTCGCGACGCGGTTAGAGTTGGCCGCGATGGACGAGACGCTCGCCGAGCAGATGAAGCAGGGGCAGCGGGCCGTATGGGACGCGGGCGACTTCGGGTCGATCGCCGTGATGATCCTCTCGGTCGGCGAGGGCGCCGTCGAGCGCGCGAACGTCTCCGCGGACGACGACGTGCTCGACGTCGCCTGCGGCACCGGCAACGCGGCTCTGCCCGCCGCCCGCCACGGAGCGCGCGTCACCGGACTCGACCTCGTCCCCAAGCTGCTGGCGGAGGGACGCGCCACGGCCGAGTCCGAGGGCCTCGAGGTCGAGTGGGTCGAGGGCGACGCCGAGGACCTACCGTTCGAGCCGGCGAGCTTCGACGTAGTGCTCTCGACCTTCGGCTGCATGTTCGCGCCGCGCCACCAGGTGACGGCGAACGAGATCGCGCGCGTCCTGCGCCCCGGCGGGCGGATCAGCATCTGCAGCTGGACGCCCGACGGCACGACGGGTGACTTCTTCAAGGTGATCTCCTCGCACATGCCGACCCCTCCGCCCGACGTGCAGCCGCCGCCGCTGTGGGGCGACGAGGACCACGTGCGGGAGCTGTTCGCGGGCACTGGCGTGGAGCCCGAGTTCAGCGAGCAGGCCGTCGACCTGGTCTTCGACTCGCCCGAGGACGCGCTCGAGACCTACGCGACCAAGTTCGGCCCGATCGTCATGGCCAAGGCCGCGCTCGAGCCGCAAGGCAAGTGGCAGGCGCTCGCCGACGACCTGCTCGCGTTCTTCCGCAAGGTGATGATCGAGCACGACGGACGGGTCGCGTATCGCGGCGAGTACCTCGCGGTCACCGGCGGCAAGCCGGCGTAGCCGGCCCGGCGCTCAGACGTCGACGATCACCTCGAAGCCGCCCCAGAACATGCGCTTCGGGTCGAATGGCTCGTCCCCGGTGACCATCATGTCGCGGATGCGCGGGTCCTCCATCACCTTCGCGTTGACGCGGTCGCGATGGGCGCGCGACTTGTAGGTGATCCACGAGAACACGACCGTCTCGCTCGGCTTGGCCTTGACGCTCTGCGGGAACGAGGTGACCTTGCCCTTCTTCACGTCGTCCGCCACGCACTCGACGTACTCGACGGCACCGTAATCGCGCCAGACCTTGCCCGCCTTGCGCGCCATCCGGCGGTAGGCGTCGACGTTCTTCTTCGGGACCGCGAGGACGAACCCGTCTACGTACTTGGCCATCGAAGGCTCCTCTCACTCGTTTGCATTACCGATTAGACCGCTGCCCACGGCAGAACTCATCGCGATACCTCGCTCCAGCCGAACCACGTCGGTCCGACGAAAGCCAAGAAGTAACCCGCATCGCGTCGGTCCGGGCGCCCTTCCGACGTCCGGACCGAGCGCTGTCGGTCAGCGCGCTCCGAAGTACTTCGCCGCCAACTGCTCGAGCGTGCCCTTCGTCCGCATCGTCGTTGGGCCGAGCAGCTCGGCGATCGCCCTCCGATCGAGCGATGAGTCGAGCGTTCCGGCGCTCGGAAGCCAGTACAGCTCGCGATCACCGAAAGCGAGCCTGTCCTCGTCGGTCGCGAGAGCCAGCACGGCCTTCGCGGCCGTCTTCGCCGGCCGCTTCGAGAGCAGCGAGACCTGGAGCTTCCCCTTCGAGACCCGGAGCAGCTTCGGATCGAAAGGTCGATGCTCGGCGAGCGCACGCATCTCCTTCTCCGTGCGCAGGAAGATCGGCACCTCGTAGCCGAGCGCCTCGGCCAGCCCCGCCTCGATCCGCCCCGTCAGCTTGGCGGTGGACTCACGCTTGGAACTGAAGGCGACGTTCCCGCTCGTGCGGAAGGTGGCGACGTCGTCGAAGCCGAGCCCCTCGAAGAGCTTGCGCAGCTCGGCGCTCGTCACTCGCCGGCGCGACCCCAGGTTGACCGCGCGCAGGAAGGCGGCGTATTGCGGCATCAGCGTCGGCGGCGGCGGAGGGGAACAAGCGAGGCCTGCTTGTCTTCGCCCGCGCTCATGCTGAAAACGTATCGTCGTAGCTTGCGATGCGGCTCCGCTGCTCCTTGTACCGATCGTGACCGTCGCCGTTGCCGCGGGCTGCGGCAATGGCGGTGACCTCAAAATATTCGTATGGACATACGAATATTGTATCTTCGTCCCGATGGCGCCCGAGCCCGAGACCTGCGACCTCCTTTGCTTGGACCTTGCCAAGGCTGAAGCGGTACGCGGGGAGCTGCCTGCAGCGGAAGAGCTCGAGGCCTGGGCTGAACAGGCTCGTGCCCTGGGAGACCCGACGCGGCTCGCCATCGCTCTGGCGCTCGCCAAGGCAGAGAGCGCCTGTGTCTGCGACTTGGCCTGGATCGTCAGCCGCGACGAAAAGCTCGTCTCCCATCACCTGCGGCTGCTCAAGGCCGGCGGCGCGGCGCGATCGAGCCGCGATGGCCGGATGGTCGTCTATGAGCTGACCGAGGCGGGCCGGGCTCTCGTCGAGGACTTCGTCGCCACCCAGGCGGCCTGTTCATGAACTACGTGGAGCCACTGGTTCGGCCGACCGCGCGGCCGCGGGTCGGCGACGATGCGTACGCCGCGCTGGCTGGACGCATCAAGCTGCTCTCCTGGCTCAGCTTGGCCTGGATGACCGTCGAGGGCGCCGTGGCGATCGCGGCG